>CAJHXM010000081.1_pt1 | contig 10742 bp, 11 predicted proteins | sample 9198461 | NCBI WGS metagenome assembly CAJHXM01 (sample SAMEA7708299, study PRJEB35096) | sediment metagenome | biome: marine neritic benthic zone biome [ENVO:01000025]; feature: sediment [ENVO:00002007]; material: shallow marine sediment [ENVO:03000034] sea grass bed [ENVO_01000059] ...
ACGGTCTGGCAGTGCAGGCTGCCATTGCCGGGCAGGGAATGGTCCTCGCCAGCTGGCCAATCCTGCGTGAAGCCTTTGATGCGATGCTGCTGGTCAATCCATTTCTCGAGAAAGTGACGAGCGATATTGGCTATGACCTTGTCACAACCCATCGCGCGCGCAGCCGCCCCGAAGTAACGGCCTTCATCGACTGGACGCTCGAAGCCGCCGGACGCGAGTGATTTCTTCAAGCTGGCGGCAGGGTTCTGGCAGGCGCCTGACATGGCTGGTATGTTGAGTGAAGGAACTTCCCCGTTTTGGCGCGGGTGACGCGTGCGAAACCAGGGGACAAAATCAGCCCGGCCGAATGGTTCTATATTCTCTGAATTTGCTCTAGGCTGGACAGCCGAAGCGACGTTCTAATCCTCCTACTGATGACCGGGCGGTATGACCAATCCTGAGCTGGCAAAGAAAATACTCGATATTCTGCGGCGGGAGCGGGCGCAGGCCGGGTTTCATATCCGTGAGCAATGGCTTGCCGATGTGATTGGCATTTCACGCTCGCCGGTGCGTACGGCATTAAAGGATCTGGAGCGGCTGCACGTTGTCAGATCGGAGCAGAAAAAGGGTTATTTCCTCCAAATCGGCGCCGGTTCGAAAGCTTTTGAGAATATCGAACTGCCGGTGGTCGAAACCGAGAAGATTTACCGGCAGATCGCCAGTGAGCGCTTTGCCAATCTGATTGGAAATCAGATTTCGGTTGGCGATCTCGTGCGCCGCTATGCAGCCAGTCGAAGCGTCATTCAGAAAGTGCTGGCGCGCATGCAGGAAGACGGTCTCGTTGAGAAGACGGCCGGCCATGGCTGGGTCTTTGGCCCGGCGCTCAACGACGAAGCCTCATATCAGGATAGTTATCAGTTCCGGCTGCTGATCGAACCTGCGGCATTGCTGCAGGCGCAGTTTCATCTGCCTGCCGAACAGCTCGCGCAGCTGCGCCACATTCATTTGTCCGCACTGTCGAACGGATTGGCCAATGAGACAATATCGAGCCTGTTTGACATCGATGCCGAGTTTCATGACGCCCTGGCCGATGCCGGCGACAACCGGTTTCTGTCACAGGCCATACGTCAGCAGACCCGTTTGCGCCGGCTGTCGGAATACGAGAAATACACCTCTCGCGAGCGTCTCGTCGACTCGTTTGAAGAGCATCTGTCGATCCTCGATGCGATCGAAAACGGGGCATTTGCCGAAGCTGCCGAACGCATGTCGCTGCACATACGCACATCGGATGCGACGCGACCGGATTTTCGCAAGGTGCGGGTGCTGGCTCACCGCCGCCTGACACGCCGATAGCCTGGTTTGGCGGCCCGAATCTGGATATTTTCAGATTCGGGATTGTATCTTTTTGAGAAAAAATACAAGATACTTCCGCAGCGTTGCCGTCAGAACCAGGCGGCGCTGCTACTCGGCCCAGCAGAAGGGGTCTGTGGAAACGGGAGGATAAATCACCATGAAAACAATCAGAACAGTCGTAAGCGCCATCGCGATGACCGCAGTCTTTGGAGTTGGCGTAAACGTCGCCCTGGCCGAGGGCAAGATCGTGATCTCCAATTGGGATGGCTACATGCCCAAAGATCTGCCGGAAAAATTCAGGGCGGAAACAGGTATTGAGGTCGAAGTTGCCCTGCACGCGACCAACGAAGAGATTATGGGCAAGGTCGTTGCCGGCAAGGGCAAGGGCTATGACGTTTTGTTCGTCTCATCGCCGTTTGCGGAGGTGCTCAACAAACTGGGACTCTCGGCCAGCATCGATCATGGCCAAATTCCCAATATGGCAAACCTCTATAGCGAAGCGAACAACCTCGCATATGATGCCGGCAACAAGTTCTCGGTGCCCTATGCTTGGGGCACGACGGGCCTTTGCTACCGCTCCGACCTGGTTGCAGGCGAACCCTCGAGCTGGAATGACCTTCTCAAACCTGCAGATGCCCTAAAGGGCAAGATTACGATGCTGGCGACCGACCGCTGGCTGATGGCAGCCGGAATGCTTGCCAAGGGCTATTCGGTAAATGAGACCGACGATGCCAAGATTGGAGAGGTGCGGGACCTGCTGATCGCGGCCAAGAAAAATCTGCTCGCCTATGACGATACGACCTTCTATTCAAAGCTCGTCTCCGGCGAAGCGAGCCTGGTTCATGCCTGGGACGGCTGGTGCAACTACGGCATCGCCGAGAACGCAGAGATCAAATATATCATCCCCAAAGAAGGCACCGACCTGTGGGTCGATACAATGGTGGTAACCGAGGCATCTGAAAACAAGGAAGCTGCGCACAGGTTCATCAATTATGTGCTGGGTGCGGAGACCGGCAAGTGGGTTGCCGAAAATATCTTGTACAAGGTGCCGAACAAGGTCGCTATGGAGTCGCTCGACAAGGCGTTGTTTGAGAGCTTTCCGAACCTTGGCATGCAGCCTGCGAGCATGATGAAACAGGAGCAATTGCGCGACCTTGGCAACGCACAGAAAGCCTACACGAAGGCGGTTACCGAAATTACCGCATCCAATTGACGCAAATACACTCCCGACCGGCAGGGCAGGCAGGGGCTGGGTCAACTGGCGCCTGCTGCCCGGCCGCCGCTTTCGGCCATCGCTTACGTTGCTAAGATGTCAAAACGGCTAAGTTCGTTTCTGTTGATCCTGCCGGGTGTCGGCTGGCTGACAGTCTTCATGATCGTGCCCTGCCTGATCGTGTTCTTTTTCAGCGTATTTGAGCGCGGCGTTTACGGCGGCATCGACTACAATTTTACGCTCGACAATTTCCTGCGCAGTGCCGAGCCCGTCTACCGGTCGATCTTTGCCAAATCGGCGACGATTGCCGGGCTGGCAATGGTCGTTGCCGTGGTGATTGCCTATCCGGCGGCCTATGCCATTTCGCTGGCGCCGAAACAACGCCAGACCCTTTACCTTTTCCTGGTGATGCTGCCGTTCTGGAGCAACTATTTGATCAGGACCTATGCTTGGATTGTTCTGCTTAACCGTGAGGGGCTGATCAACAAGGGTCTGACGGGTATCGGCATAATCTCTGAGCCGCTCAATATCCTCTACAATGAATTCGCCGTGATCACCGGGCTTGTCTACAATTACCTGCCATTCGTGATCCTGGCGATCTATGCATCGCTGCAAAGACTAAACCCGGAGGTCCGTGAGGCGTCGGAGGACCTGGGGGCGCCGGCCTGGAAGACGTTTGTGCGCGTTACACTGCCGCTCACCTTGCCCGGCGTGGCCGCCGGCGCCGTGTTTGTATTCGTCCTTTCGATTGGAAATTTCATAACGCCGGATCTTTTGGGCGGCGGGCGCATTCAGATGGTCGGTAACCTGATTTATGACCAGTTTTTGTCGGCCCGGGACTGGCCGTTTGGCGCAGCCCTGTCACTTGCGCTGATCTTCATCATGATGCTGTTGCTGTTTCTTCAGGCTGCTGCCGTGAACCGAGCGCAGCAATCGGAGGGCAAAGCCAATGGCTAAACGGCAGGTTGCCCGCAATTTCCTCAGCGCCCATCTGGCTGTGACCTATGTTTTTCTCTATGGACCCATTCTCGTGCTGATGGTGCTGAGTTTCAATCGCGCCGGCATGCCGACCGCATGGACCGGCTTTTCGCTCGATTGGTACGCAAAACTTGCCAGCAGCCCTGAAATTATCGATGCCGCGGTCAACACGATAATTGTTGCCGGTATTTCCACAATCGTCGCAACGACGCTCGGCACGCTCCTGGCGTTGGGCGTTGAACGTCGCAGGAGCTCCAGCGCGCTCGATGCCATGCTGTTCGCGCCTATGATCATTCCCGACATTGTGCTGGCGATTGCGCTGCTGTCGTTTTTTACATTGCTTGAGGTGACCCTTGGCCTGCACTCCATCATCCTGTCCCACGTCGTGTTCAATATCGCCTTTGTCTGTGCTGTGGTTCGCACCCGGCTCAAGCATTTCGACCATTCCATCATCGAGGCCTCGATAGACCTTGGCGCCGGCGTGTTCACAACCTTTAGGCGCGTGACACTGCCGGTCATCTTTCCCGGTGTGCTCGCTGGGGCTCTGTTGGCATTTACCTTGTCATTCGATGAATTCATCATCGCTTTCTTCACCGCCGGTGCCGGATCCAGTTCCACAACGCTACCAATGCGGATCTACTCGATGATCCGGTTTGGCGTGACGCCTGAGATCAATGCCATGGCAACCATCATAATGCTCGTCAGCTTCACCCTGGTGTTCCTGTCTCAACGTATCAACCGGCAGGCGATTGGCGGATGACGACCGCAACGGTCATACAGCTCGACAAGATCACCAAACGCTTTGGCGGCATAACAGCCGTTGATGCTGTTTCGGTAGATCTGATTGAAGGTGAGTTCTTTGCCCTGCTCGGACCGTCAGGCTGCGGCAAGACCACGTTGCTGCGCATGATCGCAGGCTTTGAAGACCCTGACGGCGGGCGAATTCTGCTCGATGGGGCAGATATGACGCCGATGCGCGCCAACCGGCGGCCGGTCAATCTGATGTTTCAGTCCTATGCCCTTTTCCCGCACATGAGCGTACGCAGCAATATTGCCTACGGTCTTGAGATGGAGCCGCTATCCAAGCGGGACGTCAGGTCTCGGGTCGATGATGTTCTGGACATGGTTCAGCTGAACGAGTTGGCTGGCCGCAAGCCGCATCAATTATCCGGCGGGCAACGGCAGCGGGTCGCGTTGGCGCGTGCGCTTGTCAAACGTCCGCGCGTATTGCTGCTGGATGAACCGCTGGGCGCCCTCGACAAGAAACTGCGCGAGCAGATGCAGCTGGAGTTGAAACGCCTGCAGCATGATCTTGGTATTACCTTTGTCGTGGTGACCCATGACCAGGAAGAGGCCCTTGTCATGGCCGACCGGATTGCCCTGATGGATGCAGGCAAAATTGTCCAGCTCGATGCGCCCGAAGCGCTCTATGAGCGGCCGAACTCACGCTTTGCCGCCGGATTTATCGGCGTTACCAATTTGTTCGAAGGGTCCGCGGTCAAGGACGGGATCGATCTGAATGGTCTCGGCAAACACAAGACGGAATTCGATGCAGAACCCGGACTGGCTTGCGCGCTTTCCGTGCGGCCGGAACGCATCACGCTGTCAGGCGAAGCCAGCTTGAGCGGTTACAATGCCATCCGCGGTGAGATCGCCGATATTGCCTATCACGGACAGGACATGAGCCTTCTTGTCGCCGTTCAGGGCCGTGCGACCCCAGTGACCGCACGCCTGTCGGCGGGCGATGAGACCACATCCCAATTCACCCTTGGCCAGACGGTCTGGTGTAACTGGCGCCCTGAACATGGGCGCATCGTGACGAGCTGACAAATCAACGGAGAAAGCCAATGAACCAGAAAACCATTGCATTCTTTCCCGAGGCCGCTTTCGGTCCCGCGCTCAATTCGGTCGGCATTGCGCAGGCGGCCGAAAAACTGGGTCACAAAGCCGTCTTTCTGTCTGACCCCGGCTTTGTGGAGGTCTATCAGGGCTACGGTTTCGAATGTCATCCGGTGAACCTTTCAGAACCGATGCCGCCCGAGGAGATGGCAAAATTCTGGGAGGATTTCATCAATGGCCACATCCCGAACTTCGAAAAGAGTCCCTACGATCAGATCGACAACTATGTGAAGGAATGCTGGGAGGCCATCGTCGACAGTGCAAAGTGGGCGGAAAAAGACCTGCCCGGTATCCTGGCGAAGATCAAACCCGACCTCGTCTGTGTCGATAATGTCATCCTGTTTCCGGCGATCAAGCGCTATGGCAAGCCGTGGGTGCGGATCATCTCGTGCTCGGAGAATGAAATCGAGGATCCGGCGATCCCGCCCCATCTGTCCGGCTGCGGTGAAAGCGATACGGCGTGCCATGAGCGATATCGCACCCGCTTTAACGAGGTGATCAAGCCGATCCATGACGACTTCAATTCGTTTCTCAGCAGTTGCGGCGAAGACGCCTATCCGATCGGTCAGTTCTTTGAAGCCTCACCGCACATGAACCTGTTGCTCTATCCCGAACCGGTCAAATTCACCCGCTCCGAGCCGCTTGACCCGGACCGTTTTCAATACCTTGAGGGCTGTGTGCGGGACGAGGAACCCTACGAGGTTCCGCAGTTCAAGGCACATAACGACAAGCCGTTGATCTATGTCAGTTACGGCTCTCTGGGGGCCGGCGATACCGAGCTTTTGAAACGGGTGATCGCCGCGCTGTCGAAGATGGAAGTCCGGGTGCTGGTAAATGTCGGCGACTACATGGATTCCTATGACAATGTGCCGGATAACGTTCACATCGCCGGCTGGTATCCGCAACCATCGGTGATCCCGCAGGTCGACCTGGTCATCCACCATGGCGGCAACAACAGCTTTACCGAGTGTCTGTATTTCGGCAAGCCGGCGATCATTATGCCCTATGTGTGGGACGGTCACGACAACGCCACCCGCGTGCAGGAAACCGGTCATGGCTTCAAGCTCGATCGTTACCAATGGGGCGACGATGACCTGGCGGCCAAGGTGACGGCAGCATTGACCGACAGCGCCATGCAGGCAAAGCTCGCGGCCACCGCAAAGCACATGCAATCTCAGCATGGACCAACCAAGGCCGCTGGAATCCTCAATGACATGCTGCGAGATTGATCTTGCCGACAAATCTCAAATCATCTGCGCCGCACATTGCAAATGCCTCGGTCTGGCGTGACGATCTGATCGACTGGGGAGGCCATCTCGAGCCGTTGGATGGCCGCTCGACGAATTGCGGCCGCTTGTTGTGGAAGGGCGATGAGGATGGTCTGCCGGAGGCCGGCGTGTGGGAATGCACGCCCGGCAGCTGGCGGCTCGACCTGCCGCGCGATGAACTGTGCCATTTCGTTTCCGGACGGGCCACTTACACTGCGGATGGCGGTGAGATCGTCGAAATCAAACCCGGTACCGTTGCCCATTTTCACGAAGGTTGGACCGGAACGGTGACGGTTCATGAGACGATACGCAGCGTATACATGCTGCGCTGAAAAGGAGCGACCCATGAGCGTTGCGAACAAGACGCAACCGGACATTGCCACGGCCGTGATGCATGATCCCGGTGACCTTGACGATGTGGTCGACTGGGGCGTGATCCCCACCATGATCGAGGGTGAAAGCCGCACATCGGGCAAGCTGCTCTACAAGGGCCCGGACGGGCGTCCGGAATCCGGCGTCTGGATCTGCACGCCGGGCTACTGGGAGTGCCACGTCACCGCCGATGAACTGTGCCACTTCCTCCGGGGCCGCTGCACCTATACCCATGAAACAGGCGAGGTCATCGAGATCGAACCGGATACCGCGGCATTCTTTCCAAAGGGTTGGAAGGGCACCTGCCGGGTTCATGAGACCGTGCGCAAAGTCTATATGATCCGCTGATGAGGATCAGGGACCATGCCGATGTTTGATCCGCATGCCGGACAGGGGACGGCCCGCAATGACCGGACCCCAATTTCCCTCCTGAGTAGGAACTATGGTAGCCATACTGACAAACTGGTCTCGGCCCAGCAGAGCCGTGGTCAGGCGGCAAACCACTGTCATGCCGTTGGGCTGTCGGGATCATTTCCGTCGGTCGGCAGCGGCAGGGCGCCGGCGCGGCCGACCCGGCCGGTAACGCGGTCAAATAGCCAGGCCATGCGGCCTTCGGCCAGGGAGTCCGGCCGCCAGTAGAAGCCCTCATGCTGCCGCAGGAACTTCCTGGCGCCGCAGCCGGGCGCCAGACACTCGACCTTTCCCTTGGGGCAGCGGTTGAACTGGCAAAGTCGTCCCAGATAACGGTCCGTACCGGATTCGAGGACGAAAACATCCACCTGATGGGAGGCGACACCGGCATCGCTCGCCTCGAGGAGTTCGCGCAGGGCCCGGTCCTTGGCCCGGCGCAAGGCATTGAGATCCCCTAGGTCGGTGAGCCAGACCGCCAGGTCGACGTCCTTGCATTCGTGCCACAGCGCGATCCTCGCGCGGCGATAGGGCGAAAAGCGCGGCACCTCCTTCCAGGGTGCCGCCGCCACCGACCCGATCAGCGCGACGCCCGCGACCTCGGGGCGATGTTGCCAAGCCGCGGCCACGACGTCGGCGGCCTGGCGGAAATCTCGGTAGCGGCGAAGCAGATAGTCGTTCTGCTTGGCGATGCCGGCTGGCGACAGTGCATTTTCGTCTTCCCGCCGTTCCCAGACCTCGAAGTCGGTCTCGTCGAAGTCGTCCTTGAATTCACCCATTCTCCTTCTCCTTCCTGTGCGGGCCCTTGTGGGTCGGCCCTGACATGGGCTCACCAACCCTTCCGGTCGAGCATTTTGATCAGGTTGCGCTTGCGCTTTTGCGTTGCCCGCAGTTCGGCCAGGAGGGACCGGAACGCAGCTTCTCGCCCGGACCCGACAAGAAGCCCTCTGATCGTCTCCAGGGTGCCGATCGCTTCCCGGTATACCCGGTCGCCCGTTTGGCGGAGCAAGGAGTCTATGTGCGCCTGGTAAATTCTTATAGAATCTTCAGGGTGTGTCTTCTCCCTGCGCTTGGCGAGGGCAAGCCAGAGCTCTTCCGAGCATCCTCCCGACTGGGCTTCGCGCCAGGCGGCCTCCTGATAGCCCTCGTGGAGGAATATCTCCACCAGTAGGGAATGATCCGGCGACGGTCCGCGCAGCCACCTCCGGCCGTCGGGCGGGTCCGGGCTTTTGTCGGCGATATGCTCGCGGACCAAGGCCAGGGCCTTGTCACGCCAGATCGGCCACTGTCCGGCGCGGCCGCCGTGCAGCTCCAATTGCCGGTAGCTATCGAGACGCGGATATTCGGCGAAGGCCTCCCAGATCAGCGTCATCGCTTCGCCGCCGCGGCCTTGGCGCTGGTACGCCTCGGCGATGAAGGCCCGAAGACGCTCATCCTGGCGTGTGCCCGGAAAGGCCCGCCAGCCGCGCTCCGCCCAATCGAGCGCCAGGTCGGGCTCCCCAGCACCCTCATAGAGACTGGCGATCTCCAGGAAGGCGTAGGGCAGGGAGAGGTCGCGCGACTTGACCGCGACCAGGGCGGCGAAATCGTCTGCCGCCCGCGCCAGCGCCGCCATGATGGAGGTGATCCGGTGGCGCCCGTCGTAGCGGTCCGAATCCTCGTCGCCCGGTCCCAGCTCTGGGATCTTTGCCCATTCGGCCTCGGCTAACCGGCGATAGGCCGCAAGCCCGGTCTCGCCCAGAATGTCGGCGTAGACCAGGGCGGCCCGGTGGAACGTGCCGTAAGGCGAGTCCATCTCCGCTTCGAAGAGACGCTCGGTGAGTTCCACGGGGTCGGGCCGGGCGACCCGGCAGGCTTTCAGATGAAGCTCCTGCAAGCGGTGGAGGTGCCCGCTCATCCAGCCGTCAGAGTCGTCGATATGCTCCAGACTTTCCTCGACCTCCGCCAGGCCATGTTCGGCCAGTTGAATGACGCTGGCCGCCTGTCCGGCCCGCAACAGATCGTCAAGCGACTCGATCACCTCTTCGATCCCGGTGGAATAGTCGTAGGTGTCTCTGTAGTGAACGAACTCGTCGACCTGCAATGCGTCATCCAGGGCATCCTTCCAGACGGTCAGGTCCGCCGTCCCTGGCTTGGCCTGGGCGGCCCTGAGATGTAGCCGCCTTTGCAGACGCTCGTCTTCGGCGGCCTGGTCGACCAGCAACGACACCAGGTCCTCCTTGCCGAGGCCCAGAAGGTAGGCGCGCAGATCCCTCTCTCCAAAGGCGATTTCGGCGTCTCCGGCAACGCCCGGGACATCACTCTGGCCCGCCGCGTGCCAGGCCAGGCCGACCGCCACGCAGTGCTTGCAGAAAGCCCCGTCGCGCCCGATCGGGCAGCTGCAGTCATAACCAAGCTCGCCCCCCTCCGCCCAGAGAAGCACCCGATAGCGGTGGGTTCCCTGGACCACGGCCTTGACGCCGTTGGCGTCAGGCCGCAACGACCGCACCGCGCGGCCGGCGAAATAGGCTTGGCCGCGGCCGAAGAATCGCTCTCCGGCCAGGCGGCGAAGCGGTTCTGGGCCGACCAGGGAGGTGAGCGTCTTGGCGTCTTGGGCTGCCACGCGTTCCTTTCCCATACTCCCCGATTAAACGCCTTTTCTCGCTAGTGTGATGATCGCGAACTTCGTCACATTCAATGTGTCGAACTTCGAAACCATCACACCAGGCGCCAGCGAGTTCGCCTGCACTCCGAACGCTCTAAGATAACTTGGCGTTGCTCGTCCGTCACGATTTGCGAAAGGTCGTTGGCGGTGGGCCGCGAATCTTCTCTTTGCCGCCAGCTATTTCGATCCCGCCGTGAGGACGGCGTCGGCGACCCTGGCCAGGGGCGGAACAAGCTGACAAGGTGAATCTCAAAGCTTAAGCGCACCAAAGTCTTCATACCCTGCCGCCGGCCGACCCTCCGACAGCACTCAAAGGGGCATGATCGGGTGGACCGGCCGGTCGGACCGGAATTGACGATGCCCAAGTTGCCATGGATCGGCAGATCGCTAGGATTGGGGCATTGTCGCTCGATAATGTATGGATGACCCTTGCCCGAACTGGACCACACTTTCTCCGTCGCCCCCATGATGGACTGGACGGATCGGCATGACCGCTATTTCCTGCGACTGATCAGCCGGCGGGCGCTGCTCTATACGGAAATGATCCCGACCGGGGCGATCACCCACGGCGACCGGCGGCGCTATCTGGCCTTCGACCCGGCGGAGCAGCCTGTGGCCCTGCAGGTGG
>CAJHXM010000087.1_pt1 | contig 10638 bp, 9 predicted proteins | sample 9198461 | NCBI WGS metagenome assembly CAJHXM01 (sample SAMEA7708299, study PRJEB35096) | sediment metagenome | biome: marine neritic benthic zone biome [ENVO:01000025]; feature: sediment [ENVO:00002007]; material: shallow marine sediment [ENVO:03000034] sea grass bed [ENVO_01000059] ...
ACCTGAATCTGCCTGAACAGCAGGCCATCGTCGAAGTCATGCTCGATGATATGTTGGGCCTTGGCCCGCTGGAGCCCCTGCTCGCCGACGACGCGGTAACGGATATCATGGTCAACGGTCCCTTCCAGGTTTATGTGGAAGCGGGCGGCAAACTGGTTCTGACCGACGTCAAATTCCAGAACAACGATCACGTTCTCAATATCGCCCGGCGCATCGTCTCTCAGATCGGCCGGCGTGTCGATGAGACACACCCCCTGGTGGATGCCCGTCTTCTGGACGGCAGTCGTGTCAATATCATCATCCCGCCCCTAGCCATCGATGGCGCTTCAATCTCAATTCGTAAGTTCGCCAAAAAGGGCATCAACCTGGACATCATGGCGAACCAAGGCAATATCTCCGAGCCGATGTGCCAGGTCATGAAGATCGCGGCACGCAGCCGGCTGAACATTCTGATTTCCGGCGGTACCGGTTCCGGTAAGACAACTCTCTTGAACGCTATGTCTTCGATGATCGATGAAGGCGAGCGGGTCTGTACCATTGAGGATGCCGCGGAGCTTCAGCTCCAGCAGCCGCACGTGGTTCGCCTGGAAACCCGCCCAGCCAATCTGGAAGGCAACGGCGAAATCACAATGCGTGATTTGGTGAAGAATACCCTGCGTATGCGGCCTGATCGCATCATCCTCGGTGAGGTACGTGGCTCTGAGGCGGTCGACATGCTTCAGGCCATGAACACGGGTCACGATGGTTCCTTGGGAACGATTCACGCCAACAGACCTCGCGAGGCCCTGACTCGTTTGGAGAACATGATCGGCATGGCCGGTATCAACCTTCCGGCCAAAGCCGTCAGGACGCAGATCGCCTCGGCGGTCGATCTTATTCTTCAGGTCTCACGTATGCGCGACGGTATGCGCCGCGTCACCTATGTTGAAGAGATCGTCGGTATGGAAGGCGATATCATCACCACACAGAACCTCTTCAACTTCGAGTTCGAAGGCGAAGGGACCGACGGTAAGCTCTATGGCAACTTCAAGTCGTCTGGCCTGCGCCCGCATTTCTCAAGCAAGGCCGCTTACTTCGGCTTGGATAAATCCTTGATGGAGGCGATGGCAGCACAATGATTGAGGACATCCTCGGACGGTCGCTTGCGGCCGAAGACCTAATCATCGTTGTCTATCCGCTGATTGCTCTGCTGTTGGTGATCGGTGCCTACATCGCGAGCGACACCAGCGGCGATACGAAAAAGCGCCGGATGGACAGGGTCATGGGCAAGAAGACGGCAACCGCCGGATCGCCCATGGAAAAGCAGATCTCCGTGCGCAAGAAGACCGCGCACAGTGATTCCAAGGTATTCGATGCCGTCATCCGCCGGCTGATGCCGAAACCGGAGCTGCTGAAAGCCAAGTTGGAAGCCGCCGGCCTCAAAATCACGGTCGGCAAGTACATCATGATCTGCCTGGGCCTTGCCACCTTCGTGACGGCGGGAACACTTTTCGTACCGCAGATTCCTGCGATCGCAGGTGTCTTGGTCGGCCTTATTTTCGGTATCGGGTTCCCCTATATCCTGGTCATCTTTCTGAAAAAGCGGCGGATGAACAAGTTCATCAGCCTCTTCCCGGAAGCGATCGACCTGATGACCCGCGGTTTGAAGTCGGGCCTGCCGATTGCTGAGTCGATCAAGGTTTCGGCAGAGGAAATCGCCGATCCGGTTGGCTCCGAAATGCAGCAGATCGTCGATCAGATCCGGGTTGGCGGCACCATGGAAGATGCGCTGGAGGAGGCCTCGAGTCGCCTGGGACTTCAGGAATTCCAGTTCCTGACGGTGGCCATGTCTATTCAGGCCGAAACCGGTGGTAATTTGGCCGAAACGCTGGAGAACCTGAGTGACGTTTTGCGGAAACGCCGTCAGTTGAAACTGAAGATCAAGGCGCTCTCTTCGGAGGCCAAGGCCAGTGCCTACATTATTGGTTCGCTTCCCTTCGTCATGGTCCTTCTGATCCACCTGACGAACGACGAGTACCTGATCCCCCTCGTCACCGACATTCGCGGTAACATCATGGTCGCCTGTGGCTTCTTAAGCTTCCTTGTCGGCGCCGGCGTCATGTACAAAATGGTGAAATTCGAGATATGAGCGACATTCTTCCCGCTGGAATGACGATTGAGGATGTAATCCTCATCCTGGCAACGCTATCGAGCATGGCCATCATGGCCGTGATCTGGTCGACACTGCTGCAGGACGACTCCGGTGCCCGCCGGATGAAGGCCTTGGCTGAGCAGCGCGATGCCATCAAAGCTGGCTTGACCGGACCCGTCCGGCGCCAGAAGAAGCACGGCACGCAAACCATCGGCGCGATGACGGAGATCGTGAGCCGCCTGAAGCTGCTGAAAACGACCCAGGCGGAAAAAGTCACCATGAAACTCACCCAGGCGGGTTGGCGTACCAAAGATGCGGTGATCCGTTATTTCTTTCTCAAGCTCTTCTTGCCATTCGGCTTCGGCGGCCTGGCGATCTTCTTGATCTATGGCGGATTTGTTGGCGAGATCGAAGGAATGCTGAAGCCCCTGCTCTGTGTCGGCGGCTTCATCCTCGGTATCTATGCCCCCGACATCCACATCAAGAACGCGATCAAAAAACGCGAGGACCTTATCCGCAAGGCCTTGCCGGACGCCCTGGACCTCATGGTGATCTGCGCAGAGGCCGGACTGAGCCTGGATGCCACGATGTCGCGTGTATCCAAGGAAGTCGGCAACAACTGTGCAGAGTTGGCGGACGAACTGGGCCTGACCAGCGTCGAGCTCGGCTTTCTACCCGACCGCCGCGAAGCGCTGAAGAACCTGGCCCTGCGCTGTACCCTCTCCACGCTGCGCGGCATGGTCAACTCGTTGCTGCAGGCGGAACGCTATGGTACGCCCCTGGCGAATTCCCTGCGCGTTCTGTCGGCGGAATCCAGAAACGAGCGCATGATGAAAGCGGAAGAAAAGGCAGCCCGTCTGCCGGCTCTGATGACCGTCCCGATGATCATCTTCATTCTGCCGCCGCTGTTCATCGTTCTCCTGGGCCCGGCCATCCTCTCGACCATCGACGCCCTGGGCAATATGTAAGCAATTCCAAAGCCGGCCCGCCCCGATCCATGATTGAGTGATCGAGGCGGGCCGGTTTTTCTTGTTGCTCTGCAAGTGACCGTAGATCTTTTCGGTATTTTTTTCTTCAATTCTTATTTTACATTAGAATTCTTATGTAAAATATTGATATATAATAGGTATATCTATAAGAGATATTACCCTAGCGACAGAAATCACGCGCCTCAGGTTCGTTATTAAGAAAATACTCACGTAAGTTTGACACCCTAACCCTGCACGAGAAAATTGCAGGAGAACGATGTTCCTGCCACACTCTCTACATGCAGAGTCTGGTTTGGACATCAAAGATATCAATGCTTGGTTGCATCCGTATCGCCACCCTTGCCACCGTTCTGGGAGCGGCGGGACCGCTGTGGGCGGGCGAACTGGATCAGAGCAACCTGCGCGACCCCGCCCCTACTTTTTCCGCCGGTGGCCTGAGCGCCTGGGACCACGGCAACGGATTGCCCGATGGCCCGGGCTTTGTCGGGCTCGAAAACGACAACTGGCCGGACCTGGGCCTGCGGCTCGGGCTGGAAGATGCCGGCAGCAGTCCTCTTGAGCGGGCCCCAGGTGGACCCGCGGCCGGGACAGGCGGCCAATACAATTCGGGCGGCGCCAATTTAGGTGTCTTGATGGACACCATGGTGGAATGGCGCAACACCACTTCCCTCACGCCCTACGTCGGCGGCACGCTAGGCTGGTCCAAGCCCCCGACCTCAGCGACTCTCGGCCAGCTCGGGTCCGAAGAAAGCGCTCAGAGCAGCAGTTTGAATCCGCCCAGCCTGGATACCCTGGCTTGGGGCGGCGTACTGGGCGTCGATTGGGCATTCACCCAGCGCCTGAGCACCAGCCTCAGCTATCGCTACTTGAACCGGGCGGATTCGGGCAGCAGTGCCGACAACGCCACCAGCGACACGGATGACGTGTCCCACGATATTTTTCTGTTCCTGAACTACCGGTTTTAAAACCGCCACCGCGTGATCGCGGGGCCGGTAGGCATTCCCACAAAAGCCGCGCATAATGGTCGCCTCTTTAAGGGGGCGGAACAGTTTGCATAAAGCCGGCGAGGGGAAAGTGACCAGCAGCAACCGGCGGCTCGGCGCGCGCCGCGGGCAACCTTTTACCTTTCTCTTTGACGGCCGGCCTGTTGAGGCTTGGCCCGGTGAAAGCGTGGCCGCCGCCCTGATGGCCGCCGGCATCGCGACCCTGCGCCGGGCCGAAGACGGCGGTGCCCGGGGCATGGTCTGCGGCATTGGTGTTTGCTGGGAATGCCGCTGCACCATCGATGGCCGGCCCAACCGCCGCGCCTGCATGACCGACGCCGCAGAGGGCCTGCAGGTCTTCACACAAGAGGGCCTCGGTTAGGTCATGGCGCGGACCGTGATCGTCGGCGCCGGGCCGGCCGGGCTGATGGCAACCGTGGCGGCGCACCAAGCGGGCTGCGCGGTCACGCTGATTGACGAAGCCCCTCGCCCCGGCGGCCAGATCTACCGCCAGCCCGCCGCGGCGCTCGGCGATAAAGGCTTCGGCCTCGCCAGCGAGCAGGCGCGCAAGGCTGCCGTGCTGCAGGCCTTTGCCCAGGTCGCCGACTCGATAGACTACCGGCCCGGTTGCACGGCCTATGCGATCTATCCGGGTCCGGAACTCCACATTGCCCTCCCCGACGAGACCTCAGAGGTGCTGCGTCCGGACGCCCTGATCCTGGCGACCGGCGTCAGTGAGCGGGCTGTCCCCTTCCCCGGCTGGACCCTGCCCGGCGTGCTCTATGCCGGCGGCGTTCAGGCCACCCTGAAAGCGCAGCAAATACGTGCCGGGGACCGGGTTGTGGTGATCGGCGCAGGGCCCTTGCCGATTGCGGTGGCGGCCCAGCTCGCCGAAGCCGGCGCCAGCGTGGCCTGCGTCGCCCTGCTGCGGTCATTTCGCTCCCTGGCCCTCCAGCCCAGCGCGCTTTGGGCCGGCCGCGAGATCCTGCAGGAAGGTTTTACGTATCTGCGCGTGCTGCGCCGCGCCCGGGTGCCGATTCTCCAGGGCTGGGGCCCGCTGAAGGCCGAAGGCACCGATCGGGTCGAAGCGCTCACACTGGCGCGCCTCGACGGCCGCGGTGCCTTACGGCCCGGGAGCGAACGGCGGATCGAAGTTGACCTTGTCGCCATGAACTATGGTTTCACCGCCAACAGCGAACTGGCGCGCATGGCGGCGGCTGAAATGCATTTCGAGCCCGCAGGCGGCGGTTGGATCCCGCGCGCCGACGGCCAGGGGCGCACCTCCGTCGAGGGTCTGTTCGTGGCCGGTGACGGGGCGGGCCTGCGCGGCGCGCTGGTCGCGGCCGCAGAAGGCAGCCTCATCGGGAGCGCGGCCGCAGCTTTTGCCCAGGGATATGAAGATGCACCGCCGGCCGGCACGCTTGCCGAGCGCGCCCGTCACCTGGCCTTTCAAAGGGCGATCCGTCCGACGCTGGAATTGCCGCCGGGTGTTTGGTCCTGGGCCGATACGGAAACCCTGATCTGCCGCTGCGAGGGCGTGACACGGGCGCGCCTGGAACGCGCCCTGGCGGATGGCCACCACAGCCTGGACGCCGCCAAGAAGAATACCCGCGTGGGCATGGGCTGGTGCGGCGGGCGCACCTGCCTGCAAAGCGTCGCCCACTATGCTGCCGAAGGCCGGCCTGGCGCCGCGACCCCTGCCATGCACCCACGGCCCCTGGCCCGGCCGGTCACCCTCCAGGCATTGGCAAATCGGGATGGCGACCGATGAGCGGGGACCAGGTCGACGTCCTGATCATCGGGGCCGGCGCCTATGGCCTCTCCACCGCCTGGTGGATGACGCAGCGAAAGAGCGGTGCGCGCATTCTGGTGGTCGACGGCGGCGACTTCGCCTCCGGCGGCAGCGGCCGCAACATGGCTGGAATGCGCATGCAATGGGGCCTGGAATTCAACATCCGCCTGAACCAGGAAAGCATCGCTTTTTTCGAAGAGGCCGAAGCACGCCTCGACTATCCCGGCGGCATCGACTTGAAACAAGAAGGCTATCTGCTGTTGGCCCACAAGGACTCGATCCTTCAGGGCTTTCGCGCGCTGTTGCCGCTGCACCGGGAATTCGGCGTCCCCAGCGAGGTGCTGTCCGCCGAAGACTGCGTCAAGCTGGCGCCGGCGGTCTCGCCGAAAGGCCTTCACGGCGGATCGTTTTGCCCCAAGGACGGCACCGCTTCGCCTTTCCTCTGGCTCGACGCCCTGCTGCGCGCCACCCGCCGGGAGGGAGCCGAAGTCCGCTACAACACCAAGATCGACAGGCTCACACGTCAGGGCTCCGCGTTCCAGGCCGAGACCCGCGGCGGCCCCATCTCCGCCGCCAAGGTGCTGGTCTGTACCGACTGGCAGGCGCCCGAACTGCTGTCTCCGCTCGGAGTCGATCTGCCGATCACCGGACTGCCGAAGGAGGCCATGGTGACCGAGCCCTGGGCACCGGTCATTGGGCCCATGCTGATCTCCTTTCAGCACGATTTGGTGGTCAATCAAATGGCCCGCGGATCCATTCTCGCCTATGCCACCGAGAAACGAGACTTGGGTGAGGATTTTCGCTCCACACCGGGCTATCTTCCGCACTGCGCCCGTACCTTCCTGGAGGTCCTGCCCGGTCTGTCGCACCTGAACGTCCTGCGCAGCTGGGCCGGGGTGGTCAGCCAGACTCCCGACATGCAGGCAATCCTGGGCGAAACGGAAGTGGAGGGCCTCTACCTGGCGGTTTCCGCCTACAAAGGTTTGATGACATCGCCGGCCGTCGGGCGCATCATGGCGGAATTGGTGCTGGAGGGCGCGTCCAACGACCCGGTGGTCGCCCCCTTGCGCCCCGAACGCTTTGCCGAAGGCGATCTGGTGCCGGAGCCCCTGACGGTTTGACGGCACTTGTGTCGTCCTCATTTGCTAGGAAGACATCATGGCGGCCAAGACGGCAAAAAAGAAATCCCTCAACCTCGCGCTCCAGGGCGGCGGAGCTCATGGCGCTTTTACCTGGGGCGTCCTGGACCGCCTGCTGGAAGAAGAGCGCCTGGAGATCGACGGCATCAGCGGCACCAGCGCCGGGGCCATGAACGCGGCGGTCCTGGCCGAGGGCTACTGCAAGGGCGGCCGCGAAGGCGCCCGCGCCGCCCTCGGCGACTTTTGGGAGCGGGTCGGCCACCTGGGCAGCCTTAACCCGCTGCAGGGCGGACCGATCGACTGGATGAACGACGTCTGGAAAATCGACCCGGCGCCCAGCGACCTGCTGTTCGATACCATCTCTCGGGTGCTCTCCCCCTATCAGTTCAATCCGCTGAACTGGAATCCCCTGCGGACCCTGCTGGAAGACGCGATCGATTTCAAAACCCTGGCCGGCTATGACGGGATCAAGCTGTTCATCTCGGCGACCAATGTGCGCAGCGGCAAGAACCGGGTCTTCGAACATGCCGAGCTGAGCGCCGATGTGCTGCTCGCCTCGGCCTGCCTGCCCTTTCTGTTCCAGGCCGTGGAGATCGACGGCGAGCCCTATTGGGACGGCGGCTACATGGGCAATCCCGCGATCTATCCGCTGATCTACAATTGCGCCAGCCGGGATATCGCCATTGTCCAGATCAATCCCCTGACCCGGGACGAGCTGCCCAGAACGGCGCCGGAAATTCTCGACCGGATCAACGAGATCAGCTTCAACTCCACCCTGGTGCGGGAGATGCGCGCCATCGCCTTCGTCAGCCGGCTGATCGACGAGCAGGCCCTCGATTCGACAAAATACAAACGCCTGAACATCCATATCGTCGAGGCGGAAGATGAAATGGACGACCTGGGCGTCGCCAGCAAGATGAACGCCCGGCCCGACTTCCTGCAACGCCTGCACAGGATCGGCCGCGGCGCGGCGGAACGCTGGCTGGCGGAGAGCTTCGACGCGGTCGGCGAACGCTCCAGCATCGATATCGTGGACAGGTTTTTGTAGGCCGCGGCCGGCGCGCGCGCAGCGCCGGAATCTCCATCCGAGTCACACCCTGCGGAAGATCCCGGATAAAGTCCTGCGGCCTTTTCCGGGATGACAACCAAATATATGCCATCCCGGCCGGAGCGCCAGCGGAGAGCCGGGATCTTTATCCGCGTTAAACGCGGTGGGAGATCCCGGATAAGCACTTTCAGTGCTTTCCGGGATGACAAATGAAGGGCGCTAAAGTTTCTTCGGCAAAAAGCGGGCGTAGTAGCTGAGCACCAGCATGCCGGCCCCGGCGGTCATGAAGACCGCGGGCAGCGCGAAGACCTGGAGCACCATCGCAAAAATTCCCGGCGGCGCGAGCTGCGACACGTCGCGGTAGGTCGCAAAGACCGTGGTCATCTCGGCCCGTTCCAAGGGGTGCACTGCGCGCAGGAAAGCCACGTTGCCGCCGCCGTCGATGATGCCGGAGCCGAAGGCCGCCAGCACCAGAATGGCCGCCCCCAGCCAGGGGACTCCCGCCGCCGCCGCGATGCCGAAGGAGGCCAGGCCGCTTATGGCATAGCCGGCCAGCATCAGCCGCCGCAGGCCATACCGCCGCCCAACCCAGCCCCAGAAAGGCACGATCAGAATCGAGGCCGTCCCCGCCGACACGATGGCGCCGCTGACCTCCGGATCCAGGCCGGACTCCACCGCGTAGATCGGCGCGTAGATAAAGAACATCGCCCACCAGCCGGACCGCCCCACCGCCAGCACCCAGGCCAGACGCAGACGGGGCTGTTCGAAAAAGTGCGGCAGATAGGACAGGGGATTGGGGGGCCGGGTCTTGGCCGGAGTTATCGCCCGGTTGTCGCTGAGCCGGAGAAACCAAAAGAATGCGGCAAGTAGAACCGCCGCCGCGCTGGCAAAGAGGAAAGGCGCCTCGTGGGACACCTGGTTCTGCAGGTAGACCCCCAGCCAGGGGCCGGCGATCCAGGGCACCGCGGTCGAAAAGACCCGCAAAGGCTCGAACTTGCTCAACTCGGTGCGGGGAATGTGGTCCATCAGATAGAGATTGAAGGTGATCTCGATGCAGGCGACCCCGAAGACATAAAGCGCCATGCCGCCGATCAGGCCGCCCGTCGTCGGGATTGTCAGCAGCAGTGCCGCAGTGGAGGTGGCCAGGGTGCCCAGGGTAAAGACGCCCCGCCGGGCCAGCTTGTGGACCAGCCAGGGCACCGAGAGTGCCCCGGAGATCCCCACGAGGCTGACCCCGAAATAGAACAGGCTGACTTTCTGCGCATCGCCCAGCAGGGTGAGCGCCTGCAGCGGAATGACCGTCACCAGAATGGCCCGGCCGAAGGTGATGACGCAGAACAGCGCCGCAAAGGTAACGGCCCGGGTTCGGCTGACCGCTCCTAGCCAAACGGGTAAATGGATCGCGCGCAAAGCCCTGGCTCCCCCTGCCCCGACTCTGGGGCCGGATCAGCCTAGCCGAATTGAGTCCCGATTGCATTGCAAAGCGCGCAAGGCTGGGTCCCGCGTCGGGGGTTGCCCCGGGGCGCGGTCCGGGACAGGCCCCTAAACGCCTGCGGCGATTTCCGGGATGACGGCCGCTTAGTCCTAACGCCGTTTCAGCAGCAGCCAGATCCCGGGCATGAGGGCCGCGGCCAGGGCGAGCTTCAGGGCGTCGCCCAGCAGGAAGGGGGTGAGGCCCCATTCCAGGATCGGCTTGTCCCAGCCCAGCAGCCCGCCGAGCCAGAGCAAGCCGGGCAGATAGATGACGAGGTTGCCCAGGAACATGGCGGCGGCGGTGGCCGGGACGCTGCGGTCCCAGCCGCGCTCGGCGAGCCAGCCGCAGAGGCCGGCGGCGAGCAGGAAGCCCAGCAGATAACCGCCGGTCGGGCCCATCATATAGGCGAGGCCGATGCCCTTTTCCGGAGTCCCGGCGAAGACCGGCAGGCCGAAGGCGCCCTCGGCCAGGTAAATCAGCAGGGTCGCGGCGCCGAGGCGCCAGCCATAGGCCATGCCCAGGGCCAGCACGGCCAGGGTCTGCAGGGTCAGCGGCACCGGGTAGAAGGGAATCTGAACCTTCGCCGACAGGGTCAGCAGCGCCGTCCCGGCCAAGGCCAGAACCAGATTGCGCAGGATCCGCTGCCCCGCTGCCGCAGACGGCCAAAGGGTCTCGGCGAGGGTCGGATGGGGGGCGGTGGCCAGGCTCATGCTCTCTCTCCCAATTCGGCAAAAGGCGTCGCTCTGCCGTTCTTTTAAGGGCCCGCGGCCCCGGCGGCAAGGCGCTCGCACGGCTTGACAGCCCCGGCCCGACAGGCTTGGTTCTGGGTCCTCGGATTCCACCAGCCGCGCCACTCTGGCCGCGCCTTTTAAGGGAGGTCTTATGACCGACAGCCCGTTCGATACCGCCTTGCTGCAGGAACAGGACAACCACGTCGTCCATCCCTGGGACGACATCAGCCAGACCGGGCGCAACAAGCGCACAGTGATCGGCGAGTCCGAAGGCATCTACGTCTACGACAGCGACGGCAACAGGCTGATCGACGGGCCGGCGGGCATGTGGTGCGTCAACGTCGGCCATCG
>CAJHXM010000110.1_pt1 | contig 10634 bp, 9 predicted proteins | sample 9198461 | NCBI WGS metagenome assembly CAJHXM01 (sample SAMEA7708299, study PRJEB35096) | sediment metagenome | biome: marine neritic benthic zone biome [ENVO:01000025]; feature: sediment [ENVO:00002007]; material: shallow marine sediment [ENVO:03000034] sea grass bed [ENVO_01000059] ...
ACGCCACCTTCGTCGGCAACCCGGTGATGCACCACCTGCTGCTGGGGATCGATCCCATCGAATTGGGTGGCGCGCCCTTCGCCCTGGCGGCCAATTCCGGGATGACGCTCTGGGCCTCCCAGCTCGACCTGCGCCTGCATCCCGACGCAAGGGTCTATGTGCTGCCCTGCATCGCCGGCCATGTCGGCGCCGACACCGCCGGGGTGATCCTCTCTGAAACCCCGCACCTGCGCGACCAGATGACCCTGGTGGTGGACGTCGGCACCAACGCGGAAATCGTCCTGGGCAACAAGGAGCGCCTGCTGGCCTGCTCCTCGCCCACCGGACCGGCTTTCGAGGGCGCCCAGATCTCCTGCGGCCAGCGCGCCGCACCCGGCGCCATCGAGCGGGTGCGCATCGACCCGGACACGCTGGAGCCGCGTTTCCGGGTGATCGGCTGCGAGCTCTGGTCCGACGAGGAGGGCTTCGCCGAGGCCACCAAAAAAATCGGCGTCACCGGCATTTGCGGCTCCGGCATCATCGAGGTGCTGGCCGAAATGTACCTGGCCGGCATCATCCTGATCGACGGCACCATCGACGGCGACGTGGCGGCCCGCAGCCCCCGCATCCAGCCTGACGGGCGCACCTTCTCCTATCTGGTGCACGCCGGCGAGCCGGAGATCCGCATCGTTCAGAACGATGTCCGCGCCATCCAGCTCGGCAAGGCTGCGCTTTACGCCGGGGTGCGTCTGCTGATGGACCGGATGGGCGTTGAGTCGGTCGAGCAGATCATGCTGGCCGGCGCCTTTGGCAGCCACATCGACGTGAAATACGCCATGGTGCTGGGGATGATCCCCGACTGCCCCCTGGACAAGGTCTATTCGGCCGGCAACGCCGCCGGCACCGGCGCCCGCATCGCGCTGTTGAACCAGAAGGCCCGCGACGACATCGAACAGGTCATCCGCCAGGTGGAGAAGATCGAGACCGCCGTGGAGCCCAAATTCCAGGACCACTTCGTACAGGCCATGGGCATCCCCCACACCACCGCCGCCTTCCCCAACCTGGCCGCGGCCGTGACCCTGCCCGCACCCAAGGTTAAAGCCGAGCCGGAAGACGGCGGCAACGGCAGCCGGCGACGCCGACGGCGGGGCTGATCCCTCTAGACAAACCCCCTCGAATGCCCCGAAACTGGCCGCCGCAAACAAGAACGGCAGGAGGGCCCGCTATGGAGACCATCAACTTCGTCCATATGGAAGACGGCACGCGGGAGGAATACGAACTCACCGTGGGCCTCTTCAAGGAGCACAACAAAGCCCATCTGGCCGATTCCGTCCTCGCCATGCTGGAACAGATGAAGGGCGCCAAGTGCGGCTACAAGGTCGACCGCTTCACCCACTCCCTGCAGTCCGCGACCCGGGCGGAGCGCGACGGCGCCGACGACGAGACCATCGTCGCCGCCCTGCTGCACGACATCGGCGACGTCATCGCCCCCCACAACCACAGCCAGCTCGCCGCCTCGGTGCTGCGACCCTTCGTCAGCGAACGGAACTACTGGGTGGTCCAGCACCACGGCGTGTTCCAGGGCTATTACTACTATCACCACTTCGACCGGGACCGGCACGCCCGCGATCGCTTCAAGGACCACCCGCACTACCAGGCCTGCGTCGATTTTTGCCAGAACTGGGACCAGAACTGCTTCGACCCGGACTACGACACCCTGCCCCTGGCACACTTCGAGCCCATGGTGCGGCGGTTGTTCGCCAAGGAACCGCAAGGCTTCGATTGAGTTGGCTTGAGGAGGCCGGCGGCCGCACCCCACCGCCGCTCAACCGAAAGAACAGGTGATCCGAGAAAACGTCGCCTCTTTCTACAGACTCTCAAAGGTCGCGCGCACCTGTTCCCAGGCATCCGCAAGATGCAACCGCAATGCCTGTTCGGCAGCGTCCGGATCCCGGCTCAAGATTCCTTCAAGAATTGCGCTGTGCGCAGCGAAATTCCTGCGGTTGCGTTCCGGCAGACGTGGCATCTGCTTCCAATGCTTCTCCAGCCATGCGGTATAGGAGCTGTGCAATGCTGGAAAGATCGGGTTTCGAGGAATAGTGTAGAGAACACTGTGAAACGCCATGTCTGTCTCGTAAAATCGCACCGAATCCGAGATGGCGTCGCCATTCCTTTTCAGAGCATCCCGCAAATTTGCAATGTCGGTCTTGGTCGCATCGGCAGCAGCCATTCGAACCAGGGCCGCCTCAACCAGAATGCGGGAATCGAACAGGTGTTTGACGCCACCCCTTTGCTCCAGGAGATGGCGGACCATCCCGCCTAGAACATCGAGCGCCGTTTCATAACTTGGCCGGCGCACAACCGGGCGGAACCGGGGCCGTGCCTCGATCAGGCCTCTGCTCGCAAGCACTGTTACCGCTTCGCGGGCAACCGTTCGGCTGACCTTGAACTCCGCCATCAGTTCCCGCTCGGCTGGCAACGGCTCTCCATCAACCAGATCACCAGAGAAGATTCGGGACTCCAGTTGCTCGACAACAGCGTCAGCCGCGCGCGTGTCGTGAACGGCGCGGGATTGCTCCTGGCGGGCGGATGTCTCTCCCATGGCCCATATATAGCCCAACTATTATCCGTCGCAACGGTATTTTTCATCATTCAAAACCTGTGGAATACAGGAAATAACCGCTTTTTTACCCATAAATGCTTGCGCCAGTAGATTTTTCGTAATACAAAAAATAAACGATGTATGCGCAAAAGGGAGGGCGCATAGCGCCATGCGCACGATTTCGACAGTGGAATGCCGCGTTTTTAACGTGCCGCTTGCTGAGGTGCTGTCTGACGCCAAGCATGGTGACCACACGCATTTTGAATTGGTTACCGTATCGCTTCGTCTTGCCGACGGGACGGAAGGAACCGGCTATACCTACACTGGCGGCAGAGGCGGTCGCGCGATCCACGCATTGCTTGAGCACGACCTAAGACCCTTCCTGATCGGCAGGGACGCCACCGATGTTGAAGAACTCTACGAAGCAATGCAGTGGCACCTGCACTATGTCGGCAGAGGTGGCATCGCCTCCTTTGCGATATCGGCCGTGGACATCGCATTGTGGGATATCCGGTGCCGCACCGCCGGTCAGCCGCTGCGGATTATGGCCGGCGGTGCGTCCGATCGCTGCCGGGCTTATCGTGGCGGCATAGACCTGAATTTTCCGCTCCCCAAACTGCTTGAAAGTGTCCAGGGATACGTCGAATCCGGGTTTGACGCTGTGAAGATCAAGGTCGGCAAGCCCGGTTTGAGCGAAGACACTTCGCGCGTCAGGGCGGTCCGTGAGCAGATTGGTCCGAACATCGTCCTTATGGTCGACGCCAATTATTCGATGTCCGTCGATCAGGCAATCGCCGCGGCCAAGGCCTTTGCGGAATTCGACATCCTCTGGTTTGAGGAGCCGACAATTCCTGATGACTATAGGGGTTATGGCAGAATCGCTGAAGCAACAGGCGTGCCACTTGCGATGGGCGAGAACCTCCACACCATACATGAGTTCGAGCATGCCCTGGCCGATGCCAAACTGACCTATCTTCAGCCCGACGCTTCCAACTGTGGCGGCGTGACCGGCTGGCTGCAGGCCGCCAAACTTGCCGAATCCCATGGAATATCCCCCTGCAGCCATGGTATGCAGGAATTGCACGTAAGCTTGGTCTCTGCCCGCTCTGAGGCCGGCTGGGTCGAAGTACACAGTTTTCCAATCGATACTTACACCAAAAGGCCGCTGGTGATTGAGGACCACAAGGCCGTTGCGCCCTCAACCCCCGGAATTGGAGTCGAGTTCGACTGGGCCAAACTTGTCGAAGCGGATCAGAAAGCGGCCTGATGCAGGCCAAATGAAAGGTGCGACCACAAAGGTAGGACTTTGGAGAAGACTAAACTGACATTCATCAAGAAACAGGGAGAACCAAAATGACGCTCATCAAAAAACTATCGTTGGCGGCATCGGCGGCCGCAATCACCATCGGCGCGGCCTTTACGGCTTCGGCGGCAGAAACCAACCTACGCATCCAGACGCACTTCTCACCGGAAACTCTGTCGGGAAAGATGGCTGCAGAGTTCATTGAAGACATCGCAGCGATGTCGAACGGCGAAATCAAAGTTGAAATGTTCTACTCGTCTTCTGTCGTCAAGTCCGCTGAAACCTTCGACGCGGCTGCAACGGGCATTCTCGACTGCGACATGACCGGCGGCTCCTACCAGACCGGTAAGAACCCGGCCTTTCAATTCGCCGGCGATCTGATGGGCGGCTACCAGAACCCCTACCAGCAGATGGCCTGGCTGCTCCATGGCGGCGGTTACGAGAAACTCAACGAACTCTACAACGCTCACAACATGGAGTTCATCGGCTGGTGGATCCCGGGTCCGGAGTCCCTGTCCTCGACAAAACCCATTCGCAATGTTGGAGACTTCAAGAACTGGAAGTTTCGGTCGCCTCCGGGCATGGCAACCATGGTCTTTAAGAATCTGGGCGCGTCGCCGATCGTGATGGACTTCAATGAAATCTTCACGGCGCTGGAAACGGGTATTATCGACGGTGCCGATGCGGCCAACCTCACCAACAACGTTGGTCTGGGTCTATACGACATTGCCGAACACACCAACTTCCCCGGCTTCCACTCCATGCCGGCTGATCACCTGACCTGTCGCAAGGATGCCTGGGACGCAATGCCCGCTCACCACAAGGCGATTTTTAAGGTTGGCATGCAGGCCTTGGCATTGAAAAACGCGACCATCAACGAAGTCAAGAACGCCCAGACCGCAAAAGATCTGCGCGCAAAAGGCGTCAACCTCTACGAGTGGACGCCGGAAGATTTGGCCCAATACCGTGCGGCTGTGAAGGCAGGCTGGACCGAGTTTGCCACCACGCCGGAATCGAAAGCACTGCTGCAGAGCCACATCGACTTCCTGACCAACCTGGGTGCGATGAAGTAACGGAAACTTTGTAGCGTCTCGACTTTGGGGCAGGGCCAATAGGGCCCTGCCCCCGCTGCGACGAAGTTGAGTTCCGCCAGACGGCGGAGGGGGAAGCCATGAAAGACGATTCTGGTAGCCTTTGGGAGTGGCTGGTTCCTTTTGCCTTTTTCATCTGTGCCGGCTGGGCGGTCTGGCATGCCCCGGCTTACATTCTCGATTTCATTCCCTCCAGCAATCTCAGTCTTGTCGACCAGATGAGTGAACTGCACCTGCGGAAGGACGTGACCCCCGGAATGCCCGGCCTATTTGGCGGCTTTGCTGACCCAATTGACTGGGCGGCGCTGATCCTGATTCCGATTCTTGTGGTCATCGGCGCGCGGACCGTGCGCGTCGCACATATGGAATTCCAGCAGTGGCGCCTGATCGATCGGTTTGCATTGTTCATCGGCCGAGTGACGATGATCATGATCATCTCGATGACAGCGGTTATGCTGTACGAGGTCTTTCTTCGTTATGTTGTGGAGGCACCCACCCTTTGGGCAAACGAATTGACGCTTTGGATCGCCGGTTTCGTCTTCCTCTGCTCAGGCCTCTATGCCATGCAGCAGCGCTGCCATATTCGGATTTTCCTTTTGTACGATGCCGTGCCGCGCTGGATGCAGCACACCTTTGACGTGATTTCGGTCCTCATGCTGGTGGTGTTTGCGTTCTTCCTGGTCTACGGCAGCTTTTACCAGGTCTTCGTGATCAAGTTCTACAAATGGGAAATGTTTGGAACCGCATTCGACCCGCCGATTCCGGCGACCGTGCAACCAATGGTCCTCATCATTGTCACGCTTATCGCTGTGCAAGCTGTGATCAACCTGATTTCGGACTGGAACCTCGAGCCGACGGTACATACCGCCGCCGATGACATCGACGAAGATGAACTCGAAGCCATCAAACGCAGTATGGGATCCGACTGATGGATGTGGGCACGATTTCGATTGTCCTCGTACTGGGGCTGATCTTCCTCCTGGCCATTGGGATGCCGCTGGGCTTTGCCTCGGCTTTTCTGGCGCTCGTGGTCTTGGTCATGAAGTTCGAGCCGATGCTTCTGATCGATCCTTTCAGCTTCGGCGACGGGTTGCTCACCAGGAACCCGGGCACTGGCCCGCTTTATATCCTGACTCAGAAGATCTTTGATCTTTTAACGGAATATGTGCTCATTTCCGTACCTCTCTTTATCTTTATGGCGGCGCTGCTGGAGCGGTCGGGCATTGCCAAGGTGATGTACGACTCGCTTGACTTCTGGCTCAGCCGCGTGCGCGGTGGCGTCGCGATCGTGACATCGCTGATGGCCGTGATCCTGGCCGCGATGTCGGGCATTATCGGGGGCGAGGTCGTATTGTTGGGCCTCATCGCCCTGCCACAGATGCTCCGCCTTGGCTACAACCAGAACCTCGCTATCGGCACGATCTGTGCTTCGGGCTCCCTGGGGACGATGATCCCTCCGTCGATCGTCTTGATCATCTATGGCCTGATTACCGAGACCTCGATCAAGGCGCTCTTCACGGGGGCCTTCGTGCCGGGTTTCATGCTGGCAAGCTTTTTCATCATTTATATTGTCGTGCGCACATACTTTAATCCGTCGCTGGCACCCTTGCCCGACCCGAAGCCGGAAGATCCGACGGGACTGCAAAAACTCGGCATGTTCGGCGGTCTTCTGTCTATTCTCGCAACCGGCGTCGCAGCGTTGCTGCTGCTGAGAGCGGTCCTCTACACAGTGACCGGGCAAAACGCCAACCTTGACGAGGGGATCAAGCCGTTCTTCCTCGGCATGAGCTATCACCTGCCTTATCTCGCCGGTGCGGTGGCTGTGGGGCTGGTGCTGGTCTTTTTTATCTTTGGCCGCGAGCGCTCGGGCAACGGCTGGCGGTACGGCAAGGGCCTGGTGCCGCCGCTGACGGTCATCGGCATTGTGATGGGCTCGATCTATGGCGGGATTACCGGCATCACCGAGGCCGCCGGCATGGGGGCGCTCGCGGTCTTCATGATCGCCCTATTCCGGGGCGAGGCCTCCGTCAGCCTGGTTTGGGACAGCCTCATGAGGACGTTGAAATCCACGGGTACCATCATCTGGGTCACCGTCGGCGCCGCGGCCCTGTCCGGCGCCTACACACTGGCCGGCGGGCCAGCCTATATCGCGGAATTAATTGTTGGGGCCGAGATGCCCACCATACTGGTCCTGCTGACCATGATGCTCATCCTTCTGTTCATGGGTGCTTTTATGGATTGGGTGGGAATCGTCCTATTGATCATTCCCGTGTTCTTGCCCATCGTGCAACGCCTGCCGGTCGAGGAAATCGGCCTTATTGGACAGCTTGCGCCGCACCATGTCGCAATTTGGTTCGGAATCCTATTCTGCATGAACATGCAGGTCAGCTTTCTGTCGCCGCCCTTCGGCCCGGCCGCGTTTTACCTGAAGTCGGTGGCGCCGCCGCACATCTCCCTGACAGATATCTTCCGCGGATTCCTGCCTTTCATCGGGGTGCAGTTGCTGGCGCTGACCGTGCTGCTCGTCTGGCCGTCGATTGTGACACTTTTGTTGTAGGCCAGCTAGCGCATTATCCGACTAGGTTTGCCCGATATTGAGCGTAAAGTCATCCTGGGGTGGGCGAAGCCCGAACCCAGGATCCATAAAGACGGAGCGGGCTGAAAGATGGATCCCGGGTTGCCGCTACGCGGCCCCCAGGATGACAACTAAGTGATTCAATATGACCGGATAACGCTTTAGCGCATGATCGTTTCAGATTGAATCAGTCTGAAACGTGAGTCGTCCGCTATCCTATATAGTTAGAGCGTGATCTGGCCGATCAGCGTTCTTCTTGAGCTTTGGAGGCCAGTATTGGCGCCGCTGTTGCGGCGTGATTTGCTTTGGTTCGCCGACTTCATCGGCGTTTCGGTCTCTGTCGGGGCTGTTTCATATGGGTGGCGCCAGTAGCTTGGGCATTGGGATCAGATCGTAGGCCGCCAGCGCGAGGGTGAAGGAGGCCTCGATCATCGGTGAGGTACAGGGCAATCCGAACTTTGCGGAGAAACCCGGTAACCTTGTGCTCGGCCCAGGTGCAGATCTTGAGCGGTTCGCGTTGCTTGCCCAAAGGGGGGCTGTCAATGATGCGCAGCTTTGGCTCCAGCTTGGAGTAGGTGCTGGCGCACAATTTGCCCGATCCGAATGGCGACGATGGCGGCGACGGGGTAATCAACGTTGTGGACAACGGTGCCTTGACCCCCAACGCGGATCAGGCCAACAGGGGTGGCGACGCCTTGAGCGACCTCTACGACCGCGCCGGCCTGCCCTGGCTGAGACTGCTGCTGTTGGATGACTGAGATCCGGCGCGCAAATGCGTGACGACAGCGCAGCGATTTCGGCGGGTTTTGACCCGACGCGGCCTTCCATGCTTATCCCGCATTTGAGCTAACGCCAACCTATTCGTTAATCCGATCTTAGCGCGCTGTGAATATTGTCCGGCCACCGAATGCAACAGCTTGGACAGGCCAATGACTCGTATCGTGATTCTTTTCGTCGCCGCCACCTTTCTCGCCGCTTGCGAAGCCAAGTTGGAGGGGCCGTCCGTTAAGCTCGGCACCTCGAAACTCCATTATTATAGCGGCAGCCATGGCTGTCCTCCGGGACTGGCGAAGCAAGGCCGCTGCTGAAGCCAAAAACCTGTCGCGGCACCGGGAACGGAGGGCCGCCTATCGCTTTCCAGCCGCTTCGATGCCGGTCAACTTTTCATTCGCGAACCTCAGGCGCTCGAAAAGAATTTTCAGGAGATCGATGGACTCCTGAGGGCGATTGAGCAGCATGTCCATGAACTCCGCCTGGCTGACCGACATGCAGGCCAGCGGGCCTTTGGCGATGGCGGTTGCGGAGCGCGGCTGGTCGTCAATGACCCCCATTTCGCCAAAGTATTCTTCGCGGCCAAGGATCGCCACGGTTTCGGATAAGCCGTCATCGCCCACATGAGCGATTTCAACTTCTCCCTGAACGAGGCCGACATTGCGGCGCCAACTTCGCCTTTCGGGAAAAACCCAAAGAGCGGGCCTGACACGAAATGTTCGTCTTCGTCGATTGTTGAGCCGGACTTGGATAATTTTTGCTGGTGGAGTATTCAAATTCCACCAGCTCGCGAGCGGTGAAAAATGCCGATACGAGGTGACAAACCCATGAGCGAAGACTGGTCAGGTTGGGTCCCGGTTTTGCCGGTGGCCGATGCGCAACGAAGCCTGCGCTTCTATTGCGACCTCCTGGGTTTCACCCAGGATTGGGAGCATCGTTTCGAGGAAGGTTTTCCGCTCTATGTGCAGGTTTCACGCGGGACGGTCATCTTGCACCTGAGTGAACATGGAGATCCCGGTCAATCGGCGAGCCACTGCATCGGCGTTCGCGATGTAGACGCAACCTACGCCGAGTTCACGGGCCGTGGGCTCAAAACCAACGGTCCACCGGAAGACCGAGCTTACGGCGTGCGGGACTTTAGCTTCAATGACCCTGATGGACATCATCTTGTGTTTGCGACGCAACTGAACTGGTTCGATGAGGCCGCGGGGGCGCGCGCCCTGAAGGCGGCAACAGCGCCGTAGGTCTGAGCGCAAACCGCATCTTGGCAAGGTTCTCCACTGCCATTGCCGAAGCTGCCGCAAGCATAATGGCGGGCCGGTGGTGACCCTGGCGGGCTTCAAGGCCGATCAGATCAGGTTCGGCGGTGACGCGCGCAAGATCCATCAATCGTCGCCGGGCGTCGGCCGTGCGTTTTGCGGCAACTGCGGGACGCCGCTGTTGAAATCGCCCATCCCGAGGCGGACGCGCTGTTCGTTTCCTGCACCGGCGTCCGAATGGCGGAGGCCATAGCGCGGCTTTAAAAGACGCTGGACAAGCGGGTGTTTTGCAGCAATCAATGCATGCTCCGGCATTCCCTGCGCCTCACCTGCTATGACAAGCCGGTGCCTAGCTTCGGACGATTGCTGATGTTTTATCAGAATCCTGCAAATCTAACACGGATGCAGGGCCTCAGTCTTTTCAGGCACAGATGACGCACAAGGATTAGGAATGGCCCACGCGGGCGGACTTCATCGTGATAGACTGTTCCAGCCTTTGGAGCTGCCATGTGGAACCATCCTGAAAAACCGGATCGGCAAATCGGCGATGTCGGATTCGCTTGGCGATGGTTGCGGCAATCCGACCGACGCCCAGATCCGGCTCTATGAACGCTGGGCCGAGGGTGGTCTGGCCGTCTCGATCATCGGCGAGGTTCAGGGCAATCCGAACTTTGCTGAGAAGCCCGGCAACCTTGTGCTTGGCCCCGGCGCAGAGCTTGACCGGTTCGCGTTGCTTGCCCACAGGGGGGCTGTCAATGATGCGCAGCTTTGGCTCCAGCTTGGCCATGCAGGCGCTATGGCGCATCCCCCCATCAGCGTGCCAAAGGGGCCAAGCGCGATCGATATCCCGGGGCTGACCTGCGCCGCGCTGACGCGAGACGAGATCCGCAACCTGCCGTCGGAATTTGCCCGGACGGCCCGCATGGCGAAAAACGCAGGCTTCGGTGGCGTGCAGATCCACGCGGCGCACGGGTTCCTCTTGAGCCAATTCCTCTCGCCTTTGTTCAACAAGCGCGAGGATGCATATGGCGGGGCCATCACGGCCAGAATGCGG
>CAJHXM010000134.1_pt1 | contig 10589 bp, 9 predicted proteins | sample 9198461 | NCBI WGS metagenome assembly CAJHXM01 (sample SAMEA7708299, study PRJEB35096) | sediment metagenome | biome: marine neritic benthic zone biome [ENVO:01000025]; feature: sediment [ENVO:00002007]; material: shallow marine sediment [ENVO:03000034] sea grass bed [ENVO_01000059] ...
CCTTGCCGGGAAAGGTCGTCGGAGGCTTCTCCGGCGTGGTCGTCGACACGGTCGGTTACGTCGACTTCTTCGTCTTTGCGTCCGTCCTGGGACTGCCGGCAATCCTGCTCGTGGCGTACTTTCTGCGGCTGGAGCGCAAGGAGTTGAGGAGCGCCCCAGGTGCCGCCTGACGACAGACTGGAGATCTTCCCGGGCGACATCACGACGCTGGACGTCGATGCCATCGTCAATGCGGCCAATCGGCAGCTGAAGCCGGGCGGCGGGGTCTGCGGCGCGATCCACCGTGCTGCCGGGCGTGAGTTGGCCGAGGCCTGCGCCAAGCACGGCCGCTGCAAGACCGGCGATGCCAGACTCACCCCGGGCTTCAAGCTGAAAGCAAAGTACGTGATCCATGCGGTCGGGCCGGTCTGGCACGGCGGCAAGCAGAACGAGGCCGCCCTCCTCGCCTCCTGCTACCGCACCAGCCTCAAGATCGCGCTGGAGGCCGGGGCCCGCTTCGTCGCCTTCCCGGCCATCTCCACCGGCATCTACGGCTACCCGCCGGACCAGGCGGCCCAAGTGGCGGTGGCGGCCGTGCGCGACTTCTTGGCCCAGGAGCCCCGTATCGAAAAGGTGGTCTTCACGGTCTTCGGCGCCGAGGCGGAGGCGGCCTATCGCCAGGCCTTGGATCGCCGATAAGGACCGCGTTGTCTCCTCGTCTTCGGAGTCGGGCTGTTCCGCGAAGACGACACCGCCCGCCGGGCGCTGCTGGCTGCGGCCCTTTTCGGGGCAATCGGTCTGGTCCAATGATATCGTCAGGGCGTCTGAACCGATTGGGCGATGCAGTTTTTGGCTAATTCTGCTATAGGAGGCGCCATGAAAGCGCTCAAACCCACCCTTTTTGTCGCTCTCCTCCTCGCCGTGGTGCCGGTCGGCGCCCAGGCGGCGGGCGACCTCGACAGCTTCCTGAAAGAGCTGAAACTGCAACTGGACCGGGGCGAAAAGGAACGCCTGGCCGACCCCTGGTACCTCAAGGATCTGCGCGATCTGGTGCATCGCTACGACTGGCCCTGGCAAAAGCGACTCTTTTCAGACGATTTCTCCGGTCAAGGTCCAGGGCCGGGCGAGCCCTGGCAGGTTCTGGCCGGTGAAATGCTGATCGACTGGCGCCACGGCCTGCGCTCGGTGATCGAGCCGCCGGCGCCGGAGCCGGCCCAGCAACAGGCGCAGCAGGACGACTCCGCCAACGATCCCATGAAACAGCTTCTGGGACAGATCCTGCAGGAGGCCCTGAAGGATCCAAACGCCCAGCAGCAGGCGGCGCAGCAGGATGCCGGCGCCGCCGCGCCGCCGGATCATGCCTCCGCCGCCGCCCAGGTGGGGATCACCAACGCCTTTGCGGTGGCGCTCGAGATGACCGCCCGGCCGCTGGCCAGTGTGGCCAATCCGCGCTTTGAGGTGGGTCCCTACCAGGGCCAGAACACCGCCGTGGGCTATCGCCTGGTCTACAACGGCGGCAATCAGGCTGGCGTGCCGTCACTGGAACTGCTGCGCCTCTCGTCGCGCGGCACCAGCGTGCTGGAGGCCTATGACCAGCCGCTCGCTCTGGAAGACGGGGCGCCGCACAAGATCATGTGGACCCGCGGCAGCGGTGGCCAGATGACGGTGACCCTCGACGGTACTCAGGTGATTTCCGTCGTCGACCGTGGTTTCCGCGATCCCTTCAACGGTCTGGTGGTGGCCAACGGCGGCGGCGACTTCGCCCTGCGCCAGGTGACCATCGACGGGGTGGAGTAAGTCGGCTCAGGATTTGCCGGCGCTCGCGTCCAGGGCATAGTTCACCCCGGCGCTAGGCTGTGCAGCGCCTGGCCGTCGCGTTCTTCAAACAGCCAATCGCGGAACAGGGTCAGCTCGGCGGTCTCCTGATGCTTTGCGATGACATAGTAAGCGAAGTCGGTTTTGACGCTCGCGCCCAGCGGGCGGACCAGGCGGCCGGCGATCAGGTCGTCGTCGATGAAATGCCGCCAGCCCAGCGCGACGCCCTGCCCGTTGCGGGCGGCCTCGATCAGTAGGGGATAGCTGTTGCATTGCAGAGACCGGCGCCGGCCGGCGGGCTTGAGGCCCTGTTCAGTCAGCCAGATGCTCCAGTTCATCCAGTGCCAGCGTTCGTATTCCAGGTCGAGCAGTTCCGCGTCGGCCAGGTCGGCAAGGTCGCCAAGGCCGCCGTGGCGCGTCAGGTAGGCAGGGGCGCAGACCGGGAAGACCTGCTCTTCGAACAAGTGCCGGCAGTCATAGCCGGGCCAGTCGCCCGCGCCGTGGAGAATCGCCAGGTGGATGCCCTCAGCCAGGCAATCGGCCTCACGGTCGGAGGCGGTCAGGCGCAGGGAGATCTCGGGGTGGCGTGCCTGAAACCTATGGAGCCGCGGCAGCAGCCAAAGCGCGCCCACGGACTCGTCGGTGGCGATGTTCAGCTGCGGCCCGCTGTCAGCGCTGCGCAGGGTGTTGGTGGCGGCCAGCAGGTGGCGCAAGGCCACCGTGACGGAGTTCTGGAACTCCCGGCCCCTGGCGGTCAGCCGGACGTAGCGGTGGCCGCGCTCGAAGAGGGTCGCCGCCAGACTGGCCTCCAGGGTCTGCATGCGCTGACTGACCGCGGATTGGCTGACATTCAGTTCCCGGGCGGCCCGGGTAAAGCTGCCGAGCCGCGCCGCCGCCTCGAAGGCGATCAGGAGGTCGAGCTGCGGCAGGTCGGTCTTGAAGCGATGCATAAGTAAAAAAGATCCAAAAGCCTAAGATCTGCTTGTTTGGCACCCTATTGGATCAGTGTTACTTAATCAAATACCGTACCTGCCTCGGGAATAAAGACATGAACCAGCCGATCCTGCGTCTGCAGCCGGGCGATGCGCCCTTTTCCAGCAATCCGGGGCAGTCTTTTACCCTGCCCGCCCGTTTTTACAGCGACCCGGAGATCTATGAGCGGGAAAAGGCGGTGATCTTCCATCGCGACTGGTGGTGCCTGGGGCACCGCAGTCAGGTGGCCGCGCCGGGCCAGTACGTGACGGCGCAGGTCCACGATCAGAGCGTCTTTGCAGTGCGGGACCGGGAGGGCGTGCTGCGCGCCTTCCACAATGTCTGTCAGCACCGCGGCCACGAGCTGCTGGCGGGCGGCGGCCGGACCGGCCCGATCGTCTGCCCTTATCACGCCTGGACCTATGACCTGAACGGTGACCTGCGGGGCGCACGCAACACCCGGGAGATGACCGACTTCAACAAGTGCGACTTCGCCTTGAAACCGCTGAGGGTCGAGATCTATGCCGGCTTCGTTTTCGTCAACTGCGATCCGGAGGCCGTCCCTTTAAAGGAACAGGCCGGCGATCTGGAGGCTGAGATCCGCCACTACTGTCCGCGCATCGACGATCTGGTCTTTGCCCAGCGCGACAGCTATGACGTGGCCTGCAACTGGAAGGTCATGATCGACAATTTCCTGGAGTGCTATCACTGCCACACGGCGCACAAGGACTTCGTCGACCTGGTCAACATGGACAGCTACCGCACCAAGGTCCAGGGCATCTATTCCAGCCAGGTGGCCGATGCGCCGCGAGCCACGGACAACAACGCCTTCAACTTCGAGCCGGGCGATGTGGACTTCGGCTATGCCGGCTGGTTTCTCTGGCCCAACTTGACCATCTGGGTCTATCCGGGCGAGCCCAACATCTCTACCCTGCAGGTGATCCCGGCGGGACCGGGGCGCACGGTCGAGCATCAGGACTGGTTCGTGCCCAGCCCGACGCCCAGTCCGCAGCTGAAGGATGCCATGGACTATCAACGCGAGGTGCTGCAGCCCGAAGACATCAGGCTTTGCGAAAGCGTGCAGCGGGGCGTGATGTCGCTGGGTTACAACCAGGGCCGCTTTGTTATCGACAAAGGCCTGACCGAGTTGAGCGAACATGCGGTGCATCACTTCCAGCAGATGGTGGTTCAGGCCTTGGGGGCGGAACTGGCATGACGGCGCGCGCCAAGTTCGAGATCGTCGGTTGGGTCCTTTTTATCCTCTCGGCTCTTTTCTTCACTGTCGCGAGTCTGCGCAGCGGCGATCTGACCAGCCTGGCCGGCAGTCTGTTTTTTCTGATCGCCTGTTTCTTTTTTCTGCGTCCCCTGCTGGCGCGGCCGGCGGATCCTGCGAAAAGTCCGCCGGCGTGACGCCGACCGCCGGCGCCGCGCTCAGTTACAGCCGCGAGGGGCGGGGCGATCCGCTGGTGCTGGTGCACGGCTATCTGGGCGGCGCCGAAATGTGGCGCGGCCAGATCGACTATTTCAAAGACCGCTATGACGTGATCGCGCCTAACCTTGCCGGCTTCGGGGAAAGCGCGGCGCTGACCGCGCCCGACAGCATCGAGGCCCACGCCCGCCTGATCCTGGACCTGCTGGAGAGCTTGGAGGTCGCGCGCTTTCATCTGCTGGGCCACTCCATGGGCGGCATGATCGTGCAGCAGATGGCCGCGCTGGCGGGCGCGCGCATCGCCAAGCTGATCTGCTACGGCACCGGCCCGGTGGGGGTCCTGCCCGACCGATTCGAGACCATCGCCGAATCCCGCCGCCGCCTGGAAAGCGAGGGCCTGGCGCCGGTGGCCCGGCGCATCGCCGCCACCTGGTTCAAGGCCGGAGAGGCGGGGCCGGGTTTCGATGTCTGCATCGGCGAGGGCGCCAAGGCCACCCTGCAGGCGGCGCTGGCCAGCCTGACCGCCTGGGAGGGCTGGGACGGCACCGCGGCCTTGCCGGCCATCGCCTGCCCGACCCTGGTGGTCTGGGGCGACGGCGACCGCTCCTATGGCTGGGCCCAGCCGGAAGCGCTGTGGCGCGGCATTCCGGGCAGCCAACTGGCCGTGCTGCCCGGCTGCGCTCACACCGCCCATATGGAAAAGCCTTTCCTTTTCAACTGCATAGTCGAAGGCTTCCTGGCAGGGTCAGGGGCTTCGCCAAGTCCAAGGTCTCCAGCGCAGTCGCCCTGAGAAGCGTTCAAATCGCCCGCGGCCTGTGGGACGACCTGGGGCGGCGGCGCCTGATCGTTTCAGATTGACTCAATCTGAAACGTAAATCGTCTGCGACCTTAATAGCGTAATGATTTCAAATGGTTCTATATTCTCTGAATTTGCTCTAGCCTACGTCTGAGTCTGTACAATTGCCAATCAGATTGGCGACATTATCCAAAATCGATTTCTTCCTTTCAGGGGATTGACCCATGCATAGATTTTTGACCGTTGCCGTTCCCTTCCACCCGGCCAAGGAAAGCGCGGTCGAGGCCGAGCTCCATCTGCAGGGCGCCGAAACCGGGCACGGCGGCAAAGTCCGCGACGCTCTGCGCGATCAAGGGGTGCACTACCTCAGCTTGACAGTGGTGCCGGGGGATTCCGGGCACAAGGGCGGCCGGGCCTTCTTGCTGCTGGAAGCTTCTCTCGATGGCGGCAAGGACGAGGCCCTGGCGCGGCTCGCCGGCCGGCTGGGCCCGGTTTTGACCGGGGTTCTGGCGGCGGCCGGTCACGATGTGATGCTGGGCGATATCGCGGCCTTTCTCGCCAAGCACAGGCTGGAGACCGGCACCGGCCTGCTGGCGACCCCGGGTCTGAATCACACGGGCTCACCGGGGATGACCGTGGAGCGCATCAAACAGGAACGGGTCTTCGCCGATCAGGTGCGGGAGAAACTGCAGGAACTGAGTGCCGACGGCAGCCCGCTGCAGACCCTGGAGAGGGTACGGGCGCATTTCGAAGCCCAGGGCCCCGCCGAGATGATGCAACCCGCGCCGGTGCCGCTGCTCGCCCCTGCGCCGCCGCCGCGCAGCCGGGCGGCAATCCTATTTTCCCTTATCGGCCGCGGCATCCTCACCTTCACCTGGCCCTATCTGATTCTGCTCGCCCTGGCGGTGGCCGTGGCGGGGATTCTCGCGGCCTCGGCGGGTGGCTTCTGGTTCGTCGTTGCCATGATGGCCTTGACTCTGATCATCGGTCTGGGCGTTCTGGGGGCCGGGCTTGGCTTTCTCTATTTGAAATTCCGGCAAAAAGAACAGACGGATGTGCCCGACGATTCAAATCCGGATCCCGCCGTGCTGAGCGAAGTCATGGCGCGGGAGAACGACGGCGACGGCAATCACCTGGCCGGCATCTCGGTCATGAAACCGGGCTTGTTGCGCAACCTCGCGCTGCGGGTTGCCTTCTGGACCGTAGCCCAGGCGGCGAAGACCCAGTTTCGGCCGGGCTTCCTGCGCGATATCGGCACCATTCATTTTGCCCGCTGGGTGCTGCTGCCCAAGACCAACAAGCTGCTGTTCTTCTCCAACTATGGCGGCAGCTGGGAATCCTATCTGGAAGACTTCATCACCAAGGCCAGCACCGGCCTGACCGGGGTCTGGAGCAACACGGAAGGATTCCCGCGTACGGAGAATCTTTTCAGCAAGGGGGCGACCGACGGCGACCGCTTCAAGCGCTGGGCGCGGCGCCAGCAGCGCCCGACCCGTTTCTGGTACCGGGCCTACCCCAATCTCAACACCCGCATGATCCGGCTGAACGCGGCGATCCGCCAGGGCCTGGTGAGCGCCAAGACGGAAGACGAAGCGGCCGATTGGCTGGCGCTGTTCGGCTCGCGGCGGCGCAAGCCCAGCGAGATCGAGGCGCAAGAGGTCCAGTCCGTTCTCTTCGGCGGTATGGGCAAGCTGAAGGAGGCCACTTGCCTGCTGATCGCGCTGCCCGATGACCCGGCGGCGGCCCGCGGCTGGCTGCAGGCGGTGGAGCCTGACGTCACCTTCGGCGACCGGCCCCCGGGGGCGGGCGCCTGCCTGCTCGCCCTGACCAGCCGGGGTTTCCTGAAACTTGGGCTGCCGGAAGCGCATCTGGCGGAATTTCCCGCCGCCTTCGTCCAGGGCATGGCGGAGCCGGTGCGCGCCACCCGGGTGCTGGGGGATACCGGCGAGGATGCGCCCGCGCATTGGGCCTGGGGCGCCGGCGACAAGGCGGTAGATGCGGCGCTGATCGTCTATGGCGGTGCGCCCGATCACGCCGCTGCGGTCGCCGCGCAGCTCGAGACGCTGACCGGCCATGGCGGGACCAAGGTCGCGCAGATCGATACCCGGAACATCACGGGGGAGAACCCGGTGAAGGAGGCCTTCGGCTTCGCCGACGGCATCTCCCAGCCGATCATCCGCGGCACCCGGCGCTGGATCGCCCGCCAGGACGCGCAGCACGTGGTAGAGCCCGGCGAGTTCATCCTGGGTTATCCGGACAACCGCGGCTACCTGCCCACCACCGCGACCCTGCCGGCCGAAGCGGACCCGCAGCGGCATTTGTGCGCCTATCATCCCACGGCACTGGACCATGATTGGCCCCGCTTCGGCGAGGCCGCCGCCGCGCGCCGCCGCGACCTGGGCCGCAACGGGTCCTTCCTGGTGATCCGGCAACTGGACCAGGATGCGGCGCTCTTTAAGAAGACCGTCGCTGCGATGGCCAAGGCCGCCGCGGCCCATCCTTTGGGGCCGAAGGACCTGACCCCTGCCCAGCGCCAGCACTGGGTGAGCGCCAAGATGGTGGGGCGCTGGAAGGACGGCACCTCGCTGGTGCGCTATCCCTTCGAGCCGGGGACGGGCTGGGACGGCAAAAAGAAACCGGCCCCGGCGCCGGACAACGATTTCCTGTTCGGGTCGGAAGATCCCTCCGGCCTGCGCTGCCCCTTCAGCGCCCACATCCGCCGCACCAACCCGCGCGAAAGCTTCGAGCCCGGCTCGGCGCGGCAGCTTGACATCACCAACCGCCATCGCATCCTGCGCATGGGCCGTCCCTATGAGCCGCAGGCGGCGGGCGGCAACCCGGGATTGCTCTTCATGTGCCTGAACGGCAATCTGGAACGGCAGTTCGAGTTTATTCAGCAGACCTGGGTCATGTCGCGCCTGTTCCACGGCCTCTCCGGCGAGGTGGACGCGATTCTGGGGCGGGGCCGCAAGGGCGGACAGCTCACCATCCCCACGCCGCGGGGCTCCATCGTGCTGCCGGGCATTCAGGACTTCGTCACGCTGCGCGGCGGCGCCTATTTCTTCATGCCGGGGAAAAGCGCGTTGCGTTATCTGGCGCGGATCGGGTAGCTGAACTTGCTCTAAGCAACGGCTTGTGCTTGCGAGGCAATGGTTGTTTGCGTCGAGGCGATCAGTTTGCGGCGAAGGTGGGCCGCGCAGCTTTCTTCGAGCTGATTGTAAATGTCTTCGTTACGGGCCAGGAACTTGCGCAAGGCTTTCGTTTCGATACAAAAATAGTACGACGGTTTCGTCAGGGCGACGGTTCCGGTAGCGGGCCCTCCGGTCAGGTAGGTGATCTCTCCAATCAGGGAATCGCCCTTGTTGCGGGCCACTTCGACGCCGCCGGCGGTTATACTGACTTCACCATTTACGAGATAGACGAAATGCGGAACTTCTTTGCCTTCCTGGGTTAGAATGCTGCCCGGCTGACCATAGACCCAGAATCCCTGGTCGAGGAACTTGCGCGCCCTGGTTCGGGGGATTTTGGGTAGAAGGAGCCGTATCAATTCCGCTTCATGGAGGGTGAAACGTAACCGTTGGTTCAGGAAAAGAAGGCGGGCGATGCCGATAATGCTGATCGTAATCCAGGATATCTGGATCAGGGCGGAGGAAAAGTTGAAGCTCTCCCACAGACTGAACAAGACGCAAGACGCAGCCGTGAAATTGAGTAAAGAGTAGCGATAGCTCTGACCCCGCAGCAGGCCAAATTGCAGCGCAGTATAGGTGCAGAGATAGAGAGCAACCCCCAAGGTGCCGACGACGTCATAGGGACTCAGACCGGATTCTGTAGCTGGCACGAAATTCTGCCCTCGATGTTGCCTTGATAAGAAAGGAATTGACCGATTCAAAATTTGCGCCGAGGTAGCCAAAAATCTAAAGAACAGGGAACGGACCCTATGTGGTAATAGTCACAGAATTTTGAAAAACTAAGGAAATGAGCGCCATAGCACGCGCCAACGCAGGGGAAACTATTTTGGCCGGCGAAAACGATTTAGCGAAACTGCTGTCCGATATGCGGCCGGTGCTGGACCCGGTGGATTATGTCTTTGTCGCTTTGCCGGCGGCGCAGGCGGGACGCCTGGCCGGGCTCTCGCCGCTGATGACGTTTCGGGAGGCGGAAGGGGTGACTTTGATCCTGCCCCGGGACGCGGCGCAGGCGGAGGGTCTGGCCGCGGTGGAGGTCTTCAAGCGCGTCACCCTGAGGGTGCATTCCAGTCTCGCCGCCGTCGGCCTCACCGCCGCCGTCTCCGCTTGCCTGACCGAACAGGGCATCAGTGCCAACGTGGTCGCGGCCTATTACCACGACCATATTTTCGTGCCCGCCGAGCGGTCTGATGAGGCGCTGGCGGCGTTGGAAGGCTTGGCGGCAAGAAACCGCTGATCTCATCGGGCTAAGATGCGCCTGAACCGGCGCTTTGCCGCTTGCCAAAGCGCTCCACTGATTTCACAGTCGGCGCGATTTCAGCAAGGGGTGAAGCGGCCATGGGTGCCAAGAAAAACGAGTCGGTCCGCGACAGCCTGACCTGCGGCGAGGCTTTGGTGCGGCTGCTGGAGGCCTACGGCGTCGAGACGGTCTTCGGCATTCCGGGCACCCAGATCGTCGAGCTTTACCGCGGGCTGAACGGCGCCGCCATCCGCCATGTGCTGGCGCGTCATGAGCAGGGCGCCGGCTTCATGGCGGACGGCTATGCGCGGGCGACCGGCAAGCCCGGGGTGTGTTTTCTGATCGGCGGCCCCGGCCTCCTCAACGCCGCCACGGCGATCGCCACGGCGCACAACGATTCCATTCCTCTGTTGATCATCTCCGCCGACGCGCCCTTGAAATCCCGCGGCAAGGGCTGGGGCGAGGGCCATGAAATGCGCGACCAGCGCGGCCTGACGTCGAGCATCACCGGCTTCAGCGCCACCGCCTATGGGCCCGGCGACCTGCCGGACCTGATCGCCAAGGCCTTTTCGGCCTTCGCCTCGGCGCGGCCCCGGCCGGTGCACATCGAAATTCCCACGGACCTGTTGTCTCTGCCGGTGCCGCGGGCGGATTTTGAGCGCGACTGGTGCAGGCGTGACGGAAGCACAAGGCCCAACGCCGGCGCGGCAGAGCTGCGGGCGGTGGCGGCGCGCATCGATGCTGCCGAGACACCCGTGCTCCTGATCGGCGGCGGGGCGCGCGACGCGACGGTGGAGGTCTTGGCGCTGGCGGAGAAGCTGGCAGCCCCGGTGATCAACACGGTGGGTGGAGCCGGTCTGTTTCCCGGCTCCCATCCGCTGTCCCTCGGCGCGGCCATGAGTTTCGCGGCGGGTCGCGAGGTCGCAACAGAGGGCGATCTCCTGATTGCGGTCGGGACCGAGATGGGCAACATCGATTCCTGGTACGCCGCGCTGGATCTCTCGGCGGCGCTGATCCGGGTGGACATCGACCCGCAGAAGCTGGTTGTCCACTACCCGGCCGAGTTTGCCGTCCTGGGCGACGCCCAGGCGACGCTGGCCGCCCTGGCGGAGACCTGCCAGGACGCACCCGCCGGCCGCCGCGCTCAGGCCGAGGCCCGGGTGGCGGCGACGC
>CAJHXM010000007.1_pt1 | contig 10525 bp, 6 predicted proteins | sample 9198461 | NCBI WGS metagenome assembly CAJHXM01 (sample SAMEA7708299, study PRJEB35096) | sediment metagenome | biome: marine neritic benthic zone biome [ENVO:01000025]; feature: sediment [ENVO:00002007]; material: shallow marine sediment [ENVO:03000034] sea grass bed [ENVO_01000059] ...
GAGGTCATCAGATAGTCGTCCACCCCCATATCCAGCAGCCGGGTGATGGTGCTGGCGGCGTTGTTGGTATGCAGGGTCGACAGCACCCGGTGGCCGGTCAGCGCCGCCTGCACCGCGATTTCCGCCGTCCCCACGTCCCGAATTTCGCCGATCATCACAATGTCCGGATCCTGGCGCAGGATCGAGCGCAGCACATTGGCGAAGGTGAGGCCGATGCTGGGCTTGGTCTGGATCTGATTGATGCCGTCGAGCTGATATTCGATCGGGTCCTCGACCGTGAGGATTTTCTTCTCCGGGCTGTTGACGTGCAGGAGCGAGGTATAGAGCGTCGTCGTCTTGCCGCTGCCGGTGGGGCCGGTAACCAAAAAGATCCCGTGCGGGTTTGCCAGCACTTCGCCATAGACCTGCCGGTTGCGGCCGGTAATGCCGAGCTTGTCAAAGTCAAGCGCGACCCCTTGGCGGTCGAGCACGCGCATCACCAGGGACTCGCCGTGCATGGTGGGGATGGTGGAAACGCGCAGATCGATGGGCGTACCGCGGATCGCCAGCTTGATGCGCCCGTCCTGCGGCAGTCGGCGTTCGGCAATGTTCAGCTTCGCCATGATCTTGACCCGCGACACGATGGCCGCGCGGAATCGCGAGGCCGGCGGCTCGACCTCGTGCAGCACCCCGTCGATCCGGTAGCGCACCTGCAGCTTGTCTTCGAAGGGTTCGATGTGAATGTCCGAGGCGCGCTGCTCCACCGCTTTTTCGATCATGCGGTTCACCAGGCGGATGACCGGCGCCTCGCTGGCCAGGTCTTTCAGGCGTTCGACGTCGACTTCCAGGCTGTCGTCGCCGTCGAGGAATTCGTCCAGGATTTCGCCGCTGTCGGCCTGGGCTTTGTTGTAGAGCCGGTCGATGGCGCTCTCCAGCTCCGCCGGCACGGCCACCCGGGGCAGGATGTCCCGGCCCGATATCAGGCGAATGGCATCGGTGGCATAGCTGTCCAGCGGATCGGCCATGGCCAGCACCAGGCCCTCAGGCTCGTCGCTGATCACCAGGACACGGGATTCGCGCAGGAAACGCGGGCTCAACTGCTCTTCCAGCAGGGGCGCGTCGGGGAACTCACGCGACGAGACCAGGGGGATAGCCAGCGCCTCGGACAGTGCCTCGGCCAGGTCGCGCTCGGCGACCAGACCCAGCTTGTTGAGAAGGCTGCCGAGGCGTTCTCCGCTTTCGCCGCGCAGCCGCCGGGCGCGCTCCAGGGCCGCCAGGTCCAGTTTGCCGCGCTCGATCAGCAGGTCGCAGACCCGCTGTTCGCCGCTTTCGGGATCGTTCATTTCGGCAAGATTCTGCATACTAGGCTACCCATCCACTCCGCCTGAAAAAAGCGCCGCCGCGCCGCCTGCGCCAGCATAGCATGACCCGTCGCCCCGTCATCCCAGCGTAATCGGTCCATAGAGCCAGACCAGCCAGAACCCTGCCGCGAGATAGGGCCCAAAGGGCAGTTCCTGGCCCGGCGCCGGGCCGCGGCCGCGGAGCCAGGCAAGCACCTGAACCAGCAGAGCGGCGGCGGCGGCCAGCAGGATCACGCTGGCCAAGCCCTGCCAGGACACCCAGGCGCCGGCGGCGGCCAAGAGAACCGCATCGCCCAGACCCAGGCCTTCCCGCCCGCGCCAGCGGAAATAGAGCCAGCGCACCAGGGCCAGGAAAGCAAACCCCAGCACCGCGCCCAGCAGGTGCGGCAGAAGCTTGTCGCCCGCCACCAGCCAGGCCACCAGCAAACCGGCCGGGATCAGCGGCAGGGTCAGCGCGTCCGGCAGGATCAGGTGCTCCAGGTCGATCAGCGACAGCGTCAGCAGGGTCCAGCCCAGGCCGGCCCCGGCCCAGGCGAGCCAGCCGGGCAGCACCGCCAGGCTCCAGACCGCAACGCCCAGCGCCGCCAGCTCGATCAGGGGATAGCGCCAGGCGATCCCGGCGCCGCAATGCCGGCAGCGGCCCCGGCTGATCAGCCAGCTCAGCAGCGGCACCAGATCCCGGGCCGCCAGGGTCCGGCCGCAATGGGGACAGGCCGAACGGGCCCAGGCCCAGGGCAGGCCGGCCGGCAGCCGCTGCGCGACCACCCCCAGAAAACTGCCGATGCAGGGGGCCGCAAGCAGCAGAACCAGGGCATCCGGATGCCACAAGACGGTCACTGTCTCCACAACCCGATGGAATCCTTGTCTCTCAAGCCTTTATCCACTCAACCCGGCGCCTGGGCCGGCTCCGCCCATCATCGGGAATCTTTGTGGCGTGGATGTGATTCTTATCACTGCCCACCTTTTCCCTTTTATTTTATACAGTTAACCATTCCGGAATGACTCACAAATGGCCAGATGATGGTATAATATGGCCGATATCCCCGATAAAGGCCGACAGGAACCGCCTCGCCGGCCCCCGCGGGACAGGAGCAGAGATTTTGACGGCTCGGCGATCCAAGCGGCGCGCTTTTGAGGTACAGCGCCATGTATAGGGAATTCTTCGGCATTTCGGAGAAGCCCTTTTCGCTGACTCCGAACCCGCGCTTCCTCTTCATGAGCCGCGGCCACCAGGAGGCCTTGGCCCATCTGCTCTACGGCATGGGCGAGGGCGGGGGCTTCGTGCTGCTGACCGGCGAGGTGGGGACCGGCAAAACCTCCATCTGCCGCTGCTTTATCGAACAGCTTCCCGATCACGTGGACCTGGCCCTGATCCTCAATCCCCGTCTCACCGAAATCGAGCTGCTGGGGAACATCCTCGATGAGCTGGGCATCGACTATCCCGCCGACTGCGACAGCCTCAAGGTGCTGGTCGACAAGCTGAATCACTTCCTGATCGACGCCCATTCCGACGGGCGCAAGGTCGTGGTGATGATCGACGAGGCGCAGAACCTGAGCGCCGGCGTGCTGGAACAGATCCGCCTGCTGACCAATCTGCAGACCACGCAGGAAAATCTGCTGCAGATCATGCTGGTGGGACAGCCCGAATTGATCTCCTTGCTGGAGCAGCAGGAACTGCGGCAGCTCAACCAGCGGGTCACCGCCCGGTACCACTTGACCCCACTGAGCGCCAAGGACAGCAAAGCCTATATCCAGCATCGCCTGGCCGTTGCCGGACTGGGCCCGGAGGTCTTCGCCCCCGGCGCCCTGCGCCTGATCTGGAAGCGCTCGCGCGGCGTGCCACGGCTGATCAACAACATCTGCGACCGCTGTCTGCTGGGCGCCTATGCCCAGGCGACCCGGCGTGTCGACCGCAAGATCGCCCGGGCCGCGGCCGGCGAGTTGACGACCCGGCGCCATCAGGGCCGCAGGATTCTGCCCTGGGGCGCCGCAGCAGGCCTGACCGCCGCCACGGTGGCCTTTCTCTATTTCCAGCCGCCCAGCCTGGCGCTGCTGGCCCAGGTCTTCCAGGGCGATACGGCCGCGGCGCTGTCGGCGGACTCCGAACCGGCGCCGGCTGCGGCCAGCGAGCCAGTCGCACAGACCGCCGCTGTCATTCCGGCGGCCGAGGCCCCAACCGGCCTACCGGCTGAGGTGTCGAGCCAAACAGTCGAATCAACCGAGCCGGCAGCCATTGAACCGCTTGCCGCCGCAGAGTCTTCCGGCCCCGACAATTCCGCCGCGCTGCCGCAATTGGAGATGGCCGAGCGCCCGGAGGCGCCGCCTGAAAGCCCGCCTCAGACGGCCCAGCCCACGCCGCCCGCACCGGAGACCGTGACCCCGGCCGTGTCCCCGGTCGTGACCCCGGCCAGCAGCGATCCCGGGAGCGACGGGGCCGCGACACTTCAAACCGCGCTCCTCGCGCCACCGCCGCCGGCGGCCGAAGTTGCCGCTGCCCCCGAACCTGCTGCCCCCCAACCTGCTGGCCCCCAATCTGCTGGCACCGAACCTGCTGGCACCGAAAGTGCGGTCACCGGCACGCTCAAACGTTCCTCGCAGGAACTTTTTAGCCAGGCTGCCTTGCTGGCCGACCCGGTCACCTCGGGCGAGGTGCTGCTGCGCCAATGGCGGCGGCTCTATGGCGCCCTACGCGGCGAGAGCCTCTGCGAAAAGGCGCGCGACGGCGGCCTGGCCTGCATGGAGGGCAAGCGCGGATCCTGGGAACGCCTGGCCGAATTGAACCGCCCGGCCCAGATCACGCTAAGGTCTCCGGATGGCAAGCGGCTGTCCGCCGTGGTGACCGGCCTATCCGACGATGAAGCCACCCTGACCCTGGGGACCGAGCCCTGGCGCCTGGACCGGGATGCCCTGGCCAAGGCCTGGACCGGCGAGTACTTGGTTCTCTGGCAGCCCCCGGCGGCTAATGCGCGTCTGTTGGCCCAGGGTGTCAGCGGCAAGGACGTTACCTGGCTGAAGAACCGCCTGGCCGGTCTGCGCGGCGAAGCCGGCGATGCACAGGGCGAAAGCCTGTTCGATGCCGCGCTGCGGAAAGAAGTGCAGGCCTTTCAGCGCAGCCAAGGGCTGAAGCCCGACGGCATGGTCGGCCCGAAAACCGTGATCCACTTGAACAGCGCGAGCGGCAGCCCGGTCATTCCGCTGCTCACGCCGCCGAAAACCTAAAATCGGATAAACCCATGTCCTATATTCTCAGCGCCCTCAAGAAATCCCAGCAGGAACGTGAACTCGGTTCGGTGCCGAACCTGGACAGCGTCATGGCGGCCCCGGCACCGCAAAGCGCCCGGCGCTGGCCCTGGGCGCTGGGCGGCCTGCTGGCCGTGAACCTCGCCGTCTTCGGCGGGTTCGCCTGGTATGCCGGACCGGACCTGCTGGCGCGGCAGGAGCCGCGCAGCCTGGCGGCCCTGACCGGCAGCGAGGCCCCCGGCACGTCCCTGGCAGAGGCCGATTCGCAAAACAGCGCGCCGGCGGCGAAAGCTCAGCCGGATGCGCAGCTCGCCGCAGCAAACCCGGCCGCCGACACGCCGGCCGCGCAACCGACCCCGCAACTGGCCGAGGCGGCCTCAGACGCCGAAAAATCCGCCGCCGCCGCGGTCGATGAGCCGCAAATCCCGGCGCAACCCCTCCCGACGGCAAATCTTGAGGCGCCGCTCCAGCCGAGCACCAACCTGACCCTGACGCCGGCGGCCATAACCACCCCGCCCGCGCCGGTGGAACCGGAGCCGGTTCAGGAGGTCACCGCGGCCACCCTGAAGGCACCCGAGCCGGAGGCCGAAGCCCCGGCCGCCGCCGCGCCGCAGCGGCCCACCAAAGCGGTTTTCAGTCCGCCGCCGATCCCAAGAGCCAAGCCCGAGGTCTTCACCAAGACACCGGATAGCCGGCCCGAGGCGGCTGAAGGCGGCGCACAGCAAGCCGCCTTGCCGGCCCCCGATGCCAACCTTGAGGAGAAATTCGTCGAGCTGCAAACCTTCCGCCAACTGCCGCGGCAATTCCGGCGTGAATTTCCCGAGCTGCAGGTCTCGCTGCATATGTATCATGAGAACCCGGAAGGCCGTTTTGTGCGCATCAACAAGCGCAAGTACCGCGAGGGCGCCAAGCTGGACGACGGCCCGCGGCTGGAAGAAATCCGGCCCAACGGTATTGTCCTGAGCTACCGCGGCGAAACCTTCCTGCTGCGCAACTAGAGCGTGGGCTGGTCGCGATGCCATTATGGAAACGTCTGGACTGCTCCCGGCGTCCCAAGCCACCTAGATTTGCCCTCTCCCCTGGAGGGAGAGGGTTGCGCAGGCTTGGCGAGGCCGTTTGGCCGAGCCCTAGCCGAAGCTGGGTGAGGGGGTTGCCGGCCACCATCGATTTTCTGACCAGTCCCTTCCCTTCGGGAACCCCCCTCATCCTCCCAGCCCTGCTGAGCGCAGGGCCGGGCCCCTCCTTCTCCCTCCAGGGGAGAAGGTTATTTGCGGCAAATCTGCTTTGCGGCAATCATAAGTATGCGACTCCGTTCACTCCCCGAGCCCCAAAACCATGAAGCGCATTTCCTGGCGGCCGCGCCGCGGTATTGCGCTGATATCGGTGCTTTGGGTGCTGACCCTGATGGCGGTGATCGCGGCGAACTTTACCAGCATCACCCGCACCCAGATGAATCTGACCCGCAACATGATTGGGAACGCCCATGCCGAGGCCCTGGCCGATGCCGGGGTTAATCTTGCGGTTCTGGGACTGTCCGACCCCGACCCGGAAGCCAAGTGGGTTCCCGACGGGCGCCTCTACAAGGGCCGCTACGGCGACGGCCTGCTGACGGTCTCGGTCATCGACGAGACCGGCAAGATCGACCTGAACCGCGGCCAGGACGAGCTGCTGCAGGGCCTGTTCGAATCCGCCGGTCTGGAGGAAAAAGCCGCCGCCGCGCTGGTGGATGCGGTGGTGGACTTCCGCGACCCCGACGACCTGACCCGCATCAACGGCGCCGAAGACGACGACTACAGCGCCGCCGGCCTGCCATACGGCGCCAAAGACGCGCCCTTCGAAGCGGTCAGCGAGCTGCGCCAGGTGCTGGGCATGACCCAGGCGCTATACGACAGGATCGCGCCGGCCCTGACGGTCTGGTCCCGGCGGCCGGGCGTGAACCCTGACTTTGCACCGCGCGAGGTGCTGCTGGCGATTCCGGGGTTGGACGGCGGCCAGGTCGATGACTATCTGGGTCAGCGCACACCTCCCGCAACCCTGGACGAGGCCGCTGACGGCAGCGACGAAACAACGGACGCAGCACTGACATCTGAAACAACTGCCATCACTGGCACCAGCCAAGCGACGTCCGCGGTGCTGCCCGCGGCGGAGGGTAGCCAGCAACTAATCAGCGGCGGCCGCAGCCGCGGTGTCTATTCGATCCGCGCGGAAGGGCGCATTGGACCCAAGACGGTTTTCGTCCGCGAGGCCGTGGTGCGCGTGACCCGCGACCCGAACCTGCCCTATCAGGCGCTGAACTGGACGCAAGGGCGGGTGGCGGCACAGGTGACAGGTATTGCTGTCGATGAATAGCGCTCTCTGCGATGTAACTTAGCGCTGTGTGACTTGTAATTGTGGGGCTGGGCGACAGCCCAGTATCCACTCGATAATGACAAGATAAAGGGCGGGAATTCAATGTCGATTCCCGCCCTTTGATAGAATTAGATACCCGGTCGACGACGCCGTTTATGCGATGCACCGATCTGGTATCTATCCGCGTCAGTCAACCCTCTTTAGCCGGATCTGCAGCACGCGCACACCATCATTGTAGACCAGCCAGAGAAAATCGAATAGGCCGGTGTGGCCGTTACCTGTGCCAAGAAAACTGCCGGGCAGAAGCTCGTTCGTCACGTTCTCCCACTTAGGCCGATCGCCTTTGGGCTTTGAGATATCGAAAAAGCCGGCGAGGATGTTGTGGGCGTCATTGCCGGTGCAATCTACTTGGTCGCCAAAGTCGTCCTCGCAGATCAAGGTGTTGAGCTCGATGCAGGAATTCGGCTTGCCGCCGGGGACGCGGGCGTAGGCCGCATAGGTGCCTTCTTCGAGCTGGAACTTGCCCAGGCCGTCCGTTGCGTCATGATCCAAAACGCCAACTCCGCCACCGGGATCAACACTTACCAAGATACGAACACCGCCCGCCAAAGCGGCGACCGTGATTTCGTCGCCCACGTCGCTCCCAGTGTCTGACAGGTCGTCACAGACGGCCAATGTCTTGGTCTTAAAGGGAACGAAGATCCGGTGGCCCTGGAATTTGAGATCGTCCACCTTTCCGTTGAAGCAGTCCGTATCGGTATTCTGGTTGCATTGGGCAATGCCGATGATGTTCAGATTGAAATCATGGCCACCATTGAACCCGGGCTTGTGGTCACTCGCCGAGGCCGGGCTGGCGATCAGTGCCGCAAAACCCGCCGCGGCAACCGCTAAACCAAATTTTCTCATAATTTCTCTCCCTTTTCTTCAGTAGCAAAATTTCACCAATGCGCTCAACTTCTTTCCATCGGTACACAGAGCCCTAAATCTCACCCACCACTTGCGATTTGCGCGTCACGCAAAGGGGCGAAATCACCTACACCTCATCTTGGCTTTTTCGCTCTGCGAAGTCTGACAGGCGACTGAATTTCTGTGACCGAGTTACGGATAAGTCCGAGCCACAGCCTTTGGACAGTTCCAAAGAAAAAGGCGGGCCCAGACGGGCCCGCCTTTATCGTTCCGTCTATCATGTATGCGGTTCTATTCGACGTCAGCAGGCTCCGTGCCTTTGGCCAACCGCACTGTTTCTACGAACATAGAGCCCAGTCCAATCGTCGCTTTGCCTTCGGCGGATCCGTTTTGCGAGGCGGCCCCCGTATCCAGCCAAGCCAACACATCGATCCGATAGACACCCGATTCCGGCAAATCAGGCGCGATGAAGTTAAAGGAACTCGCGGTCATTTGATCGACAATCAAGTTCAACTCTTCTTCAACGAGGCATTCGGGGTCGATGACGACGTTACCGGTGACCGGATCTGTGATCAGGCAGCCATGGAAGGCATCAACGGGATCTTGCGGCTCACAAATCTCCGTTGGGTCTGTGTCGGCATCGCAAACACCGTCTTCATCTCCAAGTCCGTCACCGAGAACTTCGACGAGGCCCGGTTCGAAGTCGATGATCCCCTGAAATACCGCCTCCAACTGCTGAGTTCTCTTACAGAACACGACGCCCTCGGTAGGATTGGCAACCGTGCCGAAAACTGTGTCGAAGGTGCGGTCCGGGTTTCCGCTCGGAAAAGCCGGGAAACTGGCGCCAATGCTGCCGTCGTTCAAAATCTCCGACACGACGACGCCCACACGGACGCTCGCGCCGGCCGTGGAGGTGTCCTTTACGCCGCCCTTACTTTTGACTTCCGTCTGGGTAAAGTTGCCGCATTCGAGGCTGATATCCATCACGAGATCTTTGTGCTTCGGCGCCTTGATGATGGTGCTCAGAATAGTCGAACTGTCGTGATCGTCGTCAGTCACCGGTGCGTCTGTCGTGCCACCCGATGTCGAACTCGCAAGCACGAAGTTGATGTTCGATAGGCTGAACGCAGCTTTGGCGCTTGGCGTTCCCTGGGCCATCACTGGCCCGGCCATCAAAGCCGCCGCAGCAACGGTCACCAATCCTAATCCAAACTTTTTCATAGTCTTCTCTCCCACTAGAGTTAAAAATTTCTCCAATAACAGCCGGTTTTCCCAATCACCCCCACCACATTGGCCCGAATTCCGGTCTTCAACGGCGGACTTCGGCGCCAAACACAGGGACGGAATTACGTCCACCTGGCTTCCCTCTTTTGGTCCGGCGGGTAGATTTCGCTGAATTTGCGTCCCATCCCCCGCCACAGACCCCCTCTCCATTGGAATGGAGCGGAACCCCATTCTGGGTCACCCCTGTAACAAATCTGTGATGAATCGCTACAGGTTTTGTGACTATTTGTAATTTGAATGAAATTCGTCACGAATGTCAATTTAATAATGAATAGATTCACTAAACAACATACAATTATATGATTATGAGGAAAGTATAGTAATAGACTATTCATGTTATAAAATTACAAAGAGAAAAATTCCTACTTTCCGCAAATCTATAGCTTTTAATATCGAAACTTTTATTACTTCATATGGGTATTTCAGTAAAAATCCGCAGTTTATTATTATACTCTTTTGGAACACGCCCCGAAGACCTGCTGAGCCTCCGCGACGTCAATGTAAAGCTCACTTTACATTCTTGTATCAGATTCGATGACGATCTTTAGGCGTATTATTATTGCCAATGCTCGATAATCGGGTTTTGGCGGCGCGTCTGGAACGACCTCCTTAATAAGTCGACACAAATGGAATTGAATTTTCCGAGAAAAAGGGCGGGACCGGGAAGCCTGAAAACAGGCCAACCCCAATCCCGCCCGATCTAAAAGCGAGGCCGGAACCGAGTGTGCGACTCCCGGAACCCCCGCCTTACAGCCGCACCACCCATCGAAATAGGAGCGATGCAGGTCCTGAACGGTCTCACCCGAAACCTCGCCCTTTCCCTGAAGTAACGGCGACGCCGTAAGGTTACTGAACCGTGAGATTATCTGTTATGTTACATAAATGTCAAGTATGTAACAAAAACATCTTGATTTAACCCCATCTGCAGGCTGGTTCTTAAGGGATTTCCCGTAGATTCCAGCGGATTCACAGGGATCGCCCTGATTCGGCAATAACCTACGGATTCAATGCCGCGGTTTACCGATGGTTAATCCGTTGCCTCTATGCTCCGGCCAGAACAACACCAACTCAGGAAGAGTGCGCCCCCTTATGAGCAATTTGGCCCTAAATACCGCCCCCGAGGCCCCCGCACCGCAAACGCCGGAAGCCCGGGCCAGTCAACGCCTGATGGATTACTGGCGGAGCCTTTGCGGCACCCGCGCTTTTCCGTCAATGGCGTACTTCAACATCGAGGCCGTGCCCAGCGTCGTGCAGCACAGCTTCCTGCTGGACTTCTCCCGCGGCATGGAAGACCCGGTCTTCCGCTTTGCCGGCGCCACGCTGACCGAAGAGTGCGGCATGGACCTGTCGGACCATATGCTGTCCCAGGTCCTTGAAGTCGGCGTCCTGGCCGGCGTACGCGACAA
>CAJHXM010000056.1_pt1 | contig 10494 bp, 10 predicted proteins | sample 9198461 | NCBI WGS metagenome assembly CAJHXM01 (sample SAMEA7708299, study PRJEB35096) | sediment metagenome | biome: marine neritic benthic zone biome [ENVO:01000025]; feature: sediment [ENVO:00002007]; material: shallow marine sediment [ENVO:03000034] sea grass bed [ENVO_01000059] ...
ACCTGGTCTACGCCGCGCTCGGGCTGCTGCGCTGCGATCCCGCCTTGCGCGATTTTTTTGTCTTCGACGACGTGGCGCCCTCGCCCCAGCCCGAACGGCGGCCGCGGCTACAGGCTGCGACCCCCGGCCTCGCCGACCCGCTGCTGCTGACCCTGATCGAAAAGACCATCCTGCCGGACCCGGAGCTTGAGGCGACTCTCACCGCCCTGCGTCAGGCATTGCTGGAATGCGCCTTGACGCCCGAATCGACCGACCGGCTGCTGGCCGTCCAGGCCTTCTGCTTTGCCCTGGCCGGGCAGTGCCATCTGAATGAATACCTCTATGAGGTCACGGACGCCGAGGAGGATCTGCTGGCCGCCCTTGAGTTGGCCCTGGCCGGCGCGCACCTGCCAACCCAGGCGACCGATCGGGTCAGGCTTGCTCTTTTGGCCTGCTACCGGCCTTTGCACAAGCTGCCCAATTCCGGGCAAATTGCCGCGTCGGCCCGGGAGTCCGACGATCCGGCCTTGCGCGCCCTGTTGCGCCGCCATATCGAAGAGCCGGCGCGGGAAGCCACCTTGGCCGGGCATCTCGACAGCCTGGAGGCGATCGACGATCCTACTTCACAGGCGGTGCGGGCGCAGTATGAGGAAAACCCATATCCGCGCTGGATCAGCCTGGGCCGTGTAAAGGCCCACAGCCTGGCGGCGGTCATGGCGCACCTTTTTCCCCGGTTGTCCCCAGAAAATCTGCCGGCGAATTCCCCGCTGCAGGTCCTGATCGCCGGCTGCGGCACCGGCCGTCACGCCTTGATGTCCGCCCAGCTCTATGAAAGTTCAGAAGTGCTGGCCGTCGATCTCAGCCGTGCTAGCTTGGCCTATGCCATGCGCAAGGCCACCGAGTTCAAAATCGACAACGTCGATTTCCTGCAGGCCGATATCCTCCATCTCGGCAAGCTGGAACAGCGCTTCGATATCATCGAGTGCTCCGGTGTGCTGCATCACATGGCAGACCCGCTGGCCGGCTGGCGCGTGCTCTGCGGCCTGTTGGCGCCGGGCGGCCTCATGAAGATCGCACTCTATAGCGAGAGGGCGCGCCGGAATGTCGTGGCCGCGCGGCAATTGATCGCCGCTGAGGGCTACAGCAGCGATGCCCCCGGCATCCGCCGCTGCCGGCGGGAGATTTTGGCGCGGAGCGAGGATACGCTATTGCAAAACCTCGCCGTCGGCCGGGATTTCTACAGCCTCTCGCTTTGCCGCGATCTGATCTTTCACGTCCAGGAGCAGCGTTTTAGCCTGCCGCAAATCGGCGACTGCCTGGCGGCGTTGGACTTGGAATTCATCGGCTTCGAGTTCACCGATCCGCGCAGCCTGCCGGCTTACCGCGGCCGTTTTCCCGATGACCCCAGCGCCACCTCCCTGGCGAACTGGAATGAATTCGAGCGCGAAAATCCCGATACCTTCGCTGAGATGTACCGGCTCTGGGTGCGGGCCAAGAACTAGAGCAAGTTTTTGCACCCTACCTATTTCAAATCCAACACCAGCGGCACATGGTCCGACGGTTTTTCCCAGGTCCGGGTTTCCTTCACCGTCCGCAGCTTCTTCAGGGCGCCGGCCAGCGGCGGCGTGGCCAGGATGTGGTCCAACCGCCAGCCGTAGTTCTTTTCCACCGACTGCGCGAAGCGGTAGCCCCACCAGCTGTAGAGCGGTTCGGGATGCGGGGAGAAGTGCCGCGGCACGTCGATCAGATCCGCCGCCGCCCAGAGGCGCTCCATATGTTTCGTCTCGCCGGGGGTATGGCCGACGGAGCGCAGCAGACGCTTGTGGTTCCAGACGTCGAACTCCAGCGGCGCCACGTTCATGTCGCCCAGCAGCAGCACCTTGCGGTCCTTGATGCCGTCGGACTTGGCCCACTTGGCCATCTCGGTCAGGAACTTCAGCTTGTGGGCGAACTTGTCGTTCTTCTCCACGTCGGGCGTGGGCCCGCCTGAGGGCACATAGAAATTATGGATCTCCAGCCCACCCTTCAGGCGCATGCAGGCATGGCGCCGGTCGTCCTTGCGGCACCAGACTTTGGTCTCCTGGGACTCGAAGGGTTTGCGCGACAGGATCGCCACGCCGTTGTAGCTCTTCTGGCCATGGGCCAGGATGTGCTTATAGCCCATGCCTGTGAGCGCCTCGGCGGGAAACTCCTCGTCGCGCACCTTGGTTTCCTGCAGGCAGACCAGATCCGGCTTCTGTTCAGCCGTAAAGCGCGCCAGATGATCGAGGCGTTGGCGCAGGGAATTGACGTTCCAAGTGGCGATACGCAAGGGGCATGGCTTTCCGTGAGGCGGGCAGGGAGCGGCAGGTTAGGGAGCGCGGCGAGAGGTGGCAAGACCGCAAGCGCTTCTTGGCTTGGCGGCAATGCCATGCCTGCCTTACCGAAAAGCTTCCGACTGCAGCGTGGCGGCCAGTTCGGCAACCGCCAGGACCCGGGACTGCCCATCGGCCTGGCGCCAGGAAACCGTTCCGTCGCGGGCCTCCCGCGGGCCGGCGGTCAGGAAAACCGGAATGCCCGCGCGCCGCGCATCGACGACCTTTTTCGCCAGGCGCGCGGAACGGCCGTCCAGTTTCATGCGATAGCCGAGGGCCTCCAGCTGCGCTGCAACCCGGCTGGCATAGGGCGTCTGGGCGTCGTTGAGACTCGCCACTAGAATCTGCTCCGGCGCCAGCCAGAGCGGCAGGGCGCCCTGGTGCTGTTCCAGCAGCATGGCGATGAAGCGCTCCAGACTGCCCAGCACGGCATGATGGATCATCACCGGTTGCTGTTCCGCGCCGGCCTGGTCGACATAGCGCGCCTGCAGCCGCGCCGGCAGCACCAGGTCGAGCTGCACCGTGCCGCACTGCCATTCGCGGCCGCGCTTGTCGCGCAGATGAAAATCCAGCTTGGGGCCATAGAAGGCCCCCTCTCCCGGGTCCGTGCGAAAATCCAATCCCGCCGCCTTGGCCGCGGCCGACAGCTTTTCCTCGGCGCGGTCCCAGTCCGCATCGCTTCCGGCGCGCTCGCGCGGCCGGGTCGAGAAAGCGACCCGCGCAGGCGGAAAGCCGAAGTCGCGGTAGATGCTTTGCAGCAGGCGGCAAAATCCGGAAACCTCGGCCACGATCTGATCTTCGCGGCAAAATATATGCGCGTCGTCCTGGACAAAGGCGCGGGTCCGCAGCAATCCCTGCAGGGCGCCGGAAGGCTCATCGCGGTGACAAAAGCCGAATTCGCAATAGCGCAGCGGCAGATCCCGAAAGGAGCGCTGGCCTTTGTTGAAAATCTGCACATGCGCCGGGCAGCTCATCGGCTTCAGGGCAAAGACCCGCTCTCCGTCGGCCAGCGCAAACATGTTCGCGCCGAATTTTTCCCAATGGCCGCTGTCTTCCCATAGCTTGCGCGCCAAAAGCTGCGGGGTGCGAATTTCCTGAAAGCCCGCCGCCTTCATTTTGCGCCGGATGTAATCCTCGACGATGCGATAGAGGGTAAAGCCGCGCGGGTGCCAAAAGACCATGCCGGGGCCTTCCTCTTGCTGGTGGAACAGCTCCAGCCGCTGCGCGAGGATACGGTGATCGTTGTCGTCCATGTCTGCCTCCGTGATGGCGCCGGGACGCGGAAGGAGGCCGGACATAACAAAGGCCCCGTCCGTTCCCGGCGGGGCCTTGGGGTGTTCTCAGATTGCCGAAACTAACGCAAACAACACCGCAGCGGCCCGCCAAGGCAGGTCGTGGTGGTGGTCGCAGAAATCTGGGCAATGCGAAACATCATGTGCCCAGACCTACGCTTCGGGCCGCGGCTTGTCAACAGCGGCGCTTGCCGCGCCTTTCAGGGGTTGAATTCTTTCGCGCCGGTCAAGGCGACAAGCCGTTGCGGATCGATTTCAAAAACCGCGTTGGGCGCCCCGGCGGCGGCCCAGACTTTGGCGTGACGGAGAAGACCGGCGTCGATAAAGGTTTCAACGGGTGTCAGGTGTCCCAGGGGTGCAACGCCGCCGATGGCAAAGCCGGTTCTTTCACGCACGCGTTTTGCGTCCGCCCGCGCAAGGGGTTCGCCGACTTGTCCGGCAGCCTTTTCCAGATCCACCCGGTTGGCGCCGCTCACCAGCAGGAGCTTCAGCGCACCGCTATCGGCGCCCTCGAAGATCAAGGATTTGACGATCTGCGCCACGTCACAGCCGCAGGCCTTGGCAGCGTCTTCTGCGGTGGCCGTCGTCTCAGGCATGCGCAGGACAGCGATGTCGAGTCCCAATTCTCGGGCGGTCTCCTCCACCCGCTTGACGCTTTTTGACATGGGAAATTCAGCTCACTGCAAGAGGGCGGGGCGATAAAACACCGGCAGGCTACTGCGCCATGCCGACAGCCACAATGGTTCGCCTTGAATGGTTCTCTATTCCCCAAAGTTGCGCTAGCCTTGCGCGGCGCAGCAAGGAGAAGCCAAGATGACCGACCGCCAGATCCGGCCCTGGGAAACCGCCTTCGAGGTCGAAGAAATCGAGGTCCTGATGGAGACCCTGGAGCTGCGCGTGCTTGCCATCACCCTGGCGCCGGGCGAATGCGTGCCCTGGCACTTTCATCCCGACAGCGACGACCTCTTCGTCTGCATCGCCGGGCCGGTCGACGTGCATACCAAGGCACCCGCCGGTGTCACGCGCCTGACGCCCGGCGCGCGCACGATGGTCCCGGCCAAACAGGCCCACCTGGTGCACAACCCGAGTACGGCGACGATTCAGTTTCTGAACATTCAGGGCATCGGCCCCTACGACTACATTCCCGTCGGCGATCAGGCACACCCGAAATTCGAGGCGGCGCCTCCGTAGTGTGATGTCATCTTGCGGAGTCAGTAAGACAAGCCGGGCGAGCGGCGCAGATAGCGGTCGCCGGTCAGTTGCTGCAGCATAAAGTCGGCGACATCGGCGCGCGAAATCTTGAGCTTCAGGTTCTTTGCCGTCGCCGCGAATCCGTGTCTGTAGGCCCCGGTCGCCGGCCCGTCGGTGAAGGCCCCGGGGCGGACAAGCACCCAGTCCAGGCCGCTTTGCCTGACGACGGCTTCCTGGGCTTCATGGTCGGCATAGGCTTCGCGCAGCAAGAGCCCGAACATGATGCGCTTCCAGAAGAAAGTGAGCAGAGGACGGCTGTCGCCGGCGCCGAGCGTGGTCTGGCACACCAGACGGCGCAGGCCATGCCACGCCATCGCGTCAATGACATGCTGCGTACCGGCGGCACGGACCCCGCCGCGGCGGCCCGCGCCCAGGGCGATCAGCACTGCGTCATGGCCCTGTAGGGCGTCCGCGACCGCCCCCGGGTCGAGAACGTCGCCGGCTTGGCGGCTGAGGTTCGGATGATCCGATTTCAGCGCCAGGGGATCGCGCGCGAAGGCTGTGACCCGGTGGCCCTGGGCCAGCGCCTGTTCGACCAGGTGGCGCCCGACCGTGCCGGTCGCCCCGAATATGATGAGTTTCATGTCCATCTCCCTATGACTTGACACAGTGTCAATTGACATCATGTCAATTAAGAGCTACTTGACATTATGTCAAGAGACAATCCCGAGACCCGGACACGCATTCTGAACGCCGCCCTGGCCTTGCTGGAAGCAAGCCAGGGCCGGGGCGTGCGCATGACCGATATCGCCAAGCAGGCGGGCATCAGTCGGCAGGCGCTCTATCTTCATTTCGCCACCCGGGCGGAGCTTCTGATCGCCACGACTCACCATCTCGATGAGTTGAAAGGCGCGCAGGAGCGGCTCATTGCGAGCCGGGCGGCGGAGACCGGGGTCGCGCGGTTGGACGCCTTTATCGCCGCCTGGGGCGGTTACATCCCGGAGATCTACGGCATCGCCAAGGCGCTGCTTGCCATGAAGGACACGGACGGCGCGGCGGCGAAGGCCTGGGACGAGCGGATGCAAGACATGCGCGAAGGCTGCGAAGCGGCAATCATGGCCCTGGACCGCGACAACCGGCTGTCGCGCGACCATTCCCCGGATCAGGCGACCGACCTTCTCTGGACGCTGCTGTCGGTCCGCAATTGGGAGCAGCTGACTCTCGACTGCGGCTGGACCCAGGAGAGATATATCGAGACCCTGCAATCCCTAGCCCGGCGGCTTTTCGTGGCAGCGGAACCGTCATGCTGAAGCGCGGACCGCAATTTCGGCGCGCCGAGGACATCCGCTAACCCAAACCTGATCTTCGCTGCGGCCTATAGCATCACATCACAGATTGGCGTAGGCGCGCCGATGGCCCGGCCGCTGCTGCAGCCGTTCGTAATAGGCTTCCAGGACGGGATAGTCGCCGATCAATCCCATGTGACCAGCCATGGAGCAGCTATGGCCGACCAGAATATCGACACCGGAGAATTCGGCCCCCAGCAAATAGTCGCACTCGCTGAGTTCCCGCATAGCGATTTTACTCACTCCTGACAGCAGGGTGTCAGCAGCACTTGTGTATGAGAGAGATCTTTCAAACTGCGCGATTCCAGGAACGACTGCCATGACCGACCTCGCACACTATCACAGCCAATCCGGCAAGTTCCTGCCGGTTTGGACTCTTGAAATACAAACCCTTCCGGAAGATACGGACAAAATATTGGATGCGGTGATGGCCGTGTATCCCTTGAGCTTCGGGCGCTACCAGCGCAATGCCAGCATCTCCGCCGTCGGCCGGGAAACCGCCCGGCCCGAGCCCGGCTCGACCACCACAACCCACTTGGCAGGTTTCGAGGCCGGCGCCACCGAGACCTATCCCATGGTCGAGCTCAAGATTTCGATCGAACGCGACCTGGCGGTTCTCGAGAAGGTTATGGACGCGGTTATTTATGTGCACCACTACGAGGAGCCGGTGATCTTCCTGCGGGAGGACTGGGCCAGCCGGGCGAATTACAACCCCGACAGCGGCAACCCAAACCGCTGGTGGAACAACGGCCGGGGTCTGCCCGACAAGATCGAGGGATGAGCAGCCGGAATGCCGCGCGCCGGCGGCCCGCCCAGACGGTATCGCCCGGGGAGGGCGATCGGCGCCGCCAGTTGCCGGCAATCTGTAACCGGCAATCCGTACGCCGCAAACTCAGAAATTTACCCGACCCCCAGACAGCAGGAACGCCCGGTCGGGGGGGATCCGGGCGTTCCTTTTCTCCGAAGAGAATGCAGAAGGAAGGCAGGGGAATGCATCCTTCCGCTCGGTCAGCTAGCTTTGCACTGCGACCGTTAACACCTAATTTAGGAGCCATTAATAAATTTGCAATGCCCTTGAAGGGCGAAAAGATGTGAAATTTACATGGCACTGTTGCAGGGAAAGCGGGCCGATTCGCCGTTAACCTCACAATTTTGTGTTAGGTCAAAGGTTTAGGCTTGGGCTGCCCGAACCGCCTGGGGCGTAGGAACAGAATCCCGATTTAGGGCGTAGGCGCGCGCGGCGGCGCCGAAGGCCTCGAACAGCCGCTGGGAGAAGGGATTCTCCCAGGATTTGTATTCCGGGTGCCACTGGACTCCCAGGGCAAAGGCCTTGGCAGCGGTCACGCTGACCGCCTCCAGGGTGCCGTCCGGCGCGGTCGCTTCGACGGTCAGATCCGGCGCCAGGCGGTCCAGGGCCTGCCAATGGAGCGAGTTCACCATCAGGGTCTCGGCCCCGGCCAGGGCCGCCAGCTGTCCGCCGGGGGTCAGCGCGATGGAATGGCGCTCGCCGTACTGCACATCCATGTCGTCATGCTGCGGCCGGCGGTGGTCTTCCCGGCCCGGCAGCTCGTGCACCCGGGCATGCAGCGTGCCGCCCAGGGCCACATTCAGCTCCTGAAAGCCGCGGCAGATCGCCAGCAGCGGCAGGCCGGCCGCCAGGGCCGCCGGGATCAGAGGCAGGGTGACGGAATCCCGCTCGGCGTCATAGGGCTCGTGTGCCGGGCTATGGACCTGGCCATAATGATCCGGATGCACGTTGGAGGGGCTGCCGGTCAGCATCAGCCCGTCCAGGCGCGCCAGCAGCCCGGGGATGTCGGTCAGATCCTCCAGTGAGGGGATCATCACCGGCATGGCCCCGGCCGAGACCGCCAGGGCGCGCACGTACTTGTCCCCCACGGTGTGAAAGGCCTGGCCATCGGCCGCCTTCATGCAGGCCGGCACGCCGATCAGGGGTTTGAGGTCCGATTTCGTCATGGCGCCATAGCTAGAGCAAATTCAGGCCCGGGCGCAAGAGCCTTGCCATATCGGGTAAGACGCCCGGCTCCGCTCTTGCTGGCGCCCGCCATGGCCTCTAAAGATAACCAAACTCCAGACATGAAGGCGGACGCGACATGCGCAAATACCTGCATATCGACCTGGGCACCCGAGCCATCGAGGAAGAGGAGGTTGCCGGCAAGGACCTAGCCCGCGCCGGGCGCTGGTTCATTGCCCGTACGCTGCTGGACTGCGGTGCGGCCACGGTGGATCCCCTGTCGCCGGAGAACCCGCTGATCTTCTCCGCCGGGCCCTTTGCCGGCACCAACTTTTCCAACGCCAACCGCCTGAGCGTCGGCTGCAAAAGCCCGCTGACCGGCGGCATCAAGGAATCCAATGCCGGCGGCACCTTTGCCTTTGCCATGGGGCAGTTGAAAATCTACGGCTTTACCCTGAACGGCGCTTCGCCGGACTGGGTGGTGATCTACGTTCCCAAGGAAGGCCCCATCCGTTTCGACTCCGCCGCGCCCTACATGGGCAAGGGCAACATCGAAACCGCGGCGACGCTCCACGAAGTCTACGGCGACAAGACCAGTATCGCCCTTTGCAGCCAGGTCGGGGAGTATCTCGGCCTCATGGCCGGGATCGCCGTCAGCGACGCCGAAAACCGCCCGGTGCGCCTGGCCGCGCGCGGCGGTGTCGGCGCGGTGATGGGCTCCAAAAAGGTCAAGGCCATCGTCATCGACAAGGACCGCATGCCGCCCCTGCACGACCGCCGCAAGGTGATGGCGGGCGTCAAGGACTACGGCAAGAAGCTGGGCGAATCCCTGCCGGTGCAGAACATGAGCAAGTTCGGTACCGCCATGGTCGGCGACCTGACCAACACCATGGGCGGCCTGCCGGTGCGGAACTTCAGCGCCGGTCAGTTCATCGACACCAAAGACGGGGTCTTCAAGGCCGGCGGCAACTACATCCACGACCTGAACAGCGAACGCGGCGGCACCGTCTCCCACGCCTGCATGCCCGGCTGCCTGATCAAGTGCAGCAACATCTATGCCGACGCGGACGGCAACGACGTGGTCTCGCCGCTGGAATACGAGACCATCGGCCTCTTGGGCACCAACTGCGGCCTGGGCGATCCCGACGATATCGCGCGCCTCAATCACATCGCCAACGACCTGGGCATCGACACCATCGAAGTCGGCGCCACCCTGGCGCTCCTGATGGAAGACGGCCAGGCCGACTTTGGCGACGCCCAGTTCATGGCCGACGCGCTGGAGGACATCGGCCGCGGCACCGAACGGGGTAAGATCCTGGCCCAGGGCACGGCCCGGGTCGGCGAACACTATGGCATCGCCCGCGTGCCGGTGATCAAGAAGCAGGCGATCAGCGCCTACGACCCGCGGGTGGTCGAGGTCACCGGCATCTCGATGATGCTGACCGCCCAGGGCGCCGACCACACCACCGGCAACGCGCCCACCTTCGACTGCAAAGGCAAAAGCGTCGCCGAGATCGCCGCCGCGAGTTTCCGGATGCAGGTCAACAGCGCTATTGCGGACTCCCTGGGGCTGTGCCTCTTCGGCCGCTCGGTCACCGACGTGAACCTGCAGCTCATCGCCGACGCCATCCACGGCGCCTACGAGGTCACGGTCGAGCCGGACTTCTTCGAAGAGATGGGCCGCGAGGCGCTACGCCTGGAGCAGGAATTCAACCAGGCCGCCGGCTTCACCGAAGCCGACGACGAACTGCCGGAATTCTTCTGCAGCGAACCCCTAGCGCCCACCAACAAGGTCGCCCGCCTGCACAGCCGCGAGGTCAACGCGGCCATGCGCGAGGTCGTCGCCACGGCGTAGGGCGGTCGAGCCGGAAAGGCAGCGCTCTGTCGGATGAGACTCTGATTCGCAGCCTTGAACTGCGCCTGCTGGAGGCCAAAACGCGCTCTTCGCCAGACGAGCTCGACACTCTCCTTGCCCCGCAGTTTGTCGAGTACGGCAGCTCGGGAAAGGCATTCGACAAAACTGACGTCATAGCTGCACTGTTGGAAGAAGGTGATGCGGGCGGCGTCGAACGATCCGTCGCCGACCTCGAGGTCCGTAAGCTCGCCCCGGAGGTCGCCCTAGTCACCTATCGCGCCAGCCGCCATGCCTCCGGCGACCTTCCGGAACGCCACAGCCTGCGCAGCTCGGTCTGGGTGTTGAACGAGGGCCAATGGCAGATGCTGTTTCACCAGGGGACGACCGTCCCTGAGGGCTGAAACGGCCGCTTGCGCAGCTCTGTGCAGCCTGCCATATGACCCATCATGGATCTTGACTTCGATACCCTCCTCGCCGGCAAGGCCTGGATCATCGCCGCCTGGCT
>CAJHXM010000421.1_pt1 | contig 10430 bp, 8 predicted proteins | sample 9198461 | NCBI WGS metagenome assembly CAJHXM01 (sample SAMEA7708299, study PRJEB35096) | sediment metagenome | biome: marine neritic benthic zone biome [ENVO:01000025]; feature: sediment [ENVO:00002007]; material: shallow marine sediment [ENVO:03000034] sea grass bed [ENVO_01000059] ...
GAATGCCTCGGTGGCGGAATTGATCATCGGCCTGGATGCGGTGACGGAAGGCTTCTCCGACCAGTTCAACGCCATGCGCGACAAGACCGGCATGGAAAAACTGATCGGCATTTTTTCAAATGCCAAGGCGGATTCCATGCGCGAGGCGCGGGTGCGCGAGGCGGACATCGATTCGAACCTGCAGGACCTGATCAGCAAATCCGACATCATCGTGTCCATTTTGCAAAACCAGTTGAGCGTGCTGCAGGACCAGAGGTCCAAGGTCGAGGCCAACCTGCAACACACCCTGACGGAGCGCGAGACGGTGGTCGGCGAGTTGGAGGCTCTGCGCCAGGAACTGACTGCGATGGACCCGCAGATCATCGAGCTGGAGAACAAGATTTCCGTCGAACAGGATGCGACGGCGCGGACCGCCCTGGAAACCGAGCTGGCGACCCTCAACGCCAAGCACAACGAACTGGTGCAGCAGGAACAGGTCAAGCTGGCCCGCTCCCAGACCCTCGAAAAATATATCGAAAAGGGTAAGACCTGGGTCGACTCCCTGCAGAACCAGGGCGCCACCCAGATGGTTCTGATCAACAAGCTGCAGACCGACACCAAGCAGCGGGTCGTTCTCTATGACGCCCTGGGCCGCTCTTTGAAGACGGCGCAGCAGCAGGACGTCGCCCACCGCATTAACGAGATCGGATCCCAGACCGACCAGGAAGCCCAGGCGGCCATGGCGGCCATCGGCTCGGCGACTCAGCACCGCATGGCCGAGATGATGGAAAAGCACGAGGACCACATGGTCTTCGCCCGCAAGGTCCTGGAGGAAAAGGCCAAGTCCGACGAGCGTTTTGCCCGGCGCTTCGCCAATCTCGTCGACAAGCACGACCGGAATCTCTACGGCAAAGAGGCTTGATCTTCCTGCAAGTTGCCGTGACGGCGCAACCGCGGAGGGGATATGCCTGAAGCCCGTCTCGAATTGACCGACAACGATCTCTGCCGGCGCTACTTCGCGAAGTTCGAAGGCATCCTGGGTCACCTGCACCGGGTGGCCTGGCAGGAGGGGCCGAGCGGCTCGCGCGGTGCCCTGGCCGACCTGGAAACCGAATGCATCGAGACCTACCTGCGCCGCCTGGGGCGCAGCTTTACGGCGCTCTCGCTGAAATACCTTCTGACCGGTTTGATTCACCACAAGCTGCCTGCCAACCTGGAGATCGACCAGACCGACAGCGGCTTTCCCATGGCGCAGGAGATCATCCGGCTGGCCGAGGACCGCGAACGGGCGAAGGAAAAGCTGGCCGATTTACCCGACCAGGCGACCCTCAAGTCCGAGATCGTCGATCACCTGCTGAAGTACAAGACCATGCCCCGCGACCTGCAGTTCGCCATGAGCCAGCGGGTCTATTACGAGATGCTGCGCGACGAGAACCTCTTCTACAGTCAGAGCGAACCGCGTTTTATTGTGCTGGATGAGGTCCAGGACGGCGTGCTGACCTATCTGGTCCACTGGGCGGTTTTCGACCGGGAGCGCAACTTCCCGAATATTTATCTCATGGTGTTGAAAGACAGCAGCCATCGCCACCTTACCCAGGATGACCGCGAGCGCGACGAGGTGAGCCGGCATTTGATGTCCCAATCGCTGTCCAGCCTGAAACTGCTCACCATCGCGTCCCGTTTCGACAAGGAATTCTCGACCCTGCACCCCAAGCTCCTGAAACGGGTGCATGTGGGGCCGCTCTATTCCAACCGTTTCACCCGGCACGCGGACCCGGTGCAGCAGATCCTGGCCGAGGCCGCCGGCGAGCCCGGACAGGACTGGGTTTTTTGCTGGACGGTGGAGGCGCTCTTCTCCAAGGAAACCCGGCGCACTCCCAGCGGGTTTTTCGGCGAGACCCTGGAGGAGATTTTTCACCTCGATATCCACAGCCCCGAAGTCTTCGACGCCGGGGCCAGCGCCCTGGAGCGCGCGATGCTGCTGCCGCACCGGCCCTACCAGTTCCTGGTGGAAAGCGATCTCGAACAGTTAAAACCGATCCGCAAGTACGTCGTCGGGCCGGACGGCCTGATGCTGAATTCTATGTGATGAAAGAACGCTGCCCATGACCACTGCCCGGAATCTGATGGAGATTAAGGAGGAGGATGTCCGCAAGCATTACGCGGAGGCCCACCTGCTGCTGAACGGCTTCGACTATGCGCCGCGGATTGCCAAGACCGCCGCGCAGTCCGCGCCGGCGCCCGACGAAGCCCGCGCGCTGCGGCGGCCCCGGCGCTTCCGTTCGACGACTCCGGCGTTGGCGGCGTCGGCTGCCGTCTCGGCCTCCGGCGTGCGTCTGATCGACCGCATCCAGGGGATCGACACGCAAGACCCCTTGCACAGCGAAATCGAGGCGCACATTTTGCGCGCTTTGCGCCGGGCCATTGCCGTGGGCGAGGCCATGGCCGACCTCTTTGGCGAACAGACGGCGCTCAATCAGCTGAAGCAGCAGAACCTGAACGGCCGCCTGCCGGATGCACGCAAAGCCGAGTTCAGCGAGCTGCTGGCCTCGGCCACGCTGATCGAGCTTTTCACCTTCGCCAACCTGACCGGATACCTGCTGGCCGACATCGCCGGCGAGGCCCAGGGCCAGGAGGTCGAGATCGGCTCCCTGGAGGAGATCCTGCTGGACAACCCGGCCCTCGGCCTGAAGGGCGTGCTTTGGGAGCTGGACCAGAAGATCGGCACCTTCGCCCAGGGCGATCCGGCTCTGGTCGCGGTGGTGCTGGCCTTCACCGAGACGCTGATGGAGGAAGTGAAGCTTCGGGAACAGAACGGCCGCCGGCTGGAGGTCTTCACCGCCAACACCTACCGCGTCGAAGCCGACGACTTCGAAATCGACGGATTCACCCCGGCGCTGCGCACTAAGAGCTCCAAGCTGGTCATGGCCTTCAAGAAGCCGGAGGAGGTGATCGGCAACCACATCGCCAAGTACCAATCCCTGAAACTGGCCAAGATGCTGATGGCCTACGATTTCTCCCGTCAGCTCAATCCCTTTGCCGAACTGGGCGGTTTCATCTTCACCTTCATCGGCGACGGCAAGCCGGGCACCGGCAAGACCACGCTGATTCAGATGCTGGCGGGCCTACTGAACGACTATTGTGCCAACGCGGGCTATCCCTTCCGTTATCAGAACCTGGCCTCGGACTCGATCGATTCCTATCAGGGCAAGTCGGCGCAGAACGCCAAGAACTTTATCCGCAACGTCATGGACCCCAAGGTGATTGGCTTCGGCACCATCGACGATATCGACCAGATTGCCGGCAAGCGCGGCGACCGGCAGTCTTCTTCGGGCCAGCAGGAAATCACGGCGGCGCTGATGGAATCCTTCGGCGGGGCCAATACGGTGGTGCGCGGCAACTGCACCTTCGGCATGTTCTCCAACTACCCGGAGAACGTCGACGACGCGCTGCGCCAGCGCGCCGGCGCCCGCTTTCTGGTGGACGGCCCGCAGTCTCTGGAAGATTACATCGATATTCTGGCGCTGCTGATGGGCAAGAACCACGATGTGCCCCTGGGCGATCATGAGCTTTATGCACAGCAGGAGATCAAGCGGGCGGTCACCGCCTCCTACGAGAAACACAATCGCCCCCAAGACAAGAACCTGCTGGCGGTATTCGACAGGGTGCAAAGCGAAATCGGGGAACTGAACGATCTGGCCAAGCTGGGCAGCTACCTGAAGGCAATTCAGGACGCCGACGAGCGCTTCACCGGCCGCGCGGTCAAGAACGTGACCGACGCGGTGAAGGTGCGGGCCATGGATTTCGAGCTTCCCGACGAGTGGATGGAAAAGCCGGAGCTGTTCCTGCAGCAGGATTACGACCGCAAGATCGCCATGATCAAAGAGCTGATCCGGCCGGTGACGCCGCAGATGGTGCTGCAGGAAATCAACCGTTATGCGGATTCTGAGTTCCGCTATGCCGGCACTTCCGACGAAGCGGCCATCGAGGCAAGGCTGCGCGATCTGCGCCTGCAACAGGAAGCGCATCAGCGCTTTACCAAGGGCTAGAGCGGCAGGTCATGCAGCGGCTGATCGATCATAAACTGATCTACGGCAACCTCTTGGAGGTGGCTTCGGCGACGCTGCGCGAACGTTACAACCGGGCGCTGGAGATCCTCTGCGGCCGGAGGACGGCACTGGAGCGCTTCCGGATCGACCAATCGGGCTTTTCGCCGGAAATTGCCGAGGAGTTTGATGATCCCCTCTACCTAAATCCCAATGGCTGTAACCGGCAATTCATCCTGCTCGATCTGGCCCAGGCGCGCCTGCCCTTGATCGGCGAAACCTTTTCCTCCAGCCGCTCAATCCTGCGCCGCTTTATCGAAGGCAACCGGGCGGCGCTTTTTGCCCTCACCACCCGCGATGCGGTCTATGGCGAGCTGGAGAATTCGGTCTACCGGATCACCCGCCTGGAGGACCTGCTGTCGATCAAGCGGATCCGGGTGGTGGGGCACACGACCCAGAGTTTGATCTCCAAGGCGGCGCGCCTGGCGGAAAAGGTGGCGGCCTTCGAGGCGAGCCCTGATTCCTGGCACGACGATGCCATGCTGCAGGAGATCATCGATCTGGCCGAGGTCACCGGTGACATCCGGCGCCATCCGGTGATTCCCAAGTGGACCCGCTATACCCAGCAGAACTTCTATACCACGCATTTCGGCGGCCTCTATGTCTTCCAGGAGAACATGGCGCCGACCCTGGTATTCCGTCAGTCCGGGCTGGATCTGGCGGGCGGCGGCGGTAAGAAGAAGAAAAGGAAGGGCAGCCCCGGGTCCTTTCGGCAAATCGCCCTGTGGGACGGCGAGGCACTGGCGCATTTCCTGGAGCGGGAGGGCTTGGTTGAGCAGCTTGCCGAGGCCAAGGGCGAGGAAGCCTTGCACATTTTGCAGCAAAGACTGGATTTCATGGTGGCGGACCATATCGCCCGGCACCATGATCTGGCCGAGTTCCAGGATGCCGCGCCGGAAGACATGCGGCGTTTCGTCTACCGCAACCTGGATGCCCTGCCGGATGCCTTTCACGAGGTGAGCGACGTGGTGCGCGCGCTGGAGCAGGGCAGCGCCCGGCCGAAACCCAAGCCGGGCAGCAGCGGTTATTTCTATCTGCTGCGCGCGGCGCCGAACCGGGACCGGGATCTGGTGAACCATCTGCTCTCGCAGCTCACCCTGATGGATGTGCGGCAGCTCTTTATTTGCAACAAGGAACTGTTCTATCAGACCTATCAGGGCTGGCCGGAGGCCCAGCGCCACTATGTGGCCGATTTTCTGACGCGGCACTATCTGGGCGACAAGGCAACCGCCCGGGAAGATCTCTATGGCGCTGCCCGTCGCGATAGCTGGGAGGAGCCGGCCCCAGCGCCGGCCGGACGGTCTCCCTTGCCGGACAGCGATCTGCCGCGGGATATCTCCTTTATGAAACGCCGCAAGCGCCGCCGCGACGACGATGATGACGATGACGATGACGACGACGACGACCGGCGCGACGCCCGATTTGAGGAGGATGATTGACCGCCATGCCGCTCTTTAGATGGGTTTTTTGGATTGTAATCCTCTTTGCCGTCCTGACCGTGGTCTACCTTACCCTGTCTCTCTACAACCGCTGGGCTGAGCGCCGCCGCCTGGTGGCCGACTTCGAAAGCCGGACGGCGACGGAAGGGACAAGTCCGGATAACCTGGACAGCTATGTGGACCAGGGCATGAACGACTATGAGCGCTCGCTCCGGAAAAAACTGCTGCTGGGCGTTTATCTGATTCCGTTGGCGGTCACGGCGCTCTTGGTCGGGGTAGCGATCTATGGTTGAGTGGCGCTTTGAGGAGAGGTCTGCTCCATGAGAATTGCCGTCTGGGTATTGAAGATCGTTCCGGTCCTGGTGATCGCCGCGCTGATTCAGTTCTATCTGCCCTTCAAGAACGTTGTGCGGATCGTCGATACGGACGTGAAGCGCATGGACGTGGTCTCCAAGGATTTCATCGACGAGACCGATCCGAAGAAGCGCAGCCAGATGACCCGGGATGTGCGTTTCATCAACACCACCTGGCCCGACGGCAGGCCGCGGGTCTTTCGCAATGAGGAAACCGGCTGGGGCTTTCCCTGGTACTTCAAGTTCGATTCCGGAAATATCCAGACCATTGCCCAGGACTTGCGTTCCACGAAGGCGGATCCGATCTGGGTGGTGGTTACCTATTACGGCTGGCGGATCGAACTCTTTTCCATGTTCCCCAATGCCGTGGGTCTTAAGCAGGTCGAAAGCCCGGACGTCACGCCGATCCCCTGGTTCTCGATCGTCTTTGTTACGCTGCTGCTGGGCCTGCTGCTCTATCTCTGGTTCCTCTGGCGGCGCTTCCTGGAACGCCTCGCCTTCGACGAACGGTTTGAAAACGCCAGCAACAGCTTCCAGCAGATCGGCCGCTGGGCCCGCGCCAACTGGCGCGACCGCGGCCAGCGCCTGCGCGACTGGCTGGATACCTGGAAGCCGCGGAACAAGCGGCGTTAGGGTGGCTGAAAAAGTCGAGAAGCCTTACGACGTGACCGGTCGGCGAATTCGCGTCGGCGACCTGGTTCGCATCATCGGGATACCGGATCTTACAGGGATGGCGCCTGACGGACTTAAAGAGTCCCTGCCGGTTTTTCGGCATCTTGTCGGGAAGTACAAAAAAGTCGAGGCCTTCGACGAGTATGGCTGTGCCGAGTTCTGGTTCAGGATTCAAAGCGATCAGCCGAAAACTTATCATTGGGTTTGTATAGAGCCTTACTTGCTGCGGGTTAAGCGTTCCCGAGAGGAACTGCAACGCGACCGGGGCGATGGCGGCAAGCCGAAGTCCTTGAGGCGATAGGGCGTGGACGGCACTTCCCAAGATTCTGAAATCGAAAAGGCCTTTCGGCTGCTTTGCCAGGGTTTTTCGACGGTCTCACACTCACAGATTTATACTGCGCACAAGGCCCTCTACCAGATCGGGGCGCCGGCGGTGCCCAAGATCGTCGCATATTTGGAGAGCATGGATGTTTCCGAACTGAAGAGCAAAAATCACTCTGCCCTCCTGACCGGTCTTCTCGCATTGTTGAACGATATCGATGAATCGAAGGCCCGCGAGGTCGGTATGGGGTTATTGTTGAAAGAATGTGATAATGCGGCAGCCCAGCTCATCAAGAAGGTTCTTCGATTTACCTTATCGGACTACAACCTTTATCAAATCGGGTCGATCACGGTCTGTGAATCGAAAAGCCTCAACAGCGATGGGCTTATCAAACGAAAACTATGCGAATGGGTCGACAATGTTCCCCCGGATGATCTTGCGGGTCTAGAGCGCCTCTACGTTGTGCCCTATGCAAAACAGGACTATGGCGGCACTTACACGCCCATCCTGTTTAACATTACGATTGTTTGGTTTGAAGAGCTTGCCAATGAGAATTTCATGTCCAACTTGGCTCTCTTCGAAAAGGAAAAAACTTTCTATCATGAGGTTGGCCATCATCGCCATCGCCATACATTCGGGCAGCAATCGAGCCAAGAAAAGGAAGCTAACGCCTATGCCTACCGGATATTGCGGAAGAGCCGGCCGCGGTTGATGGGAGTCTTAAGCTTTGTGCACAGGCTGATTCCAGGCTGGCTGCACAAGAAGATAAATGACTACTGTCGTGCCCAACAGCGCGAACTCAGTTGAAGATCCGGTAATATAGCCCTACAGCCGCACAACATTCACCGAGCACTTGGCGTGGCGCACCACGCGGGCCGTGTTGGGGCCGAGCAGGTAGTCCGAGAGCTGCGGGCGGTGGGCGCCGATCACGATCTGGTCGACCTCCAGCTCTTCCGCCACATCCAGGATCTGCTCATAGACCGTGCCATGGCGGGCGATGGTATCTGCCTTGGTCCCTTTTTTCGTCTTTTCCGCGACGAACTGGTTCAGATGGTCCAGGGCGTTTTTAAGGATCTCTTTCAGATCGTACTCTTCCGATCCGTGCATCTCGCCGCGGATGGCATAGCGGTAGTCGATGCCGGTTATCATGTTCGGCACGACGACCAGGGCCGTCAGGGACGCCTTGTCGTGTTTCGCCTGCTCGACGGCCGCCGCCAGGACCTTGGTGGAGGTTTCCGCGTCGTTCAGGTCGAGGGGGACGAGTATTTTCTTGGCCATGCCTGGGTCACTCCTATCTTTAACTGCGTTCCGGACGGCCATAAAGCCAGATCAAACCGACGAACATAACGACGATGATAATGTTCAGCAGAGATACGTCCGCCGCCGGATTGATCGCGGCCGGGGGCGTCGGCAACACCGGCGCCAGGGCGGCGGCCTGCCTCAGGGTCGGGTCGACCAGCAATTCACCCGGCACCGCGGCGGTGATCGTCTCAATCGTCGAACCTGGGATCGGTGCGATCGTCGTTGAGATCGCGCTGGGTCCCTGGTCGCCGACGGCATCGCCGGAAACCGGCGCCATGCCGGCCAGCACCACCTGCACCCCCAGCGTGTCGATGGGTTGCCGCTGGGCGCGATAGGTGTTCGCCGGCACCCGCACCTCGCGCAGGAAGGGATAGCGCACCAGGTTGGCGCCCTGCTTCCAGGCATCGAGCGACTGTACCTTGAAGGCGACACCGTCGATCATCCGGGCGATCGCCTGATTGCCCAACGGGGCGATCACCAGGGCGGCCTCGGCCTGGCCGGAGGTGAGGGCCTCGATCACCGCTTCCGGTGTGCCGTCGGCCACGGGTTTCAGCGCCGCACTCAGGCCGAGCCCCTCCACAAGAATCTTCGCCAGGCGGCCGTTGTCCGAATCTTCCGGTCCGGTTGCCAGTGTTTTGACGTTCTCCAGGGAACCCCGGCTGACGAGATGGACCAGGTTCTGCCCCACCACGGCAACGGCTTCATAGCGGTCGTCGCGGGCCGGGACGGCACCGGACAGGTCAAAGAAGGTGTCGGCGCCGACCAAGGCCATGCGCGCCTCTCCGCTGGCGACCTGCGCCAAGGGCGCCCCATCCGTCGAGACCTTGACCTCACGCCCGGTGAAGGCGCGCCGGACGGCGCGCAGCGCCGTGGTCGCGAGTCCGGAAGCCGCGATGGAGGCCGTCGAGGATACCACCAGGGGATCCTCGGTGGTTACCGAGCCGCCCTCGATCAGACCCATCTCCAGCAAGGCGGCGCGTGCGACCGAAGCGGCCGAGCGCCCTTCGATTTCGACCTTGCCGTTCAGCGCCTGCATGCTGTTGGCATCGATCTTGCCGGCCAGGGCGCGAATGGCGGCGCCCAGACTTTGATGTTTGCTGAGCGCATCGGCGCGGGCCAGGGGGGCCGCTTCATAGACCGGGAAGAACTGCAGATCGTCCTGCAACACTTTCAGGCCATATTCGGCGAGCTGTCCGTCGGTGGTGTAGATCTCGATCACGTCCAGGTCGCCATCCAGCAGCTTGTCGTAGAGCTGCACCCGGTCGTCGAGATCGGTCACATCGACCGACCCGAAGGCCATGCCATAGCGGCTGGTCATGGGCGTCAGGCCGTCGAGCGGACGTTTCAGGAAGTCGTCTTCGATGCCCAAGGTCATCTCGCCGGCCAGGGGGACCAGGTCGGACAGCTGGCTGATGCCGCGTTCTTTGGCGTCCGCGGCACGCATGGCGAGGCCATAGGTGTTGTCGAAACCGAACCTGGGCAGCCAGGTGAGGCCCAGGGGCTCATAGAGTTCTTTGACCCGTTCGGTGGCCTTGTCGCCGTCGGCGATGGGATTCTGTCCCAGCATCACGAGCCCGGTGCCGTTGTAGTCCGGATAGATATCGACGTCGCCGCGCTTCAGGGCTTCGAGGATCGCCTGTGTGCTGGCGTACTCGACCGGGCCTTCGACGGCCAGGCCCTGGTCCTTCGCCAGGATCGCCATCATATGCGACAGGATATTGCTTTCACCGAAGTTCTTGGTGCCGATTTTGACGCTGTTGTTTTCCTCGCTGCAGCCGGCGAGCAGCAGGCCTGCGGCGAGGAGGGCAGCTATAATGCGTATTGTCATTTTCCTTCCCCCTCGCTCAGGCTTCTGCTTGGCCGGCCGCGGCGCCGCGCGCCTCGATCGGTTTCGGTGCCACCAGCTCTTTCCTGATTTCCCTCAAGAAGCCGACGATTTGCAACAGAACGATGGCGGTGAAGGGTATCGCCCCGGTGATCGCCATGGCCTTTGCCACCGTCACCGATCCGGAGAAAAGCGTGCCCGCGGTGATCGCTGCGATCAGCGTACCCCAGACCATTTTTTGCAGAACCGGCGGGTTCAGGTTGCCGTCTGTGGTCATCATGGAGAGCACGAAAGTCCCGGAATCCGCGGAGGTGACGAGGAAGATGAACATCAGCGCCACGGCAAGCGTGTTCAGGATGTTGCCTGCCGGGAAGTAACTCAGGAAACCGAACAGCGCTTTGGTCACGTCCTCGAAGATCAGTTCCTTCAGGC
>CAJHXM010000415.1_pt1 | contig 10422 bp, 8 predicted proteins | sample 9198461 | NCBI WGS metagenome assembly CAJHXM01 (sample SAMEA7708299, study PRJEB35096) | sediment metagenome | biome: marine neritic benthic zone biome [ENVO:01000025]; feature: sediment [ENVO:00002007]; material: shallow marine sediment [ENVO:03000034] sea grass bed [ENVO_01000059] ...
AGAACCTCTACATCAAGGGCGTCCCCATGGACCCCGACATGAACATCTACGATCTGGAGCATGTCTGCACCGGCCATCCGCTGATGAGCAAAGAGGAATGGCAGGGCATCTATGACATGGCCTGGGACCACTACTATTCGATGGATCACGTAGAAACCCTGATGCGCCGCATGGTGGCCAGCGGCAACAAGGCGGAGCGGATCCTGTGGCACACCCTGCAATTTCACGGCTGCCTGCGGATCGAGCGGGTCCACCCGCTGCAGGGCGGCTATTACCGGCGCCGGATCCGGACCCAGCGCCGCTCCGGCCTGGCGCTGGAATCGCCCTGGGTTTTCTATCCGCGCCGGCTGTGGGAAGTGCTGAGCACTCACGCCCGCTTCGGCCTTTATATGTTCCGGCTGGCGCTGCTGGTCCGCAAGGTGAACTGGGACCCAGCCCGCTACGACTACAGCGATTTGGCCCTGACCCCGGTCGAGGAGGCCGAGGCCGAAGAGCTCGAAATGTTCGAGCAGAGCGCAGCCGCCCAGGCTGCCGTCGCGAAGGCCAAATCGGAGGCCGAAGCCCGGGCCAAGCGGGCCGTCGCGGCGGCCGAATAGCGGGCTTTATCGGGGACAACCCTAGCGGTTGCGCGGGCGGCGGCGATGGGATACACCGGCCCACCGCGGATCTGCGGGCGTGGCGGAACTGGTAGACGCGCAGGTTTTAGGTACCTGTGGAGTAATCCGTGGGGGTTCGAGTCCCTCCGCCCGCACCAATTATCCCGGAGCGACACAACGGAGATCCCCGCGTTGGGCCGGCCCATGGAGCCGCCACAGGGGCAATCGAAACAAGCGGCGAAGAAAGGCCAGAACGGCGATGCAGGTTACGGAAACTCTTACCGAGGGCCTCAAGCGGGGTTTCAAGGTCGTCATTTCCGCCGGGGATATCGATGAGAAGATCGACGGGCGGTTGCAGGAGCTGGGCTCCCAGGTGAAGGTCCCCGGGTTTCGGCCCGGCAAGGTGCCACTCAACATCCTGAAGCAGCGCTTTGGCCAGTCGGTCATGGGCGAGGTGCTGGAACGCGCCGTCGGCGACAGCTCCTCCCAGGCTATGCAGGAGCGCGGTCTGCGGCCGGCGGTTCAGCCGAAGATCGAAATCAGTCCCTCCTTCAAGCCGGGTGAAGACCTGGAATACTCCATGGAAATGGAGCTGCTGCCCGATATCGAGCCGATGGATTTCACCACCCTGGAGGTCGAGCGGCTGAAGATCGCGGTGCCGGACAAGGATGTCGCGGAGGCGCTGGAGCGCATTGCCGCGGGTCAGAAACAGACCAAGCCCCTGGAAAAACCGCGCAAGGCCAAATCGGGCGATGTCCTGGTGATGGATTTTGCCGGCACTGTGCACGGCGAAGCCCTGCCGGGCATGGCGGCGGAGGACCATCACCTGGAGCTGGGCACCAACAGCTTTGTCGGCGACTTCGAGGACCAGCTTGTCGGGGTGAACGTCGGCGAAGAGCGCACCGTGACGGTGACCTTCCCGGACGAATATGTGAACGACAAGCTGTCCGGCCAGGAAGCGGTCTTTGAATGCAAAATCAAGGATATTTTGGAGTCTGTCTCGATGCCAATCGATGACAGCCTGGCCGAGGCCATGGGGGAAGAAAATCTCGAGTCCCTGAAAGGCAAGATCAGCGAGCGCCTGCAGGCGGATTACGACGGCGCCGCGCGGGCGCGCATGAAGCGGCAACTGCTCGACCTCCTGGCCGAGGGCCACGACTTTCCAATCCCCGAGAGCATGGCGGAACTTGAATTCGACACCATCTGGAAACAGGTAGAGGAAGCCCGCGAGAAGGGCGAGGTCGACCCGGACGACGAGGGCAAGGACGACGAAGAGTTGAAAGCCGAGTACCGGAAGATCGCCGACCGGCGGGTTCAGCTCGGCTTGCTGCTGTCGGAAGTGGGGCGGACCAACGCCATCGAGGTAAGCCAGGACGAACTCAACCAGGCCATGGTCCGGGAAGCGCAGAAATACCCTGGCCAGGAACAGCAGGTGTTCCAGTTCTTCCAGCAGAACCAGGAGGCTGTTGCCCAGCTTCGCGCGCCGCTGTTTGAGGACAAGGTCATCGACTACATCGCCGACTTGGCCAAGGTGGCAGAGCGTGAAGTGACCCCGGAAGAATTGCTTGCCGAAGAAAAGGCTGCAGACGAAGCTGCCGCCGGCGGCAAGGCGGAAAAGAAACCGGCCAAGAAAAAGGCGGCGGCCAAGAAAAAGGCCGCAAAGAAAAGTTCGGCCAAGAAAACGGCCGCCAAGAAGGAAGACAAGTAAGTCCCGCGTCAGCCAGCTATTAGAGGAAAGAGATGAGAGATCCAGCCGAACAGTACTTGAACACCCTGGTGCCGATGGTGGTCGAGCAGACCAACCGGGGTGAGCGGGCCTACGATATCTACTCCCGGCTCTTGAAGGAGCGCATCATCTTCCTGACCGGGCCGATCTTCGATGAGGTCTCCAGTTTGATTTCGGCCCAGCTGCTGTTCTTGGAATCGGAGAACCCGACCAAGGATATCTCCTTTTACATCAACTCTCCCGGTGGCGTCGTCACCGCGGGTCTGGCGATGTACGACACCATGCAATACATCCGCCCGGACGTTTCCACCGTCTGTGTCGGCCAGGCTGCCTCAGCCGGGTCCTTGCTGCTGATGGCCGGTGCGGCGGGCAAACGCTATTGCCTGCCCAATGCCAAGGTCATGGTCCATCAGCCCTCCGGCGGTTTTCAAGGCCAGGCGACCGATATCGAGATCCATGCCAAGGAGATCATCCGCACTCGGTCCCGCCTGAACGACATCTATGTCCAGCATACCGGCCAGACCCTGGAAGTGATCGAAGACGCCATGGAGCGCGACAAGTTCCTGGATGCGGAAGAGGCAAAGCAGTTCGGTTTGATCGATGAAGTTGTGGAACATCGTCCAGACGCAGATGAAAACGGGAACAAAGAAGGAAAATAGGAAAATTAGCTTAAAATTTGAAGGGCGGCGTTAAGGATTTGTAAAATTGTGTTAATTATATTTTAGCCAGACGCACGGCGGAGGCCGTGCGGTCGACCCTGTCGGTTTTCGACGCCGCATCGTGGCTGATTTTTAGTCATTGTGTGCCGATGGGGCGATTGACTAACATGGCGATTGGCGGATTCGGGCCTGAGATCGGAAAATATGAGTAAGGCGAGCGGCAGCGATACAAAGAACACCCTCTACTGCTCTTTTTGCGGAAAGAGCCAGCACGAGGTGCGAAAGCTGATTGCAGGACCGACGGTCTTTATCTGCGATGAGTGCGTTGAACTTTGCATGGACATCATCCGGGAGGAGCATAAGACCACCCTGGTGAAGTCGCGGGACGGCGTGCCGACCCCGCACGATATCAGTTCTGTCCTCAACGATTACGTGATCGGGCAGTCGCACGCCAAGCGGGTCCTCTCGGTGGCGGTGCATAATCACTATAAGCGGCTGCAGCATGGCGCCAAATCGGGCGATGTGGAACTGGCCAAATCGAATATCCTGCTGGTCGGCCCGACAGGCTGCGGCAAGACCCTGCTGGCCCAAACCTTAGCGCGAATTCTGGATGTGCCTTTCACCATGGCCGACGCGACGACCCTGACGGAAGCGGGGTATGTGGGCGAGGACGTGGAGAACATTATCCTAAAGCTGCTGCAATCCGCCGACTACAACGTCGAACGGGCCCAGCGCGGCATCGTCTACATCGATGAGGTCGACAAGATCAGCCGCAAATCCGACAACCCCTCCATCACCCGGGACGTCTCCGGCGAGGGTGTGCAGCAGGCCTTGCTGAAAATCATGGAAGGCACGGTCGCCTCGGTGCCGCCTCAGGGCGGTCGCAAGCATCCGCAGCAGGAGTTCCTGCAGGTCGACACCACCAATATCCTGTTCATCTGCGGCGGCGCCTTTGCCGGTCTGGACAAGCTGATTTCCGGGCGTGACCGCGGCACGTCGATCGGTTTCGGGGCGGACGTGCGCGGGCCGGACGACCGCAAGACCGGCGACATCTTGAAGGATGTGGAGCCCGAGGATCTGCTGAAATTCGGTCTGATTCCAGAATTTGTCGGGCGCTTGCCGGTGGTGGCGACGCTGAACGATCTGGACCAGAGTGCCCTGATCGAGATCCTGACCCAGCCGAAAAATGCCCTGGTCAAGCAGTACCAGCGGCTGTTCGAAATGGAAGAAGTGAGCCTGGATTTCACCGAAGACGCGCTGCGGCAGATTGCCGAGAAGGCGATTTCTCGGAAAACCGGTGCCCGCGGTCTGCGCTCCATCATGGAGGGCATTCTGCTGGATCCCATGTACGACCTGCCGGGGCTGGAGGGGGTCGAGGAGATCGTGATCAACAAAGAGGTTGTCGAGGGCCGCGCCCAGCCGCTCTATATCTATACCGACCGGCAGGACGACATCGACAGCGAAGCCAGCTGATTGGCGCCGTTTTTGACGGATTTCAGCCGTTTTCGGCGGCGCCTCTTGAAGTCCCGGTAAACCAGCATATTTCTGTACATAGCGAGAGGAGGGGCGCTTGAAGAATTACCGCAACTCCCTCGCTTTTTTGGTGCATGCACCCGCACAGTAGAAGAGGCACGATGTTAGAACTCGCCAGCGGCAACAGTTACCCCGTTCTTCCCCTCCGCGATATCGTGGTGTTCCCCCACATGATCGTGCCGCTCTTTGTCGGCCGCGAGAAATCGGTGCGGGCGCTCGAAGACGTGATGAAGGATGATAAGCAAATCCTGTTGGTCACCCAGAAAAATGCGGCGCAGGACGACCCGGCGCCGGCGGACATCTATTCCGTTGGGACGATCGGTACGGTGCTGCAACTCCTGAAGCTGCCCGATGGCACCGTCAAGGTCTTGGTCGAAGGCGGCCAGCGCGCGCGTATTCTCAAGATCGATGCCTCGGGTGAATTCTTCCAGGCATCCGCCGAAATTCTTTCGGAATCCGAAAGCGAAGATCACGAGCTGGATGCGCTGGCGCGCACGGTGGTCTCGCAGTTCGAGCAGTACCTGAAACTCAACAAGAAAATCCCGCCGGAAGTTCTGGTGTCGATCAATCAGATTGACGACCCGAGCAAGCTGGCCGACACGGTCGCGTCGCACCTGACTCTCAAGATTCCCGAGAAGCAGGAATTGCTGGAATGCGAAACAGTCAACGAGCGCCTGGAGAAGGTCTATGCCTTCATGGAAGGCGAGATCGGTGTGCTGCAGGTCGAAAAGCGCATCCGCAACCGCGTCAAGCGGCAGATGGAGAAAACCCAGCGCGAGTATTATCTGAATGAGCAGTTGAAAGCGATTCAGAAGGAACTCGGTGAAGGCGAGGACGGCAAGGACGACCTGACCGAGCTGGAAGAAAAGATCAAGGCGACGAAGCTCTCCAAGGAGGCCATGGAAAAGTGCGTGGCCGAAATGAAGAAGCTGCGCTCCATGAGCCCCATGTCCGCGGAAGCGACGGTGGTGCGCAACTATCTCGATTGGATTCTTTCCATTCCTTGGAAAAAGCGCACCAAGGTCAAGAAGGACATCAAACACGCCGAGACAATCCTGGACGCCGACCATTACGGTTTGGAGAAGGTCAAGGAGCGGATTCTGGAATACCTCGCGGTGCAGCAGCGCATGCGCAAGGTCAAGGGGCCGATTCTGTGTCTGGTCGGCCCGCCGGGTGTGGGCAAGACCTCGCTGGGTAAATCCATCGCGAAGGCAACGGGACGTAATTTCGTGCGTATGAGCCTGGGCGGCGTGCGCGACGAAGCCGAGGTCCGCGGTCATCGCCGCACCTATATCGGGTCGATGCCCGGCAAGGTGATCCAGAGCATGAAAAAAGCCAAGTCGTCCAACCCGCTGTTCCTGTTGGACGAGGTCGATAAGCTGGGCAATGACTGGCGTGGCGATCCTTCCTCGGCGTTGCTTGAGGTGCTGGACCCGGAACAGAACAGCACTTTCAACGATCACTACCTTGAGGTCGACTATGACCTGTCGGACGTGATGTTCGTGACCACGGCCAACACGCTGCGCATGCCTCAGCCTCTGCTGGACCGCATGGAAGTCATTCGGATCCCGGGTTACACCGAAGACGAGAAAGTTCAGATCGCCCAACGCCATCTGGTCGACAAACAGATGAAGGATCACGGCGTCAAGAAAGTCGAGTGGTCCATCTCCGAGGAGGCGATGCGCGACCTGATTCGTCTCTATACGCGCGAGGCCGGCGTCCGCAATCTGGAACGTGAAATTGCCAATCTGATTCGCAAAGCCGTGAAGGAAATTGCGCTCGGCAATTCCAAGGAAGTGCATGTCACCGTCGACAACTTGGAAACCTTTGCCGGTGTGCCGCGCTATCGTCACAGCGAAGCGGAACTGGAGGATCTGGTGGGGGTCTCTACCGGTCTGGCCTGGACGGAAGTGGGCGGAGAACTGTTGTCAATCGAAGCGGTCACCGTACCCGGCAAGGGCAAGGTCAGTTCGACCGGTAAACTGGGCGACGTGATGAAGGAATCGATCCAGGCGGCGGAGTACTATGTCAAAAGCCGCAGCGCCGACTACGGCATCCGTCCGAACCTGTTCGAAAAGAAGGATATCCACGTCCATGTGCCCGAAGGTGCGACTCCGAAGGACGGACCCTCGGCAGGCATTGCCATGGTGACGGCGATCGTCTCGGTCTTGACCGAGATTCCGATCCGCAGAGACCTGGCCATGACCGGTGAGGTGACCTTGCGGGGCCGTGTCTTCCCCATCGGTGGCCTGAAGGAAAAGCTCCTGGCGGCGTTGCGCGGTAATATCAAGACCGTGCTGATCCCCAAGGACAACGAAAAGGATCTCGCCGACATCCCCGACAACGTCAAACTCGGCTTGCATATTATCCCGGTGAGCACGGTTGACGATGTTCTGCAGGAGGCACTGACGTCGGAGCTGAAGGCGATCGAATGGGCCGATCCGGCCGAAGTGGAGGCGACCCGGACCGGTCCGGGCGACGCTGATCACGGCGGCTTGGTAACGCACTGATCCTCCGTTACGCGAATTCGTGATTGCGACTCGGCGTTTGGGCCCAGATACCCCAAAAACGCCCGATTTCTGCGCTATTTCACGTTGACGCCGTGGCGAAGTGACGGTTAGACTCGCCGCCTTATCGACGCGGTGTCCGCCGATTCCTTTTTCCTCCATTCCCGAATATCAAAAAGGGGGCTTTGACGTGAACAAGAACGATCTCGCGGCTTTATTGTCGGAACGTACCGACCTCTCAAAGGCTGATGCCGCTATGGCGGTCGATGGGGTGCTTGACTGCATCACCGATTGCCTCAAGGACGGGCAGGAAGTCCGTCTTGTCGGATTTGGAACTTTCAGCGTATCCAATCGTGCCGCTTCGCAGGGGCGCAATCCGCGCACCGGTGAGCCGATCCAGATTCCGGCATCCAAACAGGCGAAATTCAAGGCCGGCAAGGCGCTGAAAGACTCGCTGAACTAGACCCGTCAGACGCACTGAGGTAATGTCCGGCCGCGGCCGTCAGACGACGGCGCGGCCGGAAGCCGTTTAGGGCCGGCCGGCAGATTAAGGGCGATTAGCTCAGTTGGTAGAGCATCTCGTTTACACCGAGAGGGTCGGCAGTTCGAGCCTGTCATCGCCCACCAGACAGCGGCTTTGGTGCGCGTAGCACCGCTTGACACTCTACGGCCCCTCGGCTACACCACGGCGGCCCTTAGAGAGGGTTCCCCTGGGGGTGTAGCTCAGTTGGTTAGAGCGCCGGCCTGTCACGCCGGAGGCCGCGGGTTCGAGTCCCGTCACTCCCGCCAATATTTCCTCAATCGCCGGTCCCCAGCTCCCTTGAAGCTGCTCTTGCCTTTGCCTCTCAAAGCCCTGGAATCATGGGCTGATTTCTGTGATAAATTGTGGGTGTTTGGACCTTTTCCCAGCGGGCGGATCGCCCTATAGTCCGGCTCGCGGGAGCGGACGCTGCACATCCTGTGAGGTCCGGAATGACCGCAACCGGGGCCGCTGCCATGCGCGGGCCGGGCCGATTGGGGGGCAGGGGCCGCCGGTCCTGAGGGCCCGTCTTTGGAGTTTTCAAATGGAAGCACTGCTTTCGGAGTACTTGCCGATTCTGATCTTCATCGGAATCGCGACGGGTTTGGCGCTGGCCATGTTCGTGGCCTCCTACCTGGTCGCCAAGCAGCGCCCCTATTCCGAAAAGGCTTCGGCTTACGAATGCGGCTTTGAGGCCTTCGACGACGCCCGCAGCAAATTCGACGTCCGTTTCTATCTGGTGGCAATTCTCTTCATCATTTTCGATCTGGAGGTTGCATTCCTTTTTCCCTGGGCAGTGGCCCTGGGCGAAATCGGGGTCTTCGGTTTCTGGTCGATGGTGGTGTTTCTAGGATTGCTGACCGTCGGCTTTGTCTACGAGTGGAAGAAGGGAGCGCTGGAATGGGAGTAGAGTCCGCCAGCCAGACCGCACAAGACGCGCCGCTGGCGCCCGGCCCGCAGCAGAATGCGGTGCTTACCAGAGTGAGTGAGGAGATCGCCGACAAAGGATTCGTGGTCGCGAATCTGGACAAGCTGGTCGGCTGGGCTCAGTCCGGGTCGCTCTGGCCCATGACCTTCGGCTTGGCTTGCTGTGCGGTCGAGATGATGCACACGGCCTGCAGCCGCTATGACATCGACCGCTTCGGCCTGGTGTTCCGGCCGAGCCCGCGCCAGTCGGATGTGATGATCGTGGCCGGAACCTTGACCAACAAGATGGCGCCGGCGCTGCGCAAGGTCTATGACCAGATGCCCGAGCCGCGCTGGGTTATTTCCATGGGCTCCTGCGCCAATGGCGGCGGCTATTACCATTATTCCTATTCCGTCGTGCGGGGCTGCGATCGGATCGTGCCGGTGGACATCTACGTTCCCGGCTGCCCGCCGACCGCCGAAGCGCTGCTCTATGGAATTCTGCAGTTGCAGAAAAAGATCAAGCGCACCGCGACGATCATCCGCTGACGGGCGGGGCGACAGATGAGGGGCAGCGGCGACCGGCGATGAATCAAACAATGCAGGATCTTGGCGAGTACATCAGCGCTGCCTTGCCGGAGGAGGTTTTGGACTTCGAGCAGCCGCGCGACGAGCTTTGTCTTCATGCCAATCGCGATGCCATTTTGAAACTGCTCAAGTTTCTGCGCGACGATCAAAACTGTCAGTTCAAACAGTTGATGGATGTGACGGCGGTCGATCAGCCGGACCAGGAGGAGCGGCTGACGATCGTTTACAACCTTCTGTCGCCGAAGCTCAATCAGCGTATCAGCGTGAAGATCTCCGTCGACGAAAAGGCACCGATCGCGTCGGCGACGGGGCTGTTCTCCTCGGCCAACTGGTTCGAGCGGGAAACCTGGGACATGTTCGGCGTCCTCTTCACCGGGCACCCCGATCTGCGCCGGATTCTGACGGACTACGGATTTGAGGGGCATCCTTTGCGGAAGGATTTTCCCCTGACCGGCTATGTCGAGGTGCGCTACGACGACGAGCAAAAGCGGGTGGTCTATGAGCCCGTAGACCTAAAGCAGGAGTTCCGCAGCTTCGACTTTATGAGCCCCTGGGAAGGCATGCTGCAATTGCCGGGCGACGAGAAAGCCGATGGCGATGGCGAGGAGGGCGCAGCCTGATGGCCGAAGTTCAGATCAAACCGATGACCCTCAACTTCGGGCCGCAGCACCCGGCGGCCCATGGCGTGCTGCGCCTGGTGCTGGAGATGGACGGCGAAGTGATCGAGCGCGCGGACCCGCATATCGGTTTGCTGCACCGGGGCACCGAGAAGCTGATCGAATACAAGACCTACCTGCAGGCAGTGCCCTATTTCGACCGCCTGGATTATGTCGCGCCGATGAATCAGGAGCATGCCTTTGCCCTGGCGGTGGAACGCCTGCTGGGCATCGAAGTGCCGAAACGGGGACAGTATATCCGGGTTCTCTATTGCGAGATCGGCCGCATCCTGAACCACATCTTGAACATCACCACCTTTGCCATCGACGTCGGTGCGATGACGCCGATCCTCTGGGGCTTTGAGGAACGCGAACGCCTGATGGAATTCTACGAGCGCGCGTCGGGCGCGCGCTTGCATGCGGCCTATTTCCGGCCCGGCGGCGTGCACCAGGATCTGCCTGCCGGTCTGCTCGATGACATCAGCGCCTTTTGCAAGACCTTCCCCCAGACTTTGCAGGACATGGAAGGCCTCCTGACCGACAACCGGATCTTCCGTCAGCGCACCGTCGACATCGGGGTGATCTCACGCCAGGAAGCCTATGACTGGGGCTTCACCGGACCGATGCTGCGCGGCTCCGGCGTGCCCTGGGATCTGCGCCGGGCCCAGCCCTATGACAGCTATGAGGATTTCGAATTCGAAATTCCGGTCGGCAAAAACGGCGACTGCTTC
>CAJHXM010000210.1_pt1 | contig 10414 bp, 11 predicted proteins | sample 9198461 | NCBI WGS metagenome assembly CAJHXM01 (sample SAMEA7708299, study PRJEB35096) | sediment metagenome | biome: marine neritic benthic zone biome [ENVO:01000025]; feature: sediment [ENVO:00002007]; material: shallow marine sediment [ENVO:03000034] sea grass bed [ENVO_01000059] ...
CGCGCTCGACTTGCTGAGCGGTTTCGGCGCGTCGCAGAACAAGTTCCTGCACGATATCACCATCACGGCGGACGGAACGCAGGCCTATCTTGCCAACTGGGACGCTGGCCTCGTGCTGCTCGACATCAGCGATCCGAGCGACCCGCAGCTCGTCTCAGTGGCGATCGACCCGGTGAACGGTTCATTGGACGGTGAGGTCAACTCTCATTCGGTTTGGCCAAGCGAAGACGGAACAATCGTAGTCGAGGGCGAAGAGGATTTCAGCGCCTGGGAGGGGAGCATTCCGCCCAGCAATCTGACGCTGGACGGCACGGCGACGCCGGGCGATCCGACGATTCCGGCCACCGCGATCTCAACCAGTGCGGGCGACGATTTCGAAGGCAGTCAGACGGGCAATACCGGATCCACCGATGGAACATCGGTTAACGTGGCTTCGGGTCCGCTGGCTGGAAACAGTTATCCGGCGGTCGAGTTGGCGACAGCCGCAGGGTCGCCGACCTTTACGGATACCGGAACCGTTTCAGGCGAACTGGTCTGGATCGGCCGGGCCTGCACGCTTACCGGGGGCGACGTACTTGAGAACCTCGTCGCGATTGATCCTGGTGACATTGCGGTGGTTCGGCGTGGCGCGTGCGAGTTCCAGGAGAAGGCCGACGCCGCCGCCGCGGCAGGGGCCGCGGCGGTCGTCATCGCCAACAACCAGGCAAGCACACCATGGAGCGGCATGAGGATTTGGGATTACTCGGACCCGGCGAACCCGGTGATGGCATCGATCTTCGACACCACCTGTTCGGCATCAACCGCGCCTGGAGGGGATTGCGATCCGATCGGCACCTACTCTTCGCATAACGTGATCGTCGAGACTGACCCAGACAGTGGCAAAGTGAAGGCCTACGTCTCTTGGTACAGCGACGGTGTCGTAGCGATCGATGTGACGGATCCTTACAATCCCGCAGAGTTCGGCCGGTTCCATCGTGCTGGCGCCGACTTCGAGGCAGAAAATGGCGGCATTCAAGACGTTTGGGGCATCTACAAGACCCCCGGCGCGCCCTGGATCTACGCCTCGGACCGGAATGGTGGCCTCTACGTACTGAAAGAGTACGGGTCGGGTTCGGCCAAGAAGGGCAAGAAGTAGCACCCGCTGCACTTGTCGAAACTCTGAGGGAGGCGGCTTCGGCCGCCTCCTTTTTTTGGCATTACTATCTCAACAAGACTGAGTGACAAGGGCCGGGGAACTTCCCTTCGCTGGATGATTGGGATGGCCCGTGCATAGGAATGATTTCTATACTTTCGCGTCCTACCGGGCTTGACTCCGTACTATGGTACGGACCGTAGAGTTTGTCCCTTGGGAGTAGAGCGATGCGGATCGGTGAGATCGCGGCCAGCGCGGGTGTTGGCGTCGAGACAGTGCGGTTCTATGAGGCAAAAGGTCTGATTTCTCAGCCGGTTCGGCCGGCCGGCGGCGGGTATCGGGACTATCCGCCGGAAATCGCCCATCGTATTGGCTTCATTAGAAGTGCTCAGCAACTGGGGTTTTCCCTGCAGGAGATCGAGGAGCTTCTGGCACTTGAATCCAACCCCGAGACCCAATGCCTGGACGTCAGGGCGCGGGCTGAAGCCAAACTCCGGGAGGTGAAGGCCAAGATTGAGAAGCTCAATGAAATCAAGACAGCGCTTGATGCGTTGATCGCCGCCTGCCCTGGCAAGGGTCCGGCACGGGCTTGTTCGATCTTGAGTGAAATCAAGGGTGGCCAACTGCCTCTTGCGTCCTTGAAGGAGGAATAGTGATATGGCGGAGAAACAACGCAAAATAGAAATCTTCAGTGCCGGCTGCGCTGTCTGCGAGGCCGTCGTTGCGGAGGTCAAGAGCCTGGCCTGCGCGTCCTGCGATGTCCAGGTGCTGGACATGAAATCGCCAACTGTTGAGCGCCGTGCGCAAAGCCTGGGCGTCAAGTCAATTCCAGCTGTCGCCATCGACGGCAAGCTCGCGGACTGCTGCTCATCCCGCGGTGTCGACCAGAATGTATTACGGGCCGCTGGGCTCGGTCAGCCATTGCCCTGAGGGAGCCGAATGACAGACAAGCGGTTGTTTCGGGTTGGGGTGACGGGGACGGTCATCGCTGCGGTCTGCTGCTTCACCCCCGTTTTGGTTCTAACACTGGGCGCTCTCGGCCTGTCGGCCTGGGTAACTGGTCTTGATTGGGTACTGTTTCCGGCCTTGGGTCTCTTCGCGAGTCTGACAATTTTTGCGGGATGGAGAATATGGAAACTGCGCCCAACTCAATAGTCTTCACGTCGAGCATTACTTGCCCGGAATGCGGCCATGTCGAAAATGAAACGATGCCGATCGATGCCTGCCAGTATTTCTATGATTGCCGGGGCTGCGGCGCCTTATTGAAGCCCTTGGCAGGCGATTGCTGTGTTTTCTGTTCTTATGGAGACGTGCCCTGTCCACCTATTCAAGCGGGTGATGCCTGCTGTCGCTGAAGCGCGACCGCCCGGTCTGAGATCAATTCCAAGGGGTCGTCGCCAGGCCACCATCCTGGAGCGCTACGGGGCGATCACAGAGGTGCTTTGTGGGGGGCGCCGAACATCCTGGATTTTGATCCCGAGTATCCACAAAGCCAGAGCGCCGATCCCGGCGATCATCGCAAGGGAGGAGAGGTGCACGAGAAGCACCATGGCGAGGGCTTCCTCGTCTGCTATGCCCAACAGCTTCAGGCCATAGGCCGACCCAATGACGAACCCGCCGGGCACCCGGATGAATCGCGCCAAGATCAGCGAGAACCCGGCGAAGACCATCAGGAACAGATAATCGAAAAGGCCGAGAAAAGTTCCGATGGCCAGCCCGGCCCAAAGAAAATGGGTCACTGAGATCGCCTTCATGGCGATGCTTGCGAGCACAACCGCAAAGGCACGCCATCGAGATTTCGGCCAAATCACGCCTTCAGCCAAAGCATCGCCGAGCCCGGCGAGGTGTTGAGGAAAGCGCCTCTCAATTCCGTTGGCGCCGGCCCTTATCCAGGAGTTCGGCTTCGACAAAAATCGTTTCCCGGAAAAGAGGATGCCGAGCGACCCCAAAAACACCAAAAACCCGGCAAAGCTTGCCAAGATTAAACCGCTTTCAAGATCGACCTCCGTGTCGGGCAGGCTGGCGCCGATAGCGACGATCATGACGACTCCCGCAAAGACCACACCATCCACGAAGCGCTCGATGGCCGTTGTCATGACAATTGTCAGGAACTTGATCCCTTCGAGACGGGCGATCAGCCAGGATCGCACGAGGGGACTGATGCCCAGAGGGATAAGCATATTGGCGAAATACCCTCCCACGATCGCTCCGAAAAGCTGTAAAGAGCCGATTGGCTTGATGTCGTACAGGAGTTGTCGCCATTTCCAGCCTCGAACTATTTGTTCGGCCGGGATGGAGCCCAGGAGAAGAAGAATCCACAAGGGGTTTGACTGCAGAATGAGGTCGAAAAGTTTGTCGAAGTCTACATCGCGAAAGGCCCAGACAAATACACCCAGCGCGGCCAAACCAGCCGCCACCGTCCAAAGCAAACGTCTCTGCGATTTGCCAAGTATGACTTTCATTTGAGAAGGCTTGTCACGGGCAATGCCCTCCACCCGGATGGGGTTCGTTTATCCCGATTCGATATGACACGACCAGGTCTAGGTTTCTCGTCCGTTTTGCTTCATCCTGAGGGTTTTCCAGAATGCGACAACCTGGAGGAGAGCCACCACAAGAACGAGTGCGGCGAAAGGCATCTGGAGCCAGTTGGGCTCCGGCACCCGAAGGTGGAAATCCTGGAAATGAATGTAGAGAAAATAGAGTGTGTGCGTAACCAAGAGTGCCCACAAGACATAGGCACTCTGTTGCAGAAACTTCCAGACTGAATTTCCCAAGCGTCTTTGACTCCAGTTGTTCGACGACAAGGCGAGAATGATGCCATAGATAAGAGCCATGATCCCGATAACATTAGCGAGTCCAAGGCCATGCCGAACCATCACGTATTGACCTAGACTCGGATGGATCTCATAGCCGAACAGGCGAACCAAGTCCCACTCCACCCAGCCGTCCAGGATGATCAGAGTATGAATAACAGCAAGAAGGGTTCCCCAGATGCCGAACTCCCGACGCCATGGCAAGAGGCGGCGCGCCCAGGACCAGAGTCGCGCCATCGGCCCCACCGCCATAGCAAGGGAGACCAAGAGGAGGCTCATATCACCGACAGCCCTGTTCCAACGGTGCATGGGAGACCAATCGCCGCGGGACTCGGCGAAAGCCAGCACCCCCACGGCTGCTATTATTGCCACTGAAATGTGGCGCAGCTTCCAACCAACTGGGCGAGATGGCGCGAAACGTTGCCAAATTCTGCTGGTATCACTCATGATAAACCTTCCAAGTCGAACTCCGGAAAATCATAGAAATCTCATTATGCTTGGGCACGAGGCCCTGCAGGGTGCTCTTCTGATTACAGAAGAAACAAGAAGAATCAAAGCGCCCCTTTCGCCATTTGTACCCACATTGGTCTTTTGTTCCCTATCGTCGCCCATATGAACCTCTGTCAAGTTTAGGCGCTGTCGGGCTGCCTTCTCAGCGGAGATCGCCAAGCGTAGAAAAGAAGGTAGCCACCCAATAGGATAAGAGGCGTGGAAAGCATCTGGCCCATCGTCAGGGAACCTAAAAGAAACCCAAGTTGCGCATCGGGTTCACGCAGCAATTCAACAAAGAACCGCGCAAGGCCATAACCCAACAGGAAGACACCGCTTAGGAAACCCGGTCTCTGATAGGCCCAAGGAATTCGGGCCAGAGCAGCCAAAAGCAAGAACAGGACCGCACCTTCCAAGAAGGCTTCATAGAGTTGGCTCGGATGGCGTGGCAGAGGGCCGCCACGGGGAAACACCATAGCCCAAGGCATTTCGGTCACCCGACCGTAAAGTTCCCCATTGATAAAGTTCGCGAGCCGTCCCAAAAGCAAACCGATCGGTGCGGCACAGGCAATTAGGTCACTGAGGGAGAGAAGTGAAAGATTTCGACGTTTTACGAAAAGCCAAGTGGCAACAATTATACCGGTCAAACCACCATGGAAAGACATGCCGCCGGTCCAGATCGCGAATATTTCCAAGGGATTCGAAAGGTACTGCGCGGAATTGTAAAAGAACACGTACCCAAGCCGGCCTCCAAGAATGATGCCAAGTATTGCCCAAAGGATGAAGTCGCCGAGGTGTTCAGGTGTGATCGATGATCGCCAGAATTTGCAGAGCCGCTTTGCATAAATCCATGCAAGGATGATGCCCACTATGTAGGCAAGCGAATACCAGCGGATCGCTAGGGGACCAATCTGAATGGCAACGGGGTCAATTTGTGGAAAGGGGATAGACAGCAAATCTCTTGGCTCCGGCTGAGGGTTCTAGAGGGCCCTGGGGAGTGGTGTGCGGCTTAATTTCGGTCCTTCGGTCGCCTGCTTTTCTTATGTTCAGTTACGAGGCGAATGGGACGCGGTCCTTATGGTGTCGACCACAGCGGGCCACGCATTCTTGACAATATCCCCAACCATAGTCCAAAGGCAGTTGGTAACGGTAAGTAACGAAGAGGGCTGCAGAGACCTTCCGTTACACAAATACTCCGGGGAATGGTTGTGACTGAAAGGAACCCCACACCACAACACTACTGCCTGCCGTGCATTTTTTTGGGTACCGCTCTCTCTGGCCGGACACTAAGGAACCGGATTGTAACTGAGTGTAACGCGTCAGCCATTTGGTACGAGGCGTTACAAATCCCTGATTGGAAGCCAAGAGGGGCAACCATAAGATCAAACGCCATTCGGTAGAAATATCGTGACCCTAGGCGTGTTGATAACAAGTAATGGTTCAGGCAAGAAGCCTAGCCGAGAAATACGGTTTGGCTCGAATTAGATGAACAGGTGATATGGGACAAGTTAAGAAAAAGGTGCAAAAAAAAGAAACTTCCAAGGGCGCATTGGACCGTTATGAAATCCTGATCTTTCTGACAGGCGCGATAACGCTATCCCTGGAGGTGTTGGCATCTCGGGTGATGACTCCCTACTTCGGTGTGAGCCTTTACATTTGGGCCGGCATCTTATCCATCACGCTGGCCTTCTTGGCGCTCGGCTACTACTTGGGCGGATGGCTGTCCCAAAAGTATGACGGTACAGGGATAGAGAGCCTATTTCTTGGCGCGCCTGCGGCATCTGCGTTCTCAATTGCGCTTGCCGGTTTGCTCTATCCGGGGATCTTTCCGCTCCTCTCGGGGATGAATTTGATTCTCGGGAGTTTTATTGGCGCGTTTCTCCTCCTAGCCCTGCCCTTGACGGCACTATCGGCCATGAATCCGCTATTGATTGCGCTTGGGCGCCGCGATGGCGGGGGAGGAGATGGCGGCGCCGGACGGGTATTTTTCATCAGTACAGTCGGCTCTGTCGTCGGTGTGCTTCTGACGGCCTTTCTATTCATTCCCAACATGACCAACTACCGATCGCTGCTTCTTCTGGGGCTGACACTCTCTACGACGGCGGTCCTTCTGGCCTTTTGGTCCGCCGCCCTTCCAAAGGTCAGAAAAAGAGCTCTTTATTGGAGTTGTGGAATCACGGCATCCCTCTGTGTTGCGCTGTTGCTGGGCCAGAAGCGCTATTTGCAGGAGCTCGCGGACCTCTATCCTAAGCCCTTTGAGACCGAGATCCGAGCGGAATACGGCTCCATTTTTGGCAACGTAAAGGTTGTGGAAATCCGGCCCTTTTCTGGCTTCGGGAGGCCAATGCTCGCCTATCTACAGGATGGCCTTGTGCAGAATCGGACCACGCTGGAAGGCGTGTCGCTGTCTCTCTACACCCACGTGATCGATCGCCTGGCACACGCCTTTGCGCCACAGGCCGAAAAAACGTTGGTGCTGGGCCTTGGCGCGGGCATCATTCCAAGAAGTTTCAAAGAGGATGGGCTTTCTGTGGATATTGTCGAGATCAACCGGGACGCCTTGCGTGCCGCAGAAGACCACTTTGGCTTTGATCAACAAGGTCTGTCCGTTGCCTTTGGTGATGCGAGAACTGTGGTGAGAGAATGTTTGAGCGAATATGACATCGCCGTCATAGATCTTTTTCAGGGTGATGGGACACCGGACTATCTAATGACAACAGAGTTTCTCCAAGATGTCCGGGGGTGTCTTCGAGAGGGTGGTGCGCTGGTGATGAACGTTTTCTTTGACCAGCGTGAAGAGGGGCCCAATCGCCATCTCTTGGCCACAGTGCGAAGTGCTTTTCCTTGGGTCTTTGACTATCGAGGCCCATCAGGTGGTGGCTTCATTGTGGGAACGATGACACCGGACCAGCCAGCTATACCACCTAGGTCCCATAGCGTCCCGGCAGAATTGCGGGAAATGCTGGCTGCGACCCTCTCTTCGGGCCGCGCTGTGACCCAACACCGCCTCCTTGAGGCCGACCCTATCCGCGATGATCAGAACATCTTTTCGGTGATATTTGCCGATGCGGAATTGCGTCTACGGCGGGATCTTGTCCGATTGCTTCCGCCGCAGGTCCTGGTGAATTGAGTGTTGTCGTGAGATCGCCTGAGTGATTTTCCCGCCTAGTGGAATCTTTGTTAGACCAGCCCGGAACCTCTTGAAGGAGTATATCGTGAAACTAATCCTCTTCAGTGCCTGCCTCGTTGTTGCAACCATGGTTGCTTTTGGGCGTTTCACCGACCTTGCCCAAGCGGCGGAAACCAGCCCCGGTTCGGTCAAAGCACCGGAGATGACGCCCCAGCTCAATCTGGCGAAAATGTCTTATGATGCCTATTGCGCCAGCTGTCATGGCCAGAACACCGCGGGAACGGAAAAGGGCCCAAGTTTTCTCCATCGCGTCTACCACCCTGGCCACCATGGTGATACGGCCTTCGTCCGTGCGGCAAAACAGGGCGCACGCGCCCACCACTGGCAGTTTGGCGATATGCCCGCCGTCAAGGACATTACAGATCCGCAGATCGAGCTGGTTATCAAGTATATTCGCGCGACACAGCGGGCCAACGGCCTTTTCTAGAGGGGATTGGAGATTACTTGCCTTCTGGTAGGGTTCGGCCGTGCCGCTGCCCCGAAATTTACTGTAGATTGGTATTTATCTATGCCAAATCCTCCAAGGACCATAGAGCCCCGGAATGAAACCAGGCGTTCGACGGGCATAGTCGGCGTAGGTCTCCCCGAATTGCGTCAAGGCCTCCCGCTCCTCTTGACGGGCTAAGTGGAGATACATACCCACCATAATGGGAAACATTGAAAGCGTCAGCAATGTTGGCCATTGCAGCAGAAATCCGAGAAGTATCAAGATGAAGCCAACGTATTGCGGATGCCGGATCCGCGCGTAGAGGCCTGTGGTTGCCAGACGGTGGTGGCGCTGCGCATCATAAAGCACCCGCCAGGCGACGGATATCATGAGGAACCCGCCCCCAATGAAGATGAAGCTAAGGAGGTGGAAAGGCCCGAAATGCGGATTGGCCTGCCACCCAAACAGCATTTCTGGTAGGTGGCCGGCATCGTGGGAGAGCCACTCTATCCCCGGATAGCGGCTCTGGAGCCATCCGGACAGGAGATAGATCGTTAAGGGGTAGCCGTACATCTCCGTAAAGAGGGCGATGAGAAAAGCGCTGAAGGCGCCAAAGGAGCGCCAGTCGCGCTTGGTGTGCGGTTTGAAGAAGCTAAAGGCAAAGATGATAAACACCGCCGAATTGAGAAGCACCAGCGACCAGAGCCCGTAGGCAGACGACTGCGCCACCATTAGGATGCCCCGCCATTAGTCGGGCCGTCACCATCAGATCTTTTGTCACTATTATGATGGCTATCGTGGCCGTGATGCATGAAGAGGTGCATGACCAGACAGCCGGCAACCAGCAGCCACGGCAAAAAGGCGAAAAGATGGGCCTGATGTTCGACCCAAAGAAAGTACCCGGCGACGGCCAAAAAGCCGAACGTGATCAGGCCAGCCTTGGAGAACAGGAACTGTCGCATTTCCTCAAACTTTCAGCGGCTCGTTAACTATTGTGCAGGGCCGCCCAGAGTCGACCAGACATGATGTATCTTTGTATCGGCCCTAAGGACCGCGAAGGGCCCGGCTCGGGTAGTGCGTTATGTCCGAACTCGGCAACGCAGGCAGTAGCCAGCTTGCGCGTCTGTGATGCGGCAGGCGAAAAGACAGGTTGCTTGACCCTTAACCCCAGAAAGGCTTTTCCTGCTCTAGCCATCTGATGCAGGTCAGGGCGCCGCGCGGCCGTTGATTTCGTCGTGCCGCGCTTGGACCTCTGGGGGCCAACGGCTTTTGATAAAGCTGAGCGCGGCCAGAATCTCGTCGTCAGACAGTACATCCTTAAAGACCGGCATGTCGCTCTCATAGCTGGGGTCCTCGAGATAGGCGGCGACCCCGAATTTCGTGAGCTCGAAGAGAACGCCATCGGGATGGTGCCAGGTATGCCCGGTTTCGTCGTGGGGCGGCGCTGGGAGGCGGCCATCGTCGAATCGCCTTTGCCAGTTTGGCTGGCCCTCCAAGTTCAACCCATGACAGGCAGCGCAAGTCTGACGATAGACCTCCTCGCCCAAAGAGACAGATTCGATGTTACTCGGTTTCAAGCGCGCCTTTGCCGTTTCCTGCTTGCTGGCTGGATAAAGGCGGAAGCCGATGGACCCGAGGACCGCAAGTATGAGCAGCACGAGGACAAGGTTTGCGCCTCTGGATCGAAATAGTCTGGGCAATGCCCCAATCATTGACGTCCCTTTTGCATATTCCAAGATTAACTGGCTTCTAGGATATTCATGTCCTAACCGTCGAAATCGACTCGGCGCAGTCTGAGAGCATTGCCCACGACCGAGACCGAACTCAGGCTCATGGCCGCGGCGGCGATGATGGGACTGAGCAGGAGGCCGAAGACCGGGTAAAGCACGCCGGCGGCGATGGGAACGCCTAGGGCGTTATAGATAAAGGCGAAGAACAAGTTTTGCCGGATATTGCGCATGGTTGCCCGGCTTAGGCGCCGCGCCCGCACAATGCCGCGGAGGTCCCCCTTGACCAGAGTGACGCCGGCACTCTCGATGGCGACGTCGGTGCCACTGCCCATAGCGATGCCAATATCCGCCTGAGCCAAGGCGGGGGCGTCGTTGACCCCATCGCCGGCCATCGCGACGACCCGGCCTTCTTTCTGGAGCCGGCTGACGACCTCATTCTTGTGATCCGGCAGGACCTCGGCCTGCACATCGTCGATACCCAACTTGCGGGCGACCGCTACGGCCGTCGTCTGGTTGTCGCCCGTGAGCATCACAATGCGCAGACCTTCTGCATGAAGGGCGGCCAGTGCCTCGGGCGTCGTTGCCTTGATCGGGTCCGCCACAGCAATCAGTCCGGCGGGCTTACCATCCACG
>CAJHXM010000018.1_pt1 | contig 10336 bp, 6 predicted proteins | sample 9198461 | NCBI WGS metagenome assembly CAJHXM01 (sample SAMEA7708299, study PRJEB35096) | sediment metagenome | biome: marine neritic benthic zone biome [ENVO:01000025]; feature: sediment [ENVO:00002007]; material: shallow marine sediment [ENVO:03000034] sea grass bed [ENVO_01000059] ...
ATAGAGCGCGCGCAGGCTTGCCTGCGCGGGCACCCGTTCGCAAGCAACCTCAATTTCCCAATTGCCACTCGCGACATAGTCCGCCGTCACCCCATCGGGGCATTTGACATAACCGAGGCCGACGGAGCCTCCGAGCGTGTGGCCATAGTTGCCGGAGGTGAGGAACCCGACGGTTTCGCCGTCGCGCAAAATCGGTTCGTGGTGATAGAGGATGGCCTCCGGGTCCTGCAGCAGAAACTGCACCAGCCGTTTGGGGAGCGGCTTGCCTGATTCCTTCTGTGCCAGGATCGCATCCCGGCCGATAAAGGGGATATTCTTTTTCAGATCGCAGACGAAACCGACACCCGCCTCGAGCGGCGTGTCCTCGTCGGCGACGTCATGCCCGAAGTGCAAGAACTTCTTTTCGATGCGCCCGGAATCCAGTGCATGAAGCCCGGCCATTTTCAGCCCGAAGCCGTCACCTGCCGCGGCCAGCACCTCGAAGCCATGACGTGCTTGTTCTGCCGGCAGATAAATTTCCCAGCCGAGCTCCCCCACATAGGACACCCGAACTGCCCGGCCAAGAGCACAGCCCACTTCGATGGGGCGGCTGGCGCCAAAAGGAAAGGCGTCGTTGGAAAGATCGATGTCGCTCACGGCGTTGATCAGCGCCCGGCTGTTCGGCCCCATTACTCCCAGTACCGCCCAGGACGACGTGATGTCGGTGACGAAGCAATGGGCCTCGTCGGAGATGTTGCGGGCCAGCCAGTCAAGGTCCCGGTGCGTCACCGCCGCGCCGCTGACAACCCAATAGCTGTTCTCGTCCAGGCGGTTGACCGTCAAGTCGGCCTCGATCCCGCCCCGCTCGTTCAGCCAATGGGTATAGACGATCCGGCCGGGCGCGACATCGACATTGGCACTGCAAATGCGCTGCAGCACGCTGCAGGCATCGCGCCCTTGGACCAGATATTTTGAGAAGCTGGACTGGTCGAAGATGGCCACCGCACTGCGGGCAGCGCCATGTTCCTCGGCAGAGTAGTCGAACCAGTTCTGCTTGCCGAAGCTGTATTCGTATTTGGGCTCGACCCCGGCCGGTGCAAACCAATTGGGCCGCTCCCAGCCGGCGGCCTCGCCGAAACAGGCGTTGCGGGATTTCAGCGCATCATGCAACGGGGAAAGGCGGATGTTGCGGGCAGTTTCGAACTGCCGGTAGGGGTAGTGATTGTCATAGAGCAGCCCCAAAGTCTCGGAGACACGCTCTTGGAGGTAGTGCTGGGTCCCCTGGAAGGGATACATGCGCCGGATGTCGTTGCCCCAGAGGTCCATGGGCGCATGGCCCTTGTCCATCCATTCCGCCAGCGCCTTGCCAAGACCGCCCGAGGATTGAATCCCGACCGAATTCAAGCCGCAGCCGACAAAAAAATTCTTGAGTTCCGGCGCTTCGCCCAAATGGAACTGATCATCGGGTGTGAAACTTTCAGGCCCGCAGAAGAAACTCCGCCAGCCGACATTCTGGAGCAGAGGCACCCGCTCCATGGCGTCCTCCAGGACCGGCATGAGCTGCTCTTCCATATGCCCAACCAGCTCGTCGAAGCTGAAGTCTTCCGGGATTTCGTGATGGGGCAGCGGCACCGCCTTCTTTTCGAATGCCCCCACCAGAAGGCTGCCCGCATCTTCGCGGTAGTAAGCGCACTTGTCGTGGTCCCGCAACACCGGCAGGTTCGGCGGCAGGTCATCCAGTTTCTCGGTATGGGCGTAGTAGTGCTCGCAGGCATGCAGCGGCACATTGACCCCGGCCATCCGGCCCAGCTCCCGGGCCCAGAGACCGCCGCAGTTCACCACAAAGTCGGTCTGGATGTCGCCTTGTTCGGTCGTCACGCCGGTGACCTTGCCGCCGGCCTGTTGAATGCCGGTGACCTTGACGCCTTCGATGCAGGTTACGCCGCGGCCGCGGGCGCCTTTGACAAAGGCCATGGTGACATCGATCGGGCTGCCCATGCCGTCTTTTTCCACCCAGCTACCGCCCAGCAGGCCTTTGGTGTCGACCAACGGGTGGAGCGACTTAATCTCCTCCGGGGTCACGACATCGACCCGGGTCACTCCGAAGGCGTTGTTCATCGAGGCCACCCGCTTCAATTCTTCGAAACGGGCTTCGCTATGGGCGATCGTCAGGCTGCCGACCTGCCGGAAGCCGGTGGATTGTCCGGTCTCCGCCTCCAGTTCATCCAGCAGGGACATGGAATATTCGCAGAGCTTGGCGTGGCTTTCGTTCGCCCGCATGGTGCCGATCAACCCGGCGGCGTGCCAGGTTGTGCCACAGGCGAACTGCTTGCGCTCCAGCAGCACCACATCGCTCCATCCCAGCTTGGCCAGATGGTAGGCGACCGAGGCACCGCTGACGCCGCCGCCGATGATAACGGCGCTGGTCCGCTCCGGAAGATTCGTGGACATCTTTACTCTCCCCTAATAGATCGCGGGCACCAGGCACCACGCGACGACGCAACGCTTGTTTGCCAAATTCTTGCAGGTGCGTTTGGCGCCAGCCGGAATGACAAAGGAATCACCTGTTTCCAATTTTATGACCTGGCCGTCAATCTCAACGGTCAAAGTTCCTTCCAGAACCAAGCCGGATTCCTCTGCTTCGCGCTCCGACGGCGCACCGGTCGAGGCCGCGGGGTCGAAAGTTCCCAGGATCATCAGGCTCGCGCCGCGCATGTGGGGGGACAGCAATTCCTCCGTCACCCCAGTCCGCGCAAAGTTGAGCTGTTTCCGCTGGCCCCGGCGCACCACCAGATCGCGCTCTTCCAGGGGTGCTGTGCTGCCACCCTGGAAGAACCAGCTGATCTGGACCTCCAGCGCATCGGCGATTTCCTTGAGCGTCGTGATCGAGACCTCGGAGATGCCGCGCTCGACCTGACTGACATAGCCGAGAGACCGGCCGATACGTTCTGCCAGATCCACCAGCGTGATCCGCTTGGCTTTGCGCAGATCCCGAATGAGGTGACCGACCGGGACCTCGCCAACGTCGGCAACGAAATCTGCGGTGTCGAGGTCTTTCGGTTGTAAGGAGCCTGCCATAGGATTGCGGTCCCTGTGCGGTTTCGGGGCTCAAATGAAATTACTACCATATTTTTTCATTTTAATGAAATAGAATTTCATAGGAATAGGATCATGAAGGCACTGCTTCAACGGGTGAGTGAGGCCCGGGTATCCGCCGGGGAGCGGGTCTTGGGCGAGATCGGACCTGGATTGCTGATTCTGGTCTGCGCGGAACCGGGCGACAGCGCTGCCGAAACCGCGAAAATGGCGCAAAAAATCGCCAAGTTGCGAATCTTCACCGATACTGTCGGAAAGATGAACCGCTCCCTTCTGGACGTCGCCGGGGCGGCACTGGTGGTCAGTCAATTTACCCTGGCGGCGGATCTGCGCCGCGGCAACCGTCCGGGATTTTCGGGCGCCGCCCCACCGGAGCTGGCTCGGGTCCTTTATGAGCAATTCTGTGATGACCTGCGGGCCCAGGCCATTCCCGTAGAGACCGGAGAATTCGCCGCGGACATGGCTGTGGCGCTGGTGAACGACGGCCCGGTCACAATTTGGATCGACAGCCAGGATCTGACGGCCTCCTCCGGAAGATAAACCACTACGGGATAAGATTTTTATTTTTCCCACTTCTCCACGGCCGGCAAATCGCTAAACTGGTATCCGCGCAGCCGATTCATTTTCGGGTCACGGAGAAATCCACCGCAGCGCGGAGCAGCAGAATCACCGGCGTTTTTTTCGGCGTGGGTAGGGAAATGGGAACGATATCCGTCAGAGGCCGGGTTCGGGAGACCTGGCGAAACAGCGTCATCCAATGGGGCAAGAAGCTCCGCAAAAAGGTGAACCGCGTCCTGGTCCGCTATTCGACCGTGGGAAACCCACCGGTTTTTGAATCGGAAAACTTTCCCTGGACCGCCCGTCTGGAAGCGGAGTGGCAAAGCATTCAGGCGAAAGCTCAAACCGTGCTGCGGCACCGCGAGGCCGTGCCGCCTTTGAAAGAGATCTCGCCCGACCACGCCCGCCTGGCCCAAAACGATACCAAGTGGCAGTCCTATATCATCTGGGGCTATGGCTACAAATCGACCAGCAACGCCGCGCGCTGCCCAAAGACAACAGCGCTGGTTGAGCAGATTCCCGGGCTCAAGTCTGCGTTCTTTTCAATTCACGCACCGGGCGTTCACATACCCCGCCACAAGGGCGTCACCAAGGCGATGCTCACCTGCCACTTGGGCTTGCTGGTGCCGCGGGAGACAGAGAAATGCCGCATGGAGGTGAAGGACCAGGTCTGCCATTGGCATCCGGGTAAGACGCTCGTCTTCGATGACACCTTCCACCACGAGGTATGGAATGACACCGCAGAAGACAGGGTCATCCTGCTGATCCAGTTCGCACGGCCCCTGCGCTTTCCCGGCAAGCTCCTCGCCGATTGCTTCTTGGGGCTCGTCCGCATGAGTCCCTTCGTGCAGGACGGCAGGCGGGCCATGGCGAAGTGGGAAAGCAAGATGGGCACACCACAGCAGCGCCTGCAGTGAACCGGGCCTGGCCACCGGCTAAACGGCCCTCCAAAGACCCGGCCCCCGGTGCCTTCCCAAGCCGAATTCTGCAATAGACGCGCTTCGCGGAAAGTGCTACTGGCGCAGGCTTAAGGTACCTGCAACAGCACTTCGAGAGACGCCCGCCATGACCCAGGATTTCACCCAGGACACCTCAGGCCTAGAGGCCGCCCTCGCCGCGATCCTGCGGCCCGGCGAGGTCGGCCAGGGCCTGCCCAACGCCTGCTATCTGGAGGGCCCGGCCACGGACCTGGAACAGCAGGCACTGTTCGAGGGGCGCTGGGCCTGCATCGGTTTCGGCAAGGACGTGCCGCAATCCGGAGACGTTTCCCCGGTGGACTTTCTCGGACAGCCTTTGGTCATCGTGCGCGGGCAGGACAAGGAAGTCCGGGTCTATCACAACGTCTGCAGCCACCGCGGCATGATCCTGGTCGAGGACGCCGGCAACTGCAAAGGCGTGATCCGCTGTCCCTATCACTCCTGGTGCTATGATCTGACCGGCAAGCTGCGGCGCACCCCGCTGGTCGGCGGCCCAGGCCAAGACAACCATCCCGATTTCGATAAATCCCAACATGGTCTGCGCCAGGTGCGCAGCCATGTCTGGATGGACATGATCTTCGTCAACCTCTCCGGCGACGCGCCCGCCTTTGAAAAGGTCCACAGCGACCTGATGGCCCGCTGGTCGGAATTCGCCGAGGCCCCGCTGCACCATGGCGGCCCCGACTCGACCTTGACCTTTGACCTGCAGTGCAATTGGAAGCTGGCGGTCGAGAACTACTGCGAGTCCTATCACTTGCCCTGGGTCCATCCCGGGCTGAACAGCTATTCGCGCATCGAGGATCACTACAACATCATCGAAGACGGCCGCTACTCCGGCCAGGGATCGCTGGTCTACCGCCCGGTGCTCTCCGCCACGGAATCGGAAAGCTTTCCCGCCTTGCCAGGCCTGTCGCCGCAGTGGGATGCCGGTGCCGAATACATCGTGCTCTATCCCAATGTTCTCCTTGGCATTCACAAGGACCACTTCTTCGCCATCCTGCTGGAGCCCCGCGGTGCGGAAATGACGGCGGAGCGGGTGGAGATCTATTACTTCGATCCGGCCTGCAAGGGCTCGGATTATGCGGAGCTGCGGGAGCTGAATGCGCGCACCTGGCGCAGCGTCTTTCAGGAAGACGTCGGCGTGGTGGAAGGCATGCAGCGCGGCCGCAAATCGCCGGGTTTCCAGGGCGGTGTTTTCACCCCGGTGATGGACCCGCCGACCCGCGCCTTTCATCTCTGGGCCGCGCAATGCTTGTCGGATGCTCTTGCCCCGCGGATGGCGGCACAATAGCGGTGGACCCACAGCAGATCGAACAGGCCGCCAAGCTGCTGGCCCGCAGCCGCCTTGAAGGCGGGCGGTTCGACTCTCTGCCCGAAGACTGCCGCCCGACGGACGCGGACGAGGCCTACCGAATTCAATCACGCTTGCACGACGCGTTGGCGCCAGACCTCGGCCCGCTCGTGGCCCACAAAATCGGCTGTACCACGCCGGTCATGCAGGCCTTCCTGAAAATCGACCATCCCTGTGCCGGCGGGATCTTTGCAAGTACGTTTCACCAGGAAGACGCAAACCTCCCCCACGCCGATTTCAGGCGGGTCGGGGTGGAGTGCGAGATCGTGGCAGAACTGGCCGCCGATCTGCCGCCACAGGATACGCCCTACAGCCGCGACGCGGTGGCCCAGGCCGTAGGCGCCTATCGGGCAGGCATTGAGATCGTCGATGACCGCTACCGAAATTTCCGCGACCTGGACGTCTGGACTCTGGCTGCCGACGATTTCTTCAACGCTGGCGGCGTGCTGGGCAATCCGATCAACCCGATTCACGACCTGGAGGTCGCCGAGATCACCGGCCGCATGGCGGTGAACGGCCGGGAAGTGGGCCGCGGCCAGGGCCGCGATATTCTGGGCCATCCGCTGGATGCGCTGGCCTGGCTCGCCAACCTGAAATCAGGCCAGGGGCAAGGCCTCAACGCCGGCGCCTTCGTCTTTCTGGGCAGCGTGGTGGAAACCTACTGGCCCGAGCCCGGCGATGCGATTGAAGTCGCCTTTGAGGGCTTGAGTGCGGCGCGGGTGGCGTTCAGCTAACCCGCCCCCGTCTCTCTACATCAGAGAATTACGATGCAACCCGGGCGGCAGCCCCGGGCCGATCACTCCACTCCAGCCTAAAATTGCCCCATGACAAATGCGGGGACAGGCAACTATGCCTTTCTCCATGACGAGACCGCGCCTGCGGCCTCGGGGGGTTCCAGGACGGAAGTGACGATACAGCGAATGCTACTTGAACCGCGCCGCGGTCTCGAGAGGGGTGTTGTTGCGCCTCATCGTGGGCCGCCGCTGACAACTTGGAAAAAGCCTTGCCCCGGACATCCCAGCTCTTCGAATCTCATTGCACCGACAAGTCCGCGAGCTATCGCAAGCCTGTCCCACGGCCGGATTCGGCACCGGAGCTGGAGCCGTTACAAAATTCGACAGCTTTGACACCAAAAAGTCACCCCTGGGTTGAGACGCCGGCTGGCTTTAAAGGAAGCGCATGTTTTCAAGCACTTGCCAGATGGGAGGATTTGCCAGAAAGCCGCCAGACATCGAAATCCGCCGGTATCCGGCATTTGAGCTACTTTAGCATTAACTCCTTATTAACACATATCTTCAATACTCCGGCCTCCCGATCAAGATTTTCTGAATACAGAGGCCACTAGAATGCAGAAGAGACTAAGTAATTACGTATTTTCACTTAAGTTGCCGAAAGTTTTATTTACCACGCTCGCACTGTCGCTGGCGGGCGGTGTTAGCGGTTTGGCCCATGGACCGGCTGGGGAACAAGAGGCCGGTCACAGCCAGATCGAAGCCGCCCTGGCACGGGGCTTAACGCAGGAATTGGTGGGCCTCAATGCCCGCTACGAACGTGCGGCGCCCGCCGCACAGGCCCGGCTTCTGCAGCAAATGATCGGGATCGCGACCGAGCGGCAGGATCTGCTGGCCGCCCTCATGGAGGCGGCCCCCGGCGAAGTTCTGAAGACCGCCCTGCCCGCCCATCTGCGCGACCGCATGCCGGTCGAGGTGCAGGACCGGCTCGCGACAAAGCTGGAATTGGAAGGCACCCTCGATGTCTTGTTTATCGACAGCGAGGAGCCCGGCGAAAGCGGCTACCGTTACTTCCTGGACACAGTCTTCGGGGATCGCATCTCGCTGCATTTTGCCGGCAACGCGCCAACGACATCGAGCGGCGCTGAAGTCAGCGCCCGGGGCCTGCTGTTACAAGGCGGTACGCCCGGTGCCTTGGGCAACAGTACCGGCGCAATGGCCATCGAATCCAAGGACGACGACCTCCTGTTCCTTGCCGCCGAAGGCACCGCCAACGGGTCGGGTGCGCCCCAGCTCAGCAACACCTTTGGCGAACAGTCGACACTCGTGATCCTATTCAATTTCCAGAACAATTCCGAGGCGTTCTGGAATCACACACAGGCCGACAGCATGGTCTTCGGTACGGCCAGCAATTTCATGATGGAGAATTCCTACGGCCAGACCTGGCTCGCCGGCGATACCACGGGCTGGTACACGCTGCCCTACAACGACAGCACTTGCGACGTCGGCGACTGGCAGACCGCCGCACTGGCCGCCGCGACGGCCGACGGCGTCAACACAGCGCAATACGACCGGCACATCTTCGTGCATCCCTATACGACGGCCTGCGCCTGGGCCGGAATCGGCTCCGTCGGCGGCAGTCCCTCCTATTCCATCATCAACGGCGAACGCACCTGGACGACCTTTACCCATGAATTCGGGCATAACCTGGGGCTCTGGCATTCCAACGCCTTGGACTGTGGCGCGAACTCCGTCGGCAGCAACTGCACACATATGGAATATGGCGATATTCCCGACAACATGGGCTCGGGTCTCTCCGGGCACTACAATGCCTTTCAGAAGGAAAGGCTGGGCTGGCTGGGCTCTGGCGCATCGCCCGCCATCACCACCGTTGCAGGTAGCGGCACCCATGTCGTCGCCCCCTATGCGCCCGACGGCAGTAATGCCAAAGCCCTCAAGATCCTGAAGAGCACCGACGCCGCCACAGGGGCACAGACCTGGTACTATGTGGAATATCGGCAGGCCTTCGGTTTTGACAGCGACCTCACGATTGCCGGCAACTTTCTGTCCGGCGCCACGATCCACACCGGCACGGATTCGGACGGCAACAGCAGCTATTTGCTGGATATGACTCCGGGTACCAGCAGTTGGTGGGATGCCGCCCTGGAGACGGGTCAGAGTTTTTTCGACCCCGACGCCGACGTAACAATCTATGCCGACGGAGCCGATGCTTCCGGGTTGACCGTGACCGTCAGCGCCGGCGCACCGGTTTGCACACACGCCAATCCGCAAGTCGGCCTGACCCCTTCCGAAAGCCAGTGGGTCCCGCCCGGAACGCTCGTTGCCTATACGGTAACCGTGACCAATAAAGACAGCAGCGCCTGCGGTAACGTGCGCTTCGATCTCTCTTCGAGCCTGCCCGGCGGCTGGAGCGGCAACCTGGCCAGCAATTGGATCACTCTGGCGCCGGGCGCAAGCGGCACGACAACCCTGGAAGTTACCTCGCCGGCTTCCGCAGGCGATGGATTCTATGACATTACCGCCACTGCGGTGAACAACAAGGACGGGGCCTATTCCGGGTCGGATACAGCAGCTTATGTGGTGAGTTCCCCGAGCAACCAAACGCCGGTCGCGGCGAACGATACCGCAACGACTGACCAGGATACCCCCGTGACCATCTCGGTGCTGGCAAATGACAACGACCCCGACGGCGATCCCCTCAGTGTGACGACGGTGACCGGCGGCGCCAACGGCTCCGCGGTTCTGAACGGCAACGGCACTATCACCTACGGCCCCAACTCCGGCTTTAGCGGCAGCGACAGCTTTAATTACAGCATCAGCGATGGAAATGGCGGGAGCGACAGCGCCACTGTCACCGTCACGGTGAACGCGACCAGTGCCAACGCGGCGCCTGTCGCCGTTGACGATGCTGCCGAGACGCCGGCCGCCGCCGCCGTTACGATCGCTATCCTGGCAAACGACTTCGACCCCGACGGCGACAGCATCAGCATCGCTTCGGTCAGCCAGGGCGGCAAGGGATCGGTTGTGGTGAATTTGGACGGCACGATCACCTATACTTCCACGGCCAAAGCCAAGGGCAAAGACACCCTGACCTATACGATCCACGACAGCGCCGGCAACAGCGCCTCTGCGACCGTACAGATCACCCTGAAAAAGAGCGGTGGCGGTGGTGGGAGCGGTGGCGGTGGTGGGAACGGTGGCGGCAAGGGCAAGCCAAGTTCCTAGCGCACGATCGTTTCAGATTGGTACAATCTGAAACGTGAATCGTCCGCTAACTCTATAGTTTAGAGACTGATTCACGGCTCATATCGTTTCGATATGAGCCGATCAGGCTCTAATAGAGGCGAGGCCGTCTAATCGACAGGGCGGAGGAATTGCAACTCTTCCGCCCTTTCCCAATCGCTCCGGCCCCCCGCGCGGCATCTACTTCTCGCTTAGGGTCAATTCGGCTTTGGAATCGTCCAGCAAATAGTCGAAGCGCCTGAGAAAACTCCGGCCCAAAACGCCTTCGTGCCGGAAGTAGCGGTCTTCGATGAAACGCACGGCGACCTGCTCGGCCTCGGCAGACTCCACCTGGACCAGCCAGAGACTCCCCCGCTCGGTCGGCACCCACCCCTCCGACG
>CAJHXM010000377.1_pt1 | contig 10330 bp, 11 predicted proteins | sample 9198461 | NCBI WGS metagenome assembly CAJHXM01 (sample SAMEA7708299, study PRJEB35096) | sediment metagenome | biome: marine neritic benthic zone biome [ENVO:01000025]; feature: sediment [ENVO:00002007]; material: shallow marine sediment [ENVO:03000034] sea grass bed [ENVO_01000059] ...
CCACGACGCTGCGGGTCGCGGCCGGGCGCGGCGGCGCCAGCCCCTCGCCGGTGAAGGCCGCGGTATAGGCCTGGTGAATGAAATGCTGGCTGTCGGCCAGGGTGCCGTCGAAATCGAACACCACCAGACGGAATCCATGCCTGCTCATCGCTGGACCGAGCCGTCCCGGCCCGGCGAGTGCCGCAGCCCTTCCGCATAGCGCGCCAGGGCCTCGGCGGCAGCCTCGCCGCGGTTGGAGTCAAAACCAAGCCTGTCCCAGGCCGCGGCCATATGCTCCGGCAGGGGGGCCACCACGCGCAGGGTGGTGCCATCGTCGGGATGGGGCAGGGCGAGGCTGTGGGCCTGCAGCATCAGCCGATTGGGCAGGTCCTTGCGGAAGGCTGCCTTGCCGCCGTACTTGCCATCGCCCAGGATCGGCGTGCCCATCAGGGCGCAGTGGGCGCGCAGTTGATGGGTGCGGCCGGTGAGCGGCCTCAGCACCAGCCAGGCGGCCTGCTTGCCTTGGCTTTGCACGACATGAAACAGGGTCACGGCGTCCTTCCCGCCCTCCGGGTCAGCGGTGACCTTTTCAGCCCCCGGCCCGCCCGTCTTGCCGATGGAAAGGGCGATGCGGCCGCGCGGCTGCGGCGGCACCCCGGCCACCAGGGCCCAATAGACCTTCTCGGTTGCCTTGCTGCGAAAACTGGCGGTCAGCGCCCGGGCCGCCGCGGCGCTGCGGGCCAGCAGCAGGACACCGGCGGTATCCTTGTCCAGGCGGTGCACCAGGCGCGGACGCTCCTCGGCGTCAAAGCGCAGCGCATCCAGCAAGCCATCCAGGTGGCGGGTCTGGCCGCTGCCGCCCTGCACTGCCAGTCCGGCCGCCTTGTCGAGCACGATGACCCAGTCGTCGCGGTAGAGAATAGCGTCTCGCAAGGCATCGCGGTCGGCAGTGGAAATCTCAGCGACGGGCCGCGGCGCCGGGGCCGCGCCGTCGGGCAAAGGCGGCACCCGCACCGCCTGGCCCGGTATCAGCCGGGTCGAGGCCTTGGCCCGCTTGCCGTCGATTCGCACCTGACCGGTGCGCAACAGCTTCTCCAGGCGCCCATGGGTCACTTGCGGGTACTCGCGTTTGAACCAGCGGTCCAGGCGCAGGTCGGCGTCGTCCGCCGCCACGGTGACGGTTTCGACCCCGCTCATGCGGCCAGCTGGCGCACCAGCAACATGCCGCCGAGGAAGGCGCCGATGGAGAGCGCCACCGAGAGCACCACGTAAAGCACCGCCGCCCCCATCTGGCCCCGTCCGGCCAGCAGCACCGTGTCCATGGAAAAGGTCGAAAAGGTGGTAAAGGCCCCCAGAAAGCCGACGGTCATCAGCGCCCGCAGCTCCAGCGAAGGCGACCAGGCGAGCGCCATGGCTTCCACCAGCAGGCCCATCAGGAGCGAGCCCAGCACGTTGCAGACCAGTATCCCCAGGGGGAACCCGGTGCCGGCCAACTGCATCACCATCGCCGCCAGGAAATGCCGCCCCACGGCGCCCAGGGCGCCGCCGCAGGCCACAGCCAAGATCAATTTCATGCGTACATCCCCAAAGGGGGCCCGATCACCGGAAAGACCGCCCTACCTAGCAAATGGCGCGAGTCGGGGCAAACCAGGGGGTCGATAAGTGCGGGCCGGGGTAGCTACGGATATTGAACCTCGCTCATTTTGGGCGTTAGCTAGGCGCCATGATGAAAGACGAGCCATTGAGCCAACACCGCGGGAAAAGAATTGTCGTACGCGACCCATCCATGCGGCAGAGACTCCGCGGTCTTCCTTTTTTCGCCCTGACCACGCTTTTGCTGGCCCTGGCCCTCCCCGCCTCGGCGCAGGACTGCGTCGCCGGGCTGCAGCAGCAACGCCTCCAGTTCATCGACCAGGCGGAGCTCTGCGAGGTGGACAGCGGGCTGCTGCGGTCCATCGACCAGGGCAAAGAGACCTTCGGCCGCAAGCATTGTGTCCGCCCCATCGGCTACTCGGGCGGCTTGGACGCACCCACCGAATGCGCCCGGGTCCACCTCTGCGCCCTTGAGGCCAACAACTGCGCCATCCGCTTGGCGCGCGGCGGCATGGACTGCCGCGTCGCGATGAACGCCTGCCTGGCCCGGTTCCCGGTGCCGCCGTGACGGGGGTAAAAGGAGGCTCACGAATGCACAAAGTATTGGTTGCGGCGCTGCTCCTCGTCCTGTTCGGCACCGCAGGTCCGCTGTTGGCGGACCAGGAAGCCAGCAATATTCCCTATGTCCAGGCCGGCACCTACGGACGCTGTTACGCGAAGTCCGTGCCCGACGACCATTGGGGCGACCGGGGTGTCACCCGATTGTACCGGGTGCAAAAGGAGGACGATCAATTGATTGCCAGCTATCCCTGGTTCAGTCAGCAGATCTATCTGCAATGCAATATGAGCCGCGAAGGAGAGATCGGGGCATCCCTCGTGCGCTTCGGTCCCTGGGCACGAGGCCACCAAGCCAGCGCCGATGACTTGGCCCTGGAGTTCTATTTCAACGAGGAACCCCAGGCGCGCTACTCGACGCTGGACATCGCCGGGAGTCCCGAGAACGTCGAAGCCTCGGTATCGCACTATGTTGTCATCGAAGAGATCATCGGCTATCGCTGGCGCAGCTTGAGCGACCAAAGCAGGTTCATGTTCGGCATCAAAACCGTCGACGGCCGGACCCTGGAATTCGATGCGGCGACCGGCATCGCGCCACAATGAGCACATGCTGAGCCACCCAATGCGTGAGGTAGAGCCGACGTGATGACTTTACAGAAGCACACAGAGATCCTGGCAAGGGCCGCCGCCCTGACCGCTCTCGCATTCTTGCTGCTACTCACGTCACCAAAATTAACCGCGGCGCAGGACGCCGGTTCCTGCAATGAAAAACCACTGCAGGCCGCACAGGCCCAGTGTTTTTTCGAATTGGTGAAGGCCGCCGCCGATCCGGACGTCTGCGACGGCGCGGCCGACCCGGTCGTCCGGTTTCATTGCCTGTCGCGCTATGCCGAGCACAGTCTCGATCCGGCGCCCTGCGCGCGCATCGCCACCGAAGACCCCGAAACCCTGACCCTCCGCGACGCCTGCATCGCCGGCGTAGCGGTGGCGCGGCGCGATCCGGAGGTTTGCGGCGGCGCCGAGCTCCCGGCCTTGCGCAACGCCTGTTACATGCTGCTGGTTATGGACCACGGCGCGGACCCCGCCTATTGCGCGCGCATCGAGGGCGACGTTCTGAAAGAAGCCTGCAGCAGCGCGCCTCAGTGAAGCCGTTCGGGCGAGACGGCACCCTTGCGTTCCCGCGCCCCTTTGGGGAGCTGGAAAGGGAAGAAGAACTTGAATCCGCCCTACCCCAAGGTGCCGTAGCAGGTCTCGTTGATCGCCAGGCCGCTTTCGCAGCCGGCGGCGCTCTCCAGAGTCAGGCGGCAGACCCGCTGGCGCAGCAGTGAGTCCATGCCGGTGGAGACCAGCGGCGCCTCCCAGCGTCCCAGCTTGGTAAGGCGCGCGGTGATGCGCTCGCCGGCGATGCGGGCGAAGGCGGCGTTCTGGCGGTGGCCGGAGTCCTGCTCGCCGGCGATCTGTCGGGTTCCGTCGGGCCGGATGATGTTGAAATAATCGTATTTGCTTTCGCCGAAGGTGGCCTCTGCGGTCCATAGCTTGGTGCCGTGATCGCTTGTGAAACCCTGGACGAAACGGTAGCCCCAGTGGTGCGGTATCGGGGTCCAGGTGTAACGCTTGCAGTACCCGATGCCGCTCAGGCTCTGCCCCTCGAAGGCGATCTCGCAGGCCAGGTCCGGCTGGTGGATCACGGTGGAGATGCGGTCGGGCCAGGACAGCTCCGTGCGAACCTCGAAGCGAACGACCAGCTCACCCCCGCCAACCGAAAAGGCCAGCCGGCCCGGCGCGAAAGACACCCCCTCGCCTTCCATTGTCTCGCCCCTGGCATCTCGGGCGGTCAAACGTTCGCTGGAATTGAAGACCTCGCGTAATTCCCGACCGTCATAGATCCAGGCCGAACTGTGATCGAGCGTTCGGGTGCGAAAGATCCGCGCCCCGCAAACGACATCGCCGCAGAACAGGTGATATTGCAAAGAATCGTGATCGTTCCCGCCGAAGGGAATGGCGGTTTCCGCTGTCATCTTGCCCCCTGAAAAAAGTGCCCGGCCTACCCCAGTTTCAGTTCCTGGAAAAAGTCGTTGCCCTTGTCGTCGATCACGATGAAGGCGGGAAAATCCACCACCTCGATACGCCAGACCGCTTCCATGCCCAGTTCCGGATATTCGATGCAGTCGACTTTCTTGATGCAATCCTGAGCCAGCCGGGCGCCGGGCCCGCCGATGGAGCCCAGGTAAAAGCCGCCGTGCTTGGCGCAGGCCTCCCGCACTTGGCGGCTGCGGTTGCCCTTGGCCAGCATGACCATGGAGCCGCCGGCGGCCTGGAAATCGTCGACGAAAGAATCCATGCGCGCTGCCGTGGTGGGCCCGAAGGAACCGGTCGCATAGCCTTCCGGCGTCTTGGCCGGACCGGCGTAATAAACCGGGTGATCCCTGAAGTAATCGGGCAGCGCCTCGCCCGCATCCAGGCGCGCGCGCAGCTTTGCATGCGCGGCGTCACGAGCCACGATCACCGGCCCGGTCAGCGAGACCCGGGTTTTTATGGGATACTTGGTGAGCTCGGCCAGCACCTCGCGCATCGGCCGGGTCAGGTCGATCTCCACCACCTCGCCGCCCAGGGAGTCGTCTTCCACCTCCGGCAGGTATTTGGCGGGATTGGTCTCGAGCTGTTCCAGAAACACGCCGTCGCGGGTGATCTTGCCCAGGGCCTGGCGGTCAGCGGAGCAGGACACCCCAATGCCGATGGGCAGACTTGCGCCGTGGCGCGGCAAGCGCACCACCCGCACGTCATGACAGAAATACTTGCCGCCGAACTGGGCGCCGATGCCCAGGTTGTGACTGATCTTGTGCACCTCAGCTTCCATGTCCAGATCGCGGTAGGCATGTCCCGCCTCCGATCCCTGGGTCGGCAGGCCGTCGAGGTAGCGCACGCTCGCCAGCTTTACGGTCTTCAGGTTCATCTCGGCGCTGGTGCCGCCGATCACCACCGCCAGGTGATAGGGCGGACAGGCGGCCGTGCCCAGGCTGCGCATCTTCTCCTCCAGGAAGGGAATCAAACGGTCCGGGGTCAGCACCGCCGGGGTGGCCTGGAACAGGAAGGTCTTGTTGGCGGAACCACCGCCCTTGGCCACAAAGAGAAAGCGGTAGTCGTCCTCGCCCTCGGCATAGAGTTCGATCTGCGCCGGCAGGTTGTTCTTGGTATTTGTCTCTTCGAACATGGAAAGCGGCGCCAACTGGCTGTAGCGCAGATTGCGTTTGGCGTAGGCGTCCAACACACCCTGGCCCAGCGCGCCCTCGTCGCCGCCGCCGGTCCAGACCCGCCGGCCCTTCTTGCCCATGATAATCGCGGTGCCGGTATCCTGGCACATGGGCAGCGTACCGCCGGCGGAGATGTTGGCGTTCTTCAGCAGGTCCAGGGCCACGAAGCGGTCGTTCGGCGAGGCCTCCGGATCGTCCAGGATGTTGCTGAGCTGCTGCAGATGTCCGGGGCGCAGCAGGTGATTGATGTCGCCGAAGGCCTGCTCGCTGAGCAGGCGCAGCGCCTCGGGCTCGACCTTTAGAATCTCCGTGCCCTCGAACTCTGCCGCCGTCACGCCGCTGTCGGAAAGCTGGCGGTAGGTCGTCGTGTCCTCGCCCAGAGGAAAGAGCTTGGTTTGGGGGTTCTCAGCGGACATGGTCGAAACCTCTCTTGAAGATAGTGGCGATCAGTTCAATTTCTTGTCCGGTCAAGTTCAATCATTCGATCGTCATCCTGGGGGCCGCATAGCGGCAACCCGGGATCCATGTCAAAGCCAGAACCTTCTATGGATCCCGGGTTCGGGCTTCGCCCGCCCCAGGATGACGAAATCAACATATGCTGCAAACCTGGTCGGATATCAGTTTACTCCTCGCGCAGCTTGGCCCAATAGTCCAGGCGCTTGCGCACCTCGCGCTCGAAACCGCGCTCGACGGGCCGATAAAAGCTTTGCCGGGCCATGCCGTCGGGAAAATAGTTCTGGCCCGAGAAGCCCTCCGGCGTGTCGTGGTCATAGGCGTAGTCTTTGCCGTAACCCAGATCCTTCATCAGGCCGGTCGGCGCATTCAAGATGTGCATCGGCGGCGCCAGAGATCCGGTTTCGCGCGCCGATCGGCTGGCGGCGCCATAGGCTTTGTAGGCAGCGTTGGATTTCGGTGCGCTGCCCAGATAAAGCACCAACTGCGCCAGGGCCAGTTCGCCCTCCGGGGAACCCAAACGCTCATAAGCTTGCCAGGCGGCGACCGCCTGGGTCAGGGCCTGGGGGTCGGCTAGACCTATGTCCTCGACCGCAAAGCGGGTCAGGCGCCGGGCGACATAGTGCGGATCCTCGCCGGCCACCAGCATGCGCGCCAGCCAATAGAGCGCGGCGTCGCAGTCCGAACCGCGCAGCGATTTGTGCAGCGCGCTGATCAGATTGTAATGGCCCTCCTGCGCCTTGTCGTAAAGCGGCGCCCGCTTCTGGATCGTCTCGGCCAACTGTGCCGTGTCGAGTGGCGGCTCCACCGGCAGGGTGAAGAGCTCCTCGCATAGGTTCAGCATATAGCGCCCGTCGCCGTCGGCCATGGCGATCAGGGCAGCGCGGGCATCGCGCTCCAGCGGCAGGCTGCGCCCCTCTTCCGCCTCGGCACGGGCCAGCAGCTCGCGCAGCGCCGTCTCGTCCAGGCGCCTCAGCACCAGCACCTGACAGCGCGACAGCAGCGCGGCGTTCAACTCGAAGGAGGGGTTTTCCGTGGTGGCGCCGACCAGAATCACGGTGCCGTCTTCGACATAGGGCAAGAAGCCGTCTTGCTGGGCGCGGTTGAAACGGTGGATCTCATCGATGAACAGCAGGGTCCCGCGTCCCGCAAGGCGCCCCTGCCTGGCCCGCTCGAAGACTTTGCGCAGATCCGCGACGCCGGAGAAGACCGCCGACAGCGGCTCGAACTCCAGGTCCGCAACGTGGGCCAGCAGGCGGGCAATGGTGGTTTTGCCGGTGCCCGGCGGACCCCAGAGGATCAGCGACGCCAACCGGGCCTGCTGCACCATGCGTCCAATGGGGCCATCCTCGCCGATCAGATGGTCCTGACCCACCACGTCGGCCAGCGTGGCCGGGCGCAGGCGGTCCGCGAGGGGCCGCGGCGCCTGGGATTCAAAAAGGCCGGACATGGATCAGGCGGCCGCTACTGTTCGAACTCGACGGTCCGCACTTTGCCGCCGCGGCTGAAGGTGATGCGCCAGGAGTTGGAATCCTCGGACCGGGTCATGGCCTCCGCCAAGTCCTCGGCGCGGGGGTATTTCTCGCGGTTTACCGCCAGTATGATGTCCCCCCTTTTGAAGCGCACCCGCTGTGCCGGCGTGCCGCGGATCACATGGGTGATCATTACGCCGTCCCAGCGGCCCGGCATGTCGAGCTCTTCAGAGAGCGCCGGCGACAGGCTGACGACCACTGCGCCGGCCAGGGGATGGCGCCCCAGCAGCTTGATCTCCTTGCGCGGTGGCGTTTCCTCCGGAACCGCCAGGGGCATCTTGAGCTGCTTCAGCTTGCCGTCGCGCCAGACCGCGACCTCCACCTCGCCGCCCACCTCTTCGGTGGCGATTCGAAAGCGCAGGGATTCCAGGTCGCTGACCGGCTGCCCGTCGACCGTCAGGACCACGTCTCCCATCCGGATACCGGCCTGATCGGCCGGTCCGCCGGGATAGATATCGTTGACGATCACGCCGCCGGGCCGCGACAGGCGCAGGCCCTCGGCCAGCTCCGAGGTCAGGTTCTGTCCGGCCAGGCCGCTCCAGGCACGCACCACCCGCCCGCTGGTTGCCCCGGCAATCACCGTGCGCACCATGTTGGCCGGAATGGCAAAGCCGATGCCGACCGAGCCGCCGCCCTTGGAAAAAATCGCGGTATTGATGCCGATCAGCTTGCCGTCCAGGGTGATCAGCGCGCCGCCGGAGTTTCCCGGATTGATCGCCGCATCGGTCTGAATGAAAAAACTGAAATCGGTGATACCGACCTGGGTCCGGGCCAGGGCAGAGACGATGCCGCTGGTCACCGTCTGCCCGACGCCGAAGGGATTGCCCAGCGCCAGCACGATGTCGCCCACCTCCACATCGTCCGAGTCTTTCAGAGTCAGGGTCGGCAGTTCCTCGCCGCGCGGGTCGATCCGCAGCAAAGCAAGGTCGGTGCGCTCGTCCGTGATCACCAGTTCGGCCTCGAACTCGCGCCGGTCGGCCAGCACAACCTTGATCTCCGTGGCGTCCTCGATCACGTGATGATTGGTCACCACCAGGCCGCCGCTCTCGACGATCACGCCGGAGCCCAGCGAGGATTCCGCTCGCTCCTTGGGAATACCGCCGAAGCCTTCGCCAAAGAAGCGCTTGAAAAAGGGGTCGTCAAACAGCGGCGACACCCGCCGCGTTTTCACCGTCCGTTTGGACAGGATGTTTACGACAGCCGGGGCCGCCTGCTTCACCACCGGCGCGAAGGAGAACATCATCTGTTCCTGCGACTGCGGCACCACCTTGGTCTGCGCGCCAGCCGGCAGGGCCAACAGCAGCAGGGGCAGGAAGCCAAGCGCGATCAGGCATTTACGCATAAATTTCTCCTCGACCGCGACTCCGGGCGGCCCTTTCCGCTATTGAAAAGGTAGTGGGCCTCCCGGTCAAAACAAGAAACAGACAAACACAGGGCCGTTATGGATCTGCCGGCCCGGAAGTGTCGCGCCGCACCATTTCTCCGTCGGGACCGGGCTCAAGATACCATGGATAGGCGGAAATCTCGCCGTGCCAGGCAAATAGGATCAGCGCCGGTTCCGCCCCGTTCCTGAGGCTATGCACCAGGTTTGCCGGCGTCAGGATGGTTTCACCCGGACCGCGGCTGGCCCAAGCGGCGCCCTCCCCCTGCTGAAAATCGACCCGGCCACTGAGAATATAGTAGACCTCCCAGGCCGCATGGCCGTGGGGCGGGTAGCGGACCTCGGGGGCGAGCAGGAAAAGCCCGGCGATAAAGTCCCGGGACGCCACCAGACCCCAGGGTCCGACCACCTCGCCCGCGACCATGCGGTCGGCCAGGTCGGCGCCCCAGCCCTCCTTGGCGTAGAACAACGACCAGTCCAGCAGCGGGACAACAGCCCCGGTGGCCACCAGCAGGCGGTCCTGACCGGTACCCGCCGCGGCTGCCAAGGCAGACGGCAGATGGGCCAGCGCCGGATGATCCGCCCGCGGCTCGCCCTGGGAAGCTATTTCGGCAGTGACGTTGAACCCATCGAGGTGGGTCAGGAAAGGCCCTAAGGAGTCGGCGTCAACAGAACACGACTCCCGCAAGGCATCGGCAAAGGCCGCGACGAACTCGGGGATGGCTGGGTCCATGGCGGATCAGCTTCAGCCGGGCGCAGCCGGAATGTCCAGATGAAAAAGACAAAAGCGGCACCCGGGGGTGCCGCTTTTGCTGAAGCTCTGCTCAAGAGGAGAGGATCTAAGCCTCAGCCTCTTCGCCGTCTTCCTGATCCTGCGTCGGGCCGGAGTCCAGGCCCTTGGCATCGGGGTCCCGATCCACCAGTTCGATCAGCGCCATGGGCGCCATGTCGCCGTATCGGAAGCCGGCTTTCAGGACCCGAGTGTAGCCACCCTGGCGGTCCTTATAGCGATCGGCCAGGCCGTCGAAGAGCTTGGCCGTGATCTTGGTATCGCGCAGCATCGACAGCGCCTGGCGGCGGGCGTGAAGGTCGCCGCGCTTGCCCAGCGTGATAAGGCGCTCGACCACCGGCCGCAGGTCTTTGGCCTTGGGCAGGGTGGTCTTGATCTGCTCGTGCTTGATCAGGGCCACCGCCATGTTGGCAAACATCGCCTTGCGATGACTGGCCGTCCGGTTGAATTTCCGGCCGCTGTTTCCGTGGCGCATATCGCGTCCTCCTTATCACTGCTGCCTCGCGCGCGAGACGGATTTCGATGCCTGTCGCCCGGTCTTGGCCATGCGGCCTTTAGGTACGCCAGGTTGGGGCTCCTTGCCCCGGATTGTGGGCGCGAACGCCGCTTAGTAGGGCTCGTCCAGCCGCTTGGCCAGATCTTCGATGTTCTCGGGCGGCCAGCTCGGGATTTCCATCCCCAGATGCAGGCCCATCACGGTCAAGACCTCTTTGATCTCATTCAGGGACTTGCGGCCGAAGTTCGGCGTGCGCAGCATTTCGGCTTCCGACTTCTGCACCAGATCGCCGATGTAGAC
>CAJHXM010000617.1_pt1 | contig 10329 bp, 7 predicted proteins | sample 9198461 | NCBI WGS metagenome assembly CAJHXM01 (sample SAMEA7708299, study PRJEB35096) | sediment metagenome | biome: marine neritic benthic zone biome [ENVO:01000025]; feature: sediment [ENVO:00002007]; material: shallow marine sediment [ENVO:03000034] sea grass bed [ENVO_01000059] ...
CACCTCAAAGCCGCGGCCTTCGCCAAGGATCAAATCCGCGGCCGGAACACGCACATCGGTGAAGCGGATATGCATGTGCCCATGGGGCGCCTCGTCATGGCCGAAAACCTCCATCGGCCGCAGCACCTCGATGCCCGGGGTATCGGCCGCGACCACGAATTGGCTGTGCTGGCTGTGCCGGTCCGCCGCCGGATCGGTCAGGGTCATGACGATATAGACCTTGCAGCGCGGATCGCCGGCGCCGGAGGCCCACCACTTCTCCCCGTTCAGCACCCAATGATCGCCGTCGCGCTTGGCCTCCAGCGCAATATTCGTGGCATCGGAAGAAGCAACGTCCGGCTCGGTCATGAGATAGGCGGAGCGAATCTCGCCGGCGAGGAGCGGCTTCAGCCACTTTTCCTTGTGAGCAGGCGAGCCGTAGCGCTCCAACACTTCCATATTGCCGGTGTCCGGTGCCGAGCAGTTGAAAACTTCGGCGCCCAGCCGAGAACGGCCCATCTCCTCGGCCAGGTAGGCATATTCCACGGTGGTCAGGCCCAGGCCTTTCTCAGAATCGGTCAGCCAGAAATTCCAGAGCCCCCGTTCGCGGGCCTTGGCCTTCAGGCCGTCGAGAATCTCCAGCTGACGCGCCGTCAACTGGAATCGGTCCCCCGCTTTGCCGACTTCGGCGTAATAGGCCTCCTCAAGCGGTATAATGTCATCGCGCACCATGGCGCTGACCTGTTCGATCAGCGGCTTCACCCGCGCCGTCATTCCAAGGTCCATGAGTTCTTCTCCTGCCGGGGTTTCGGGGTGAGATTCAGTTCGTCGGATTTGCGAAGTATGGAAAGGTATAGCCCTTAGGCGACCTCGAAAAGGCCCGCGGCCCCCATCCCGCCGCCGACGCACATGGTGCAGACGACGTACTTGGCGCCCCGCCGCCGGCCTTCCAGCAAAGCATGGCCGACCATCCGCGCGCCGGACATGCCATAGGGGTGTCCGATGGAAATCGATCCGCCGTTGACGTTCAGCAGATCGTTGGGGATTCCCAGGCGGTCGCGGCAATAGATCACCTGCACGGCAAAGGCCTCGTTCAGCTCCCAGAGGCCGATGTCGTCGACTGTCAGGCCATTCTTTTCCAAGAGTTTCGGCACCGCGAAGACCGGACCGAGGCCCATCTCATCCGGATCGCATCCGGCAACCGCCATGCCGCGATAGAGGCCGAGCGGCTGCAGGCCGCGCCGTTCCGCCTCTTTGGCCTCCATAACCACAGAGGCCGAGGCGCCGTCGGAAAGCTGCGAGGCGTTGCCGGCGGTGATGAAGCCGCCCTCCTTGATCCGCATGCCGTCCTTGAAGACCGGCTGCAGCGCGGCCAGTCCTTCCAGGGTCGTCGTCGGGCGGTTGCCCTCGTCCTTCTCCAATGTGACGGCAACATCGCTGACCGCCCCCGTCGCCTTGTCCAGGCGTTTCATCACCGAAGGCAAGGGCACGATCTCGGCGTCGAACTTTCCGGCCTGCTGGCCTGCGGCAACCCGTTGCTGGGATTGCAGCGCGTATTCGTCCTGGGCCTCGCGTGAGACATCATAGCGCCGCGCCACCTGCTCCGCCGTTTCCAGCATCGACATGTAGACGTCGGATCGGTGCGCGTCGAGCCAGGGGTCATGGGCGCGGTAGCCGTTGCGGTGCTCGTTCTGGACCAGGGAAATCGATTCCAGACCGCCAGCGACAACGACCTGCATGCCATCGTCGATCACCTGCTTGGCCGCTGTCGCGATGGCCATCATGCCGGAGGCGCATTGCCGGTCGATGGACATTCCGGCAACCGATGTCGGCAGGCCGGCGCGCAGTGCGGATTGGCGCCCGATATTGTAGCCCGTGGCGCCCTGCTGAAGGGCAGCGCCAAGGATGACGTCGTCGACCTCCGCCGGGTCAAGCGCGGCACGTTCGACGGCGTTCCGGATGGCATGACCGCCCAATGCCTGCGCCGCCGTATCATTGAAAGCGCCGCGATAGGCCCGCCCGATCGGCGTCCGCGCCGTCGAGACAACAACCGCTTCCCTCATGCCCTGCCCTTTCTCGATCCTACGGTGAAATTCAAGATATCAGACCCGAACCCACTTTACGGTTCGACACCGCCGAACAGTTTGTGCCCGGCCTCGACGCTGATGCCGCCATCGACCGGGATGATCCCGCCGGTCGTATAGGCGCCGCCCAGGCCGCACAGAAAGAGAACCGTCCCCGCCACATCGCGCGGCTCGCCAAGACGGCCAAAGGGCACATCGGCGGCCACCTTTTTGCGGTTCTCCGCATCCCCGGTGGCGTGACGGGTCATGCGGCTGACAAAAGGACCCGGCGCCAGCGCATTCACGGTGATTCGCCGCTCGGCCAGTTCCTTGGCCAGAATCTTCGTGATGTGATGCACGGCGGCCTTGGAGGCTGCGTAGGAATAGGCGCCGTCACCGACCGGGATCGTCCCCATGACGGACCCGAGGTTGATAACGCGCGCGGGGTCCGCCGCGGTCGCCGTCGCAGCCAGCAGGGGCGTCAGTTCCCGTGTGAGGGTAAAGAGCCCGGCACAATTGACCGACAGGACCCTGTTCCAGGCCTCGAAAGGAAAGTCCGCATAGGGCGCTCCCCAGCTTTTTCCGGCGTTGTTGACCAGGATGTGCAGGCTGTCCACGCGGCCCCGGACCTGCGCCGCGAGGGCCGCCACGCCCTCTGCGCTCGACAGGTCCCCGGCGAAACCCTCGGCGCGTCCGGCCGCCGGGGCCGCGCCTTCGAGTTCGCCGTTCAGGGCTGCCGCAACGGCGGCGCAGTTTTCGCCCTTGCGCGAGGCGATCAAAACGCTTGCCCCCGCCCGCAGCAAAGCCTCGGCGATCATACGCCCGATCCCGGTCGCACCGCCGGTCACCAGCGCCGTCTTCCCGGACAGGCCAAAAATATCGTCCAAATAAGCCACGCGGGGGCTGCCCTTTCCTGGTTCGAACGCGGCGCGGCCGCATGATACCGCAGTCGCCGGCGCCCGCCAATCAACGGCAGGCTTTCCGCTGCTGACCCGTCTCAACGCTGAACCAGCGCGCGCCTGAGTGCGATCGGTGTGACGAAGGTCGTCACCACCACCATCATGACGATGGCGGAGAAGAGAAATTCCGGGACCACGCCGGCCGCCTTGCCGACGCTGGCAAAGATCAGACCAACCTCGCCGCGGGGCACCATGCCCAGCCCGACCACCCAGCGCCGGCTGTTCCGGCCCGCCGCCAGGCCGCTTGCAAGTTTGCCCAAGACGGCCGCCACGGTCAGGGCGAGAGCGAGCAGCGGCACGGCGGGCTCGATGAAGGAGGCCAGATTCACCTGCATGCCCATGAGGACGAAAAAGACCGGCGCGAAGACGATTTCGAGCGAGCGGAACATCTCCCGGACGGTGGGGTTGCGGTCACTGTAGCGGGCAAAATGGTGCTCGCTGAGCATGAGGCCGGCGGCAAAGGCGCCGATAATGGGCGCCAGGCCGATCAGGTTGCCGACCCAAGCCACCATGAAACCCAACACCAGCGGATAGAGCAGCTTGTAGGTATGACGGTCCAGGGTCCAAAAAATCCTGGCGCCCCAGCTGACGAGGCGTTCGCCCGCCAGCACGATGATCCCAAAGAACAGCATGGCCAGCACCACGGTCCGCAGGACTCCCGGCAGGTCAACCATCCCGGTGGTGATCACCCCCAGGACGATCGCCAGAATGATCAGGCCCAACACATCGTCGATGACCGCGGCGCCGAGAATGATGCTCGATTCTTTGGTGCCCACCTGATCGAGGTCTTTGAAAACCCGGGCCGTAATACCCACGGAAGTCGCCGTTAAGGTCGCACCGACAAACAAATGGACAGTTGGCGCCATCTCAGGCAACAGCCAAGCGCTCACCAGGAATCCCAGCAGGAAAGGCAGCAGAATCCCGGAAGCCGCCACCAGGAAAGGTTTTTCGCCGGTTTTCTTTAGATCGTCGAGGCTGGATTCGAGGCCTACCATAAAGAGCAGGAACAGCACGCCCAGATGGGAGAACAGCCAGAGCGTCATACCCATGATCACCAAATCCACCGCCTCGGGCCCGTTCAAGAGCATGGCCAACCGCTCCCCCACCACGAGGTTCGCACCATCGGAATGCCGAAAGAGGTTGTCCAGAACCCCCGTCACCGTTTGACCTTCGGTCCAGATCCGAAAGAAGACCTGCTCAACCTCGTGCAGGTGCATGGTGACGACGAATATCGGCTGGTCGAGCCAGTAGAAAATATTTCCGATCGCAACGCCGATCAGCAATTCGCCCAGCACCGGCGGCTGCCGCGTGAGTGCCGCCAGCCAGCGGCCGAGGAGACCGGCGAGCACCACGGCGGAGGCGATCAGGATCACATCGGCAAAGAGCTGCGCGTCGCTTGGCCGGGCGGCGGTCGCGGTGGCGCCGTGGCCGGCATGGCTGATACCGCTGACCAGGGCCGCGATCAGCAAAGCCGCAAAGGCGCATAGAACCGTTGCCGGCCGTGGAGAAGGCCGGGGGGTCAAGCGGTCCCCTCCGCTATGATCTCAGTGGCAGCGGCCCTGGCAACCACCCGCCCCCCTTTTAGCGCGACGACCTCGCCCGCCGCGAGCGGCGACCAGGGTTCTGCGGTGAGCGGCACGCTGGCCAGAAGGACCACCTCCTGGTCGGCCGAGTCGATCCGGACCCCGGCGGCCTGATAGGACGGCTCCAGCGGACAGCTTCGATGCAGCAGGCAAAGACCCGGCGGCCGCATCTCCCCGTCGGCATGGTTGCGCTTGTGGCCGTGGGCGAAGAGCGTATCGCCGTCGCTGTAGAGAAAATTGGCCGGCCCCATGGCACGGAGTTCCGCCGCAAAGCGGGCGACGATCTCCAGTCTTTCATCGATCGGGGGAACGCCTTTGGTCTTGAGCCAGGTATCCTGCAGCCGGGTCATCAGAGCGCAGAAGGCATACTCCGAATCCGTGGTGCCCACCGGGCGATAAAGGCCGGATTTCGGGTTCATGCGGACGCGGATGTGTTTCAGGTCGCCGTTATGGGCAAAGATGTGCCAGCGGCCGCCAAGCTCGCGGGAGAAGGGCTGGCTGTTCTCCAACACCCGCCGCCCCACTGTGGCCTTACGAATGTGCGACACCACAATGGCGCTGCGCAAATCATGGGACTCAATGAAGCGGACCCAGTCGCTTTTACTGGCCGCTTCCGCCTCCTTGATCAGACGCAGATCCTTGTCTTCGTAATAGGCGATCCCCCAGCCGTCCTTGTGCGGCCCCACCTCCCCGCCATGGCGCGCCAGGATACTCAGGGAAAAGTTGACGCTCGCCGGGTGCCGGCTCGACATCGCAAAGAGTTCGCACATCCTTCCATCCCCATTCCGGGGAATTGAAGAACAGTTGCGGTGCCGCAGCCTTGACGTGAGTCAAAATCGCGCGGGAGGCTTCAAAAGGGGGCCCCGGGAAGGCCGCGAAACCGCGTTATTCGGCAGCGACCCGGGCAGATTTCTCTGTTGTGCGGGCGCTTTTGGCGTCTTTTTGACAGAACATCTTATAAAGCAGGTCCATGACCATGCCGGCCTGGTCGCTGCAGAGCGAATAGTAAATCGCCTTGCCTACACGCCGCGTCGCCACCAGATCGTCGGCCCTGAGGCGCGCAAGTTGCTGGGAAACCGTCGGCTGACGCAACTTCAGCGTGTCTTCCAGTTCTGTGACCGATTTTTCGCCTTCGGCGAGAAGGCAGAGCAGCAAAAGCCGATTCTCGTTCGCCAAGGCCTTCAAAAAATCGCTCGCTTCCGTGGCGGCCCTGGCCAGTTGCACCATATCCTGGGCGGGTTTCTCCCGGTTTTGCGACGATTTCATGGAGTCTTTCCCGACAGCTGTCACGCAATAAAACGGTTTCGAGTGCCCTAGGCGACTCGCCGTTCGTCAAATTCTGGGGCGGAATATGCTTCCTGGAGGGGAACTCTGTCAAATTTTCAGCCGGAGTCAGCCCGGGTTTTTCTACCGGAATGCCCATCGCCGTGTACTAAAAGGTAGACCGCCGGAATCACCAAAACCGTCAGCACGGTCGACGACATCAGCCCGAACAGCAGCGATACGGCGAGGCCCTGAAAAATCGGGTCCAAAAGCATGAAGGCAGCGCCAGCCATGGTGGTGATCGCGGTCAAGGCAATGGGCTTGAAACGGACGGCACCGGCTTCGAGCAAAGCGGCGCGCAGGGGGCCTCCCAAGCGCCGCTGCGCGGAAATAAAGTCCACCAGCAAAATGGAGTTGCGCACCACAATACCGGCCAGGGCAATGAAGCCGATCATCGACGTGGCGGTGAAATGGGCCCCCACCAGCCAGTGCCCCAGGACAATGCCGATCAGCGTCAGCGGCACCGGCAACAAAATCACCAGCGGCAATCCGAAACTTCGGAACTGTCCCACCAGCAAAAAGTAAATCGCGATAATCGCAACGGCGAAGGCCAGCCCCATATCCCGGAAAGTCACAAAGGTCACCTCCCACTCGCCGTCCCACAGCAATGTGATCGCCGATTCATCGGCCGGCTGTCCATGGAAGCGCACAGCCGGCTTGTCGCCCTCCGCCCAATCGATCTCCTCCAACGCACGCTGCACCGCCAGCATGCCATAGATCGGCGCCTCGGCCTGGCCGGCAAGCTCCCCGCTCACCATCACGGCAAAGATGCCGTCACGGCGGAACAGCGGGTAGGAGGCGGTTTCCCGCTGCAGCGTGACGATATCGCCCAGTTCCACCTCTCCCAGCCGGCCCGGCACCGGGGTCGAAAGAATCCGTTCCGAGAGGTAAAGGTCTTCCCTGGGCAAGCGAACAACAATTTCGATTGGATTGATGTATTCACCGCGGTGGGAATAGCCGACCGGCACGCCGCTGAAGAGCGCCGTCAGCGTATCGTAAAGCGCCTCTTCGTCGACTCCGTAGAATTCCAGGTTTTCCTGGTCGATCATCACCCGAAGGCGCTCGGCGGGAACACCCAGTGAATCATCCACGTCGACAATGAAATCCACCGATTCGAAGATTTCCCGGATTTTCCTTGCAGCGTCGCGGCGCGACTGCGCATCGGGGCCATAAACTTCGGCCAGGAGCGTCGAGAGAACCGGTGGGCCGGGTGGGACCTCGACGACCTTGACCGCTGTTCCGGTAGGAAGATCGACGCTGCCCAGACGCTGGCGCACATCCAGGGCAATGCTGTGACTGCTGCGGTCGCGGCGGTCCTTGGTCAGAAGGTTGATCTGCAGATCCCCCTGCTCCGCCCGGTTGCGCAGAAAGTAGTGCCGCACCAAGCCATTGAAGCTGAAGGGTGCCGAAGTCCCTACATAGGCTTGTAGGTGGGTCAATTCCGGCAAGTCCGACAGCCGCCGGGCCGCCGTGAAAAGGGCGCGCTCCGTGGCTTCGAGACTGCTGCCCTCCGGCAGGTCCACGACGACCTGAAGCTCGGATTTGTTGTCGAACGGCAGAAGTTTCACCGTGACATCTTGGCTGTAAAACAACCAGGTCACCGCCACGGTCGCCGCCGCGACCAGCATCAGAAACACCAACGCGCGCCGGCGTCTTTTCAGCAAGGGTTCGGCGATGAGCAGATAAGTGCGGCCCAGGACACCGCCAGGCGCCGTCGCTTCCTGGGAAACTGCGGTCGACTGGGCTGGGCGCCAGCGCGCGAGGCGCACCATCAGCCAGGGGGTTACGATCACCGCCATCAGGTAGGAAAAGAGCATGGCTGCCGAGGCATTGGCCGGAATGGGGCTCATGTAAGGGCCCATCAGGCCGGAGACAAACATCATGGGCAGCAGGGCGGCCACGATCGTGAAGGTCGCGATCAGCGTCGGGTTCCCGACCTCGGCAACGGCGTCGATCGCCGCCTGCACCCGGTTCTCCCCGCCGCGCTGGCGCCAGTGACGGGTGATGTTCTCCACGACAACGATGGCGTCGTCGACCAAAATGCCGATGGAAAAAATGAGCGCAAACATGCTCACCCGATTGACCGTATAGCCGAGCAGCCAGGCGGTGAAGAAGGTCAGCAGTATCGTTGCCGGTATCACCACCAGAACCACGGCTCCTTCGCGCCACCCCACGAAGACCGAAATCAGAACGACGATGACGGCGGTCGCGCTGAGCAGATGACTGAGAAGTTCGTTGGCTTTTTCGTCCGCGGTCTCGCCGTAGTTCCGGACAACCAGCACCTCTACTTCCTCGGGAATCAAGCGGCCCCGGATGCTGTCCAAGCGCTCCAGGATTTCTTCGGCAACGGTGACGGCGTTGGCGCCTTGCCGCTTGGCCAGGGCCAGGCTGACCGCCGGCCGGATGTCCAGGCCGCCTGCCCCATCCGGCTGCATATGCCATACCCGCTTGTCGTCCGGCCGTTTCCCGACAACGATTTTCGCCACATCCTTGACGTAGACCGGGCGGCCGTCGCGGCTGGTCAGCAGCAGCAATCCAATATCGGGAACGCCCTGCAGAGTCTGCCCGGCCACAACGGGCAGACGCTGGTCCCGCCCCCGCAGGCTGCCGACCTGGAAAGACCGGTTGGCGTTTTCGATCTTCTCCACCAGGCGATTGAGCGTAATGCCGTAGCGGGAAAGCTTTTCCGGGTCCGGCTCGACGCGAATTTGCCCCGGCCGGCCGCCGACAAGGTAATTTAGTCCGACGTCATCGACCTTGATAAGCTCTGCTTGCAGTTCGTCGGCCAGCTCGAAAAGGTTGCCGTCATCCCAACGCGCCGCCGCAGGCCCCGGCCGCGGGGTCAAAGTCAGAACCAGGATTGCCACGTCGTTGATGCCGCGACCGATGATCAGGGGCTCGGGTATGCCAATGGGCACGCGATCGAAATTGGCGCGAATCTCTTCGTGAATGCGCAGGATCGCCGCGTCTTGATCGGTGCCGACGAAAAACCGCGCCGTTACCACCACTTGATCGTCTTCGGTTTGGGAATAGACGTGCTCGACCTCACGCACGCCCTTGACGATTTCCTCCAGGGGCTTGGTGACCAGCTCCACCGCGTCCGGCGCTTTCAGGCCGTCGGCGCGCACCAGCACATCGACCAGAGGTACGCTGATCTGCGGCTCTTCCTCACGCGGCAGCGCCATGAGGGCCAATGCGCCGACCGCTAGTGCCGCCAGCAAGAGCAGCGGCGTGAGGGGCGAACCAATAAAGATCTGCGCGAGCTTTCCCGACACACCCAAAGGGCGCGGCAGCGGATCGGACAACGAAGGCTCGCTCATGGGCGCAGGATAATGTCGCCGGCAACGAGCCCCGCGAGGACTTCAACCCCATCGTCGAGCTGCCGCCCCGGCTGGACCACGACAGCGCCCACATCTTTGAGCCGTGCGTAGGTGACCCCATGGCGCTGCCAAAGAAAATCTTCCGGCGCCACGAGGGTCTTGCGAGTCCCCGTGGCCACATGGACGGGAACTCTTTCCCCGACGAAAAACGCGCCGAGACCGGCAACTTCGGCATCGGCCACGACACGGCCCTGCGCCAGCTCCGGGTAGACCTGACGGATCCGGCCTGAGGTCAGCGCCGGCGCGGATTCCGCCCCGTCGGTGAGGCTGAGGTGGCCTTTTCCCACCAGCACCTCGTCGCCCTCCTGCAGGAAGCGGGCGTGGCGCTCCGGCAGATATAGTCGAAGGACATAGGTTTCCGCCGCGATGCTAGCGATGGTTTCTCCCGGCAAGACCACTGCCCCATCGGTGACGCGGACTTGGAGCACCCGGCCCGTGGCCGGCGCTTTGATGTTCCCCTCTTCAAGCTGCTTGGCGACGACCGCGCGCTCGGCCTGAGCGGCCGCGGTACTGGCGCGAACCACGTCGAAGTTCGTCTGAGCCTGATCGAGGCGGGCCTGACTGACCGTGCCCCTCTCGCGCAGTGTCCTGATGCGCGTGAGTTCAATGGCCGCGAGATCGCGCTGCGCCGCCAGCGAGGCGATGCGGGCATCCAATGCCGCCAGTTGGAGCGGCAGCTTCTCGTCCCGCACCACGGCAAGTGTCTCGCCCGCCGTCACACTCTGGCCTTCGTTGATGGCCAATCGCTCGATGGTGCCCCCAATCCGGGCACGCGCCTGGGTCACGTCGACACTCTGCACCGTGGCGAAGACGGCTTTGCGGTCGGCGACTTCACGCAGCTCAAGAAGATATTCTTGGGCCGAGGCCGTGCCTGTTGTGACGAGCAGCCCCAGGGTCAAGAGCCAAAGCACACTTTGGCGCCGCGTTGTGACGGACCTGTTCATTTACATCCTGCCACCGCTATTGCCGATTCTGCCGCGCCCAGGCAGCAATCCCGGTTGCATCCATGGCACCCGCCGTGCGGGCCACTTCTTTGCCGCCC
>CAJHXM010000143.1_pt1 | contig 10325 bp, 10 predicted proteins | sample 9198461 | NCBI WGS metagenome assembly CAJHXM01 (sample SAMEA7708299, study PRJEB35096) | sediment metagenome | biome: marine neritic benthic zone biome [ENVO:01000025]; feature: sediment [ENVO:00002007]; material: shallow marine sediment [ENVO:03000034] sea grass bed [ENVO_01000059] ...
AACGCGTTTCGCCTGACGCCCGAGCAGCTCGAGGCAGCCATCGGTCCACGCACGAAGTGGCTCATCTTGAACAACCCATGCAATCCGTCGGGTGCGGTGTACTCGTCGGGGCACCTCGAGGGCTTGGCCGAGGTGCTGCGCCGCCACCCCCGAGTGTGGGTGCTCTGTGACGACATCTACGAGCACGTCATCTACGGCGACGCTCGCTTCGCGACCATGGCCGAGATCGCGCCGGATCTCACCGAGCGCACGCTCACCATGAACGGTGTCTCCAAGGCTTACTGCATGACCGGCTGGCGGATCGGCTACGGCGCCGGGCCGGCAGATCTGATCAAGGCGATGGCCAAGGTGCAGTCGCAGTCGACCTCCAACCCCTCCTCGATCAGCCAGGCCGCGGCGGTGGAGGCGCTGAACGGGCCGCAGGGCTTCATCCCCGAACACAACGAAGTCTTCAAGCAGCGCCGCGACATGGTGGTGGCCATGCTGAACGACTGCCCCGGCCTGCAGTGCGCCATGCCCGAGGGCGCCTTTTACGTCTACCCCTCCTGCGCCGGGGCGATCGGCAAGACCACGCCCGACGGCAAGCGGATCGAGACCGACGAAGATTTCGTGACCTACCTGTTGGACGCCGAAGGCGTGGCGACCGTCCAGGGCGAGGCCTTTGGCCTGTCGCCCCATTTCCGCATCTCCTACGCGACTTCGACCGAGGCGCTGAGCGAGGCCTGCGGCCGGATCAAGCGGGCCTGCGAAGCCCTTAAATAAAGGGACGCCGGTCATGAAGATCCTGATCGTGGGGGCCGGCGGCGTCGGCGGCATCTTCGGCGCCAAGCTGGCGGCGGACGGCAACGAAGTTGTCTTTGCCGTGCGCGGCCGTCAGCGCGAAGCCATGGCCCGGAATGGTCTGAAGCTGCTGAGCGAAACCGGCGACATTCACATCGAAGAGCCGGAGCTGCTGGATGACCCGGTGGATGTCGGCCGGGTCGATGCGGCATTCCTTTGCACCAAGCTTTGGGACCTGGAGGCCGCCGCGGCTCTGGCCGAGCCGATGCTGGCCCACGACGCCGCCGTGGTGCCTTTTCAGAACGGCATCGCGGCAGAGGAGATCGTCGCCGGCGTGGTCGGCCGCGCGCGGACGGTGGGCGGGATTGCCTATGTGGCCGCCGATATCCAGGAGCCGGGGGTAATCCGCCACACCGGTCCCGGGGTCGCCATAACCCTGGGCGAGTTGGACGGCAGTTCGTCTTGGCGCCTCGATGCCCTGGAGGCCTGCTGTACTGCTGCCGGGCTGAAGTGCCGCCTCTCCAGGGACATTACCCAGGATCTCTGGAAGAAATTCGTGATGCTGACGGCGATGGCCGGCGCCACCGCGCTTTATCGCTGTACCCTGGGTGAGGTTTTGAGCGATCCCGCACGCGCCGACTTCCACGCCGGCCTGGTGCGCGAGTGCGCCGCGGTGGGCCGCATCAAGGGCGTCGCCCTGGCCGATGACCTGGAATACAAGATCATCGCTGCCGCGCGCGGTTTTCCGCCGGCGGCCAAGTCCTCCATGCTGGTGGACTTGGAACACGGCCGCCGCCTGGAGCTGGACTGGCTGAACGGAACGGTGGTGCGCTTGGGACAGGAATTCGGCGTGGCCACGCCGAGCCACGCCGAGGTCTGCGATGCCTTGCAGGAATTCGCGTTGGGCGCCTGAGGCGCCGAAAAATTTTAATCGTCTTTGGTCTGATCGATGACGTAGCCGGTACCGGCGCCGACGGCGCCGCCGATGGCCGCGCCGCAAGCCACGCAGCCGCCGGTCAGCAGCGTTCCCGCAGCACCGACACCGGCGCCGATGGCGCCGCCGCTCAGGACCCGCTGCTCGGTATTGTTCATATTGGAACAGGCGCTCAAGATCAGCGCGCCGGCGATCAGAATCGGCAGGGCTATGGCTTTCATGATGTGATCTCCAAACTAATGACCTATGGATGGCATGGATGACCGTGCTTCACACGGTCGGGCGCGCAAGAGCGGTGCGCCGTGGGGTCAGCAGGTGACGGCTGGCGGGCGATAGTTCAAGGCGGGTCCGGAAAAGGTCACGGCCGCTCAAGCGAAATGTCGGCAGGTTTCAGCCGTTTTATCGCCCTTGTGGCAAAGGCGTGGCTTAAGATCTGCGCCTCTTTGCCCGCCTTACTGTTTCCGGCAAAAAACCTCGATGGGAATCAGGCGCGACTCGGCCATGCCCCGGCTGGTGTTGGCGGCGGCCTCCGGCGACAGCTCGCTGTGAATGAGTTGTACCGCCCGGTGCGGCGGCTTTTCGCCCTGCTCGACCAGGGCGCGGGAGCGGGCGCCATAGGCCAGCGCCTGTTCGGTGACATCCAGGAGGCGTTCGACGGCGAAGCCGCAGGCGCTAAGGCCGTCGCGGGTCGCCTCCGGCGTTGCCAGGAAGCTTGAGTCCGCCGTCTCCGCCCAGGGTGTCGGATAATCCGGCGGGCCGTTCGGACCCTGCGCGAGCTCGGACAGCACCAGCCAGCCGCCCGGTTTCAGCACACGGTGAATCTCCCGGTAGAACGCTTCCTTGTCGGCAATGTTCATGGACACGTTCATGGAATAGGCGCCCTCGAAGGTCGCGTCGGCAAAAGGCATGGCCAGGGCATTGCCCTGTTCGAAAGCAACCCTGTCCTGCAGCCCCAGCAAGCCGGTCAAGTGGCGGGCGGCGTCGCAGAAGGCGGCGGTCAGGTCGATGCCCGTGATTCGGCAGCCGAAGCGGTCGGCCAGATAGCGTGCCGGTCCGCCGATGCCGCTGCCGACATCCAGGATGTGGTCTTGTGCCGCGATCGTCAGCAGGCCGGCCAGCTCTTCAGTGGCTTCCAGACCGCGGCCATGGAACTGGTCATAGGGCGCCAAGGTCTCGATGGTCGGCCGGTCCGGGTCGGCGCCGTCATCCAATAGAGCCGCGCGCAGCCGCGCCAGCAGGTCGCCCTTGGTGTAGTAGTCGGAAATTTGCGCTTCGTCCGCCATATTATGAATCCTTTGCTCCCGCTTTACCTCAGACTAGCAGCGCGGGTTCAGGATTGAAATCGCGCGGGCGTTCAGTATATCAGCGACGGCAGCCAGAGAGCGATTTGCGGGAAGGCCAGCAGCAGCGCGATCATCGCAAACATGGTGATCACGAAAGGGGCGGCGCCTTTCATGACATCCAGCATATCGCCGCGCTGTCTGACGCCTTGGACGACATAAAGATTGATCCCGATGGGCGGTGTGATCAACGCGGTCTCCAGCAAGACCATGAGAAGAATGCCGAACCAAACCGGGTCGTAGCCCAAGGCGATGATAATCGGCGTGATCAGCGGCGCGGTGATGAGAAGCATGGAGAGCGTTTCCATAAAACAGCCTAGCAACACCAGGATCGCGACGATCATCAGCAAGGTGTGAAAAGGCGCGAGCCCCAGGCCGGTCACGAAGTCCGCCAGCGCCTGCGTCAGGCCAATGACGGACAGCACGAAATTGAGGAAAACTGCCGCAAGAATGATCAGCATGATCATCGATGTCGTGCGCATGGTTCCCTCGACCGCCGCGCGCAGCATCGCCAGGGTCAGCTTGCGATTAAAGGCTGCCAGAACCATGGCCGCGACAACGCCGAGGGAGGCCGCTTCCGTCGGGGTCGCGATGCCGGCGTAGATTGAGCCGACAACGACCAGAAAGATACCGATGGGGGGAATGAGGGACGGCAGGGCCCGGAAGCGGTCGGACCAGTTTGCCTTCACCGCCTCGCCGCCCCACAGTGGCCGCAGCCAGCAAAGAACCACAACCGTCAGCATGAACAAAAGGGCGAGCAGGAACCCCGGCAGGAAGCCAGCCAGGTAAAGCTCCGGGACCGACGTGTCGGTCAGGAGCCCATAGAGGATGAGGTTGATGGAAGGCGGAATGAGAATGCCCAAGGTGCCGCCGGCTGCGACGGTTCCCAAAAAGAGCGGCTCGTTGTAGCCGCGCTTTTGGATCTGCGGCACGGCGACCGTACCGATTGTGGCTGCTGTGGCCACGGATGAGCCGGAGGTTGCGGCAAAGAGGGCGCTGGAGCCGATGTTGGAGTGCATCAATCCGCCCGGCAGCCAGCCAAGCCACTTCACGATGCCGTCGTACATCCGCTCGGTGATGCCCGCGCGCAGCAGAATTTCCCCCAGCAGCACGAACATGGGAATGGCCACCAGCAGGAAATCGGTGCCGGTTTGCCAGACCATATCGCCGAGCGCCCGGTGCAGCGGCATGGGGCTCTCGAGGTACTGCAGGGTGAGACCGAGCCAGCCGAGGGAGGCAGCGATCGGGACCGCCAAGGCGACCAGGGCAACGAGAATGAGAAGCGGCTTTGCGATCATGTCAAACGGTCTCGTCTTCGATCTGTTCGTCGATCGTCTTGGTGCCGATGAGTTTGTTGACCAGATTGAAGTTGCCCTGAATCAGCGCTTTGGCCGCAGCCAGAATTAGCAGCACACTGCAGGCCAGGAAAAAGAGCCAGCCGGCGAGCCAGGGTATCTGGGGAAGGGCCAGCATGGTGCGCAGCGGCGTTATGGAACGGGAACCGTGGGTCAGGGTGTCGGCAACCAGCCCCCAGGCCATGGTGCAGATAATGCCGACGAAACCTGCCAGCAGGACGATGCCGAGAAAATTGGCGGCGATCCTCAAGCTCCTGGGGAAGAGGTTGTAGAGTGCATCCACCCGAATATGGGCGCGCTCGAAAAGCGCATAGGCAAAACCCAGGCTGGTGGCGATCCCGAATGCATAGCCCGACAGCTCGTCTGCGCCGCCGATGCTGACATTGAAAAGCTTGCGCAGGGCGACTTCCAACGTGACCATCAGGGCCGATAGGATAATGAGCGTACCGCCCACCCAGACAAAGACACGGCTGAGCCTGTGCGCCGCGTTTAAGATAGGGTCCATGTTCCTGAGCCCCCCGGGGTTTCGGTGAAAAATCGGCCGGCGGCAAAGGGAGGCCGCCGGCCGTTTGAGGTTACAGGGATTTATTTCGCCTCGGCTTTCAATCCCAAGAGGGAGCCGACGGTATCGTTCCAGGTGGCTGCACACTCTGCGCCGCAGCGCTCGGCCCAGCGCGCAAGGATGACTTCGTTGGCGACCTTATCGCGCAGCGCCAGGTCTTCTTTCGAAGGCTCAACCAGCTTCATGGCGCCAGGTTCCCCAATATCGCATTTGCCGCCGGTGATGCAGGCAATGGCAACATCGTCCTCGGTGGCGGTCTCGGCCCACATCCGGTCGCTGAGCGCGTCGACTTCCTTCGTCAGAACGGCCTGCTGTCCGCTCGACATGGCGTTCCACTTGTCCATATTCATCGCGCCGAAGGCCAAGCCCCAGCCGACCCGCAGCGTATAGGCATGCGTGGAGACCTGATGCCACTTGGCTTTATAGGCGGACATGGTGCCGGTGATTCCGCAGTCAACCACGCCTTTCTCCAGCGCCGGGATGACCTCCGCGAAAGGCACAGTCACGGAGGTCCCGCCGACGCCTTCAACGAAATCGCCCAGGGTCGTGGAGTACACCCGGATCTTTTTGCCTTTCAGGTCCGCCAGGCCGCTGATCTCCGCATTGCACCAAAGGGTTTGACTGGGGAAGGGATAGAGCATCATCAGTTTGGCGTTGTAGAACTTTTGGAAAGCCTTCTCCAAAACCGGAAAGTAAGCGTCGGCGACCTTGCGCTGGGTCTCGATATCCTGCGTCACCGAGGAAAGGTCGCCGCCTTCAAAGATCGCGTTTTCCGCCGCGACGTAGCCTGGCAGGCCAAAGGCGAAATCGAACACGCCGTTTTTGACCAGCCGCATAATTTCGAAACCCTTCAGGCCCAGTTCGGTCTGCGGTTTGATGTCGCCGATGATTTGGCCATCGCTCGCCGCCAGGATCTGATCGTTCCAGAAAGGGCCTTCGTGCTTTTGATAGTTGGTGAGGCTGCCCCAGGTCCCAACCGCTTTGACGGAAACAGGCTTCTCCGCGGCGTTCGTTACGCCGGCGGTTGCGGCCAGCAGCAAGGCGGCTGTGAGCATTGTGAATTGGTGTTTCATTGTCGTCTCCCTTGTTGGATTCTAGGTTTCAGGCCGGTCATGTTGAAAGCTGGACATGTCCGTGGTGATTTCCGGTGGCACATCGGCGGGCAGGTCTGTCACAAGCATATGCCCGGGCGCATGGGTGATGCTGATCGTTGGCTTTGCGGCTTCGAGGGCGATCTGCGGCGTCACCCCACAGGCCCAGAACACCGGCGTTTCAGTTTCGCGAATTTCGACGGGATCGCCAAAGTCGGGCGACTGCAAATCCGCGATGCCGATTTTGCCGGGGTCGCCCCAGTAGAGGGGCGCACCATGGGCGTGGGGATAGCGGCTGCAAAGGTCGAAAATTTGCGGAATGTCGTCCCGTGGATAGGGCCGCATGGTGACCACAACGGGTCCCTTGAAGATGCCGCCGGGGATGGTTTCGATGTTGGTCTTGAACATGGGCACATTTCGGTCCTGCCCAATATGGCGAACGGCAAATCCGGCGCGCATCAAGGCCTCTTCGAAGGTGAAGGAGCAGCCCAGAACGAAGGCCACCAGATCGTCGGCCCAGCAATGGACGATGTCGGTGACTTTTTCGAAAAATGCGCCGTCCCGAAAGATACGGTAGAGGGGAAGGTCTCTGCGAATGTCGATGTCGGCCCCGAGCAAAGGGAGGCTGGGGTCTCCGGGTTTTGACAAGCCAATGAGCGGGCAGGGTTTCGGGTTGTTTGAACAGAACTGCAGGAAATCCGCCGCGTATCGCAGGGGCAGGATGACCAGATTCCCCTGGAGAAAATCGGGCGCCTGCCCTGCCGTCAGGCCTGCGAAGACGCCCCGCCGCGCGAGCCCGCGGATCTCGGCCCCCGAGCTTGTCCTGATCTCATCCCCCAATTTTTGAGCCCCTCCCGGCCGATAACACACAACCGGCCTTAGGAAAGGCGCCCGGGAGATAAAAATCAAATCGAATTAATTTGTTACGTTTGATAAATATTCTTTATGAGATAATCTTTTAGAAAGGCCACGACGTCATCGCTGATACTGCTCATCAAGCGGCTGACCGGCCCGCCGGAGATATAGGATGCGGTGAAGGAAATCGTCGGCAGCTTCACCTTGGTGTCAAGTTCCACGAGTTCCCCGGAGGCCAGCTCCGCCTTGATGACGGCCCTCGGCACCGCGCAGATGCCCATCCCGGATGTCGCGAGCCTGATCAGCGCCCCCAGAGATGTCGAGGTGGTCATATCCGGCGATCCCAGCGCATGCGGCGCCAGCAGTTCCCTGATGTGACGGCTGGGTTTCGTGTTGTTCGCAAAGGTGAGAACCGGCTGCTGCGCAATTTGCTCTAGGCTCCAGGCATCATGCCTTTCGGCCAGCGCGCGCGGGGCGGCAAAAACCATCTCGTAGGCACAAATCTCGCGGTTGGTCACGCTGACTTCCGCCACAGGACCCATCAGGAATGCCAGATCGATCTCTCTGGCGATCAGCGCGTTTCGAAGGTTGTCGGTCGAATCGACGCTCAAATCAAAAGCCAGTCCGTTGCGCGACTTGCTGAGATACCCCATGAAATCGGGAAGCCAGGTAGATACGATCGTTTCGGAGGCGCCGACGCGAATGATCTGTTCGATGTTTGTGGTGTCTGAGAAGGCCGCCAGGATTTCTTGGTCCAGATCCATAAGGCGTTCGGCGAAGACAAGCAGCCGTCTCCCCTCCGGCGTAAGCTCCGCGTTTCTACTCTCCCGAACGAACACACCGGCGCCCAGGTCCTGCTCCAGCACCTGAATGCGGGCGGAGATCGCGGGCTGCGTCAGGTTGAGTTTCTCGGCCGCAGCGCGAAAGCTCCCCAGGCTGGCGATCCAGTAGAAGGTGTCGATATTCCTGATTTTCATGCGCACATTCGCTGTCTGCAGATGGCATAATATTTTTCACCTGCCAGTATATTGTATAAAAAATTTTTATCGATGAGTTTTCAGAGATACCATTCCAGCAAGCGCAATGGTCGTCTCAAGCCGCGACGCGGATCACGCCTCTTCCTGGTAAGAAATCTCGATCACCTCGATTTCTTCAACACCTGCCGGGCTGCGCAGCTTGACGACGTCGCCTTCCCGGGCCTTCAAGAGCGCGCGGGCGATGGGGGAGACCCAGCTGACGGCGCCGGGCCAGAGCGGGGCCTCGTCGATGCCGACAATGCGGACGGTCCGTTCTTCGTCGCGGCTGTTGGCGTAGGTGACCGTGGCGCCGAAAAAGACCTGATCCCGGTTCTTCTGCTGGCGCTGGTCGACGACAACGGCGATCTCCAGACGCTTAAGAAGAAAGCGGGTGCGCCGGTCGATCTCGCGCAGCCGTTTCTTGCCATAGATGTAGTCGCCGTTCTCGGAGCGGTCGCCGTTGCCGGCGGCCCAGGACACCACCTCGACCACCTGCGGCCGTTCGACGGCGGTCAAGTGGCGCAATTCTTCCTGCAGCTTCGCCTGTCCCTGGGGGGTGATGTAGTTTTTCACCCCGGCCGGGATCGGGGCCTCTTCTTCGGCCAGATCTTCGTCGCTGTCGGTATCGTCGCTAAAGGACTTGGGCATGGCGCAGCTTGCCGCAATTTCGGAATCGCTGCTCCGTCCCTACCGCAGCCGCCTCTCAGCGCCAAGCAAAAAAGAAAATGCCCCGGGCCGTGAGGCCCGGGGCAAGGTTATCCTTCGCTTTGGCAAAAGGCGCAGGACAAGGCAACCTCTTTAAATAGCTCCCTCCGTCATCTGCTTGGCGATGTAGTCCGCCTGACGGATCGCCAAGGTCACAATGGTGAGCGTCGGGTTTTCCGCCGCACCGGTCGTGAACTGGCTGCCGTCCGAGATGAAGAGGTTCTTGATATCGTGAGTCTGACCGAAGCTGTTGCAGACGCCGTCGCCGGCTTTGGCCGACATGCGGCAGGTCCCCAGATTGTGGGTCGAGGGATAGGGCGGGACCTCATAGGCTTCCAGGGCGCCGGCCGCGTCGTAGACCGCCGTGCCCTGCTTGAAGGCATGGCTGCGCATGGCGATGTCGTTGGGATGGTCGTCGAAATGCACGTTGGGCGCGGGCATGCCGTACTGGTCTTTCTCGGTGGCGTGCAGGGTAATCGCATTGGACTCCTGCGGCATGTCTTCGCCGACCAGCCACATGCCGGCCATGTGATCGTACTGATCCATGGCGTGGGCGAACTCGCGGCCCCAGGCACCTGGGTTCAGGAAGGCGGCCATGAAGGGCAGGCCGATGGAGAGCGTTTCCATCTCGTAGCCGCCGGCAAAGCCCCGGCTGGTGTCATGCCCGGATTCATCGGTGATGATGCCGGCCATGGTGGTGCCGCGGTACATGTTGACCGGTTTCTCAAAGGTTGCGTAGACCGAGCCGGTCATGTGGCGCATGTAATTCCGGCCCACCTGGCCGGAGGAATTCGCCAGGCCGTCCGGGAACTTCGCGGAGTGGGAGTTGAGCAGCAGGCGCGGCGTCTCGATGGAGTTGCCGGCCACGGCGACGGCGCGGGCCTTCTGTTCCACTTCATTGCCGTCGGCGTCGCGATAGAGCACGCCGGAGACCTTGCCGCCGGCGTCGTGAAGAATCTGGGTCACGTGGGCCTGGGGCCGCAGCTCCAGGTTGCCGGTGGCCTCGCCCTTGGGGATCTCGCTGTAGAGGGTGGACCACTTGGCGCCCATCTTGCAGCCCTGGAAGCAGAAGCCGAGCTGGTGGCAGGAGTCGCGCCCGTCGCGTGGGCGGCTGTTGATCCCCATGCGGCCGGTGTGGCAGTTCTTGTAGCCCAGGCGCTTGGCCCCGGCGTACATGACCTTGAAGTTGTTGTTGCCCGGCAGCCCCGGGATGCCGTTGGTCCGGGTCACGCCGATATTGGATTCGGCCTTCGCGTAGTAGGGCTCCAGATCCTGCAGTGTCAGCGGCCAGTCCAGAAGGCTGGCCCCGGCGATGTCGCCATAAACCGTCTTGGCTTTGAATTCGTGGTCCTGGATGCGCAGGGACGCGCCGGCCCAATGGGTGGTCGAGCCGCCGACGGTTTTGCAGATCCAGGCCGGCAGGCCGGCGAAATCCTTGGCGACCCGCCAGGAGCCGGAGGTGGTGCGCTTGTCGAGCCAGGACAGCTGGCCGAAGGAGCCCCACTCGTCGTTCTGGAAGGTCTCGGTCGATTCGCGCTTGCCGGCCTCGAAGGCGACCACCTTGATGCCCTTCTGGCACAGCTCGTTGGCGAGGGTCCCGCCCCCGGCGCCGGAGCCGATGATGGCGACGACGGAGTCGTCGTTGAGGTCGAAGGTTGCCATGATTCTTGCCCTCCCAGCTCAGCCG
>CAJHXM010000595.1_pt1 | contig 10283 bp, 9 predicted proteins | sample 9198461 | NCBI WGS metagenome assembly CAJHXM01 (sample SAMEA7708299, study PRJEB35096) | sediment metagenome | biome: marine neritic benthic zone biome [ENVO:01000025]; feature: sediment [ENVO:00002007]; material: shallow marine sediment [ENVO:03000034] sea grass bed [ENVO_01000059] ...
CAACGGTGGAGGTAAGATCCCTAGAACCAGTCGGGGTCGCCACTCTCCTCTTGTCTTAGCTGCCCGGATCGACGACCTTTTCGACATCGGGTATCCTCGATTGGGCGTGCTTCTTAAATTAGGGATCACGAGACCTCTCCGCTACACCATGCCGGGGTATTCTGGTAACGGGATGTAACAGTCGAGGGCCAAGAGACAGAGCGTTACAAGAATCCAATCCCGGATCTGTTCGACGCTGCACGTAAAATACTGAAACCGCGGTCTTCGGCGATCTATCGTAGGTATTTTGAGGGGTCTAGAGGAACTGCGGCAGACCCATTATATTGGGGAATCGCAACATACATTCCGGATAGATTATGAACCTCAAGAAGGCGGGCACCCCGGTGAGGAGCGCAAAGACAAGCTTTGGATGGAAACGGCTGGCCGGCGGGCTCGCTGCGGCGAGTGCTGCCTTTTTGCTGTTTGGAACCGTCGCGGCTTTATGGGAAAACCCGTTCTTTTTTCGGATGACCCCGGTCGGTGGCTTCGAGATTTCGCTCCTCGCGGCACTTTCCCTGCTCTTGGGGGTCTACGTGATTATCAAGCGCGCTGTCTGCTCGCTTCGGACTGTCGGTATCGGCGGCGTCCTGAACTTCTTGGGCATCGCCTGTCCGGTCTGCAACAAGATTTTATTGCTCCTTTTCGGCGGCGAACTGCTCCTGACCTATTTTGAGCCGATCCGCGTCTACGTCGCAGCGGCGGGTGTCATTGTGACGGCCTGTGCGGTGATCCGGGAATGGCGCCTCAGAAGTGAGGATGGCGTGGCGAATGTGACCGCCGCGGTATGACCGTATATCCATAGCTCCCATTGGCTGTGGTGCCGGACAATCCGGGTAATCGAGGCTGCGCATAACGGTAACAGGATGTAACAGCCCCCAAAAAATGAGACAATTGGTTACAATAAAGGTAAGGCAGAGCCCAATCCGCAGGGATACCCTGCTGGAGGGGAGCGAAAACCATGGAAGAATCACCCCATATTCTCGTTGTTGATGACGACCGGGATATCCGGGAGCTGCTTTCCCGATTTTTACGGGGACACAGCTTCCGGGTTACCTTGGCGGCAGACGGGCGGGAAATGCGCCGGGCCCTGGACGATTGGCGCATCGACCTCGTCGTGCTCGATCTTATGTTGCCCGGCGAGAATGGTTTGACGCTGTGCCGCAACTTGCGGGCCAAGTCGATGCTGCCTGTGATTATGCTGACGGCAAAAGGCGAAGAGACCGACCGTATTGTCGGACTGGAAATGGGCGCCGACGACTATCTCGCCAAGCCTTTCAACCCCCGCGAACTCCTGGCACGGATCCGGGCCGTGCTACGCCGGGCGGAGGGGGCACCCCAAAAGGACGCCCACCGCGACCATAGCGTTGCCGATTTCGCCGGTTGGCGTTTCGATATCCGCCGGAGACAGCTGAAATCGCCGGAGAACCTGACGGTTGACCTTACAACCGGCGAATTCGAGTTGCTGGTGGCCCTTGTCGACAACCCGCAGCGGGTTTTGAGCCGGGAGCAGCTGCTCGATCTGGCGAGGGGCCGTGATGCCCCGGCTTTCGATCGAAGTGTCGACATGCAAGTTAGCCGCCTGCGTCAAAAGATTGAAATCGACCCCAAGGCCCCGGAACTGATCAAGACAGTCCGGGGCGGCGGCTACCTCTTCACCCCGGATATTGTCTTCACGTGAGAAAGTTCATGCCTCAGACGATTGCCGGGCGGACCGTCCTCATCCTGCTGATCGGCTTGACTCTATCGCACGCCCTCAGCACGGCGATCAACTATAATGACCGGGCCAATGCACTCTCCGTTCTAACGGGAAGCCATGCGGCCGAGCGAATCGCGACCATTGCCAAGTTGGTCGATGAATCCCCGCTTGAGGAGCGCGAGCGGGTTCTGGCCGCGGTTAATAATCCAACCTTACGGGTGTCCTGGGGCCGCGAAAACCTAGTGGAAGTATCGCCTGATGCCGCTTGGGAAACCCGCCTACTGCAAGAAACTCTCACCCTTTCCTTGGAGAGTCTGCGGCCGGGCCAGGTACGGGTTAGCTTCGGGGAGCATGCCCATACCGCCGATCAAGATGATTCATTGCTGGGCTTGCATCTCTTCTCGAGTGCAGAAGACTTGATGCATATTCACACTCAGCGACGGACCGATAATCTTGCTGCGGGGCGCAATCTGGACGCCGCCGTTCAATTGTCGGATGGGAGTTGGCTGAACTTTGCGGTGCCGCTTGGAGATGCCGGGTTCTTCCTGGCGGGGAGCTATCTTCTGTCGATGGCTCTGATGGTCCTGGCGGTGTTGGGTATGTCGATCTGGGCGGTGCGGCGCTTGACCGCACCGATGGCCTATTTTGCCCGGGCAAGCGAGCGCCTCGGCCGTGACGTCTACGCGCCGCCCTTGCCGGAAAAGGGCCCACAGGAAATTCGGCAGGTCACCAGCACTTTCAACAAGATGCAAGAGCGGATCCGTCGCTTTGTTGAAGATCGCACCGAAATGGTGGCGGCGATTTCGCACGATCTGCGCACGCCGATTACCCGGCTGCGCCTGCGCGCGGAATTCCTGGAAGACGAGGATGAGAAGCGAAAAATGTTCTCAGACCTCGATGAAATGGAATCGATGATTGAGTCGACTTTGGCTTTTGCACGGGACGACGCCACCCAGGAGCCTCTTGAAGATGTCGATCTGTCCGCCTTGGTCCAGCGCGTTTGCCACGACTTCCAGGATACCGGGGCCGACGTCGACTTCGCCCCCGCTGGACGTCTGTCCTACGGCTGCCATCCGACCGCCCTCAGGCGGGCCTTCGCGAACCTGATCGGCAATGCCCTCAAATATGGTGAGCGTGCCCGTGTATCTCTGGAGGATCAAGAATTATCCGCGGCCATCACGATTGAGGACCAAGGTCCGGGCATCCCCAAAGAGGAGCAGGAGCGTGTCTTCATGCCCTTCTTCCGTCTCGAGAATTCCCGAAGTCGAAATACGGGCGGCACGGGTCTTGGCCTGACCGTGGCGCGCACCATCATTCACGCCCATGGGGGGGATGTCACATTGAAAAATCGCACCGAAGGCGGCCTCAAGGTTGTGGTAACCCTTCCGAAGGCAATCCAGATGGCATGACAGGCCCGCGCGGACAGCCGTCAAGGATCCGTCGAAAGATCGGGATCTTGCTGATAATAATGATTCTCGCCTCTTGGCCGAGGCTGAGTTCGGCAAGCTCGCCCAGCATCACCCTCGTGTATCCGATCCCACCATTGGAGGAGACTTGGGAACATCTCATTTACGGGGCGGTGACGGACTACAGTCAGGTCCGTCTTGAAGAAATCCCCTTCATCCGGGCCGTCGGCCGCGGCTCCGCCTCTGGCCTCTACCGGGATGTGCCCTATGACGTCTCAGACCGTCCCTCAGGGGTCAGTTTCCGCATTCATGCCAAGCTTGCCAGATGCCTCGAGCGCCGCATTCTGAAGAATTGTGTCACGGAATGTCACATTGGTCAGAATGGTGACAATTAGTTACCGAAACGCTTCCCATTCAAAATTGGGGCCCGTTGCATCCAAGCCTTCTACGGCAAATGATAGGACCTAGAAGAAATGGTTCACCTGCAATGAGGCCCATGCTCCCGCCGATCGACGATCAGGCTGCTCGTACCATCCTTGATGTAGGTCATGGAAAGTTACGGGGTGATCTCGATGATATATGCAATAGAGGAGGACAATTTCCATGCAAGCACCTCATAAAGCCTTTGCCGCCGCTCTATTCTCCCTAGCGCTCACCCTGTCGGCGGGAATGGTTCTTGCCGATGCCAACCATCCCGCACAAGAAGGCGATGACAGTGGGCATGGCATGATGGAGAGCATGCGTGAGTTGCATCGCAGTCATGAGCATGGCCATGACTTCCAAGCGATGGAAGAAATGGCGCCCGAGCAGGCGGCCCGCATGATGAACCTGATGCGGGACGTAGGACTCGCGCTGCCGCCAATGGATCCTGCCCGGGGCCGCAAGCTCTTCGCGGAAAAAGGCTGTGTCGCCTGTCACTCGGTGAATGGTGTTGGGGTGGACATCGGTCCATCCCTCAATGCGGCAGATATGCCGTCACCGATGAATGCCTTCGAGTTTGCCGCGCGCATGTGGCGCGGTGCAGCGGCCATGACGGCGATGCAGGAAGAGGAACTGGGCGGCGTAATCAGCCTCACTGGCCAGGAGTTGGCCGACCTGATCGCCTTTGCGCATGACGCCGAGGAGCAGAAAAAGCTGGAAGAGTCCCAGATACCAGATAATATTCGGGCGAAATTTGCAGAGTAAGTTCCAATTTCCCACGGCACCCATCCCAAGAGCGGGTGTGACTAGTTTATGTAGAGATAGAAATACTTAGCCGTAACAATATGATAGAGTAACTCAGCTTAGTATTGGACAGTGTTTCGGTCCCATGAGAGTTTTGTTCGATAAAGGTGGTTGCGAGCCCCCGCAACCAAAACGCAAAAACCCGCCAGTTGGCGGGTTTTTTGCGTTTTGGGCGACGTTGGCCTATTTGGTCTGCGGAGGATAATGCCTGTGAACCCGGCCCCCAGTTCATCAACGCTCTGCCCCGTCTGCCGGACGGCCTCGGCGGAACATTTCTTGGTTATCGAAGGCCGCGACTATTGGCGCTGCGCGGCTTGCGCGGTGCGCTTTCTCGAGCCCGCACAGCGGCCGGCGCCGGAGGAGGAACGCGCGCATTACCTGCTGCACGAGAACGATGTGGACGATCCGGGATACCGCAAGTTTCTCTCCAAGCTCACCGAACCGCTGCTGGCGAAACTGGCGGCCGCTGCGCAGGGCCTCGACTACGGCTGCGGGCCCGGGCCGGCCCTGGCGGCGATGCTGGGTGAGGCGGGACACGGCGTGGCGCTCTATGATCCGTTTTTTCAGCCGAATACCGAACCGCTGTCGCGACGCTACGACTTCATCACCTGCACGGAAGTGGTGGAACATTTCCACCGGCCCGCGGCGGAATTCGACCGCCTCGGCGGTTTGTTGCGCCCCGGCGGCTGGCTTGGGGTCATGACCTGCTTTCAGACCGATGATGCGCGTTTTGCCGATTGGCACTACCGCCGGGACCCGACCCATGTGGTCTTTTACCGCGAGAGTACATTCGAGGCTATCGCGGCGCAGCGCGGTTGGAGCTGCGAAATTCCGGTCAAGGATGTGGTCTTAATGCAAAAGCCGGAGGCGAATTCGCGCTAGCGCACGATCGTTTCAGATTGAATCAATCTGGAACGTGAATCGTCCGCTATCCTATATGGTTAGAGACTGATTCACGGCTCATATCGTTTCGATATGAGCCGATCAGGCTCTAAGTGAGGCCAAGCTGGGCTTTCTTCTTGGCGGCCCAGGCCTGGATGATCCGGTCCGTGATCATGGCGATCAAGGCAATGCTAAATCCGGCGACCAGGCCTTGCCCCGCATCGGCCTTGCCGAGCGCGATATAGACCAATTGCCCCAGGCCGCGGGTGCCGACCAAGGCCGCGATGACCAGCATGGCGAGGCCGAACATGATCGTCTGGTTCAGCCCCAGCATGATTTCGGGTAAGGCCATGGGCAGTTGTATCTGGAAAAGAATCTGCCGCTTTGTGCAGCCCATAGAGGTCGCGGCCTCCATGACCTCCGGCCGGATGTTGCGCAGGCCGTGTTCGGTGTAGCGGATCATCGGGACGATGGCGTAGGCAATGACCGCAATCAATGCGGAAAAATCGCCGATCTGAAAAAGAAACAAAACCGGTATCAAATAGACGAATTGCGGCATGGTTTGGAGCGTGTCATTGATCGGCCGCAGCGTATTCGAGACCCGGTCGTTGTTGGCGGCCCAGACACCCAGGGCGATTCCGACGACAAAAGAAAACAATACCGCCGCACCGCAGAGATAGACTGAAAGCATGGCCTGCTGCCAAACGCCGCCCAGGAGAATAAAAAACATTCCCAGCACGGCGAAAAGCGCAACGCGCCAGCCGCCGGCCTGCCAGGCGATCAGGGTCACGACGGCGAAGAATACCGGCCAGGGCGTGTTGGTGAGTCCGAAGAAGAGGACGGCCCCAATGATCAGGGCCGTCACGCCACCCCGCCAGGTCCAGGCACGAAACGCGGCTACCGTCGCCGCAGCCACCAAAATCCAATAGAACGATTGAAGCAGCGGCGTAAAGTCGAAGCCCCAGGTCGAGGGCCGAATCGTTTTGATCAATCCGATCTTGATGGGCAGCAGGAAAAAGAAATTTGCGCCGCGTTTCAGGTCGTCAAAGAACACGCCATGATTTTTGACCACATAGCTCAGCCCCTGATTGATGATGTCCGCCGGATAGTATTGCCAGGCTTTGGGAAAGGCCGACAGGAAGGGCAGGACCAGAGATAACAGGACCAGGACCGCCATGATCGACAGGGCCATGATCAACATGGCGTGACGCTGCCAGACCGTTTCTTCGCCTGAATGCATGAAAAGATCGCGCCGGGTGAAGCCGGAAGAAATGCGGTCCATGATCATGGCGATCAAGGCGATCACCAGACCCGACAGGAGGCTCTGGCCAAACTGCGCCTTGCGCATGGTGGAGAGCACTTCCCAGCCGATATCGTCGAAGCCGCCGATGATCGCCGCGATGATCACCATGCTCAGCGCCGACATGGTGGTCTGATTGACCCCCACCATTATTTGCGGCAAAGCCGTCGGCACCTCGACCCACCAAAACCGCTGCCGCCTGGTGCAGCCGCTCATCGTGCCGGACTCTATAACGTCGGAGGGAATGCGCCGGAGGCCATGCATCACATTGCGCACCATCGGCGGACAGGCATAGATGGCACTGGCGATCAGGCCAACCACAGGCCCAAAGCCGAAAAGCAGCAAAATGGGTATCAGGTAGGCGAAGGTCGGTACGGTTTGCATGAGGTCCAGGCAGGGCTGAATGATCCTCTCCGCCCGATCCGAGCGATAGCCTAAAACACCGAGTCCGAAACCCAAGGCCACTGCCAGCGGCACGGAAACGCCGACCAGGGCCAGCGTATTCATACCCTCTTCCCAGTAGCCGGTCAGCACGATGTAAAACAGCGCCGCAGCCGTAAAGAGCGCCAGACGCCGCCCGCCAGCCACAAAGGCCAGGACCGTAAAGCCCGCCAATGTCGCCGACCAGGGCAACCATTGCAGTAGGGCCTGGAGCCAAATCATGGGCCACTCGAGACACCAGGAGGCGGCGCTGAACAGCCAGCTCAAGGTCTGAACGAACCAGTCCATCACGAAGTTGATGCCGGCAACGATTTCCTTGTTGAGGGCGACAGGGTATTGGCTCAGCCAAGTCACCTCGCCGCGCAATAGAAACGCAATGGCACTTATCAGAGCGACAGCGGCCCAGATAAGGATCGCAGGGTCTGAGATAAAGCCCTGGCGCTTGCCGGCGTCCATCACGGCCACAACGGCTACTCCCTCGCCCGGCCTTCGTCGCCGGCCAGGGCGGCCAGAACCCTCACAGCGGTAATCTGACCAATAACCTCGTTGCTATCGTTGGTGACGGCGAATCCATCCGGTTGGCGGGCGAAATACGGTAAGATTTCATGCAGCGACATCGTGGTGTGACAGGCATCCTGCGGATCCAGCCGGCCCTCATAAGGCTCCATGATATCCTCGACCGTAATCACCCGTACCAGCGGTACCTCGCTGGTGAATTCCGCCACATAGTCGTCGGCCGGGTTGAGCACGATTTGTGACGGGGTGCCGATTTGCACCACCTTACCATCTTTCATAATGGCCATCCGGTCGGCGAGGCGGAGCCCCTCCAGGAAATCGTGGGTGATGAAAACGATGGTTTTGTGCAGCATGGTTTGCAGACGAATGAACTCGTCTTGCATCTGCCGCCGAATCAATGGGTCCAGTGCCGAAAAGGGTTCATCGAGGAACCATAGCTCCGGCTCGACCGCCAGGGAGCGGGCGATGCCAACCCGCTGCTGTTGGCCGCCGGAAAGCTGGTTGGGAAAGGAGTTCTCCCGGCCGTCGAGGCCGACCAGTTCCACCATTTCCTGTGCGCGCGCCAGCCTTTCGCGGGTATCGAGCCCCTGGACCCTCAGGGGAAAGGCGACATTTTCGAGGACCGACAAATGGGGCAGCAGGCCGAAGTTCTGAAATACCATGCCCATCTTGTGCCGCCGGATTTCGATCAGCTCTTTCTCCGAGGCCTTGAGCAGATCGGAGCCGTCAAGCAGCACTTCGCCGGCAGTCGGTTCCACCAGGCGCGACAGGCACCGCACCATGGTCGACTTTCCCGAGCCCGATAGACCCATGATGATAAATATTTCTCCGACATAGACGTCGAAGGAAACATTGTCGGCGGCAACGACGTGACGTTCGGCGCGGAGCCGGTCCCCGAGCGCTCCCGGATCTTCCACGTTGCCCCGGCCCTCAGAAAAATAGCTGTCGGGATCTTGCCCGTAGACCTTCCAAATATTGCGACAGGAGATCTTGGCCTGCCGATCCCCATTTGGCCGGCTCCCATTTGAAGGAAGAGGCCTTGTCGGATCCATCATAGGGGATATTCCTTCCCGGCCCTTTGGGTGCTGAAGGCGTTACCGTCGGCTCAGGGTAGGGCGCAGAGATAGCCAGCCGGAAGCGCGGGGCGGCGCCGGAGCGCGCCGCCCGCAGTTTCCCGAAAGATCATTTGGTCGCGGCATCGACCCAAGGACGCCACTTGGCCTCATTGCTGTCGACCCAGGCCTTGACCACGCTATCCAGATCTTCGCCATTGACGTCGATCGCCGCCATCATGGGGATCTGATCGTCGTTGCCCAATTTGTAGTTCGCAAGAATTTCATAGGCTGCCGGCCATTTGTCCTTCATGCCGGCCCAGGCAATCTTGTTGATGTTTCCGCGCGCCCAATCGCAGTCATAGGTGGCATTGGGGTTCACGCCAACCGAGGCATCCTCATAGCAGCCGTCCTGGTAGGCAGGGAGTTCAACCGGCATGAGATCGACTTCGGCGTGGACCCAATGGGGCGACCAGAACATGACCAGGAGCGGTTGGTTCTTTTCGTTGGCGGCCTTGATCTCGGCGACCAATGCGCCTTCGGAGCCTGCCGGAACCGATTTGATCGGCAGATCGAGGGCGGTCAGACGATCCACGTTCGTCGTGCCCCAATCGGCGGGATAGTCGACCAAGCGCCCGTCTGGGAAGGTGTCGACATTGGAAAAGGCTTCTGCGCAGTTCTTGAGCCCTTCCCAACTGGGAAGCGCCGGACAGGCCGCCTTGGCCGCAGCGTTGTAAAACCAGGTCTCGACGGGCACCAGCCCAAGGTCTCCAAGCGCAACCGCCTGGCCGGAATCGAGCGCTTTGCTGTAGTGCTCCCCGATGTTCGAACTCCAGATTTCCAGCGTCGCGGAGATCGTGTTGTCGCGAATAGCCGTCAACTGTGGATAGTAACCAGCGGTCACGTACTCCACACCGTATCCGGCCCGCTTGAGAATTTCGCCGGCAACCTTGGTGGTGATATGTTGGCCGGTCCACTCGTTCATGGCGAGTTTGATCGGCTCGTCTTTGGCGCCCATTTCCGCGGCGCTCGCCAGTGACGCTTGCCCGGCCAGGAGGAATCCTGAAACCAGTAAAGCCGTGCACCCGCGTTTTGTCGTCCGTAGCATATTGTTAGCCTCCCTATATTTTGTTCTTGCCCGATGTTCCTACAGCGCAGGCCCAAGATAAAGCCATTTTTGGCTCACTCCCGACCCCATCCGACGGTCCTTGCCCGCCCAGAAGCAGGCGGCAAAACCGCCGAAAAGGCCGGATTCCGGGCCAATTGACAGCTCGCGATGCAAGTCATTGCCGACCGGGCGCCCGGTTGGCCGGCCGCCGAACCGGCGCTTTCGAGGCGCCCTGCGCGCTCCGCCATCACCCGCCGGATCGCATGGACTCGGGGGGAACGAGGATCTTGTAGCGTTCGCGGATCGCCGTATCCGCCGCGCTGCTCAGATGGTCCGGAAAGTGACTGGCCAGAATCCGCCGGGCTTCGGCACGGGCCTTGGCCCAGATGTCGAGCGCGCCCTTATCGGCCCAGGTGCGCGGGTCGTCCCGGTCGGCCAGGGGCGGGTAGTAATAGTCGCGCTGCATCGCCGCCATGGTGTGGGCGGCGCCAAGGAAGTGGCCTTCGCCGGTGACCGCCTCGCGGATCGCATCGAAGCCCAGGGTCTCCTCGGTGACCTCGATGCCGCGGATCATGCGATAGACGTGTCCCAGCATTTCGTTGTCGAGCACAAAGGCTTC
>CAJHXM010000079.1_pt1 | contig 10251 bp, 9 predicted proteins | sample 9198461 | NCBI WGS metagenome assembly CAJHXM01 (sample SAMEA7708299, study PRJEB35096) | sediment metagenome | biome: marine neritic benthic zone biome [ENVO:01000025]; feature: sediment [ENVO:00002007]; material: shallow marine sediment [ENVO:03000034] sea grass bed [ENVO_01000059] ...
AAATTCTGTCCCATACTCTTTGCCAACGTTTTGGCGCTTGCAGGGAAATCACCATGGAATTCTCCATTCAGCTTTCCGCCTATTACCCGGACAAGAGCTATGGCGGCGATCGGGTCTATGGCGACATGCTGAATGGAGAATTCCATGGTGATTTCCCTGCAAGCGCCAAAACGTTGGCAAGGAGTATGGGACAGAATTTTAAATTGGGAAATTGAATGTTTTTCATCTATTAATTCGAAAATACCGAATTAATAGAGCTGAAATATGAACATCGCAGCGCTCCAGACCTTCCTGACGGTGGTCCAGATCGGCAGCCTCAACAAGGCGGCCGAACAGCTCCACGTCACCCAGTCCACCGTAACCGCGCGGCTGGACACGCTGGAGGAGACCGTGGGGCAGAAGCTGCTGTTGCGTTCCCGGCGCGGCGCCGAGCTGACCAAGGCCGGCTTTGTCTTTCTGCGCCATGCCGAGCTGATCGCCCAGGCCTGGGACCAGGCCCGCAAAGCGGTGGGCTTGCCCAAGGGCTTTTCCGGCCTGTTCAGCTTTGCCTGCCATTTCGATCTCTGGGATCAGGCCGGCGCGGCCTGGCTGGAAAGCGTGCGCCAGGCGCAGCCGGACCTGGCGCTGGAGGCCTGGCCCGGCGACCTGGGCGAAATCCGGCGCTGGCTCTCCAGCGGATTGGTGGACGCGGCCCTGCTGCCGGAGCCGCTGACCGCGGTGGGGCTGGAGTCGCAAGGGATCCTGCAGGATCGCCTGGTCCAGGTTGCGACGGTCCGGCGGGCGGCGGTGGCCTGGGACCCGGCCTATGTCTATGTCGATCTGGGCAGCGAGTTCCGCCGGCAACACTCGCTTGCCTGGCCGGTCGAGGAAACGGCGCACATGACCTTCGGATCCAGCCGCTGGGCCCTGGACTATCTGTTGGAAAAGGGCGGGTCGGCCTATCTGCCCTGGCGGCTGACGGCGGCGCTGGTCCGCGACGGGCGTCTGCACGCCGTGGAGGGCGCGCAGGAGTTTACCCGCACGCTCTATCTCACCTGGCGCAGCGCCAGCCTCAACGATCACCCCTGGATCAAAACTTGCTCTACCCTATTAATCCATCGCCAGGAGAATGAAACAGATGACGTCCGACGCTAAAACGCCTTGTTACGTCCATGAGGAAGACGTCCCCTGGGGCGACTACTCGGCCTACTACCCGACCGATATGATGCAGCGCATGCGCGCCAAGCGCTTCATGGGGCCGGGCGGCGTGATGCCTCAGGGCGACATGCTGCTGGGCCTTTTGGAGCTCGATCCTGGCGCCAGCTATCCGCCCCACCGTCACGCAGCGCCTGAGGCCTACTATGTCACCCAAGGCCAGGCGGAATGCCATTTCGGCGACGAGCGCTTCATCGCCAAAAAGGGAACCGTGATCTATACGCAGCCCAACCTGGTGCACAGTTTCAAGAATATCGGCGACGACCGTTTCATCGCCATCGGGTTCTGGTGGGCGCCCGGCGGCGATCGGAAAATCCTGCGCGGCAGGCTGGAACTGCTGGATGGCCAGGGCAATGAGAGCTGAGAACGGCCATGCAGTCTGTGGCGCTGTAAGGCCTCTTCATTTGCTGGCAATATCTCTAAACTAGTCTTCTGGCCTTCACCATTAGGAATTCACCGCCGGCCCATGACCGTCCGTATTGCCACCCTTGCCCTGGCCTTCAAGTTCGGCCCCAAGCTGCTTTCCATCGGCGGTAAGCTGATTAAGTCGGCCAAGGTCGCCAAGCTGGGGCTGGCCGGGGCCAGTGCCGCCTCCTATAGCTGGCTCTGGTCCTGGGAATTCGCCGTCGTGGTGCTCTTCTCTCTGGTGATCCATGAGTACGGCCATGTGCGGGCCATGAAGCTGGTGGGCATTCCCACCAAGGGCTTTTACCTGATTCCCTTTTTCGGCGGCGCGGCGGTGCCGGAGCGGGCCTTTCAAAACCGCATGGAAGAACAGTTCGTCGCCATCGCCGGCCCGATCTTCGGGCTCGCCCAGGCCGTGCTCTTTTATGCGATCTATGTCTACAGCGGCCATCCGCTGGCCGCCGCCGTTGCGGCCTGGGTGTCGATCCTGAACCTCATCAATCTGATTCCCATTTCGCCGCTGGACGGCGGACGGATCATGAAGTCGGTGGCCTTTTCCATCGGCTCGGTCCTGGGGTTGGTCTTTCTTCTCGGCGCCATCGCCGCCTGCGCCGCGGCCATGATTTATCTGAAGTCCTGGGCGCTGGCGGTCATCACGGTGATCGCGCTGGCCGAGCTGCTGTACATGAAGCGCTCCTACGCCTTCACCTTCATGCCCGCCATGTCGCCGGCACAGATCGTCTCCAGCCTCGGGCTTTATATTCTGACCGCCGTCGGTTTCATCCTGGTGATCGCCGCCTGCGCCGGCGTGCCGGAAGCGGGACTGGCGCTGGAGCTGCTGCAGGATTGACTGGGGTCATTGCCTCAATCCTCCCTATGCCAAGCACTCCAGTGAATTACTTTTCTATGATGGAACGGATAGATCCTGAACCACCCTATTCTGAAGACGAACTTAAGCTCGACCGCGCCACCCAAGAGGCGTTGACAGTATTCCGCGGAGCCCGGATGTCCCGGCTGCCAAAAAAGTAAAGAGTGGGGGCCACCGGTTGGTGGCCCCCTTTGCATCCGCCTCGTCTCGGACGGATATCAGTTTCGTATCCTATTTAGGCGGCGGAGGCACCAGGCAGGACACCCCAACACTCACGTTGCCAGCCCCGTCCACCGCGGTCACCACGGCGTCGCCGTTGCCGATGATGTGCCAGTCGGTATCGGTGGCCGAACTATTGTTGCCGCTACCGCCGATCTTCTTTTGTACCGGTGTGGCGTCCTCATCCTGGGTGTACTTGATTTCGGTGCCCACACCAAAGGGACCGAAAACAGTGCCGCTGCCGTCGTCAAGGATGAAAATATCCAGCGGGTCACAACTGGCGCCGGAGAGGTTGTCCGTGGCCTCGACGATGTAAAAGCCGTCCTGGTTCTGTCCCTGACCGCCATTGCCCGGCGCATTCGGCTTGTTGTTGCCGTGGGGGTTCTCGGTAGGTTCGCAGGTGGCTACCGGCGCAATAGTGTCCACCCAGTCCTTGGTCAAGATGACGTTGTCGAGCATGCCCGCGATGGTCGTGCTCACGTTGATTGTATCGGTGCCCAGGCTTGAGCACTCGTTGGCGACCGCAACGTACTGGAATGACACGTCGGCTCCGCCCGGTGTTGCAAGGCTTGAACCCGCCGCTCCGGAGTGTGGGCCGGCGATGACCGCGAAGTCGATGTTACGGTCAGGGCCCGTTCCGCCGAGGATGCGGGCGTTGACCGTATGCTCGGTATCTGCGCTCAGCTCGTTGACCGCATTTGCCGGATCGGCCGCCAGTTGCAGCAGATGGACATCAACATTCGCCACGACCGTGTCGGAACCCGCGTTATCGGACCCCTCGGCAGTTGCGGTGATGTTGTAGTCGCCGACGCCCCGATTGGGGAGCGCGTCGTAGTCGGCCGTGACCGGGCCGTCTGCCGGCAAGACTATACTGGTGTTGGTCGCGACGTTGCCGCCATCGACCGCCACTTGGATCGAATCGAGACTGGTGGCGATAAGATCGGGCAACGCTGTGACGATGTCCGCCGGATCCGGCAACGGGGTGCAGCTACCGCCACTGAGATCCGCCATCCGCTGCAAGTCGACTCCGGCGCCGCTGCCGCAGGCTGCGCTTGCGCCAATTGCGAAGGAGTCGATCCGTACGCCGAGAGTTGCTACCGCGGCGTCGAAGGCGATGAGGTTCGAGAGTCCGCTGTCTAACCCATCGGAGACGAAGAAGACGCGCTTTGTCCCGGCCCCACTCGCGCTAACGCTGTTGTTGGCGGCCTGGAGGCCGGCAGTGAAGTTTGTCTCGAATCCAACGAGCTTGTTCGTGAACTGTGTGACGCCTCCATCGGGACCACCGAAAACCGAGAAGGCCGAGTTCGCGACGGTTATGGCATCGGCGAAGACGCTTGTCAGCGGTTGGTCACCCGCAATGCCGCTCATGTCCGCGGACGCCGCGCTGGTGGCGAACACGGTCACGCCGGTATCCAACACCGAGGAGAAGTTGGGATCGTTGATGACGTTGACAACGGCTTGTTTCTCGCAATCAAGGACAAAGCCGCCGAGACAAACAATATTCACGTTGTTGGTTGAGCCGGACACGTCCATGACGAAGGTCACATGGATGTTCGGCGTGCCTTGGCCAACGCTGGCCTCACCGTCCACCGGAACATCAATCGTTCCACCTGGACCGGAGGCGGCCGGGATCTTGAACTCTTGTTCGTCAAGCGGGTCGTCGATTTGCACCGACAGATCGGCGCCATTCGGTAGCGTCGTGGTGTCTACATGGGCCGCTAGCGCGATCCATGACGCGAGCCCAACGGGGACAGCAACGGTGAGGGCCGCTCCCATTTTCAAGCATGATTTGAACTTAGCCATCTTTCCCTCCTAGTATGTTGAAATACGGACTGAGAACGTTGTTTTGTAAGTCTTTGAGAGTTAATTGGATCTCTTGTGCGCCGTGCTAGACCTCCCTTCCGTGGCGTCGTGAATGGCTGCTCGCTGCGACCGTGTTTGAAATTTTCGAACCGTCGCTCAAAAGGTCGACTCCTGCAGTTGAATCATCAACTCGCCGCCCGGCAGTGTAGGCAATTCCTCCCGGCTGACCGCGCGATAGCCATTGGCGCTAACGGTCACCCTGTGATGGCCAGGGCCGAGTTCGGTGAAAATGAAATATCCGCTGCCATCGGTCACCGTCCGGCGCCGCGAACGGCTTGTCACCCCCCGTTCTTCGTCCGACCAGAGAAGCTTTACCTCGGCACCGGGTACCGGATCACCGCTCGAGCTCACGACCAGGCCGGCCAGTTCTTCGTGGCCCCAGTCGAGAATAAGGTCCGCAGTCGTGGTCTCGCCGTCCTCTAGCTGGATACCGCCCAGGCTGAACTGCGGAGTGCCGCGGCTGCCCAGGGTGACCTCTCCCGCCGGGACATCAACAACCTGGAAACTGCCATCAGACTTGCCGGTGACGGCAAGACTTCTGTCGGCGCCGGGCGCGCTGTTCCACATCCAGAGAGTATGGTGGGGAACCGGTTCGCGATAGCTGTTGACCATACGGCCCCGCAGGCTCCCGGTTCCCAAGGACTCAAGCACAATGGTCAGGCCAAGGCCGTCGGTGCCGACCCGCAAGCCTTCCTCCATATAGTTCTGGTACTCTGCCCTTGGGCGCGCCCGAAGGCGGTAGCCTTCGCCGGTTTCGACATCATCGATCAAAAAGAACCCCTCGGATCCGCTGACGGTGGAGTAGCGGTTCTGAAGTTCTTGCGAATAGATATGAATTCGGACCCCACCGATTCCCCTGTGATTTTCGTCCATGACGGTTCCCTGGACGGAAGCGGTCTCGCCGATTTGGTCGAGTTGAGCGTCGAGCCGCGATTCGGCAACATTGCGCAACGACGCCTGGCGTACGCCCAGAGTCCGGGCGCGATAGCCGGCCTTGGTGAAGCGTATGCTTCGGGTGCGCGACCTTCCGTCGACCGTGAGCTCGAGGCTGTAGCTACCGGTGCTGTCCGTCTTGGCGACTTCACTTTCGTCCGTTGGCGCAACACGGACGCCAGCGACGGGTGCACCGGACTCATCCGTCACCTCACCATGAACGATAACGGGCGCGCCGCTGTCTGAGGTCACACGGAGTACCGCCGAACTGACGCCGGTACGCACGATAGATCGTGCGGTGCTGTAGAGCTCGGTTGCTTCCGTTTCGAGGAGATATTCGCCGTCCGGCAGATTGCCAAAGGCGAAGTAGCCTACCGCATCCGTCAGGACTGCATTCGTCCGACTGCCGAGACTGGGCGTTTCACTCTTTTGGGCTAGGCGACGTGCCGAGGCGGCCACCTCCATGTCGGGCACAGGCTCGCCGGACTGATCGAGAACCCACCCGGAGATCGGCAAAGCCAGCGGCTCGTCATCGATTTGAGAATCCGACGCCGCCGCAGCGCCGACGGCGCTTGGGTCTGCCCCTGCGTTATTGCGTGCGATTGTCGGTGCCGCGCCGATGTCTACCTGCACAAGTCCAGAATCTACGCTGCTGAACGAACCCCCGGCGGAGTCTGAGAGGCGGTCATCGGCCTGAAAACTATCGGAGCCTCTGTGGCGGCCAAAAGCCGTCAGGGTCGCGGAATCTTCGCTACTTAAACCTCCCACAGCGCTGAATACTGCAGGGGCGTTTGCCGATTCTTCGAAATGTGTCCAATAGAGCCAAACCGAGAGCGCGCTTGCACAAACGACCACGGCCGCAATAGAGATGGCGGCAACCCGAATAGGGTTGCTATCACCGGCAGTCGGCTCCGGTTCGTATGGTCCAGCACCGCGGCCTAGTGATTCACCTAATGGCGTATCAGGTTTAGAAACCCCCATAGCTCGCTCCTCCCACATGCCGCTATGTCCCATCGATGGACAAGCGCGCTAACCAAAGCAGCCAATTGAGTTCGCAAATACTCCTCTTGCGCCAGTTTATGGACGATAGTTTATGGACGACAGTTTAGATCATGAATGCACCATAAAGCTCAGCGCGATGCGCTTTGGCATTCCTGGCCAAGAGTGTGCCGCAATCTCCGAGGGGTTCCCTCGTTGCCGCGACAACCTCCTTATTTCACGAGAGTTTTGTTTTGGTCAGACGGACACCATCTAGCGGTTCCTTCAAAAAGTTTAGTAGCCTTACGTTGAATTCAACCGAAATTTCAGTGTAATCACCGCGGCTTCCTGCGAATCTATTTCCCCAATCCCTAAGGTGTTTAAGTAAACCATAATCTAAAGGCTATGTCGATAGGCGATGACCTGAGCCTTCCTTTCCTTACCTTTCATTTGTTGACAAAGTCTATTCTAGCTTGAGGGGTCACTCAAAAAGGGAGTTGTGCCGAAAAATCTCCTCTCCCACCAGAGGAGAGGATTAAATGGGTTGGGTCAGGCCTGTAATACCTCGGCCAACCTGCACACGCCCTCGCGAATTTCCTTCTCACCATAGGCGGCATAGCCCAGGACCAGGCCCTGGCGGGTGGGGGGGCCGATGAAATAATCGGAAAGCGCCGGGACGGCGAGACCGGCTTTGGCAGCACGGGCGGAGGCTTCCCGGTCGTTCATGCGCGCGGCCAAGCCGGGGGCGAGGCCGGCGACCAGGTGCAGGCCGGCCTGGTCCGGCGCCAGGTCCAGCAGGCCCTCCAGGTGTTCCGCCGCGGCCTGCAGCAGCACCGCCTGGCGTTCGCCATAGAGCGTGCGCATGCGCCGCACGTGGGCGGCGAAGTGGCCCTCCTCGATAAAGGCGGCGAGCGCCGGCTGCATGATCAGGCTGGGGTGGTCGTCCAGCACGGCGCGAGCCTGCACCAGGGGCTCGACCAGGGCGTCGGGCACCACCAGATAGCCGATCCTGAGAGATGCAAAGAGAACCTTGGAGAAGGAGCCGATGTAGATGACCCGGCCCTGGCGGTCGAGCCCCTGGAGCGCCGAGAGCGGCTTGCCGCCATAGCGGTATTCGCTGTCGTAGTCGTCTTCCAGGATCCAGGCCCCGGCCGCGGCGGCCCAGTCCAGCAGGGCGAGGCGCCGCGGCAGGCTCATCACCGTGCCAAGAGGATATTGATGCGAGGGCGTGATGCAGGCCATGCGCGCATCCGGCGCGCTGGCCAGCCCCGCCGACAGGGACAGGCCCTCGCCGGCGACGGGCAGCGGCACCAGTTCTGCCCCTGCGGCGATGAAGGGGCCACGCAGGCCGGCGTAGCCGGGCTCCTCGATCCAGACCTTGTCGCCGGGGTCGAGCAGGCAGCGGGCCACCAGGTCGATGGCCTGCTGGGCACCGGAGGTGATAATCACCTGCTCCGGCCGGCAGACCAGGCCGCGTACGGCTTTCAGATACTGGGCGATGGCCGTGCGCAGCGGCAGGTAGCCGGCCGCGGCGCCGTGGCGCAGATGGTCCGGCTCCGGGTTGCGCCAGAAGCGGCCCAGCAGCCGGGCCCAGACATCGAAGGGAAAAAAGGCGGTCTCGGGACCCGGCAGGAAGGGCACTTCGGTCTGGCGCGGCGTGCGCCGCAGGGCTGCGAGCGCCGCGCCGCGGGCGGAGAGGCGGGCCGGCGGCGGGGCGGGCGCCTCTGCGGCGGGTTGGGCCACCGCCGCGACCCCCAGCAACTCCTCCGGCAGCACCGGAGAGACATAGGTGCCGGAGCCGGTGGTGCTGGCCAGATAGCCTTCGGAATAGAGCTGGTCATAGGCGCTGACCACGGTGTTGCGGGAGCAGGCCAGCTCCCGCCCCAGGCTGCGCGAGGAGGGCAGGCGGCTGCCGGGGGCCAGACGCCCGGCCAGGATGGCGGCGCGGATCTGGTCGTAGATCTGACGCTGCAGACTGTCCGGCCCGTCGAAATCCAGGGCCAGGGCCAGCAGGGGCGCCGCCAGACCGCGTTTGTTCGCCATGACCCGGCTCACGCGGGGCCTCCTCCCTAAAAGTGGTTCTATAGAATAGGCGGAAGCGGCGGTTCCGGGCCAGCCATTTGGAATGGACTCTGTCACCCCGGAAACCGCTTTGCCCCAAATCTTCGATTTGGTTGGAAAAGGGGATTATCCGGGGTCTTAATCCGGCGCAGGCTCGTCGGCGAAAGATCCCGGATAAAGCCCTTCGGGCTATTCCGGGATGATAAATTTTGGGGCAGACCCCTCAGAAGTCGCTGCAGATGCCTTTGCGCTCCCAGTCGCCGTAGCGGGTGGGCTCGGGGCCATCGGGGCCGCCGATTTCCTTCGGCCAGGTGGCGGGGTCGCCGGGCTTGGCTTTGGCGGCCACGGCCGGCGCCGGCTTGGCGTCTGCAGGGGGCTTCCGGCCCTTGGCCGGTTTGGCCTTATGGGCTTTGAAAAGCTTGCTCATTTCATAGATATGGCACTTCGGCGCCGCTTCTCCAAGCCTTGACGCTTTGCGCTACAGCCCCTACCTGCTGTGCCATGAATTATTTCCGCACCGGCCTGTTGCTGGCCGCAATGACGGCGCTCTTTATGGCTGTCGGCTATTTTATAGGCGGTACCGGCGGCATGGTGATCGCCCTGGTCGTGGCCGTCGGCATGAACGCCTTTGCCTACTGGAATTCCGACAAGATGGTGCTGCGCATGCATGGCGCGCGCCAGGTGGATCGCCAGGGCGCGCCGCAGTTCTACGCCATGATCGAGCAGCTCGCGGGCCGGGCCGGCCTGCCGATGCCCAAGGTCTACATCATGGAAAACGACCAGCCCAATGCCTTTGCCACCGGGCGCAACCCGGAGAACGCCGCGGTGGCCGCCACCACCGGCCTGCTGCAGCGCCTGAACCAGGAGGAACTGGCCGGGGTGATGGCGCACGAGCTGGCCCATGTGAAGAACCGCGATACCCTGACCATGACCGTCACCGCCACCATCGCCGGCGCCATCGGCATGCTGGCGAGTTTCGGCATGTTCTTCGGCGGCAACCGCAACAACCCGCTGGGCATCATCGGCGTGCTGGCGGTGATGTTTCTGGCGCCCATGGCCGCCGGCCTGGTGCAGATGGCGATCTCCCGCAGCCGGGAATACGAGGCCGACCGGGTCGGCGCGGAAATCGCCGGCAATCCCCGCGGGCTCGCCTCGGCGCTGGAAAAGATCCAGCGCTTCGCCCAGGGCATCGACAACAACGCCGCCGAGCGCAATCCGGCCACGGCGCACCTCTTCATCATCAACCCGTTGCACGCCCACAAGGTGGACAGTCTTTTCTCCACCCACCCCAACACCGCCAACCGCATCGCCCGGCTGCAGGAGATGGCCGGCGCCGGCCGTTCGGTCTTACCGGACAGCGGCGGCGCGGTGCAGCGCGGCCGCCGCGGCCCCTGGGGATAACTCCTTTTCCTTGCGCCGCTTCCGATAGCTGCTAAATCCGGGCCCATGCCGGGCACCTCCCCCAATCCGCGCGCCGTGGCGCTGCAGCTCTTCAAGGCGGTGATCCACCAGAAGCAGGCCCTGGATCTCGCCCTGGCGCAGAACGACCGCCTGGCGCAGCTGGAGCCGCGCGACCGTGCTTTCGCCCGCCTGCTGGCGGCCAGCCTGCTGCGGCGCCTTGGGCAGATCGACGCCCTGATCGATCACTGCCTGGAGCGGCCCCTGAAGGCGCGCTACCGCGACACCCGGGACCTGCTGCGCCTGGGCACCCTGCAGCTGGTGTTCCTGGA
>CAJHXM010000282.1_pt1 | contig 10236 bp, 8 predicted proteins | sample 9198461 | NCBI WGS metagenome assembly CAJHXM01 (sample SAMEA7708299, study PRJEB35096) | sediment metagenome | biome: marine neritic benthic zone biome [ENVO:01000025]; feature: sediment [ENVO:00002007]; material: shallow marine sediment [ENVO:03000034] sea grass bed [ENVO_01000059] ...
TACACGTACCAGGTTACCTGGGCGAGCACGGTTGCCGAAGGCAGCACCGCCATGGCGGAGGGCCGGTACGACGTTTGCTTGCTGGACTATCACATCGGGTCACAAAGCGGGCTGGAAGTTCTTCAGTCCACGCGCGACATTCCGGACAGACCACCGATCGTGCTGGTCACCAGTTCCGCCGACATCGAAATCGATTACAAAGGCATGGAATTGGGGGCGACGGACTTCCTCGAAAAAGACAATCTTTCCCCAGCGATGCTGGAACGCACGATCCGTTATGCGACGGACCGGAAGCGTACGGAAGGCGAACTGCGCGATGCCTTGGATGCGGCCGATGCGGCCAACCGGGCCAAGTCATCCTTTCTGGCCAACATCAGTCATGAATTGCGGACACCGTTGAATGTGATCATCGGCAATGCGGAAATTCTGAGAGACCAGGACCTTTCTCGAATGCCGGAAGAGGAGCGCGACGCTTTTCTAACGGACATTCATGATAACGGGACATTTTTGCTGGAGTTGATCAACGATCTACTCGATCTTTCAAAAGCCGAGGCCGGCCGCTTTGAGTTGATCGAAGAGGAAGTGGTAGTTGGTGAGATTGTGGAGAACGCGATTTCGCTTGTGAAACGCCTTCCCTATGCGGCGGGCCTGGAGATATTGCAGCAGGGCGATGCGGTGAAGGAAACGCTGGTGGCCGATGGGCGGCGGATCAAACAGGTTCTGGTGAATCTGTTGAATAACGCGACAAAGTTCACCCACAACGGCGGCAGCGTCACCGTCACCACAAAGATCGATGAGGCAGGATGCTTGTCACTGGAGGTCGCCGACACGGGGGTGGGCATTGCAACGGCTGACCTGGAGCGGATCATGGAGCCCTTTGTGCAAACGGGTTCAGGTGCCGCCGCCGCGGAGCCCGGAACTGGCCTGGGGCTGCCGCTGGTGAAGACACTGATGGAGTTGCATGGGGGCAGCATCCACATAGCCAGCGATCTGGGTGTCGGGACCCGGGTGTCGGTGACCTTTCCAAAAGAGCGCCGTCTGGAAATTTCTTGAACTAAGATTCTTTCGGTTGATTTCCCGAAGGTTGTGCCGTCTCGTTGGGCTCTTGACCGTAGTCTCGGCCGCTTTGCGGTTCGATTGGGCTGCGTCGGCAGATCGGCATCGGGGGAGCTTCAGTGGCCAGTCGCTTGGAAGACGGCGGTGAGGAGAGGCATAGCCGGCGGCGCTTGGGCGGGTGGTTGCTTGGGCAATTTCTGCAGGACCGGGCGCGCTGGCCGCTGTGGCTGCCGGTGGCCTTTGCTTTTGGTGTTGGCGGCTATTTCGGACTGCCTTGGGAGCCGGCTCTGTGGGCCGGGCCTGTTGCCCTTCTCCTTTCGGGGTTTTTGGCTCTTGGATTTCGGGCCTCGCCGGCGGTGCTTGCCTGTCTGTTGATCGCCGCCTCGGGGGCGGCGGGATTCACCGCAAGCCAGATGCGGGCGGCGGCGGTGGCGGCGCCCGTTCTCGCCAAACGCAGTGCGCCCATGACTCTGGTGGGAGAGGTTCTGAAAATCGAGCTTCGGGAAAAGGGACAGCGCATCTTGCTGCGTCCAATGGAATTGCCGGGAGTGGCACCGGAAAGCTGGCCGGCACGCGTTCGGGTAAAACTGGCCCGGACCCAGGCTGAGATTCGCCCCGGCGACCGGATTCGGGCCCGGGTGATTCTGCAGCCGCCGCCGGGACCGGCCGAACCGGGCGCCTACGATTTTGCCCGCCGGGCCTATTTCGAGCGCCTTGGGGCGGTGGGATTCGTCCTGGGCAAGGTGACCCGGCTGGCAGAGCCCGCAGGCAGTGAACCAGGGCGCGCCTGGTGGGCTGCATGGCAGCAGGCCTGGATCGTGGCGCGCTTCGAGATCTCTGCGCGCATATGGGCAGTGGTGCCCGACGAGCGGGGTGCCGTGGCCGCCGCCCTCATGACCGGCGAACGCGGCCGCATACCAGCCGAGGTGCTGCAGGCGATGCGGGATTCCGGTCTCGCGCATCTGCTGGCAATCTCCGGACTGCATATGGGGTTGGTTGCCGGGCTGCTGTTCGCCGCGGTGCGCGGGTTGCTCGCGCTTGTCCCCCGCCTGGCGCTCTATTACCCGATCAAGAAATGGGCTGCCGTTGCCGCGGGTCTGGGCGCCTTTGCTTACCTCTTTTTGGCCGGTGCGACCGTGCCGACGCAGCGCGCCTTTCTGATGGCGTCGGTGGTGTTGTTGGCGGTTCTGCTGGATCGGCGGGCCATTTCGATGCGGCTGGTGGCCTGGGCAGCCTTCGTGGTTTTGCTATTGGCACCGGAAAGCCTCTTAAGCGCCAGTTTCCAGATGTCCTTTGCCGCGGTCATTGGGCTGGTGGCATTCTATGAATTGCTGCGGAACCGGCCGGGGTTCTGGGCGCGGCGTTCCCGGTTGCGGCGTATCGGGCTTTACCTGCTGGCGGTCCTAATGACCTCGGTGATCGCCAGCCTGGCGACGGCGCCCTATGCGGTCTTTCATTTCAACCGTCTCGTGCTCTTCGGCCTGGCGGCGAATCTGCTGGCGGTCCCGATCACGGCAATGTGGATCATGCCCTGGGCCATCCTCGCCTTTGTGCTGATGCCGTTTGGGGCGGAAGCGATCGCGCTGGTGCCTATGAGCTGGGGCATTGGCTGGATTCTGGCGGTCGCGCGGAGCGTCGCCGCCTGGGAGGGGTCGGTACAGGTGCTGCCGGCAATGTCGACCTTGGCTTTGCTGAGTGTGACGCTTGGCGGTCTCTGGCTCTGTCTTTGGCGGGCGCGCTGGCGGGTCATCGGGTTCCTGCCGATTTTCCTGGGTCTGCTGTCGCTGTCCCTCGCGGTGCCGCCGGACATTTGGATTTCGGGCGATGGCAAGCTTGTCGGGTTGCGTGGTGACAGCGGAAGCCTTTGGCTTTCCACCACCCGGGCGAAGCGGTTTCAGGCGGATGTCTGGCAGCGCCGGGCCGGCGTGATGGAGGGCAGCCTTTGGCCCCGGGATTCGGGCAGCGAGCGGCTGAGCTGCGATTCCTTAGGCTGTATCTATCGCCGTGGAGATCACCTGGTGGCCCTCGTTGAGGATCCGCGGGCGCTCGATGAGGACTGTTATCGGGCCACGCTGTTGATCAGCAAGGCGCCGCTGCGCGGCCGGGCCTGCCCAGGACCGCAAGTTGTCATCGACCGCTTCGACCTTTGGCGTGAAGGGGCCCATACGATCTGGCTTCAAGGCGCGGGAACCGAGGTGAGGTCAGTGGGCCGCTGGCAAGGGGCAAGGCCCTGGTCCCAGTGGCGCCGTCCAGAATAGGCAATCCAGGAAAACCTAGACCAATAGAGCCTGGCTTAGGGACCTGGAACATGCCGCGCCGCGTGAAGCTCTAATAGCGCCGCAGCAACCCCACCAAACGACCCTGAATTCGCACGCGTTCCGGCGGGAAGATGCGGGTTTCGTAGAGCTTGTTCGCGGGCTCCAGCGCAACCGCACCGCCTTTGCGGCGCAGCCGCTTCAAGGTCGCTTCCTCGTTGTCCACCAGGGCAACAACGATGGTGCCGTTCTCCGCGGATTCCGTCTGTTCGATGATGACCGTATCGCCGTCCAGAATGCCGGCCTCGACCATGGAATCCCCATCGACTTCCAATGCATAGTGCTCGCCGCTGCCCAGGATTGAGACGGGCACATCGACAAAAGAGGAAGGGTCGCGCAGGGCCTCGATCGGCGTGCCGGCGGCTATCCGGCCATAAAGCGGAAGCTGCAGCGATTCATTATCCGGCGGCAGCTCATGGCTTTCGGGGGTGCCGGAAAAGTTGCCCCGAATGACATTTGGCGCAAAGGGCGAGGCGGGCGCCGCCTGCGCCAACTGGCCAAGGTCCTCCGGCAGGCGCAAGACTTCCAGGGCCCGGGCCCGGTGCGGCAAACGGCGGATAAAATTGCGCTCTTCCAGTCCCGTGATCAGACGGTGAATGCCGGATTTGGACTTCAGGCCCAGGGCGTCCTTCATTTCGTCGAATGAAGGCGAAACGCCGTTCTGCGACAGGTGTTGATGAATGAATCGCAGCAATTCGTGCTGTTTCTTGGTCAACATGGCCCTGGTAGTCCCCTCGAATCGATGACCTACAACATATAGAACAAAACAAAAACTCTGTCTATGTTCTATTTTGGTTCTTTTCGCCGGTCAAGCGTCATTTCCCAGATAGTCCTGGAAACCCGATATGACACAGAAGGCCTGGCGGGGCTGAAATCGCCTAGAGCCTGATCGGCTCATATCGAAGCGATATGAGCCGTGAATCAGTCTCTAAACTATTAAGGTAGCGGACGATTCACGTTTCAGATTGATTCAATCTGAAACGATCGTGCGCTAGGAATCAGATGGCCGGGCTGGCACCGGGCAGGGGCAGAATTTGGACCGGCTCGCCGGCCGGGGCCGCTGGCGCATGGGGCGGGCGCATGATCAGGCAATCGGCCTTGGCGAGCGTCGCCAGCATGGAAGAATCCTGACGTGGGAAGGGCCGCGCCACACGCCGGCCGTCCGTGTCCAGGGTCAGTTGCGCCCGCATGTACTCCTGGCGGCGGTCGTTTTCCGGCAGGGGGGCACCGAGAATCGCCGTTTCCAGGGCTTCGGTTTCGGGCGGCCGCCCGAGCAACCGTTCGATCGCGGGTTTGAGGAAGATCGTCGCACACACCAGGGAGGAGACCGGGTTCCCTGGCAGCCCGAGCAACGGGACCTCCTTGAGTTGCCCGAATATCAGGGGTTTGCCGGGCCGCATGGCGATTTTCCAGAAATCCAGCTCCAGGCCTTCTCGGCTCAGGGCCGAGCGGATCAGGTCATGTTTGCCGACGGACGCGCCGCCCGACGTCACCAGGAGATCCGCGCCGTGGGCGCTGGTGGCCAGGGCGATCAGGCTCTCCGGGTCGTCCGGCGCGATGCCCAGATGCAGTGCCTCGCCGCCGCAGGCCTCCACCAGAGCCGCCAGCGAGAAGCCGTTTGAGGAGACGATTTGGTTTGGACCCAGGGGGTCGCCCGGCAGCACCAGCTCGTTGCCGGTGGAGAGGACCGCCACCCGCGGCCGGCGCCGGACCCGCAGCCAGGGCACATTCATGGCCGCGGCCAGTCCGATATCGCGCGCGGTCAAGCGCCGCCCGGCGGTGATCCCGACTTCGCCGGATTTGAAATCCAGGCCCGCCGGCCGGACATAGGTACCCGGCGTCACGCTTTCCTTGACCAGCACCTGGTCGCCCTGCTGTTCCGTGTTCTCCTGAATGACAATGGCGTCGGCGCCCGCCGGAAGCGGACCTCCGGTAAAAATTCTGACCGTTTGGCCGGCATGCAACGCGGCTTCATAGGCGCTGCCGGCGGGGGCTTCGCCGACCTCGGTAAGGGCGCTGGGAATGTCGCCCAGGTCCGCGGCGCGCACCGCATAGCCGTCCATCGCCGAGACATCGCTGGGGGGCTGCGTCAGGCGGGAGACCACATCCGCCGCGAGGACCCGCCCCAGCGCCTGCTGGAGGCTGACGGTTTCGGCGGGCAGCGGCTGGAAGGCCGCCAGGATGCGTGCGAGGGCTTCTTCGACCGACAGCATCAGGAAGCCTCGTAGGTCCCTGATTTTCCGCCTGATTTATGCAGTAATATTATGTCTGTAATCTGCATGCCGCGGTCCACAGCCTTGCACATGTCATAGACCGTGAGAGCGGCGACTGCGACCGCCGTCAGGGCCTCCATCTCGACCCCCGTCTTGCCTTTCAGCTTGCAGGTCGCGGTGATATCGACCGCATTTCGCTCCGGAGCCAGGCTCAGGTCCACCGTGACCGAGGTCAGCGCCAGGGGATGGCATAAGGGAATCAAATCGGGCGTCCGCTTCGCCCCCATGATCCCTGCGAGGCGGGCCACAGAGAGGACGTCGCCTTTCTTCACCCCGCCGGCCTCGATCAGCGCCAGGGTTTCGGGCTGCATCAGGACCGATCCGGCCGCCCGGGCGATGCGTTCGCTGTCTGCCTTGTCGGAGACGTCGACCATCACCGCCTTGCCGTCTTTGTCGAAGTGGGTGAAGCCGGACAAGTGCGTTCTCTCCAAGGGCCTATTGGGCCGCGGCTTGTGGCATCAGCAGGGCGCTGGTGGCCGCGGCGACATCGGTTTGACGCATCAGAGACTCGCCGATCAGGAAACAACCGGCACCGGCCCGTTCCATACGGGCCAGGTCGGCCGGACTGTGCAGGCCGCTTTCGGCGATCAAAAGGTGGTCCGGCGGGACCTGGGAGCCCAGTTCTTCCGTCGTGGCTAGATCTACCGCCAAAGTCTTGAGGTTGCGGTTGTTTATGCCAAGCAAAGGGGAGCGAAGCTGCAGCGCGCGCTCGAGTTCTGCCTGGTTGTGCACCTCCAGCAGAACATCCATCCCCAGTTCCTGGGCGAGGCTCTCCAGCTCCGCCGCCTGGGCATCGCCGAGGGCCGCCAGGATCAAGAGGATACAGTCGGCTCCGAGCGCCCGAGACTCCGTGATCTGGTAGGGCTCCAGCATGAAGTCTTTGCGCAGGCAGGGCAGCGGGACCGCCGCACGGGCCGCGACCAAATAGTCATCCGCGCCTTGGAAGTAGGGCTCGTCGGTCAGGATTGAGAGACAGCTTGCCCCACCCTGGCGATAGGCACGGGCCAAGCTGGGCGGATCGAAATCTTTTCGGATCAATCCTTTGCTGGGTGAAGCTTTCTTGATCTCGCAGATCAGGCCATAGCGGCCCGCGGACCTGGCGCTAAGCAGGGCCTGCTGGAACCCGCGCGGGGCTTCCGCCGCCTGAGCCCGCTTTTCGAGCTCTGCCAGCGGAATCCGTGCCCGGCGGGCGGCCACGAAGGCCCGCTTGTCGGTGCAGATGCGGTCCAGGACGTCGCTCACGCCGGCGCCTCTTCATTGGTGATGCTCACCAGGCGGTCCAGAACAGCGCGGGCGCTGCCGTTGTCGATGGCCTGGGCCGCCAGGGCCGCGCCGCCTTTCAGATCCTGCGCCTTGCCGGCGACGATCAGGGCCGCGGCGGATCCGAGGATCACCACATCACGATAGGGGCCTTTGGCGCCCGCAAGGAGCGCTGTCAGGGCTTCGGCGTTTGCGGCCGCATCGCCGCCCTTCAGGTCGGCAAGGGCCGCGCGGGGCAGGCCGGCATCCTCGGGGGTGACCTCAAACCTGGTCACGGCGCCGTCTTTAAGCTCCGCCACCAGTGAGGGACCGGTGGTGGAGAGTTCATCCATACCGTCAGCGCCATGCACCACCCAGGCGCGCCCGTGCCCCAGGCCTTTCAACACCTGTGCCAAGGGTTCGACCCACTCCGGGGCAAAGACCCCGATCACCTGATGCCGCACACGCGCAGGATTAGAAAGCGGCCCTAATAGATTGAAAATAGTCCGTGTTCCCAGCTCAACTCTGGTGGGGCCGACGTGCCGCATGGCGCTGTGATGGCGCGGCGCCATCAAGAAACAGGTTCCGGCATCCAAGAGCGCCCTCTGCACCAGGGCCATATCCGCATCGAGGTTGACCCCCAGGGCGGTGAGGACATCGGCGGCGCCGCTTTTGGAGGAAAGCGCCCGGTTGCCGTGCTTCGCCACGGCGACACCGCAGGCCGCCACCACAAACTGGCTAGCGGTGGAGATGTTATAGGTCCCGGTGCCGTCGCCGCCGGTGCCGCAAATGTCGATCGCACCTTCGGGGGCTTCGATGGTCAGCATCTTGGCGCGCATGGCGGCCGCTGCACCGGTGATTTCCTCGACTGTTTCGCCCCGGACCCGCAGCGCCATCAGGAAGCCGCCCATCTGCGCCGGCGTGGCGTCGCCCGACATGATGATATCAAAGGCCCGCTCCGCACGGCTGCGGTTCAGCGATTGCCCGCTGGCGACGACGGCCAGCAAGTCTTTGAGGTTTCGAATATCGTCGTTCATGTTCCGGTCCGGGCGGCCTGGCCGTTATGGCCGGACAGCTTCAGGAAATTGCCCAGCAGCGCGTGGCCATGTTCGGACGCAATACTCTCAGGATGAAACTGTACCCCATGCAGGGGGAATTCGCGGTGCTGGAGGCCCATCACCACACCGTCTTCGCTTTCCGCGGTAATTTCCAGTGCTTCCGGAACGCTGTCGCGCGCCACTGTCAGGGAATGGTATCGGGTGGCGGTCAGCGGTGAGGGCAGGTCGGCGAAAACGCCTTTGCCTTCATGGCGAATGGCGCTGGTCTTGCCGTGCATGGGTGCCGGCGCCCGCACGACCTTGCCGCCGAAGGCCTGGCCGATCGATTGATGGCCGAGGCAGACGCCCAGAACCGGCAGCTTGCCGGCCGCCTTTTCAACCAGATCCAGGCAGATGCCCGCCCGGTCCGGATCGCAGGGGCCAGGCGAAAGGACAATGCCCTGGGGCCGCATGTCCAGCGCCTCGTCTGCCGAGAGCTGGTCGTTGCGCCGCACCTCGATCTCCGCCCCCAGTTCGCCCAGGAAATGGTAGAGGTTATAGGTGAAGCTATCGTAGTTATCGATTAACAGAAACATTTCAATTGGTTGCCACTGTTTTTTGATGTCCTGCTGCGAAAAGTGCTCCCGTCCTTATAACAGGTGGACCGGGGCCGCGAAAGCGGCGCCGGAGGGGTCGCCGCCGGCTTGGCCGCAGCCGGTCCGGCAGTCCGGAAGTTGGCCTTTTCTTAACAGTTTACGAGGTAAAAGGGTTAACCGAACATGACACTGTAACGCCATCCGAATCCTGTTAGTTTTGAAAAAATGAGCTCCCCAGAGGATACAGCAGATATCGCCATGCGGCTGCGCAGCACGCGCCAGGCCCTGATCGCGGCTGCGGAAGCGGAGGAGGCACAGGAAGAGGCACCCTCGTGGCGGCGCTTCCTGCTGCCACTTCTGGCGGGCGCCTGCGGTTTGATGTTGCTGGGGGGCACTGTGATCGGGGTCCAGATGGGCCGTGGGGTGCTCGCGGAAAACCAGGCTGCGGCGGCGATACCGCCGCCGCGAAACGAAGTCTCGGTCATGCTGAGCGAAGATCCGGGGCTGGAGCCGCCGCTGATCGTGGAGCAGGGCGCCAGCGAGGGTACCTTGCAGGCATCCGGCACCCCGCAGACATCCGGCAGCCTGCCGGTTCCGCTGGATGATCTGGCGGAGGATCTGTCGAGCCGCCGGACCCAGGACAACCTGGTGCTGGGCAAGGTCCAAGGACGGCCGCATGTGGATGCGGCGCCGGTGGCGTCGGTCTCCCTCGACGATCCCACGGCAACCAGCACTGCCTTGCCGGGCAATCATGCACACGATGCTTTGCAGGCAACGCTGCCGGGCTTCAATCATGACCAGGTCACGGTGGGGGCGGGACAGCCTGTTACCCTGGCCATTCCATCACAGGTGCCGGAAGATGCGGAGACCTGGGAACGTAATGCCCTGCCGGTCGCGGTAACCGACGAGCGGCCGATGATTGCGGTCGTGCTCGACGACCTGGGTCTGAACCGGCGCGGCACCCGCGCCGCCATGGCCCTGCCGGGACCCTTGACCCTATCCTTCATGACCTATGCCGAGGGTCTGGGCGACCTGGCGCGCAAGTCCCGGGCGAACGGGCATGAACTGATGCTGCATGTTCCCATGGAACCGGAGAATCTGGCGGAGAACAATCCGGGCCCCAATGTGCTGACAACGGGACTGGATCCGGAGGAATTGGCCCGGCGTCTGGATTGGGGTCTGGAACGCTTCGACGGGTTTGTGGGCATCAACAACCACATGGGCAGCAGATTCACCTCCGACCTGGCCGGCATGCAGATCGTGATGCAGGCGCTGAAATCCCGCGGTCTGCTGTTCCTGGACTCCAAGACCAGCGGCAAGTCGGTGGGGGAGGACGCGGCGGCGGCGGCGGGCGTGCCCTTTGCCACCCGCGATGTCTTTATCGACAACACGCCGACCCAGGCGGCGACGATCTGGGTCCAGCTCAGTCGCCTGGAAGCCGTGGCCCGGCGTAAAGGTTTTGCGGTGGCGATTGGCCACCCGCACGACAACACCGTCAAAGTGCTGTCCCAATGGCTTCCGACATTGGAGGCCCGGGGCTTCCAGCTGGTGCCGGTCAGCAGCATCGTGCGCTTTCAGCAATACCTGGCCCAGCGAGATCCCAACGACCGCGACCGATTGTTCTCCGCGATTTCCGGTTTTCGGAAAAAAGCGCACGGCCACGCGATGTAGAATTTGCGCCACGGCTTCCTGCGGCTTTCTAGCGCACGATCGTTTCAGA
>CAJHXM010000598.1_pt1 | contig 10100 bp, 9 predicted proteins | sample 9198461 | NCBI WGS metagenome assembly CAJHXM01 (sample SAMEA7708299, study PRJEB35096) | sediment metagenome | biome: marine neritic benthic zone biome [ENVO:01000025]; feature: sediment [ENVO:00002007]; material: shallow marine sediment [ENVO:03000034] sea grass bed [ENVO_01000059] ...
ACCGAAAATCCGCAAGAGGAGGGGAAGTCTCGGCCCAGTTCAAAATCGGCAGCATGTATCGGAAGGGTCGAGGGGTTCGGAAGAGCGATGTGAGGGCGCTTACCTGGCTGCAGATCGCATCGGAGAAAGGTCACGCCGGCGCCCAGAATCAATTGGGAGAGATCTATGCAAATGGCGAGGGCACTGCGCAGGATCTCGTCGAAGCCTCTAAGTGGTTCCAGCTTGCCCTCATGGGAAGCGAACCCGGCGAATTACGGGACAGTGCAGCGAGAAACCTGGATCAGATATCCAACCAAATGACATCCGAACAAAAGGCACAGGCGAAGCAACTAGCGGATAAATGGGAGGCGAGATAAGAGAAGTTACCTTTTCCGGCCCAACACGGTACGGCCGATCATTTGAGGGCGTAGCTGCCTAGGGTCGCGATGTAGGGTACAAATTCCGGTGGTTGGGGTCCCGGTGATGCCATGACGCCGCAACTTTCTTGCGAACGGCCGAAAATCGTCGTGGACTGTCCGGTTTCGTTCAATGACAGGTGATCGCCGAGACAGGTCGTAATCTCAACTATGCCGGATTCGGTGGTAATATTTACGGCAGGACTATTGCCCGCATCGTCGGCGCTTCCGGGGAGCACAACGATTGTGAAAATTGTTCCTCGGATGCCAATTGTCGCCGTCGGTGTGTGTATCACATAAGATTTTTTGGGCAGTTTCCCCGATGCGAATCTGAAGACACCCGCCGTCGCGGTCATGATAAAGGAGGCTTGGTCCGGATCAGGATCATAGACGAATTTATCGAGGGTCAATTTGGAATTCGGGCCCAGGGCGAGCTTTGTTTCGTCCAAAAATACGATCTCTGTTGCGCTTTCATCTCCGGTCTCGATCAGTTCATTGTGGTAAATGTCATCAAGAAATTGGATCTGGCGTTTTTCCTGATCCAAGTCGCCGGTAACAGTCTTTACGACAACTTTTGTGTTTCCGATCGTGACCTTTTCCAGGGCATGAGCGCTTCCGCCGGCAATGACCAGCAACCCAAGAGAGATAATTGCTACACGTGCTCTAAACATGGGACTCGCCCGCTATAAGGGTACTGTGAAATCATTCCGTACTACACCAAGGGGATCGACTGCGTTGGCGCCCGGCCCCTCCTTTCCGGGAAGAAGACTCAGTCTCCTAAAGCTATTATGCCGCTCGTGACCTTCAACAGAAACCAAATAATTGAATTGCAACAACAAATAAATTACTCATCGTGGAAACTATCATGCTTTAGTTCAGAATTCCATAGGCATTGAAACAGGTAGTTTTGCGCCAGAATATCCCCGTATTAATTGTATTTAGACGCTTTGGCGCAGGAAAATGCGCCTCCCACCTCCCGCTCTAGCCAGAATTGAACGATTCAAAAGCTCACGCGCAGGTTCACAGAGCCCCTATTCTCTGTAAATTCGCTCGCTTTGTCGCTGGAATCTTGAAGGCGAAACCCATAGGAAAGGCCGGCCTGAACATTTGAATAGAGTTCATACCTAAGACCAGCCGTTACGGTGAATTCATTATCCTTCTGACCATCATCGAATTTGGTGTTCTCGTAACCGCCAAATAGATCCAGGTTTAGTTCTGGTTTAAGACGGCGCGAGAATCGAACTGTTGCCCCCATGACATCCTGATCTTCGCCCGTGGGCTCTACTTCCTCACGCTCAATGTTCGCGGTAACCCCAAATGAATTGCGCCCGCGGCTTCCATCAAGCCTGACTTGGAATGCCCGAATTCTTGTAGTTTCATCATCGATATCAAAAGGACTCGGGTTCGGATCAAATAGCAATTCCGTGTCTTCATTGATTAATTGATCACTTTCCCCCTCGAGATCAATCAGCGAGAGATTCCGGGCGAGGCGTTCCTGCGAAGTCTCGAGAACCTCAGAATAGCGCGCGGTGAACCTTGTCCGGGAACTTATGTCGTAGCGAAACTTGGCGGCCAGACTCTCGTCATCATCCCGTCGTCCATAGGTTGCCCTTAGTTCAGTTCGGGGGCCCGGGCGCCAGCGGAATCCCGCCTCCCATGTCGGCCCATCAAATTCATTCCTGGGATCCCCATCATCAAACCGTTGGTAGCCGCCTCCGCCGATTATTGAAAAAGTTCGGTCGACGGCATACTCAAGACCCAAACCAATTTCTTGCCGGGATATGTCTCCATCATCGGACCGATCGGCTTCAGATGCGCTTCCGTCGAGCGACCACAGGAGACGAGAAAAATAGGACCCGCTATCGATCGTAAAGCCCGCTGCGTGTGTGCTGCTGTCCGATACGGTATCTTCTTTGGCATCTACAAGAACTTGGTTGAATTTGTAACGTACCTCGGCATCCGCAATGTCACCGAATCTGTGCTTGAAGTAGGGACTGACCCCATATGTCTGGACTGTTTCTTGATTTGATGCAGATGCCGTCTCCCTACTGCTGAGAACCTGCTGGCTGACCGACGCCTCGGCATCTAGAAAGAATAAATCTTCCAGTAATTCTGCCGTGCCGAAACCAGCGGCATTCTCATCAAAGTTAATCCCCTTGTCCGTGCCGGCCGTTTGGTGACGGAAGGTGAGCAAGGCGTCGAGTGCGCCTGTTAAACGGGCGGATTCCGATCGGATTTTTAAACTCGGTGTCACTTCTGTCACTAACGCAGAAGACTCCTCACCTTCCGGATCAAGATCGACGTTGTCCGAAAAAGTTTCGATCACGCTAATTGATGGCGTTATGCTCAATTTACCTGCTAAAGCGCTTCGAATAGCCCCGGCACCAAGGGCGGCCACGGCAAGCAGAATGACGGCAGCCGACACAATACCGGCGACCTTACCGCAGATTTCGCTCTTGAGCCTATTGCTCATGCCCCCGTCACCCCAGCTGAATTTAGAACCCATTCCAGCTTTTTTTAGGATATTTATTTTATTGCTTCTTTTCACGACATCCAGCGGCGCTACCCGCCTTCAGCCAAGCAAACACAAAAGAAAGTGACCAACGCCTTAGAATTTACTCTTGTCACATAGCAAAGCAACAAACTTGATCAAAGTCGACTGAATAATACCATTAGCATCGCCTCACATTGTTGTGGAATGCCAACAGTCGACAGTGCCGTGCTGTCAGAATAGCGCGCTCAAGAAAATCAGCAATTTTAGAATGTATTGTCTGCTGTATTACCCCCAAAAGTAGATCGCTGTGTGGTTCGATGTCAGGATCTGCTGATATAGCCTGGGTCACTCATGGTCAGGCCACAATTTAGATCAATAGGCACCTTTGAACGGTCCGTTGCGGTCCGTGCATTGCACCTTGTAGCCGTCTGCAGTTCCGCGGGTGCGGCAATAGAGAACGACACCATCCCAGGTAATGGCCCAGGCATCTGTACCAGCGGCACTTATCTGGGTGACGGTTGACGTGGGCACGGTCGGCTGATCTTGAGCATTGCTCAAACTCGTAACTACGATCGTCCCGCATACGATGGTTGCAGATAGAACGAGGGCAACTGGATAGTTCATGTTTACTCTCCCAAAAATTTTAGTCTCTGCTTTTTCCTCATAGCCGTGATGTCACAACCCTTAGACATCCGGGGAAAAATGCAACGACTGTAAAGCCTGCTCCTAAGCTACGTTCAGGCGGCTCAACCATAGTCGTGCAAGAAAGGTGTCTTGTTTGCCGACTCCTGCTATTTTCATTGTCGTATCATTCCAAGCTCAAGTTTTCGCCATGACAGGACTGAAAGTGGAGACAAATGTAGGCCACTCTCGCATAGCACGGCACAGGATTCAGAGAGGGCGCACAATGTCGTTGCGGACAACTCATTACGGAAAACCTGCAATGAATCAATAAGCTTCGCCGAGGTCAAATGAGCCAAACCTATTATGTGATCTTTGGCACATCAATTCTCCCAAACGGAATTCCAGATCTCTTGCTTAAAGGTCGGGTCGAGGCTGCGCTTGAAGCAGGCCGCGATGACCCCTCCGGTGTTTTTGTTCTTTCCGGCGGTGCCGGTAAGTATGGGCCGACAGAGGCCGAAGTCATGGCTGATCTACTTTCCAAGGCAGGCATACCTGCAGCGCGTATGAGACAAGACCGCACCTCGCTTGATACCTTTGAGAACGTGATCAATGTATCTCGCTTAATTCGAGCCGAAAGCACTGAGCCGTTTCAGGTCGTCGTCTGCACGAGCAATTTTCACATGCCCCGCTGTCGGCTATTGTTCTATTTGATCGGTATCCCCACGGTGGCCTGTCCCGCCAACCCAGTTTGGCCGCGGTTCCGGCGCGTTTCGCTTTTGTTTTTTTGCCTCCGTGAAATTCCGGCTACCGCCTGGGACGCATTCTTGATGTTATTATATCATGTCCGGTCCTGATTTTCTCCTCTGCCCCCTTCCCTGCCTGCCACGATATTGAATCTGGGCAGAGTGCCCTGCGCGCGTCCAAACGCATCGGTCATCGCTAAGGGGGACCGAAACGAGCGATTGACGTTACTGGCCCATGCGCCGCTGCCGTTGCTGATAGGCGCGCACGGCGCGCAGGAAATCGACGCGGCGGAAGGCGGGCCAATGGACATCCGAAAAATAAAATTCGCTATAAGCACTTTGCCAAAGTAGGAATCCGGAAAGACGGATCTCGCCGCTGGTACGGATAATGAGGTCGGGGTCAGGTAGGTCCGGCGCATAGAGGTAGCGCCCAATGGTCTCGGGCGTGACCTGCGCGGCAATCTCTTCAAGCGATTGGCCGTCGCCGGTTTTTTCCGTCAGCAACAGACGTACGGCGTCAGCGATCTCTTCTCGACCGCCATAGGCGACGGCGATGGTGAGATTCACGGCGCTGTAATTCACCGTTGCGGCTTCCGCCCGGCGGATTGTCGCGACAAAATCGTCCGGCAGAAGTTCCAATTTGCCTGTCGCGCGCACTCGAATTTCCCGGCGGTGAATGTTCGGATCTTCGGCCAGCGCCCGCACTTTGGCCTCCAGGGCGGCCAGTATCCCCGAAATTTCGCCAGGCGCCCGCCGCAGATTCTCCGTCGAACAGACCCAGAGGGTCACGCAAGCGATTCCCAACTCGCCGCACCAATCGAGCACTTCATCCAATTTGTGTGCGCCCAGATCATATATCTCCCGCGGGTCCTGCAGACCCGCGCGACGCCCGAAGCGGCGGTTGCCATCCAGGATAATGCCGATGTGGTGGGGAATCGCCGCCTGGTGAATTTCCTTTAGGAGACGGCGTTCGTAGAGGTAATAGAGTGGCCGCAGCAGGGAGAAATTCCGTGCTGGCCGGGGGGCGTCCGGCGCCGTGGCCCGGACCAGCGCGCGCTCAATTGCTGTCGTGGCAGGTTCTGCGCTTTTTACCGTTCTCGATTCCATAACCCTCTAACCGTTGCGCCTATGGGTCCTGAAAAAAGCATGAAACGGGATGACGTTCGAACACAACTCTTGTGACTGCGGCCATATCCAATCTACTCCGCTAATGGACTTCCCCTGGATGCAGCATTGGTGAAGATACCGCAACGGGAATCCTGGCTTTTCTATATCGTCAAGACGCTGACGGACTATTAAGCGACCCCCTTTATCTCTCTCTCACTATCAATGGATGACGCGAGATAGTCTATGGAAACTGGCCCAGAATGCTTCGGTATGAAGATTACGACAATATTGCGATTGTGCTTTGCCGTTGGATAACCATCCGACCTTAGGCCCTTTGACAAGGGGGAAGTCGGATCGTGCGCCAGGCTCATCGTATACTCGGGTAGCGGATCCTTGGTGGCGATCCGCTTAAGCGTGTGTTTGAATTTAGCCAGAGTGTCCTCGCAGCCGACGCGCCGGCGCAGCTTATCGATGCCGATTACAAATTTCTCCTGTCGGCCGCAGTGGGTCCGGGCGATTTCATAGAGACGCCGCTCGATCGGACTGAGCGAAAAGTATCGATGGTCGTAGGTGAGGATTCGAACGTCCTTAAGGATGGCTCGGTGAAGCCAATCGCAAAGACGGATCCGGACGGCCTTAAGTCGCTTATCTCCCTTGGCATTGCGGCTGTACTGGACACGGGCCTCCGCAACCCAGGAAAAGAAGCCATCCTCGCCTTCCCCACCCGCTTCGATGTTGGTTTTGATTTGGGTGCCCTGAAGCCGCTCAAGTGCGCTGGCGAAGCGTGTGTAAGACCTAGCCGAGCGGTTTGCGCCGGTGACCCGGAGGAAGTCGTGAGCGGTAAAGGTGAATTCCGGGTCCGGCTGTTCACCGCGGTTCATCTTCTCGACCATGAGGGAAGCGATATAAAGCAAGATCTCTTTGTCATAGATTGTCGCGACGCCAATCGGACTGGGCCGTACCTCAATGGTCACGCGATCGTCCTGATACTGAATCGGCTGCAGGCGGCGGCCCTTGGCGAGATGAAAAAATGGGAACGACATGATGGAGCGCTCGCCCTTGACCTTGCCGGTAAGGGGGCTGTCGAAATCGAATGATTCTTGCGAGATCTTCTTTGTCATCTCGGCCATGGAGCGTTGTTGAATCTTCCTGAAAACACGATGCCTGCGTTTGGCGCCCAATCACCCTTTCGGGGTTTAGCGCTGCTGTCGAGTGGGGAGGTTCGTGCTATTGCGGAGGCATACCTGAAGGCACGAATCTTTTGTTCAGTATGAAGGTCATGCCGGCAGTGCCATCGTCGATCGACGCCCCCTGCCCTCTTCTCTTCGGGTGGCCGGCGATCCGGATTCGTGTCTTCAGGATGCCAATCAGAAGATTTGAATGGAGGGCGTGATTCGTGCTTTCGCGAATAGGAGCTTGAGCGATTGCAGCAGGATCGGATTGGCCTAGTCGGTGGCGAGCGCATGTCAGACGTTAAGAGGTTATCTAGAGGGGTTAGTTCGTTAGGAGCCACCATAAGCCTTTGGAATTTACGGGAAATATTGGCTGGGTCAGGTCTGAAAGCACGAACAGCCGTCGCCGTTCGCACGAGTCCCCGCATCCGCGATGCCACGAAGAACGCTTCCTGATGACACGAACGAATTAGGGCAAATTCCGGGACCCTGATAGGCGGTCTTCCCAAAAGCACGAATCGGGGTCGGCGGATCGAAGCATCTGCGTTAGCACGAAATTCGCGACGCTGGCCCGAGGGGCTCCTGGTGAAGATTGGTGCTCCGTGGAACTGGGACGAAGCTGCAGGCCGTTGGTCGATCAACCTCACACGCGCAGGATTAGTCCCTTGGGAATGCGCCCATGGAAAAGCGCATCCGAGACGATAGGGTGCCCGTCGTCGCAGTCTGTGCGGCTCTATTTTGAAAAGATCGCGATACGCCATTAATTCTACCCCTATATCTGGGGTTACTTTCGTAAGTGCTATACTAAACAAAGAAACTATGCAACTTCTGCTAATTCGGTTAAGAATAGCGAACCTTTCGTAATCCTCGGTTATTTAGCGAACCCTCAACAACTAAGAAGGGGATTTATCATGAGCGATGCAGCCTTGAAGGTCCCAGCGCAGCCCGTTGGTGACGTCGTCGGCCTGGCGCACCTGGAGAATCTTGCGACACGGGCCGCCACAGTAATTGACCGGCTGAGAGAACGGGTCTTTGCGCCGGATAGTCAAAAAGAGCTTGAGGTGCGTTTCAGCGTCAAGCAGGCCGCAGAAATGGTCGGCCGCACCCCCAAATCGATCCGGGACGCCGAAAACACCGGGCGCCTGCCCGAACCGGCAAAGGACGAAGGAACCGGTCGGCGGATCGGCTACAGCCTGGAAGACGTCAACCGCATGCGCAGCCTTTTCGGGACCCTCCCCTGGCGAGCGGCTTCGGACGAACCCATGGTTCTGGCGGTTCAGAACTTCAAAGGCGGTGTCGGCAAATCGACCCTGGTCTGTCACATCGCCCAGTCATTGGCGATGAAGGGTTACCGGGTTTGCGTGGTCGACTGCGATTCCCAGGCGAGCAGCACGACTCTTTTTGGGATCAACCCCGATGTTGATGTCGACGAAGAGCGGGATACCCTCCTTCCCTATCTCCGCCATGGCGGCCCCCAGAGCCTGGACTACGCACTTCGAAAAACCTACTGGGACGGCATTTCATTGATCCCGGCGAACCTCGGCCTCTATGACGCCGAGTATGAGTTTGCCGCGAGATTGAGTTCCGACCGGCAGGCCCTGGACCGAGTGCGCAACGGTATCGCGACGATCAAAGACCAGTTCGACGTCATTCTCCTCGATCCGCCCCCTGCCCTGGGCATGATTTCCATCTCTGTGCTGCGGGCTGCCACGGGACTGCTGATCCCTGTTCCGCCGAACAATATCGATTTCGGGTCGACCCGGCACTTTCTGGAGATGCTTGTGCGCACCCTGGAGGCCCTGAAAGACTACGGCGATCCGCCCGCCTATAGCTTTGTGAAATTCATCGCCACGAAGATGAACGACAACAAGAGCGCCCATGTTTCCATCAAGCGCATGATGGATCATGTCTTTCCGCACGAGATGCTGACAGCGGTGCTCAAGGAATCCGCGGAGATCGACAATGCGGCGGTGAACCTGAAGACCGTCTACGAACTCACCGGACCGGCCACACGCGGCGACACCCATCGCCGCTGCCGCGCCTACCTCGACGCCGTCAATCGGGAAATCGAGATCCTGATTCGCAAGACCTGGCCGAGCCACCATGGTGGCCTGCGGCATCAGGGCATTCTCTAAGAAAGGAATCTGTGATGACAAAACGCCATGACGCGGTGTTGGATGATGTTCTGCAAGGTTTTGATAGCGGCGAGCGCTCCAAACCGAAAGCGGCGGAGAAGCGGGGCGGGGACAGCTTCCTGAAGCGCTCCAACAAGCTGGCGAGCCTGGCGAGCGGGCAGGTTGTGGAAAAGACCTGGCGCTGGATCGATCCGGCTCGCTGTCGCATGTGGGAGCGCCATAACCGCCGCTACGATCTCTTGAATGAGCAGATCTGCGCTGACCTGATCGAGGGCTTCAAGGCGCAAGGGCGGCAGGAATTCCCCGCCATCGTCCGGCAAATCCAGGGAGATCCCGATTTTGATTTTGAGGTCATCTGCGGTGCCCGCCGACACTGGACGGTGAGCTGGCTGCGCGCCCACAATTACCCCGATTATCAGTTTCTCATCGAGGAGCGGGACCTCTCAGATGAGGAAGCCTTCCGCCTAAGCGACATCGAAAACCGGGATCGCCTGGATATCAGCGACTACGAGCGCGCTACAGACTATCTCCAGGCCATAGAGTTCTATTATGAGGGTAAGCAGCGGCACATGGCGGAGCGTCTGGAGGTCTCCGAGGATTGGCTGAGCCGCTACCTGGATCTGGCAAAGCTTCCCGCCATCATCGTCCAGGCTTACGGCGACGTTGCAGAGCTGAAAGTGAAACATGCCCGTTTGCTCAAGCCATTATTGAACGATCGCACGACGCGAAACCGGGTCATGGCCGCTGCCGAGGAGCTGGCCTCACTGCAGGAGATCGCCCAGCGGGAGGGGCGGGGCCTCAGAAACGGACAACAGGTGCTGAAGGCCCTGCAGGCCGCGGCGCAGCGCAAAACCCCGAAGAAAGGGAAAACCCGGAGCGTTCTCGTTGAATATCGTTCAGCGGCCGGCAAAGAGATGATGAGCGTTTCCCGACAGGGCCGTTCCGGTCTGGTGATCCGGCTGGCAGGCAACAGTGGGGCGAAAAAAGAAGAGCTCATGGCCGCCTACGAGCGGGTGCTGGATGAGTTCGCAGGGTAAAAACTTGGCCCGGGCCAAGTTTTTGGTTAACATATTGTTAACATTGAATAAAATGGCATTTAAGCCCTATTAGTTTGGCCCTCTTGGGGGAGAAATTTTTTTGAAGATTTGGCGGATCTTGGGCCGACGAATCTCCTGATCCCGCATCGTATCACAGGGCTTATTTAAGTTATTACTAAATTATGCCATAGGCCCGGAATCGCCCGCGGCCGGTGAGTTCTCGGACCCCGGCGGCCGTCAGCTCCTGAAGGAGACCGGCCGCGCCCGGTTGGGTCAGGCCCAGGGCCTTTGCGGCCATGGGCACGGAGACCAGGGGCTGTTCCAGAACCAACTTTCCCAGGGCCGGGAGGCGCGAATTCCGCCGATGGCCGGCCGTTCGCTGTGCGATGAGCT
>CAJHXM010000184.1_pt1 | contig 10037 bp, 9 predicted proteins | sample 9198461 | NCBI WGS metagenome assembly CAJHXM01 (sample SAMEA7708299, study PRJEB35096) | sediment metagenome | biome: marine neritic benthic zone biome [ENVO:01000025]; feature: sediment [ENVO:00002007]; material: shallow marine sediment [ENVO:03000034] sea grass bed [ENVO_01000059] ...
CCGGTTATGCAGGTTTGGCGGCGGCACTTGAGCTGACCAAGCTCGGCATCGAAGCCACGGTTTTCGATGCCGGCGCGCCGGGGTTTGGCGCCTCGACCCGCTCGGGCGGTTTGGTCGGCGGCAGTGCGTCGGTCAAGAAGCCGCTGCTCGGGAGGGCGCCGGCGCCGCAGCGGGCCGCGGCGATGATGTCCGATGCCGCCGACGGATTCCACCTGGTGGAAAAGCTCATAACTGATGAGCAAATCGACTGCGGCTGGTCGCGCAGCGGCCGTTTCACGGGGGCCTGGTCGGCAGGTCATTATCGCGCGATGGCGGCCCAGGCAAAGTCCATGAATGAGCTGGCCGAAGGCTGCGCCTATGTGGTTTCGAAGCATGAGCAGCGCAAGGAAATCGGCAGCGACTTTTACCATGGCGGGCTGGTGTCGGAAGAAGCCGCTCATCTGCATCCCGCACTCTATTTCAAGGGCCTGAAGGACGCCTGCACGCGCCGGGGCATCACGCTCTGCGCCAAGGCGGAAGTCCAAGGACTTGGCCAGGAAGGCGAGGGCTGGCGTCTCAAGACCAGCCGGGGCGAAACGCTTGCGGGCGACGTCGTGGTGGCGACCAATGGCTATACCTGCGCTGTGACGCCGGCGTTTCAGCGCCGCTTGATTCCTTTGCGGGCCTACATAATCGCCACCGAGGCGCTGCCGGCGGACTTAGCACAGGCGCTAAGCCCGCGGGACCGTTCCTTTGCCGACAGCAAGCGCATTGTAAGTTTCTTTCGCCTGTCGTCGGACAAGCGCCGGATGATCTTCGGCAGCCGGGTCAAGTGGCGCGATATCACGCCGACGGAGATGGCGCCCCTGCTCTACGACCTCATGACGGCACGCTATCCGGTGCTGCAGGATTTCAAGCTGACCCATGCCTGGACAGGCAACGTGGCCTTGACCTTGGACGAAGAGCCGCACATGGGAAATTTACGCGGCTTGCATTTTGCGCTGGGCTGTAACGGCTCCGGCGTGGCCATGATGACCTACATGGGCACGCAGATTGCCCGGAAGATTGCCGGCGCCGCCAACTATGCCGGCGCCTTCGACAGCGGCCGCTTTCCAACCCATCCCCTTTACAACGGCCGCTCGCGTTGGTTCCTGCCGCTGGTTGGCAACTATCTAAGGTTTCGCGATTGGTGGGACCGTAGGCCGGAGGAGTGACGCTGGCGCGGATTTACCGGAATGCGCCTTTGCGGTAGAGCCGCCAGAAGAGGGCACCGGAAGCCAGAATCGGGTGACGTTTTTGCCAGGGGCTGACTTCGATGGTGACGCCGGAATGGCGTTGGATTTTCCACAGCAGGTAACTGGCGCCGTCACTGAAAGTGAAGGCCGCTTTCATCAACCGCAGCACGGACAGCAGCTTGCCTTGAGCGCGTCGCAGGGCCCAGCGCCGCCTGGCCGAGCCATGGCTAAAGGCCTTTGTTTCGCTGGGATCTAGCGCTTCGGTAATGGCTTCATAGCGGGCGGCGTTGGCGTCATAGAGCGCTTCGGCCTGGCCCGGCCGCTCGGCCCGCAGTTCACTGCGGTAGGTCTCCTGGAATGCGCGGACCCAGAGCGCCTTTGGCGCAGGCGAAGCCGGCAGCAGCGGCAGGGCCTCCCGGACCAGAGTCCGCGACGCCGTGGCCAAGGCGGTGAGGATCGCCTGCCGGGTGGCGGTGTCGCGGGCATAGGTCAGACGGCAGGGCTGGGCAAAGCGCGCCCAGAGATAAGAATGGAACCAGCCGCTGTCCGTGCCGGCCCGGAAGTCAGCGAGAGAGATGACGGCGACCTTGGCCCGCACCAGACGGTCCTCGAAGGGCGCTTCCAGGTAATAGACATTGGGCGGCAGCAGGCGGTTCATCGCAGCCGGCAACCAGGCCCCATAGGCGGCGCGATAGTTGTCGACGACCAGGTAGAGATCGACGATCTTACCTTCGTCGCTCTCCAGACGCAGGCAGGAGCCATAGAACAGCACCGCGCAAACCGCTGTGCCGTGCCGGGTTCTGGCCGCCTCGGCGATACAGGCAATGGCCGGCGCGACGGGCGCTTCGATTTCCGGCAGCAGGATACTCTCAAGCCTGGCCCCGTTCATGGCTCAGACCCGGGCGAAGGTGGCTTCGGCACCGCCACTCAGTACGATGGGCCGACCGGTTTCGGGCTCGAAGAGTTCGCCGTCCAAGGTAAAGGGGCAATCCATCTGTAGCTTTACCTTTTCGGCGGGTCGGCTGAGGTAGGAGGCCGCCGGCAGGTTGCGGGTCTCGCCGCCGTAGAGCACACGGCGGGCATGCCAGGCGATCCGGTCCGGCGGGAAGGCGATAGCCGTGAAGCGCAGGCCGCCGTGGTAGCCGCTGTCGGCGCCGCCGTTCCAGAACGGCCGGCTGCCCAGGATCAGGCGGTCGAGAGTGGTGGCGAGCACCAGCAGGTAGTTTCGTCGGGCCAATTCTTCCTGGTCGAGAGTCAGGCCGATGGCATCGCCGCGAAGGACCTTGTCGCCCCGGCCGCCCAGGAACAGCCAGCGTCCCATCAGACCGGCCATGGTGAAGCCGGCAGCCACCTCCGCCTCCAGCTTCCAGGGGTGCACGTTGTTGCGGCAGGCCTGGATCGCCCGATAGATTCCCGCCCCGCCGAAGAACATGCCGTATTGCGGTCCCTGGCCGCGGGCATTTTCCATCTTCACCAAGTGCCGGCGGACCAGGCTGCGTTCCAGGCCGCCGTCGCGATTGCGCGCGATCAGCTTGGCCAGGCCGCGGAGGCCGCGCTGCCGCAAGCCGACGTCGCCGGCCATCATGTTGGTCATGCCGCGGGGCAGGATCGCCAAGGCCGGCGGTGTCTCGTAGGGCCCCCGGTGATAAAGCGCGGTCATGACGGCTTGAACGGTGCCGTCGCCGCCGGCGACAACCAGGAGTCCAACCTCCCGGCGGGCGAAATCGGCCAGAATGTCGGGGATCTCCGTCACGTTATCCAAAACCGCATGGGGCAGGTCCGGCTGATCCGCCACAGCGGCCTGAAGGTCCGCAAAGCCCCGCTTGTTCTTCTGGCTGCGCGGATTGCTGATCATCCCGATTTTGATCATGGCCGGTCCGGCAGGGTCATCCAGGAGACCAGCGGTCCGTCCCGCCGCGCCGCGCTATGGGCCTGCAGAAGTTGCCAGGCATGGAGCAGCAGGCAAATGCCGGTCCAGGCCGCGACGGCGACCAATCCAGGTCCGGCCGGCCCGCCAGGGCGCCCAGGGTCAAGAGAGCCAGGTTCGGATTGCGCCGTGCGGTGACCTGGCGAAACAGGGTGTCGATGGGGCGCCAGACATGGATCTCGATCTTGAACAGCCAGATCGACAGTCCCTCGATGGCCCGCTGCAAAACATAGCCGCCGATGATAACGGCCAGAGACCAGACCAGCAGGTTCTGGGTCAAGGCCAGGGGACCGGCCTGCAGCCCCAGGCCCCAGGCCACATACCAGAATGGCGGGTGGATCAGGTCGATGCCGTGATCGAAGACATTGCCCCACTTGCTGGACTTGAGGGTGACGCGGGCCAGCTTGCCGTCCACCGTATCGAGGAAGGTCATCAGCCAGGCTGCCGCCAGACCGGCCGCCCAGTTGCCCTGCAGAAACCAGAAAAACGCAGCGATTACCGCCAGCAGGCTGACGCTGGTGATGAAATTGGGCGTCAGCCCCCAGCGGGCGGCCAGCCGGGTCACGTGAAAGGCGGGCCGGGGCCAGAGCCACTTGGTGATGAAATCCGTGGCGCCTTTATAGGTCCCCATGAACATGCGCCACTCGATCTGCCGCTGGTTCGCCCCGCTCAAGAGCATCGCGTAGGGCGTCTCCCGCTTCCGCAGCGCATGCCAATAGGCGGCGCCGAGCTCGCCGGTGGTAATTTCTTTCAGATCGCCGGGCAGCGGCCTTTCGCCGCGCAGGTAGGCAGCGGCTTCGCTTCCTTTGGGCGCATGGGCTGCCAGCGGCACGCCGCTTTGGGGTTCGCCTGACAGCAGGGCCACGCCGGGTTGCTGCAGCAGTGCCCGGATCACCGGCGGGTCATAGACCGCATCGGTCCGCAGCAGAATCACCTGCCCTGCGCAGCCGGAAAGGCTTTCCTCCGGCACCACCGCTGTCACGCCGGCCTGCGCCAGGGATCGCCGCAGCCTGGCCCCCGAGGCCTCGTACCACACGGACCTGCTGCCGTCGCCGATCAGGCAGGCCGTAAGGCGACTCGGTTCAGGGGCCTGCAACGACGCGGCGGCGGTCAAGTCAGGTTCCTCAGGTGGCATCGGAATTTCGGGCGGTTCCAAAGGCGCGGCAGGGCAGATGCGCCCATAAATCGAACCCATAGGGCCTTGTCAAGGCAGGCCAGCTATGGAGCATGGCTAGACGGCAAAGCGACTGAGCGAAGCAGATGAGGATAATCGCCAGAGCTGCGGTGCAGCTTTCCCAAGGCATGATCAAGACACCGTTTCAAATCGGGTTTGTAAGGAGGTAACGATGGGAAAAGGCTTCAATCCGAAGGGGACTTGGCGTCCGCAGGGCCGTGGATTTAACATAGGTGTTATTCAACATGAGGGGACAGTCGTTCATTTCACGGGTCAGGTTGCCTGGGACGAAAATGAATCGCTGATCGGCAAAGGCGATGTGCAATTGCAGACGCGCCAATGCTTCAAAAACATCTTCGCTGTATTTCAGGCCGTCGGCGGTCTTCCCGAAGACCTGGTGTCGATCACGACCTATTTCACCGACCGTGCGCAGCTGCCAATTATTCAAGAGGTCCGGAGCGAATTCCTCAGTCCGGAGTCTGCGCCGGCGAGCACATCGGTGATGGTTGCCGGCCTGGGCCACCCGGACTTTTTGGTCGAACTGACCCCTGTCGCCGTGATTCCGGCAGAGCGTTTTCTGGATCCCTCCCCCTAAGCTTTCCGCCCTTCGGCTTCTCGTGCGCTTCGTGCCAGAAGGCCAGGCTGCCGGCGATGGTGGCGAAAAGCACATTGGGCGCCCAGGCGGCGGCGATGGGGGGCAGGGCGCCGACTTCGCCCATGGCCAGACTGATGCCGTTGAAGATGAAATAGGCAAATCCCAGGGCAATGCCGCCGATAAACAGCAGTTCGATATGACCGCTGCGCTGAAAGCGCTGCGCCAGGCCGATGACCAGGAAGATCATCAGGAAAGGCGCGAAACAGACGGCGATCTTGACCTGCAGCCAGGTTTCGTAGAGCCGCGGCGGCCACCAGCCCTGGGCGCCGTTTCTTAACATCCGCCTGAGGTTGATGAAGGACAGTTCGCGGGGGTGAACCGTCAGCTCCTGCAGGCGCTCGAACTGGACCGGAAAGGGCCACTGGGCCGTTGCGGCCGTCGTGGGCTCCTGGCCATCTACAGGGTGGCTTGTCACGTCCTTCAGCCGCCATTGCCCCCCCGATATAAAAGCCTCTTTGGCTTCCAGCAATTCCAGCAGTCGTCCGGCAGAATCGCGGCGGAAGATCGTCACATCCCGCAGTGTCTTCCGGTCGAGAGCTTGCGGGGGAATCCGCACCACGTCGCTGCCGATGCGCAGCCATAGCGCGCTGCGGGCGACTTTCGAGTGGCGGTCCCGGTCTTCGCCGTATTCACCGACTTTCCAGGCCCGCAGCTGGGCGACGCTTTCTGGAATCAATTGATTATCGACAATGAACTGCACCCCGCCCAGCAAGAGGGCCACCAGAAAGAGCCGCCGCAGCATGCCGAATTGGGAAACTCCCGTGTTCCAGATTGCGGTCATTTCGCTATGGCGGATCAGATAGGTCAGGGTCATGAGACTGGCGAGCAAACTGGCGATCTTGATGAAGTCTGAGGCGATTTCGGGTAGACGCAGGAGCGCATAATCGAAAACGGCCCGGAAATCGCCATCTCTGCTCTCGATTGCCTCATCGGCGTTGCCCATCAGATCGATGCTCAGGACGAAAGCCATCAACCCGACCAGCAGCAGCAGGAAACGGGAGAGATAGAGACTCGTCAGATAGCGCGTCAGGTTTCTCATCAGCCGCTCTCCCGGCGGGCCGGGGAGAGGGCCGAGACTGCCCGGCGGCAGAGCTGTTCGAGCCGCCGGAGCGCCAGGGGTGGCCCGATGCCGCGGGGCACCCGCTGCGCGGTGCGGCGGAACAGCATGACCGAGCCGCCGGCGAAGAGAGCAAAGGGCAGCCACTGCCCCAGCGCCGGGCCGACATGCCCGGCGGCGACCAGGGCGCTGCCGGCATTCAGCACTTCATTGTAGACCACCAGCAGCAACAGACCTGTCGCGATGCCGTAAACCCGGTGCACCCGCCGCCCGCCGATGGCAAAGGGGATGGCCAGAAACGGCAAAAAGAACACGGTGAGAATGCGCACCGTCCGGTTGTTGAATTCGGCCAGCAGGTCTTCGATCCGCACGTTGGCCGGCGGATTGTCCCGGGATCGCCAAAGTTCGGGCAGCGTCAATTCCCGTTCGTCCTTGCCCCGCGCGCGGAAGAGCTTTCGCTTGCCCAGGTCGAGCTCCATCTGGGTGCGCGTGAAGGTCAGCGCGCCATCGTTGCGCGACAGGTCGGCGTTCAGATTTCCGGGCGGTGCGCCGGTCTGCAGGCGCACGCCGTTTTCCAATACCAAGAGAGTGTCGCCGCCGTTGGGGCCGGGCGCGAGTCGGCCGCGCTCGGCCGTCGTGACCAGGGTGGAACCGTCGCCCTTATTCTCATAGATGAAGATCTTGTGAAACTGGCGCCCGCCCTGGGTGATTTTTTCCGCCATGAAGGAGGTATCGGAGACCTCCATGAAGACGCCTTCTTGCAGATAGAGGCTGAGCGACGTTTCCGTCACATCGTGCAGCAGGGCACGATAGGTGTAGCGCGAGACTGGCTGCAGGACGCTGAAACTCAGTGCGGAAATCACCGTCAGCAACAGCGCCAGGGCCAGCACCGGCCGCAGCAGATAGGTCAGACCGATTCCCGTTGCACCGCAGGCATCCAGTTCGCTGCGTTCATGCAAGCGGCTGAAGGCCAGGAGGATACCGAGAAAAAAGGCGGCGGGCAGAGCCAGCGCCATATAGTGGGGAATCAGGAAAGCGAGCAGCCGCATCAAGGCGGTAAGGGACCCCCGGGAGTCGAGCACCAGATCCAACAGCCGCAGCATGCGCTCCGCCAGCAAAATGAGCAGCGCAATCAAAATTGCCGCGACGAGCGGTTTTGCTGTCTGCCTCAGAATATAGCTGTTGATGGTCGACATCATGCGGGGGCTTTGCCGTACAGGCCTTCAGCCCGCCTCGGACCCCCAGGCAGTTTGCAACGCCTCGACCAAACCGGTAAGCGCCGCGCCTTCCAGGACCGGTCCCGATGTCAGATCCGGCAGCGCCGGCCAACCGGCGTCGGCATAGGCGGCGTCGGCAAAAGTTTGCGGCGCGTCGTAGCGGGGCAGGACATGAAAATGCACGTCCTTATCCACCATCATGAGCATGAGATAGTTGATCCTTTGGTAAGGCCGGAAAGCGGAGAGGCCGGATTCGATGTCTTTGGTGATCTGCGGCAGTTCCCGGAAGGCATCTCCGCTGATTTCGGAGAACGCCTCCACCGGGTCTTTGCAGACCAGGATGAGGGCGCCGAGCGTTGCCTGATGCGGCCGGACCAGAACGGCCCAATGGCCGTAATCACGGAGCAGGCTTTCCGGGTAGCCGAATTTGATCATCGTGGGGTTGGGCTGCCTTGACATTTTTTGGGGTCGTCCCATCTGGCTAGGTGCTCTGTCGGTAATTGGGCGTGATTATAGACAGGGGACCGCGGCGCTGTCGCCCATGCCATGGGGTGTTGTGACAAAAGCACCGACTTTCTTGTTTTAGCTTTCGATGATGCAGGGAGCCTGGAATGTCAGTTCGCAGTATTCTCAGCCTTGTTACCGGTCACTTTGCTGTGATGCCTTTGTCACCCGCCCGGGGCCGTTCAACTGTGGCCGGGCTGTTGGGGATCGCGGTCGGCACGCTGCTGTGGCTTTTATCGGGCGCTGCGGTAGGGGAAACGGCGGGCAACTCAGAAGGTGAGTGCAGCGGGATGCCGAACGCGATCCAATTTTCGGTCGCCGAGCTGCGCAATACGAAGGGCCTGGTCACCGCGGTTCTCTATGACGACAATCCCGAAAACTTCCTGAAAAAGGCAGAGCGGCTCGACCGGGTGCGGATCGACGCGGCGACCGCGGCCAAAATGATGTGCCTGCGCGCGCCCGGGTCCGGCAGCTATGCCATCGCGCTTTACCACGATGAAAACGGCAATCGGAAGCTGGACAAGACCTTCCTGGGCGTCCCCAAGGAAGGCTTCGGCTTTTCGCGAAACCCCGGTTTCTCCTGGGGTCCGCCGGACCATGCAGATGCGCTGTTCGCCTTGGACGGCGATTATCAGCCGCTCGAGATCAAGGTGACCTATCTGTGACACCGGCAGCCCGGGGAATCTGGATTTCATAGGAGTCGGAGTCGATGAACCGGCCGCCCTCGGTTGTGTAGCCGCGCACCCTGACCGCCACCCGCCAGCCCGACTCCGCCGCCGAGATGTCGTAGAGGTGATAATGCGCCTGCGGTTTCCGTCCGGGCTGCTGGGCCGAGGCAGAGGGCACGCCGAACACGGCGGCCGGACCGCCGGGGCCGGCGATTTCGCCCCGGTCAAAGGTGTGGTCATGGCCGTGCAGAATCAGCTCCGCGCCGCTGCGGGCGATCACGGCACGGAAGGCCGCGCTGTCCACCAGACGCTTGCGGGCCGCCGTGGCGCCCTCTGTCGGGGGGTGATGGATCAGAACCACGCGGCAGCAGCCCTCCGCGCCCAGCGCCGTCAGTACCCCCTCCAGCCTTTCGAGCTGTGACCGGCCCAGGGTGCCGGAGGCGACGAAAAGCGGCGTCGGGCAGGCGCTGCTCAGGCCGACAATCGCCAGGGGACCGCGGCGGCGCACGAAAGGAAAGGCCGCGGCGCCTTCTGGCCTCGGTCCGGGTTGGTTCTGGGTTTCGTGCGACATAAAGTCGCTCCACAAACCGATGGATTCTGCCCATGGCATTCCAACATAAGCATCGTGATTGCCGGGCACGACGCTGATCCAGTCGGGTGCGCCCAGGCGGCGCAGCCAGTCGGCGGTCTGTGTGAACTCCGCCGGCAGGGAAATGTTGGTAAGATCGCCGGTGATGGCGACGTGTCCCGGCTGCAGGTCCTTCAGGTCCTCAGCCAGCGCGGCCAGAACGCCGGGTTTATGGAGTTTGCGGCGGCGTCGATGCCAGGAAAGATAGCCCGACAGGCGCTTGCCCATCAGGTCGCGCAAGGCCGGTTTGGGCAGCGGGCCCAGGTGCGGGTCGGAGAAATGGGCGAGGGTGAACATGAAGGCCCCTGGGGCGTCAGGACGGGCGCCGCGGCGCACAAAGGTTGACGTGCATAGGGGAAGATGTCATCTGAACCCAGCTATTAACACAGGTTTTAGTTGAGAAAAGGCTGTTATTACAGTGAAAGCATTGATCCTCGGCGCCGGTCAAGGCAGTCGTCTCCTGCCCCTGACCGAGACCGATCCCAAGGCGCTGATCAACATTGGCGGTAAATCCGTTGTCGAATGGCAGATCGATGGCCTGCTGGCCTGCGGCGTCACTGAAATTTGCTTCCTCGCCGGATTCAACCTGGCCGTGGTCGAGAAATCCCTGGCGGCCATCGCGGAACAGCGTCCGGGCCTCCGCCTGCGTATCCTCCACAACCCCTTCTACAAGGTGGCCGACAACCTGGCGAGCTGCTGGATGGCCCGGGGTGAAATGACCGGGGATTTCCTGGTGCTGAACGGCGATACCCTTTTCAGCCCCGAGGTCCTCAGGATCCTGCTGGCCAGCGCCGCGGCACCGATCACCCTGGCGGTGGACCACAAGGCCCATTACGACGAAGACGACATGAAGGTTGAGCTTTCCGGTACCCGGCTCCTCGACATCGGTAAGAAGCTGCCGGCGGAACGGGTGCAGGGCGAGTCGATCGGCATGCTGCGCTTCCTGGGCGAAGGCGGCGCGCGCTTCGTCGCGCGGCTGGAAGAGAACATGCG
>CAJHXM010000321.1_pt1 | contig 10022 bp, 9 predicted proteins | sample 9198461 | NCBI WGS metagenome assembly CAJHXM01 (sample SAMEA7708299, study PRJEB35096) | sediment metagenome | biome: marine neritic benthic zone biome [ENVO:01000025]; feature: sediment [ENVO:00002007]; material: shallow marine sediment [ENVO:03000034] sea grass bed [ENVO_01000059] ...
CACGGAACTTGAAGGATCCGGTACGCTGCAGCGGTTCGGCCTTGATCAGCACCCGCCCGCCGGTCAGGGCGTTGAGCGCCGGGGACTCGAGCAGCGGCGTGCGCACGGCAAAGCCCTCGAGTCGCCAGGCCGCGGCCTCGATCTCCGGCAGCCCCGGCGCCTCGGGCGGCAGTTCAGCGGCTGTCGATCTCGGCGAGGAAGTCATCGATTGCTTGCTCCGATTGCGGTTCATCCAGGGACGGGGCGTGACCGATAGCGGGCAGGGTGACCTGCCGCAGATCCGGCTTCTCTTGCTTCATTTGTGCGAAGGTCTCAGGCGTTAGAACGTCGGACAGGCCGCCCCGGATGGCCAGGACGGGAAACTTTCCCAGAGCCCGGTAGTAGGGCCAGAGGTCCAGCGCCTGGTTCGGCGCGGCCTTCAGAGGTTCGACAATTTTGGGATCCCAGTCGGGGACCCAAACGCCTGTCTCCTCCTCGCGGTAGGTGGCCCGGACAAAGCGCTCCCACTGCGCATCGGAGCTGTAGCCCATATTTGGCAGCAGGGATTTCAGATGCGCGATCGCCGAGGTCAGATCGGGAAACTCATGCATCGCTGCGAGTGTCGCGATGATCCGATGCGTCGCGGTCGTGTCGACCACCGGGCCGACGTCGTTCAGGATGACCCCCGCCAGGGCCGAGGGCGCGGCAACGCTCAGTCCCATGGCGAGCAGGCCGCCCATGGAGGTGCCGCAGACGACGGCCCCGTGCAGATTGGTGGCGGCCAGGAGCTGCAGAATATCGCCGATGTAGACTTCCGGGCGGTAGTGGCGCCAGTCGAGGTCGTAGGCGGAGCGGCCCCGGCCCCGGGTATCGAGACAGACCACCCGCCGCCGGGGCGCATGGTGCAGCGCCAGATCGTGAAAATCCCTGGAATTTCGGGTCAGCCCGGGCAGGCAAAGCAGCGGCCGGCCCGGCGCCAGGGGATCGCCGTAGTCGCGGAAATAGAGCCGCAAACCATCCTGTGCGCTGAGGTGCCGTTCCCGGAAGGGCGGTGCTGAAGCCTCAAAGGGGGACAAGCTACAATCCCAGTAACGGGGGAAGCTCCGTCATGTTCTGGATCATGGCCTGGGGTTGAACCACCAGCCTCTCGGCCGGTTTTTGGAAGCGGTTGATCCAGGCTACCTTAAATCCGAAATGGGCTGCCGCCACGGCGTCCCAGGCGTTGCTGGACAGAAAGCAGATCTCGCCGGGGTCCACCGCCAGGCGGTCGACGGCCATTTGATAGACTCTTGGGTCAGGCTTGTAGATCCCGACGTCCTCGACCGACAACAGGTGATCCATCGACCCGGTCAGGGCGGCGGAGGAAACCGCCGCTTCGAGCATGCCGGGCGACCCGTTGGAAAGAATGGCGGTCTTGAGGCTGGCGGCGCGCAGGTCAAGGAGCGCTTGCGGTACCTCGGGGTAAGCATCCAGGCTAAGATAGAGTTCCATCAGCCCCTCGCGCAGACCCGGGTCCGCCACGTCATGCGCGGCCAGCGCATAGTCCAGGGAATCGCCGGTGACCTGCCAGAAATCCGCATGGGCGCGCATCAGGCTGCGCAGCCAGGTGTATTCAAGCTGTTTCTGACGCCAGAGGTCGGAGACCGCGGTGGCCTTGTCGCCCAAGGCAGCACCGCCGCGGGCCACGGCGGAATGCACGTCGAAGATAGTGCCGTAAGCGTCGAACACGCAGGCCTTGGCGGCGGCAAATTCTGGATGGCTCATGGTCCTGTCACCCCGCTGGAATGGGCCTTATCTGCTATGCCAATGCCGGCGGGGGTGCAAGGGCTAAGGCGTTTTAGCAGGATTACCTGTCAGGAGCGCGCGGCCAGGGTCAGGCGCCAGCCGCCCTGTGCTCCCGGCAGACGCAGACGATAGATCGACAGACTCTCCAGAATACGCTGGACGTAGTTCCGGGTTTCGGAAAAGGGGATGGACTCGATCCAGTCGACCGGGTCAGTGCCGCGCGCGCGCGGGTCGCCGTTCTTGACGATCCAGGCTGCGGCCCGGTGTGGCCCGGCGTTGTAGCTGGCCAGTCCCAGGATATAGGACCCGCCGAAGCGGTCGAGCACGTTGGCAAGGTAGGCCCGGCCGAGGCGGGTGTTGTAGTCTGGGTCGTCGGTCAGGTCGCTGCGGCTGTAGGGCACACCGGTCTCTCGCGCCACCTGCTTGGCGGTGGCGGGCATGAGCTGCATCAGCCCGCGGGCGCCGGCCCGGCTGACGGCCTGGCTGTCGAAAACGCTTTCCTGGCGGATCAGCGCCATGACCAGGGCCGGCTCCGGCCGGGCGGCCGCGGGGGCATCGGTCGGATAGAGATCGTCCAGCAACAAAACGCCGGAACGGCGGGCCAGCTTTGCTGTGCTTACGGCCAGATCGGGCCGGGCGATGCCGCGCGCCAGATCGGCGAGCAGGACAAAGTCGGCGGCGGAAACCGCCGCGCTGCGCAGGGCATAGATGAAGCGCTGCGCGAGCTTGCGTTGACCGAGCCGGTGCAGCAGCCTTGCCGCGGAGACGGCGTCGCGGCCGGCAAAGGCCTGCCGTTCGGCGCTGGAGAGCTGGATGGCGTGGGAGGCTGGGAGCGTCAGGCTTCGGCCCAGGCGCTGATGGGCAAGCTGCCCGTAAAAGGCGGTGGGATAGCGGGCCGCTTTTTCATACCAGCCTGTGGCGCCGGCCCGGTCGCCGCTGGCCCAGGCCGCCTCGCCGGCCCAATAGGCCCCGCGGGACAGGCTGATCGGAGAGGTCACGCCGTCAAACAGCCGCTTGAAGTGGGGCAGCGCCTGGGCGGGTTTTTTCAAAAAGCGTAAGGCGATCCAGCCGGCCAGCCATTCGCCGTCGGCAAAGCCGATGCCGGAGGTCATGCCGTGGTTGCTGCTGAGGCGGTAGGCGAGGCTGTAGCGGTGCTGGGCGATCGCCTTGCGCGTGGCCCAGTCCCGCAGGCGCCACCATTTCTCCGGGCGCGCCAGGCTGGGGTCGGGCGGGTCCAGAATTTCGATCACGCCGTCGAAGCGGCCCTTGCGCTGCCGCCAGCGGGCCCGCTCGTAGAGAAAGCCCGCGTCCTGGTGAAAGCGGCTGGGCAGCTTCCGGATCGCCCGATCGACAGCCTTGCTGCGGTTGGCCAGGGCGAGCCGGGCGGCGGCGAGGGCGGGATAGCCGCTGCCCAGACGGGCGGCCAGCCGCGTGGCTTCGCTTTTTCGGCGGTCCCACAGCAGGCGGTCGAGCCGCGCGATGTCCAGCTCGCGCGACAGAAAGCTGCGGTACTTCCGGAGGAACGCCCGTTCCTGGTCCCTGGTGAAGCCCAAGGCGATCCAGTTGCGCTGCAGCAGGTCCCGGGCCTCGGCGCTCCGGCCGTTGCGGATCAGCGCGTCGGCCAGGGCGGTGGTGCCCTCGACGGTTCGGGGGCGGCGGTCCTGGAACCAGGCGAGGATTTCGGCGTCCGGCAGGGTGACGGGCAGGGCCCGTTCCGCCTGCTGCTGCAGCCGCCGCTGGCCGGGCCAGTCCGGATGCCGGTTGAGGAAGGCGGTGATCTCCCGAAAGCCGCGCGGCGTGTCTTGGGCCGACATATCCTGCCAGAGCAGAATCTCCGCCGCCAAAGGATCCCTGACCCCGGCGGCCAGTCCCCGGGCCAGTTCCACCTTGCCTTCCTGGTAGTGTTCCATCGCCGTGACGGCCAGCAGATCTTCGCCGGAGAGGGTGCTGCGGTCCAAGCCGGGGCTCTGGCCGGCGGCGTCGGCCGGGATCAGTGCGGCGGCGGCCAGAATGACCAGGGATCGCAGAACAGCTTTCAAGGAAACCCCGTCGCAATGCATCAAAATCGAATCCGGTGAAAGCCTACCCACGCGGTCTGCGCCGCACAAGGCGGCGGGCGCCAGCCTCATGCACTTGTGATCCCCCGGCGGAGTGTCTATCTTCCGCCGCCACAAGGCCTTACTATCGTGGCCTGCAGGCAAACTTTAATTCCGAGGAAACACGCTATGTCCGGCCCGATGTTTCAGGGTTCCTATACCGCTTTGATCACGCCCTTTCAGAATGGTGCCGTGGATGAGAGCGCGTTTCAGAACCTGGTCCAATGGCAGATCGACGAGGGGACCCACGGTGTCGTGCCCTGCGGCACGACCGGGGAGTCGCCCACCCTGTCCCACGAAGAAGATATGCGGGTGACGGCGCTTTGCGTCGAGGTGGCGAAAGGCAAAGTGCCGGTGGTCGCCGGAACGGGCTCCAATTCCACGGACGAGGCAATCCTACTGACCCGCCACGCCAAAGAGGCGGGCGCGGATGCGGCGCTGGTGGTCACGCCCTATTACAACAAGCCGACCCAGGAAGGTCTTTTTCAGCACTACAAGGCGATCCATAACGCCGTGGACATTCCGCTGGTGATTTACAACATTCCCGGCCGTTCGATCGTCGACATGTCGGTCGAGACCATGGCGCGCCTGGCGGAGCTGCCGAACATCGTCGGGGTCAAGGACGCCACCGCCGACCTGACCCGGCCGGCCAAGACGCGCCAGGCCATTCATGGGGACTTTGCCCAATTGAGCGGCGAGGATGCTACCGTGGTGCCATTCCTGGCGCAGGGCGGCCACGGTTGCATTTCGGTGACCTCCAACATCGCGCCGCGGCTCTGCGCCGATTTGCACAACGCCTGGCAGGACGGCGATCTGAAAACCGTCGAGGAGATCAACGACCGGCTGCTGGACCTGCACCTGGCGCTCTTTGCGGAATCGAGCCCCGGCGGCGTCAAATACGGCGCCAGTCTGCTGGGGGTTTGCCAGGACGCGGTGCGCTTGCCCATGGTGAAGGTGGGGCCGGCCACACAAGACAAGATCCGGGCGGCGATGGTCAAGGCCGGCTTGGTCAATTGATGCAGGCGGTAGAGTTGTTATGGCAGAGGGCGCGAAAAAGCTCGTAGCCCAGAACCGCCGGGCGCGGCACGACTATTTCATCGAAGACACGCTGGAGGCAGGACTGGTCCTGACCGGCAGCGAGGTGAAGTCCATGCGTCTGGGACGGGGATCGATCGCCGAATCCTACGTGACGGACAAGGACGGCGAACTCTATCTGCAGGGCGCCCATATTCCTGAATACAATGCCGCCAGCCGCGACAATCATGCGCCGCGGCGTTTGCGCAAGCTGCTGGTGCACCGCCGCGAGCTGAGCAAGCTGATCAGCCAGATCCGGCGCGAGGGCTATACCATCGTGCCCCTGGAGATCTATTTCAACGAGCGCGGCATCGCCAAGGCGCTGTTGGGCATGGCGCGGGGCAAGCGCAAGGCGGATAAGCGCGAGAGCACCAAGGCCCGGGATTGGCAGCGCCAAAAAGCACGTCTGATGCGCGAGAAGGGATAAGAAGCGCGTGAGCTACGCGTCGCCCAACTTCTTGACCAGGCCTTCGAAGACGGATTCGAACATCGCTGTGGTGAGGCGGCGGGTGTTGGTGTTGTAGCGCGAGCAGTGATAGCTGTCGGCCAGAAACAGGCCGCCGGGCAGGTCATAGATCGCGCCGTGGACGAACTTATGGGCGCTCTTTTTCATGCCCAGGGCGGCCAGGACCGCACCGTGGGAAATGCCGCCCAGGCAGAGCACCGCCCGCAGCGCCGGCAGCGCGGTGAGTTCGCCGGTCAGGAAGCTGCGGCAGGTATTTGCCTCCTCCGGCGTGGGTTTGTTCTGCGGCGGCACGCAGCGCACCGCGTTGGTGATACGGCAATCCTGCAGCTCGATGCCGTCGTCCGGGCGCCGGTCGTATCCGCCGCGGGCGAAACCGAATTTCTCCAGGGTCGGATAGAGCAGATCGCCGGCGTAGTCGCCGGTGAAAGGCCGGCCGGTCCGGTTGGCACCCTTGAGGCCGGGGGCCAGCCCGACAATCAAAAGGCGCGCGTCTTCCGGCCCGAAAGACGGCACCGGCGCATTGAAGAAATCGGGGTGCTTGTCGCTGTTGTCCTGCCGGAACTGCGCAAGCCTCGGACAGAGGGCACAGTCACGCGATGGATGATCAAGGGGCATGTGAATCGGCACGCGCGGGCCGAGACCGGCAGCCTCGGCCGCCGGTCTTCGACCAGGGAACTCAGGCGCCTTCGGCGGCTTCGTCTTCGAAAAACTCGTCGTCGTCCTCGTCGTAATCGTCGTCCTCTACCTCATCGCGCTTGAAGTCGCGGTGATGGACCCGGCTCTGATCGGCCGGCTTGCGGGCGATGATCGACTGCAGTTCGGTGAGGTCGACGAAGTTGTCCGCCTGCCGGCGCAGTTCGTCGGCGATCATGGCGGGCTGCGAACGCAGCGTGGAGATCACGGTGACGCGGACGCCGCGGCGTTGCACGGCCTCGACCAGGCGGCGGAAATCCCCGTCGCCGGAGAACAGCACAATGTGTTCCAGGTGCGCGGCCATTTCCATCACGTCGATGGCCAGCTCGATGTCCATGTTGCCTTTGATCTTGCGGCGGCCGGAGGAGTCGGTGAACTCCTTCGTCGGCTTGGTCACCATCGTGTAGCCGTTATAGTCGAGCCAATCGACCAGCGGGCGAATGGGGGAATACTCTTGATCGTCAACCAGTGCGGTGTAGTAAAAGGCCCGCACCATATTGCACTTGCTGGCGAAGACTTCCTGGAGGCGCTTATAGTCGATGTCGAAACCCAATGCCTTTGCGGTGGCGTAGAGGTTCGCGCCGTCGATGAAGAGAGCAACCCGCTCCTGCGGATAAAACTTCATAGAATTCCTTCCTTATGTCCTAAAGAATCTGTTCTTTGTTGTACGGAGGGGTACCTGAACCGATCAGCATCAACAATACTCCCTTTGTAACAATAAGTAATCCGGTAAATGCCTATGGCAAGGGGCAACTCTCAAGGGTTAACGCGACTGTGATTATTATCGGTCTTGGAGCGAATTTGCCAAGTTCTTTACATGGCAGCCCGGCAGCCACTTTACAGGCGGCTCTGGACAGCCTGAATGGCGAGGAGGTGCGGGTCCTGCGCCGGTCCCGCTGGTATCGTAGCGCTCCTGTCCCGATTTCTGATCAACCCTGGTATGTAAATGGGGTAGCGGAGGTTGCAACCGGCCTCGCGCCGGCGGCGCTTCTGGCGCGTCTCGCGGATCTGGAGCAGGCCTTCGGCCGGGTGCGGGGCGTGCGCAATGCCCCGCGCATCATCGATCTCGATTTGCTGGCTTATGATGATTTTGTCTCGGCTCCGGAGGACAGCCTTCAGGTTCCGCATCCGCGCCTGTCTGCGCGGGCCTTCGTGGTTCTGCCCCTGGCGGAATTGGCGCCGCGCTGGCGCCACCCCGTATCGGGCCAGACGATCCAAGAACTTTGCGACCGTTTGCCGTCCGACCAGATTGCCGAAGCGATGGTCGAGGAAGCCTGACTTGCGCCCTTATTGGATAAATAATATTAATGTTTTCAACGAACTAAAATATTTTTCTCTTATAAGAAATTAATTTTTCTGGGCTGACATCCAGGCCTGAATGGGCTTGCACCTGGGACGATGGCTCCCTATATTCCGCGCAATTCGCGTCTCTGCTGCGCGAAACCCCGACATCTGAGGAGCTGTACGCACATGGCGCGTGTCACGGTGGAAGACTGCGTAGTTAAGATTCCCAACCGCTTTGAGCTGGTGATGAAGGCGGCCCAGCGGGCCCGCGACGTCTCGGCCGGAGCGGCCCTGACCATTGAGCGTGACGACGACAAGAACCCGGTGGTTGCGCTGCGGGAGATCGCCGACGAGACGGTCAGCCTGGATGAGCTTGGCGAGGCCCTGATCCAGGGCCTGCAGAAGCATGTCGAGGTGGATGAGCCGGAAGAGGACCTGATCGACTTCAGCATGCCCGGCATTGTTATGGACAACGTCCCGATGACCGTGGCTGGAACCGGTCCGGAGCCGCCCTACGAGGAAGAGCAGGAGGGGGCCGGCGGTGCCCGTTATGAGGACGAGAAGGCGCCGGACTGAACCACGGGCCGGATTTCCCCTCAGGGTTCCCACCATTCCAATGGTTTAGAGAACAATTTAGAACCCATCACCGCTTGGCGGCAGGGTGACTTGCGCTTATTGTGTTTCGTGAAGGTTACGGCGGCGCGTGACCGGGAAGCAGGCGCGGTATGATCCGGCAATTCGAACTGGTAGAGCGGGTCAAGACATACGATCCGAACGCGAATGAGGACGCCCTCAACCGCGCCTATGTCTATGCCATGAAAATGCACGGGACCCAGACCCGGGCTTCCGGCGATCCCTATTTCTCTCATCCCATTGAAGTCGCCGGCATCCTGACCGACCTGCGGCTGGACGATTCCTCGATCATCACCGCCCTGCTGCATGACATTGTCGAGGACACGGAAGCCTCTCTGCAGGACATCGAAAAGCTGTTCGGCAAGAACATCGGCCGTTTGGTCGATGGGGTCACCAAGCTGGGCCAGCTGGAATTGCAGTCCGAGGAGACCAAGCACGCGGAGAACTTCCGCAAGCTGCTGGTCGCCATGTCGGAGGACATTCGGGTCCTGCTGGTCAAGCTGGCCGACCGCCTGCACAACATGCGCACCATCCATCACATCAAATCCGAGGAGAAGCGCCGGCGCATCGCCCGCGAGACCATGGACATCTACGCGCCCCTGGCCGAGCGCATCGGCATGCAGGGCTTCAAGACGGAGCTGGAAGATCTGGCCTTTGCGCAGCTCAATCCGGAGGGCCGGGAATCGATTATGGCCAGGCTGGAGTTCCTGCGCGGCACTGGCGACGATCTGCCGGACCGGATCTTGAGTCAGCTCAAGACGGTTCTGTCCGAAGACGGCGTAGTCGCCGAAGTATCGGGACGGGTCAAGACTCCCTATTCGATCTGGCGCAAGATGCAGCACAAGAGCATCGATTTCGAGCAGCTCTCCGACATTATGGCCTTCCGGATTGTGGTCGAGTCACTGGAGCAGTGCTATCAGGCCTTGGGAATCATCCATCACCGCTATCCGGTCGTCCCCGGGCGCTTCAAGGACTATATCTCGACCCCCAAGCCGAATGGCTACCGGTCTCTGCACACCACGGTTCTGGGCCCGGAGCGGCAGCGCATCGAAGTGCAGATCCGGACCCTTCCGATGCACGATGTGGCGGAACTGGGCGTGGCCGCGCACTGGCGCTACAAGCAAGACGCCCAGCAGATGGACGGCAAGCAGTATCGCTGGCTGCGCGAGCTGCTGGATATTCTGGAGCACGCCTCCAACCCGGAGGAGTTCCTGGAACACACCAAGCTGGAAATGTTCCAGGATCAGGTCTTCTGCTTCACGCCCAAGGGCGCGGTGATCGCCCTGCCGCGCGGCGCCTCGCCGGTCGACTTCGCTTATGCCGTCCATTCGGAGGTCGGCGACATCTGCGTCGGCGCCAAGGTCAACGGCCGCATGGTTCAGCTGCGGACCGAACTGCAGAACGGCGATCAGGTGGAAATCCTCACCTCCAAAGCGCAAACGCCTTCGGCGGACTGGGAACAGTTTGTGGTGAGCGGCAAGGCCAAGGCCCGGGTGCGCCGCTTTGTGCGCATGAAGGAGCGCGAGCAGTACGGCGAACTGGGCCGGCACATGCTGCAAAAGGCGTTTCGCCAGGAAGGCTACGACCTGACCGAAAAGGCCCTGAAAGGCGTGCTGCAGCGCTTCAAGTGCGATTCCGCCGAAGACCTCTACGCTGCGGTGGGGCAGGGAAACTACAGCAGCCGCGAGGTGGTGACGGCGGTCTTCCCGGGCGTCAAGGAAACCGCCAAGCCGCCGAAGCTGGTGCAGATCGGGCGCGGGCGCCGCAAGTCCGCCGATGACTCGGCAGTCCCGATCAAGGGCCTGATACCGGGAATGGCGGTGCACTATGCCCACTGCTGCCATCCTCTGCCGGGCGACCGCATCGTGGGGATCGTGACCACCGGCAAGGGCGTGACCGTGCACACCATCGACTGCGAGACCCTGGAGAGCTTTCAGGACACGCCGGAGCGCTGGGTCGATTTGGCCTGGGAGATGACGGAGGGCGAGGACCACACCGGGCGGCGGCACCTG
>CAJHXM010000364.1_pt1 | contig 9969 bp, 7 predicted proteins | sample 9198461 | NCBI WGS metagenome assembly CAJHXM01 (sample SAMEA7708299, study PRJEB35096) | sediment metagenome | biome: marine neritic benthic zone biome [ENVO:01000025]; feature: sediment [ENVO:00002007]; material: shallow marine sediment [ENVO:03000034] sea grass bed [ENVO_01000059] ...
AATTGACGATGTCCCGCATGGTGATGAACCCCTCCACGCCGCCAAACTCATTGATGACGGCGGCGGCACGGGCACGGTTGGTCTGAAAAAAGTCGAACATCTCGTCGACATATTTGGTGGGCGGCACGACAACCGGCGGATGCATGATCTGATTCAAGTCGAGTTTCTTGAGATCGACGTCGTCCAAAATCAATCTTAGGACGTCTTCAGCATGTATAAAGCCGACCAGTGCGTCATGCTGCTCGTGACATACCGGCACTCTCGGGTGTTTGATTGCGCGGAAGCCTTCGATGATCTCGGGAACGCTCATGTCGTCTTTTAGAAACTTCACACGTGTACGCGGAGTCATAATCTCGACAATCTCGGTCTCTCCTGATTCGAGCAAATTGTCGATCAGAACCCGTTCCGTCGCATCCAGAATCCCCTCGTCAGCCACTTCTGCCAGGAGCGTGCGGAACTCATCGACCTGCAGGATATTCTCCCGGGCGCGTTCCTTGCCCACGATCCAAGTCGTGATTTGGTCAGCGACGATACGCATAATCCGGCGCAGTGGCGTGATCGTCCGTGCCCAAATGCTCAAGGGTCCCGCAACCACTGCTGCACTGATCTTGACCGGGTTACTGACGGCAACGGTTTTCGGCGTGACCTCCCCGAGCAGGAGCAGCAGTGGAAACATGACCAGGACATTAATCCAGCCGGCCCGCTCGGCGCCGTAGAGGTTGACCAATATGCCTGCCAGGTTGGCGGTCGCGGCAATGTTGACCAACTCGTTGCCGCAGAGAATGGAAATGATGAGACGTCGAGGCTGATCCAAAAGGGCGTGAAGGGTATCGGATTGGGGATGGCGATCCCGACGCAGCTTTTGCAGGTCTAGCCGTGAAAGCGAAAAAAGGGCCGTCTCGGACCCTGAGAAGAAGGCCGAACACAGGAAGAGGAAGGCCTGGAGAACGAGAGCGATGATCATGCCTGGCGTGAGCAGGCGCGACGGCTCAAAGGCGAGAAAGGCCTTCGCCTGATCCCAATACTGTAGCAGCTCTCCGAAAGCCCACTCCATGTCGCTCACCCCGACTGTGTCCGGACCGCACTTTGCCGCCAGAGCCTCGATCGGAATTCCTGTCGGCGTCCTTTTGGGCCCATGTTTCGAAGGCTTCTGGTGGGCCCCTCGGTGGCGCGCGAGCCAGACTTGAGACCGGACTCTGCCCATAGAATTCGCCTGCCTTATGGAAAGGCGCAACGACGCAGATGCCCTCGGCCCACAGTTCTTCGCAAAGGGCTTGGACCACGCAGAAATTCCAGCGTATTCAATGTAGAAGGCCGGCGTGGTCAGGAAATTGATACAGGTCAATGAAGAGATTCTGTGGCAGCCCTGTAATTAGTCGTCATTTTGATTGTATCGGGCAATTCCTGGTGAAGGCAGGCCAGTTCCTGGCGTGAACCGGCCTTTGACCCTTGGCCCAACTGCAGAGACCCATTCAGCCAGAATCTGGGGTGATGATTCGGCGATAAAGGAGGGGGGAGTTAACCTTGACGGATGACAGTTCCGAAAAGGGGGCCGGTCCAACAAGTCGGGGCGGCCCGGTCTTGGTCGCGGTCGATTTCGCTCCCGATTCCAAAGCGGCTTTGCTCTGGGCCTGTGACTATGCGAACTGCGTCAACGCCGGCCTCTTGCTGCTTCATGTCGTGCACGATCCCGCCGATGCGCCGGGCTACTACCGGAAAGGCGAGGCCGATCTCTTGCGGCCGATGGAGGATGTTGCGCTTGAGATGACCGACCAGTTTGTGGAGAAGGTTGCCAAGGAACACCCTGACCTTGATCTCCTTGCAAAGCTGGAGAAGGTCTTGGTCAAGGGCATCCCGGCGACTCGAATTCTTGAGATCGCCCAGGCAAAGGGTGCGCGACTGATCGTGATGGGCAGTCGGGGGCGCACCGGTCTGCCGCATCTCTTGCTCGGATCCAAGGCGGAACGCGTGGCGCAACTATCTCCCATTCCGGTGACGATCGTGAAAGCGGAAATGCCCGAAGGCTAGCGCAATTAGGTCCGGGTCGGGGAAGGCTCGATATGAATGCAATTCACATGATTGACCCGCTAACGCAACGGGCGAGACGGTTCACGGTTCTGGCCCTGGCGGGTTTGCTTTGGCTGGCCGTGACGCCGGCCTTGGCTGCGGCTGGTGAGGCCGAGGGAATAGACTGGTTCACGATGGGAATGCAGCTATTCGGCGGCTTGGCCATTTTCCTCCTTGGCATGGAGCAGATGGCGGAGGCTCTTCGGAAGGTCGCGGGCAACCGGATGAAGGACGTTCTTGGTAAGCTGACCACCAATCGTGTCATGGGGGTCATGACAGGAGCGTTTGTTACAGCGGTTATCCAGTCGTCGTCCGTTACGACGGTCATGCTGGTCGGCTTCGTGACGGCTGGGCTCATGTCCCTGTCCCAGGCCGTCGGGGTTATCTTCGGGGCGAACATCGGCACCACTGTGACGGCCCAGATCGTTGCCTTCAAGGTCACGCACTATGCGCTTCTTCTCGTCGCCGTTGGCTTTGCCTTCTTTTTCGCCGCCAAGTCAGACCGGGTGAAAAACTACGGTGTGCTGGTGATGGGGCTAGGCCTTATCTTCTTTGGCATGGGCGTCATGAGTTCGGGCATGAAACCTTTGCGGTCCTTTGAGCCCTTTATAGACCTGATGCAGGACGTCTCAACACCCGCGCTGGGGATCCTTATCGCTGCAGCTTTCACCGGACTGGTACAGTCGTCCTCCGCCACCACCGGTGTGGTCATCGCCATGGCCACGCAGGGGTTGATTACCTTGGAGGGCGGAATTGCGTTGATCATGGGTGCCAATATCGGCACCTGTGTGACGGCGGGTCTTGCTGCAATCGGCAAGCCGCGTGAAGCCGTGCGTGTGGCCGTGGCCCATGTGACCTTCAACGTGGCTGGGGTCTTGGCCATGGTATGGTTTATTCCGGTCTTGGCAGATTTCGTGCGCACGGTTTCGCCGGTGGCGGAAGGTCTCTCAGGTATTGACCGGCTGGCGGCCGAGACTCCTCGCCAGATCGCCAATGCCCATACGGCTTTCAATGTCTTATTCTCGGTTCTGTTCTTGCCCCTGGCCGGCCTCGTTGCACGGTTCTGCGAATGGTTGGTTCCGGACAGGCCTGTGGTGGAGCCCCTGATGATTCAACCTAAGTACCTCGACGAGGAATTGCTGTCGACCCCGCCTCTGGCTTTGGACCGAGCCCGCCGCGAGATTGGGCGCCTCGGCGCTCGCGCCGACGATATGCTGGCCGCGGCCCTGCCGGCAGTCATATCCGGCACCACGGCACAGTTACAAGAACTGGCGGCCATGGATACGGATATCGATATTCTTCACGGCCACATTGTGAAGTACCTCGGCCGGATCAGTTCTGGGGAACTGTCCGGCGGGCAATCCTCTGAGGTCATGAGACTTCTGCAGGCGGCCAACCACCTGGAGCAGATCGGCGATGTCCTGGAGACCAATCTGGTCAAGATCGGCCAACAGAGAATCAAAGAAGGGGTCGTTGTCAGCGAACCCACCGCCTTGGTTATCGAGCGCTATCACCAAGAGGTCGCTCGGGCTCTCAAAACGGCGGTGAAGGCGGTCAGCGAGGAGGACCAGGAAGCCGCCCTAGCCGTCAAGGAAATGAAACAGGAAATGGCTGACCTGGCTGAGGAAACCGCAAAACACGAGGTCAATCGCCTGGTGGTGAACGAGCCAAACCGCCTGCAGACTTTCACGCGCGAGGTGGAGATGATTGAAAACTTAAGCCGGGTCTACCGGTTGTGCCGCAAGATCGCGCGGCTGCAGTGGATCTCGGAATCCGAGCCTGAGCTCGCGCAAGCGGCGGAGTGATAGGCCTATTGGTTTTGTTGCTTGGGTTTTGGCGGCATTAGGACCTCCATCCATTTTGGATAGGTCATTGCCAGCCCAAATTAAGCCACCCAACCCCTAGCAAGCAGATATATTGAGCCAAATCAATGTTCTCGCCCAAGATTTTGGGTATCTAGATATCTTGGTGTTCGGTTTGGCGAGCAGGGTTGGGTCAGTTCCACCCGTGATGAGTCATGCGCGCCCGGACCCGGAGCGGGTTCGGCCGGCACTGAATTCGAAGGCAAGCAAGGGCAAAGAGGAGGCGTTCACCCGCAAGGGGGACTCGAAAATGAATGACAGGTCGACCCGCATCAAGAGCGAAACAAGATAACAAAGTGGCAGCCTCGGCACCCGAGCCGGACCTGCCGGACGGCCCACAGCCGTCGAAATCCGCCGCAAAACCGAATGACACCGAAAATATCGTGGCTCCCGCTTCGGCCGCTGCCCGGAAAACCCTGCCAAAAAGGCGGCGCAGCGTTACGTCCGGTGACGACGCCAAGGGGACACGGGCTTGCACGCCGGCTGTCCCCAGGGAAATTCTGCAAGAAAGCGCCGGGCATGCGGTGCTGAAGGGCGGTAAGCCAGGTGGCCCTGTCCGAACACCGCGCTCGGCCCGGCAGTCCGTAAAAAGGCCTCAAGGCCGCCCCTCGCCAAAGAAGCCTGCAACCTCGGTCGAGGAGAAGCCGATCACCGTTGTCCGGCCGAAGAGTGATGCGTTCGACCTTTATGCACCTGAATTCTACCTAAACCGCGAACTCACATGGTTGAATTTCAACGACCGTGTTTTGAATGAGGCGCAGGACGAGCGCAACCCGTTGCTTGAACGTGTAAAATTCCTGGCGATCGCCAGTTCCAACCTAGATGAATTTTTTATGAAACGCATCGGCGGCCTCAAACAGCAGGTTGCCGCCAGCGTGCATCAATTGAGCGTAGACGGCCGCTCGCCGCAACAGCAGATCGAGGCGTCGGTGAATGCGGTGAAGGAGATGCAGCTCAGGATGCGGCAGGTTTATCTGGACCTGCTCAAGAGCCTGGCGGATCAAGGTGTCGTTGTTGCCGCCTACAGCCAGCTTAGTGACGTGGAACGCGAGCTGGTGCGGGAAACCTATCTTGCCAATGTCTTGCCGCTGGTCACGCCACTCGCCATGGATCCGGCCCATCCCTTCCCCTTTATCTCAAACCTGTCACTTAATCTTTTGGTGACACTGCGCTACCGTGATGAGGACGAACCCTTGATGAATCGTATCAAGGTGCCTCTCGGCTCGGGCGTGGGGCGGTTCCTGCGCATCGACGGTGACAGCCGCTTTGTGCCGCTGGAAGAGGTCATGGCGCACAATCTCGACCTTCTCTTTCCAGAGATGGAGATCGAATCCTGTGAGGTCTTCCGGGTAACGCGCAATGCCAACACAGAGTTGGATGAAGATAAAGCCGACGATCTCCTCAACATGATCGAGACTGAACTGAGATTCCGGAAATTTGCCCCCTTTGTGCGCCTGGAGATTAATGAGAACATGGATTCTTCACGCCGCGGTATGCTGTCGGCGGAACTGGGTCTGGACGAGTCCGCTGACGTCTTCGAATCGGATGTGCCGCTGGGTATGCGCGACCTGATGGAACTGGCGAGCGTGGAACTGCCAGACCTCCATGATCCGGACCATCACCCGATCACCAATACGAAGCTTCAGGAATCGCGAAGCATCTTTCATATAATCCGCGAAGCCGGCTCAATCCTGCTGCATTTCCCTTATGAGTCCTTCACGACCTCCGTCGAGCGATTCGTACGGGAAGCGAGCCGAGACCCGAAAGTTCGGGCGATCAAGATGACCCTGTATCGGACCTCCGCCGATACGGAAATCCTCGAGTATCTGATCGAGGCCGCGCGGAATGGAAAGCAAGTTGCTGTGGCTGTTGAACTGAAGGCGCGGTTCGACGAGGCTGCCAATATTCGCTGGGCAACCCGGCTGGAGGATGCGGGCATTCATGTCACCTATGGCGTTGTCGGACTCAAGACCCATGCTAAGGCGATACTCGTCGTGCGCCAGGATTACTCAGGCCTGCACTGTTACGCTCACATCGGCACGGGAAATTACCATGCCGGCACCGCCCGGCTCTACTCCGATTTAGGATTGCTGACTTGCGATAAGGACATCGGCCTCGACCTGAGGGAAATGTTCAACTATTTGACAAGCGGGTGCAAACCCTCGCGCCGTTACCGAAAACTTCTGACAGCGCCCAAGTTTCTCAAGAAGTCGCTGCTTGCCAAGATCGATCGAGAGATCGAAGTGCATTCGCCGGACTCGCCCGGTCTAATCCGCCTAAAGACCAATGCCCTTGAAGACGTGGATATCACGGCAGCACTGTACCGCGCATCTCAGGCCGGCGTGAAGGTTGAATTGGTCGTACGCGATACCTGCCGGCTGCGCCCTGGTGTACCGGATTTGTCGGAGAATATCTCAGTCATCAGCGTGCTGGGACGTTTTCTGGAACATTCGCGCATATACTATTTCCGCAACGGCGGTGACGAGGAGTACTATATCGGCTCTGCCGACCTTATGCGCCGGAATTTGGAACGCCGGGTTGAATTGATCACGCCCATCGAGGATCCTGCCTCACGCGAAGAACTGAGCAAGATCTTCAAGCTACAGCTGCAGGACCAGCGCAATGTGTGGGATATGAAAGCAGACGGCAGCTACCAACAACGTCAGCCAGCCGGGCGCGGATCAGAAAGTAAAGGTTGTCAGCGCAATCTGATAGATGCCGCGGAAAAGCGACATGCCAAGGCCACACGACTGCGCCGCCTCAAGCCGCGGGCCATTGCCCGACGCAGTATGCGCTGACCTGTCCGAAATTTTGCTATCCTTTTTTCGGCGGTATGAGGGCAATGCTATTTAACCCTCCAGTATTGCAAGGCACCATGCCAATCCTCGGCGGATTGTGCGTTCTCCTGGGCAGCGTGACTAAATGGTAAAGACTTTTGTGATAGACCCCCAAGAGGGGGAAGCAAGAATTCCCTTTCTGCGGGGAATCTTGACCAGCTCGCTTCATCATGCCGGCTTCCCCTTTGAGGAAGCTTATAATCTGGCATCTAAGGTACGTGAGGAACTGGACGGCAGGCCCGAAGTCACAACGACCGAAATTCGCAAGATCGTTCAGCGGCTGATCGCCAAATGCGGGCCTGCGGCCTTACAGCGTTACGAGCAGCCAGCCGCCATGCCCGGTGTGATTCTGGTGCGCGACTCAAAGGGTCAAACCAGCCAATTCTCCCGAAAGGAGCACCGCCGTGTCCTGGAATCCAGCGGATTATCTCATGAAGAGTCCATTTCGATCACCTCGATGATTTTCGCTCATCTTATGAAAAGGAAAGTGACGGAGATCGGCTCACATGAGCTGGGATCTTTCACCTACCGCTATCTTCGACTCAAACTCGGACCAGGGCCGGCCCAGCGATATCTCGTGCTGGTGAAGTTTCTTCGGCGTGAGCGCCCGGTTGTGATACTGGTTGGAGGGGCGCCCGGTACGGGAAAGAGCGCTCTGGCAACTGAGATTGCCCAGCGTCTCGAAATTGTGCGCATCCAATCTTCAGACCTGCTTCGTGAGGTGATGCGTATGATGATTCCTGAACGACTGGTTCCGGTGTTGCACAAATCCTCTTATGACGCCTGGCAAGCTTTACCCAGTTTGGCGATCACCGACGATGCCGAAGACACTCGCTTGATAGACGGTTATCGAACCCAGGCCGAGTTGCTCAGTGTGCCCTGCGAGGCCGTCATTAAGCGCTCACTGCGAGAAGAGTCATCGCTGATACTTGAAGGTGTTCATGTCAATCAGGCCATGGTTGATCTAGTTCCTACCGAAAGTACCGCAATTGTCATTCCCATAATGTTAGCCGTGCTTAATCGGGACAAACTCCGGGACCGGTTCAAGGGACGGGGAGAGCAGGTCGACCAGCGTCGGGCGGAACGCTATCTTGAAAATTTCAACTCGATTTGGCGTCTGCAGTCTTATCTGCTTTCCGAGGCCGACAGAGTTCAGGTTCCCATCATAGTCAGCAATAACCGGGAACAGGTCATCCATGATGTCATGAGCACCATTATCGGAGCTATTTCCGCACAAGTGGCAGCCGACGCAAGAGAGGTGTTCGCTTAGACCAGGGGTCTCGATCGCACGAAAATGGCAGGGCTACATCTTTTGGATTAGCGTTATGGGGGGTACTCGACCGGCCCCGTTTAATACCACGTTCACGTGGTGCTGCCGCGTCGGGCGAGAATCCGTTTCGCCATCTCATCCTTGTCATCCTGCGTCAGCACCTTCTCTGCGAGGGGAAGGATGACGAGATTTTCCCAATTCAAGTGACGCCGCTGCGCTTCACAAAAAAAGTGCACGTTAGTTTGAAACCGCGATAGATGTCCGACGGCGCGGCCGTCGGATAGGGCTCGTAAATCCGAGATAACAAGGCTCGCAAGCTCCTCGTCCGCCTCATGCTCCATCAACAACTGGTCGAGAACGTCTCCCAAGTTGCTATCTTGTTGCTGACGCGCACGAAGCAACGGAAAGAGATCAAGCTCTTCGTCCAACGCGTGCAGCGGCAAAGATCTGTTGAAGTAAGATAAGAGGGACTGGGCCCATTCCGATGTGGGATCGCCATCCGATGCACTGACGAGGTTTTCAAGTTGACTGCAGGCCTGAAGCTGTTGTTCGTGTTCCTGGCGTATGAACTGAATCGGATCGGGCAGTGGCGCGTTTAGGGGCGCTGGTTGCGATGATTCAACGTCAGTTGCCCTTTCCACGACCCCGTCACCTCCTCCACCCGATAGCGCACAGCTTATCATTCCGTGCAGCCGACTAGCTCGCGCACCGAGCCCGATCGTCCATAGATGTTCATGGCGTCGTGCCGCAAGGGCCATGACTTAGATCAAGAAACGGGCAGGTTCGTCCTAGGTATCTGCTGGTGCCTAGAGCAAGGCGCCATCTTTCCAAAGAGCAAACCCTTGCGTTATGTCAATGCGGATAGACCTTAGAGCTAGCAGTCTTTGGGACTGAATTGGGGTCCTCCCGAGTGAGTGAACGGCGGGCTGGGTCATGAGGATGGGTCGATAATTGATAAACAGGGAGAGAGGGAATGAAGCCACAACTCACGGATATTAGAGGTATCGGGCCAAGCGCGGCACGCAATCTTGCGGAGAACGGTATTCAGACGGTCGAGAGACTGGCGAAATCCAGGGCCGGAGAAGTGGCCATTGTCCGAGGTTTCAGCGAAATGCGGGCCAACTCGGTGATCACGGCGGCTGTTGCCTTGTTGGCGGTGGCAGACCCGTCTCAAACGGCAGCTGAAAAAGAGGAACCTGCGCGGCCCGCGAAGAAGGGTAAATCCACCAAGCAAAAAACCAAGAAATCGAAAAGCAAAGAAGATAAGAAGAAAAAAGACAAAAAAGACAAAAAAGACAAAAGGAAAAATAACAAAAAAAAGAGGAAGAAAGATAAGAACGATAAGAAGGGGAAGAAGGACAAAAAAAAGAAAAAAAGAAGCAGTGAGAAGAAACGAAACAAGAAGAAAAAATGAGGCTTAGTCACAGGCACGAAGGACAAAGACAGAGTTCGGAGGCAACAGAATTTGCGCGCGGTCGTCCCTAGGGGGCCAGGGCGAAGGCTGAACAGAACCCTGATCGAGAATGGTTTTCTTTCCGGCTATTGCAGTCACCGCGCTGACGAAGGCGCTACTTGCCGATTCCTATGACGCCTGCTAGACGCTGCAGATGGATACCTTCCAATGTAGCGTGCCGGCGCGGCGCGCCCACTTAGCCCCCTAGACCCTGTCAGGCGATGAGCGAACGAGTAACTCTGGAATTGGTCCCGATCGAGGAGCTACAACGCCTTAAAGGTGTTCCCTTTCCTGCATTTATGAAGTTCCGGCAGCTGCTGGTGACCGGCCCCCCGGGATCGGGCAAAACCAAGCTCATCAACAAGGTAGGCGGCTGGCCGGAAGAGGGTTACATTGACCTCACATTGAAAAACTGGTGGCGGGCCCGAACAGGGCTAATTGTTGCCTTGGGGAAAAATTCTAAACGGCGCTGATACGCCA
>CAJHXM010000461.1_pt1 | contig 9938 bp, 9 predicted proteins | sample 9198461 | NCBI WGS metagenome assembly CAJHXM01 (sample SAMEA7708299, study PRJEB35096) | sediment metagenome | biome: marine neritic benthic zone biome [ENVO:01000025]; feature: sediment [ENVO:00002007]; material: shallow marine sediment [ENVO:03000034] sea grass bed [ENVO_01000059] ...
GGACCGGGAGGCGCGTTTTCCCAAGGACGCCGTGAAAGCCATGGGGGACCTCGGCTTTCTCGGCATGATGGTGCCGCCGGACTATGACGGGGCGGGGGCGGACAGCGTTTCCTATGCGCTGGCGCTGATGGAAGTAGCGGAAGGCGACGGGGCTTGTTCCACCATCATGTCAGTCCACAACTCGGTCGGCTGTGCGCCGGTCCTGAACTACGGGACGTCCGATCAGAAGGAGCGCTTCCTGAAGCTCATGGCGCGCGGCGAGCTGTTGGGGGCCTTTTGCCTCACCGAGCCCCACGCGGGATCGGATGCGGCGGCTCTGAAGACCCGGGCGGCGCGGGACGGCAACCACTATGTCCTGAACGGGGTGAAGCAGTTCATCACTTCCGGCCGGAATGCCGATGTAGCCATCGTCTTTGCGGTGACCGATCCGGCTGCCGGCAAGAAGGGCATGTCCGCCTTCATCGTGCCCACCGACACGCCGGGCTATCAGGTGGCCTCGGTGGAAAAGAAACTGGGACAGCGCGCCTCCGATACCTGCCAGATCGTGTTCGAGGACCTGCGCCTGACCCCGGACCTCTTGCTGGGGCAGGAGGGGGAGGGCTATCGGATTGCCCTCTCGAACCTGGAAGGCGGCCGCATCGGCATCGCCGCCCAGTCCACCGGTATGGCGCGGGCGGCCTATCGGGCGGCGCTGGCCTATGCCAAGGAACGGGAATCCTTTGGCAAGCCCCTGACCGGGCACCAGGCGGTGGCCTGGCGGCTGGCCGACATGGCGACCCGGATCCATGCCGCAGAACTGATGACCCTGGAGGCCGCCGCCTTGCGCGACAGCGGTGTGCCCTGCCTGAAGGAGGCGGCAATGGCAAAGCTCTTCGCCTCGGAAATGGCCGAGCAGGTGGCCAGCGACGCCATCCAGATTCATGGCGGATACGGCTATCTGGAGGACTATCCGGTCGAGCGCATTTATCGCGACGTGCGGGTCTGTCAGATCTATGAAGGGACCTCCGATGTGCAGCGCATGGTCATCAGCCGGCAAATCTGTGCCGAGTGACCGGCGGCGCGCCCGCATCGGCGAATTCTGCAAGAGGAAAGCATCATGTCTGCCCCCATCGACTTCTATTTCGACTTCTCCAGCCCTTACGGCTATCTCGCCGCCCAGCGCATCGATGCCCTCGGCGAGGCGGTTGGGCGCGAGGTGATCTGGCGGCCATTCCTGCTGGGTGTGGTCTTTCAGGAAACCGGCGCGCAGCCCCTGACCCAGGTTCCCCTGAAAGGCGACTATTCCGCGCGGGATTTCACCCGCATGGCGCGCCGCTACGGCGTACCCTATGTCATGCCGCCCGACTTCCCCTTCCATTCCGTGGCGCCCTGCCGGGCCTTTTACAGCCTCTGCGATAAGGATCCGGCCGCGGCCAAGGGCCTCGCAAAGGCGCTCTATCACGCGGCCTTTGGCGAGGGCCGCAAGGTCAGCAAAGCCGATACCGTGGTCGAGGTCGCCGGCGAGCAGGGCTTGGACCCCGACGCGGTCCGGGCCTCTCTGCAGTCGCCGGAGATAAAAGAACGATTGCGGAACGAAGTGGCGGCGGCCAGGGCCGCCGGTGTGTTCGGATCGCCCTTTTTCATCGTGGAGGGGGAGCCATTTTGGGGCCGGGACCGCCTGGCGGACCTGGAAGCCTGGATCAGGGAAGGCGGCTGGTAGCAGGCGCTAAATCAGCAAATACTGTCTGGAAATGGCCGCTTGGCGGCGGGGTTTTTAGCCTTAAGTGACTTGCGCCATTAAGAAAATCCGATTATATCCAAAGGAGTATGATTTAATTCATCTAGTCTGTGAGTACCTGGACCTGGGTGCCCACGGGGGACCTTTTACTAAGAGGGGACAGCCGCTATGAAGGCGAAGGGGATTCTTCTATTTGGTGTCTGCGCTGCATTGCTACTTTTCGTATCAATGCCGGCAAAGGCGTTTGTCTTCAACACGCCGAACGAGAACGTGTTCTCGCATCCTTTCGGCAGCCTGTTCGACACGCGCAGCGGGATGGACCTGGAGAACGACGGGATTCCCTTCAACCAGGGACTCTATACCGGCTATGTGGCCCTGTCCGACGAGCGGGGTGACGCCTGGTGGGGCATCAACGCCTGGGATTTCGTGGACGCCGAGCTCTTTAATCACAAAGCCCGCACGGCAGCGCGCAACTCCATCGTCTTGCCGGAGCATCCGCTGGACCGCGAGCTTTCCGACGAGGACCGCATTATTTTCCGCGATGCGCTGGAGCGCCTGCGCGCGGCCTTCGACCGCGGCGGCCGTTCGGAAGCGGCGGCAGACGCCGCCAAGGCGCAGGTGAGTTACGATTGCTGGATCGAGGCCACCGAAGACGGCCGCGCCGACGATGCGGCTGCCTGTAAGGCGGCATTCGAAGATGCGATGAAAGAGGTCGAGTTCTGGGCGACCTACAAGCTGACGGAAATCGGCTACATCGCCGAAGAGCCGCCGCTGCAGCCGCAGTCCTATCTGGTCTACTTCGATTTCGATAAATCGAACCTGACCAGCGAAGGCGCTTCGACCATGGCCGACGTGATCCGCGATGCCCTGGCCGCGCCGAACACAACGGTCCGGCTGGTGGCGCACACCGATACCTCCGGTTCCCTGAACTACAATCAGGCTCTTTCGGAGCGGCGCGCCAACACGGTGATCTCCGGCCTGATCGACGGCGGTGTCTCGGCAGAACGGATCGTGTCCGATCCGGTCGGTGAAACGCAGCCCCTGGTCGACACCGGTGACGGTGTCCGCGAGCAGGGCAACCGCGTGGTCGAGATCGACTTCATGTAAGCTGACCGCCGGGGTGTGCCCCGGCGATCGGTTCAAAAGATTAAGGCCCCGGCAGTCCCGGGGCCTTTTTCTTGGCGGTCAGGGCCTCTGAAGTTAGAGCCTTTTCAGTTCAGGTTTGCACAGTATTTTGGTTCCGTCATCCTGGGGCGGGCGAAGCCCGAACCCGGGATCCATACCGAAGCCAAAACCGTTTTGTGGATCCCGGGTTCCGCCTGGCGGCGGCCCCAGGATGATGGGATGGACCTTTCCCCGCTCTCTCTGCTTTGGTGGCAGAGAACGGCTTCTGAGAGCCAAGATCAACAAGATCTGGAATGAGGAGGAAAGGTCCTATGAGCGAGGATATCGTGATTGGTCTGGATACGGCAAAGGCTTTTACGCAGGTTTGCGTGATGACGTGCGCGGGCGAGATTTTGAAGGAACGTCGGGTTCGGCGGGGCAAGCTCTTGAGCTTTGCAGAGGATTATCCTGGCAGCCTGGTGGCGTTGGAGGCCTGCGGCGGTGCGCATCATTTGGCCCGCGAGTTGATGGCCGGGGGATTTCGGGTGCGGCTGTTGCATCCGGCGTGCGTGCGCCCCTATGTGGGGGTTCAGAAGAACGACCGGATGGATGCGCGGGCGGTCTGCGAAGCGGCGCTACGGCCTTTGATCCGCTCGGTGCCGGTCAAGACCCGGTCGCAGCAGGATCTGCGGGTTCTGCTGCGCCGGCGCCAAGGGCTGGTGTCGGAGCGCACCCGCCTGATCAACCGCCTGCGTGGGCTCTTGGCCGAATATGGCCTGGTTCTGCCCCGCGGCGCCGAAGTTTTCCAGCGCCGCCTGCGCGATCTGATGGGCACAGCGCGCTGGTCGGAGGCGCTCTCGCCCGTGATCCAGGAGACCTTTGCCGAGATGGCCGAGGAACTACAGGGGCTCTTTGCCAAGGATCGCGCCCTGATCAAACAGATCAAACGCTTGCAGCAAGATGACGAAACCGCCCAGCGCCTGGTCTCCATTCCCGGCGTTGGTCCGATGATCGCCGCCGAAGTGATGGCCTCGCTCGAGGAGGCACGGGTCTTTGCCTCCGGGCGCCACATGGCCGCCTGGGCGGGGCTGGTGCCGCGACAACGTTCAACCGGCGGACGCACGCGCCTGGGCCGCATCACAAAACGCGGCCAAGGTGAGCTGCGCCGGCTCCTGGTGCAAGGCGCCAAATCCCTCATCCGCGCCGCCAAGCACCGCGATGGCCCCCCCAGGCACCGGCTGGAAGCCTGGATCTACAGCCACCGCGACCGGCTCCACCCAAACGTTCTGGCCGTCGCCCTGGCCAACAAAATCGCCCGAACCCTCTGGGTCGTCATGGCCCGCAATGAACCCTTCAAGCCGATCAGCACACACACCCGATCGGCCTGAGCCCGCGAGGGCATACCAAAGGCAAGTAAAGAGTTGGCAAAGACACAAAAATCCGCCCAAGGCAGTTGCCGTCATCGTGCCCTGAGAGGCCGTCAGGATGATTTTGCCCAAGCGGAACGCGGTTGCCCCAACCTGGCCAGGGCCAAACAGCAGCGCCCGAAAACAGGCCGTATACATGTGCGCCGTCTAAACCAATTCCAACTTGCAAAAGGGGAAAGGTCCATACATGACGGTTGAGTGATTCCACCTGATCGGATACCGCTCTAGAGGGTAAGCCGACCAGGTGGGTAGTCACTCCCGCCAGTCCCAATTGCTTCCGGAATTCAACACGACGTCGTCTGCGGTCTTTTGCAATAACCCGGCGATCGACTGATCTACCTGACGCGGCACGGCCGCGCCGCTGCAGGGGCTTTGCAATAGTGTCGCGTAGAAGACGCAGGCCGCCAGGTAGGTTCCGGTCGGATTGGGGTGGTTTTCGTCGGCATATATTGCAACATCGGGGTGTTCTTCGCGGACGATCCGCCATGCCGCGCCCACCGGCGCGACTAGGGCCTGATTGTCCTGCATCATAGTCATGTAGCTTTCGTTGATTCGGCTTTGCATGTCTTCATAGGCGTACAAATCCGATGAACCGTCCTGATTGTTGGGGTCGCTTTTGCGGTGTGCCATGGTCATATAAAATATCACGCTGGTTTCGGGATTGGCCGATTTGGATTCCTCGGCCAGGCGCGCCGCATAGGGAAGGACTTCGCTTGAGACCTGCGCGGCGCCAAAAGATGGGAGCTCGCTTTGCTCCTGGAGGACGACGAAGTCCCAAGAACCTTTCCGCAGTTTCCCCAAAAGCTTTTCGTTGGCGGCATGGTCCCGTAGCCTTGTCCCGCCCGGCGCATGGGCATCATGGATCACTTCGACCCCTTGCGACTTGGCGATGGCCGCGACCATGGCGGGAAGATTGTTGACGGAGGTCAGGCTGTTGCCGATGAAGAGGACCCTGACGGTTTTGCTGTAGCGGTCAGTCGTCAGGCCGCCAATCCCCGCGACCACCGCCAGGACGACGGCCAGCGACAGCAACAGAGCCCTAAACGTCAATGTTGCTGCCCCTATCCGACGTCGTCAAAGGAGGGACGCGGTTCGGCAACGGCCGCAAGCCGCGTTCGGCCGGCGCCAAAGGGAGCCGGACGTTTGGTATGCGTTCAGATGACCAGGTTATTGCCCGTGAGTGGACGCTGGATTTGGTCGGTACCATTTTTTTGAGCCCGTGAGATCATCGGTTTTAGATCAAACGTAAGGGAGGAGTCGCGCGAACGATCCAAACGATCGCCCCCGAGCGCACCAGGACGTAGCGCCGGGGGGCGGGCGGTTTCTTCGGCGCTCTGGGCGGGTCGATCCGGGTCGGACATCATGGGACCTTACCGCGGCAAGGTGCCGCCGATGACATAGGCCAGGGCCTGGACCACCTGGGCGGGCTCGCGGGCCACGGCCTTGGCGGCGGCGTCGACCTCTTTCAGGGCGTGGTCGTGCTCGGGCGGGTGCAGGGTGATGATGGGCTTGCCGAGGGCGGCGGCATAGCCGGCGTCGAAGGCTGCGTTCCACTGTTTGTACTTCTCGCCAAAGCGCACCACGACGACGTCGGCTTCCTTGATCAGGGTGCCGGTGCGCACGGCGTTCAAAAGCGCGCCGCTGCGGTCGTGCCAGAAGCTGTCGGGCAGGGCCCCAAAGATGGTGGCCGCGCAGTCGTCGGAGTCTTCGTGCACGGTGACCGGGGCGTTCAACACCACGGGCAGACCCGCCGCCTCCACGCCGTTGGCGATCTGCTCGCGCCAGTCGCTGTGGATCTCGCCGGATAGGTAGACGCTCCAGATTTTCTCTCGCATGGGGGCTCCAAAAATTTCGTTGCGTGAAGGCGTTGCCGGAAGTCTAGGGCAGGGCGGTCAGGCCCTCAAGGCGCTGGCGCCTTGCCGCCGATCCTGTTGGTGACCTCGCCGGCGGCGCGGCGGACTTTGGGACCCAGCTCGGCCACAGCCTGGTCGGGGAAGCGGACCGTGGGGCCGGAGATCGAGATTCCGGCGACCGCTTCGCCGAAGGCGTTGTAGATCGGTGCCGCGACGCAGCGCATGCCGGCGTAGCGCTCCTCGTCGTCGAAGGACCAGCCGCGGTCGCGGGTCGCCGCCAGATCGGCGAAAAGCGCCTCAGGCGAGGTCAAGGTCTTCGCGGTGAATTCCGGCAGGCCTTTTTTCTGCAGAATCTGCTCCACCTCCTTGCGCGGCAGGGCCGCCAGCAGGGCTTTGCCGATCCCGGCGGCATGCATGTGGCCGCGGGTGCCGGGGCGGAAAAAGGCTCTGATGGGATTGTCGGTTTCGATCTGGCTCACAAAGACGACATCGCCGCCGTCGGCAACGCCCAGGTTGGCGGTTTCGCCGGTCTCCGCCATCAGGCTGCGCATGGCTTCACGGCCGGCCTCGACCAGATTGGTGCGCTGGGTAAAGGAACTGCCGATGCGAAAGGCCTCGACCCCGATCATCCAGTCTTGGGTCGCCTCTTCGAAGACGACAAAGCCATGCTTTTGCAAAGTGACCAGCAGGCGATGGGCGGAGGAGGGCGGCATGCCGGCCTGCAGCGCGAGTTCGGTCAGGGTGGCCTTCCCGGCTTTGGCCAGGGCGCCCAGGAGTTGCAGCCCGCGGTCCAGCGCCTGGACCGTCGATCCCTGTCCCTCCGGCGCGGCGGACCGGGGCCGTCCTCTGGAGCGCTTTTGAGGCACCTGTTCCATCGTTTTCGCCTTGTTTCCGGCCCGAGGGGTATCTTCAGCTAAAATAAAATCTTGGAAAAATTTTTCAATGGAAAAGTGAAATTCAGAAATGGAAAAACAATTTTCTCATTAAAACAGCCGCATAGGATATTTTTCTATTTTATGGAATAATATTTCAGAAAAATTGCAAATACCGCCAAACCCGCTACTATCCCCGCCATCGACCCACACGGAGGAACGGACATGACTGGTCAGAACCCTGTCTTCATACCAGGCCCCACAAACATCCCGGATCGTTTGCGTTATGCCATGAGCATTCAGACGACCGACCACCGCGCGCCTGATTTCGTCGAACTGCTGGCCCCGGTGCTGGCGGATGTGAAGAAGGTCTTCAAGACCGAGACCGGCCAGATCATCACTTTCCCCTCCAGCGGCACCGGCGGCTGGGAGGCGGCGATTACCAATACCCTCTCGCCGGGCGACAAGGTCCTGGTGGCCCGCTTTGGGATGTTTTCGCACCGCTGGATCGATCTGTGCCAGCGCCACAACCTGGACGTCGAGGTCATCGAGTGCGCCTGGGGCGAGGGCGCACCGGCCGAGCAATACGGCGCGCGCCTGGCGGCCGACAAGAACCAGGAAATCAAGGCGGTGCTCGTCACCCACAACGAGACCGCGACCGGCGTGCGCAGCGACGTCGCCGCGGTACGCCGGGCGATGGATGCCGCCGGGCATCCGGCCATGCTCTATGTCGACTGCGTCAGTTCGCTGGCCTCGATGGATTTCCGCATGGACGAGTGGGGTGTGGACCTGGCGGTATCGGGCTCGCAGAAGGGCTTCATGCTGGCCACCGGCATGGCGATCATTGGGGTGAGCGAGAAGGCGCTGGCCGCCTGTGAGATGGCGGCCTGTCCGCGCTGCTATTTCGACTTCCGCGACATGGCGGGCGCGAATGCACACGGCGGCTTTCCCTACACCCCGCCGCTGCAGATCATGTACGGGCTGCGCGAGAGCTTGAACATGCTGTTCGAGGAAGGGCTGGAGAAGGTTTTCGCGCGGCACAGCCGCCTCGCCGAGGGCGTGCGGACGGCGGTCCGGGCCTGGGGCCTGGAGCTTTGCGCCAAGGACCCCAGCCTCTATTCCGACACGGTGAGCGCAGTCTATGTCCCCGAGGGCTTTGACAGCGATGTCCTGACCAACCATGCCTTCGACGCCTATGGCGTTTCCTTCGGGGTAGGTCTGGGCCCGATGGCCGGCAAGGCCTTTCGGATCGGCCACCTTGGCTCGCTGACCGACGTGATGGTACTGTCCGGGCTGGGCGCGATCGAAATGGCGATGGTGGACCTGGACTATCCCATCGAACTGGGGGCCGGCGTCACCGCGGCGCAGGACTATTTCCGGAAGACCACCGGCACCGCCCTGAAGAAGGCGGCGTGAGACAGCGAGGAACAGCATGACCGAGATGTCCGATCTCCCGATCCCGAACTTCGCCGACGTCGAGGCGGCGGCGGCGCGGATCGAGCCCTATATCCACCGGACTCCGATCCTCACATCGAGCTACTTGAACGGGCTGACCGGCGCCGAACTTTACTTCAAGTGCGAGAACTTTCAGAAGGCTGGCGCCTTTAAGGTGCGCGGCGCCTGCAACGCGGTCTTTGGCCTGGACGATGAGACGGCGGCAAAGGGCGTGGCCACCCACTCCTCCGGCAATCACGCCTTGTCGCTCAGCTACGCGGCCGGCCGGCGCGGCATTCCGGTGACGGTGGTCATGCCCCGCACGGCGCCGGAGGCCAAGAAGGCGGCCGTGCGCGGCTACGGCGGCAAGGTCGTCGAGTGCGAACCGAGCACATCGTCGCGCGAGGCGGTTTTCGCGGAAGTCGTGGCGCAGTCGGGCGCGGACTTCGTCCACCCCTACAACGACCCGCGCGTGATCGCCGGGCAGGCGACCTGCTCAAAGGAAATGATCGAAGACCTGGGGGCGCTGGATGCCCTCGTTGCGCCGATTGGCGGCGGCGGTATGATCTCGGGATCCTGCCTGACGCTCTCGAACATCGCACCCGACACCAAGATTTATGCCGCCGAGCCGGCCAACGCCGACGATGCCTGCCGCTCTTTCAAGGCGGGGCACATCATCGCCGACGATGCGCCGCAAACCGTGGCCGATGGACTGAAGGTGCCCTTGAAGGAACTGACCTGGCATTTCGTGTCGCACTACGTCGAAGACATACTGCTTGCCAGCGAGCAGGAAATCATCGATGCCATGTATCTGACCTGGCAGCGCATGAAGATCGTCATCGAACCCTCCTGTGCTGTTCCGCTGGCGATCATCCTGAAGAACAAGGAAGTCTTTGCCGGCAAGCGCGTCGGTGTCGTTCTGACCGGCGGCAATGTCGATCTGCACAAACTTCCCTGGATGCAAAAACAAAGCTGAACCGTTCATTGCTTGGAAGAGAGAATTGCCATGACCCTCATGATGAAACGCGAAGAACTTGAAGTCGGTTATAATGTTCCGGCAGCTGTCGGCATGGACGAAGCCGACATTCAGACACCCTGTCTGCTGATCGACCTGGATGCGCTGGAGCGCAACATCAAGAAGATGGGCGACTTTGCCAAAGAGATGGGCGTGCGCCACCGGGTGCACGGCAAGATGCATAAATCCGTCGACGTGGCGCTGCTGCAGGAGAAGCTGGGCGGCAGCTGCGGCGTCTGCTGCCAGAAGGTGAGCGAGGCCGAGAGCTTTGCGCGCGGCGGCATCAAGGACGTGCTGGTCTCGAACCAGGTCCGCGACCCGGCCAAGATCGACCGGCTGGCCCGCATTCCGAAGCTGGGCGCCCGCACCATTTGCTGCGTCGACGACATCGCCAATGTCACCGACCTTTCCGCGGCGGCGGTCAAGCAGGGAACGGAAATCGAGTGCCTGGTCGAGATCGACTGCGGCGCCGGCCGCTGCGGTGTCACCACCACGCCCGAGGTGGTGGCCATCGCC
>CAJHXM010000208.1_pt1 | contig 9930 bp, 5 predicted proteins | sample 9198461 | NCBI WGS metagenome assembly CAJHXM01 (sample SAMEA7708299, study PRJEB35096) | sediment metagenome | biome: marine neritic benthic zone biome [ENVO:01000025]; feature: sediment [ENVO:00002007]; material: shallow marine sediment [ENVO:03000034] sea grass bed [ENVO_01000059] ...
GGAGCTCCAGCCGCACGATCTGCGGCAGCTCGATGTCGATGACCTGGGTCCAGTAGTCCCGCGGCACATTGATCTGTGCCGGCGCGCAGCCGCGCCAGGCCTTCTCGATCACCCGGTTCAGAACCTCGGCCATGCGCGAGGGGTCACGGACCTCCTCCTGATAGCAGACCATGTCACGGAAGAGGGCCATCTGCTCGACCTCCTGGAAGCCGCCCTGGCCGATGGTCTTGTTCGCCGCCTGCGGCGTGACCAGCAGCATGGGGGTGTGGTTCCAGTAGGCGGTCTTGATCGGGGTCACGAAGTTGGTGATGCCCGGTCCGTTCTGGGCAATCGCCATCGACATTTTGCCCGATGCCCGGGTGTAGCCGTCGGCGATCATGCCGCCCGAGGTCTCGTGGGCGCAGTCCCAAAATCTGATCCCGGCCGCCGGGAAGAGGTCGGAGATCGGCATCATGGCCGATCCGATAATGCCAAAGGCATCTTCGATGCCGTGCATCTGCAGAACCTTCACAAAGGCTTCTTCGGTTGTCATTTTCATCTGTGAGATCCTCTTCCCGATTGCGGCGTTCCAGTACCTGGAACTACCTAATTGCTGCAGCATCCCTTGTCTACGATTGGCCCGCTTTGGCCTCATAAGCGACCGCTAGCTGGCCCCAAACCTCAGAGGCGGCGGTCTTCTAGAACCATGTCGCTGGCCTTCTCGCCGATCATGATGGTCGGCGCATTGGTGTTGCCGGAGACGATGGTGGGCATGATGGAGGCGTCGGCGACCCGCAGGCCCTTCACGCCATGGACACGCAGACGCTCGTCCACCACGGCCTTGGGGTCGCTGCCCATTTTGCAGGTGCTCGTGGGGTGATAGATGGTCTGGGAGATGTTGCGCGCGGCGTCCAGCAATTGCGCGTCCGTCTCGAAGCCGGCACCGGGCACCTTCTCGGAGACGATAAAGGGCGACAGGGCCTTCGATTCCGCCAGCGCGCGCGACATGCGCATGCCCGCCACAGCCGTTTCCTGATCCAGCGTTGCCGAGAGGTACTCGGGCTGGATCGAGGGATAGACCTGGGGGTCCGGCGATTTGATCCTGATCGTGCCCCGGCTTTCCGGGCGAAGTTGACAGACCGAGGAGGTGATCCCCGAGAAGGGGTGCATTTCGATGCCGGGCTTGTCCGCACTCAGGGGCTGAAAGTGGAACTGGATGTCCGGCGTCGCCAGTTCCGGATGGGTCTTGGCGAAAATGCAAACCTGGCTGGCGCCCATCGCCATGGCGCCCCTGCGGAACAGGACATACTGCATGCCGATCCGCATGCGCCGGAAGAAATTGTTGATCTCGTCGTTTAGGGTCGGGACGTTGACTTCATAGATCAGGCGGACCTGCAAATGGTCCTGCAGGTTCTCGCCAACCCCTGGCAGCTCGTGGCGGAGCGGGATGTCCAGGCTCTGCAGCAAATCGCCTGGGCCGATGCCTGAGGTTTGAAGGATTTGCGGAGACCCGATCGCACCGGCGCTCAGAATGATCTCGCCGCCAGACTTTAGATGGGCCTGACGCGGCGTGCCCTTGACGCTAAAGCGGATGCCGGTGACCGCGCGATCCTCTGCCGGGTCAAAGAGCAGTTCCTCGACATGGGCGTGGGTGGCGATGGTCAGGTTGGGGCGGCGCCGCACCGGGTTGAGATAGCCGACGGCGGTGGAACAGCGCCGGCCGTTCCGGGCCGTCAGTTGAAAATAGCCGGCACCTTCCTGCTGCGCGCCGTTGAAGTCGTCCGTGCGTGGCACGCCCAGCTCCTCAGCCGCATCGATGAAGGCATTGCAGACTTCGCGGTGCACCCGCATGTCGGAGACGGAAAGCGGTCCGCCGGTGCCGTGATAGTCGTCGCCACCGCGCTCCTGGTCCTGGGACCGCTTGAAGTAGGGCAGAACATCCTCGGCGGACCAGCCGGCGTTCCCGAGCTGGCGCCAGTGGTCGTAGTCTTCGTGCTGCCCGCGGATATAGAGCAGCCCATTGATTGAGCTGGAGCCGCCCAGGGTCTTGCCGCGCGGCCAGTCGATGCTGCGGCCGTTCAGGCCCGGGTCGGGATCGGTCTTGTAGCACCAGTCGGTCGAGGGATTGTGCAGGGTCTTGAAATAGCCCACGGGGACGTGGATCCAGGGATTCCAGTCCCGCCCGCCCGCTTCCAGCAGGAGCACGCGATGGGCGGGGTCGGTCGAAAGCCTGTTCGCCAAGACACAGCCCGCAGAGCCGGCGCCGGCGACAATAAAATCGTAAGTATCCTCGCCTGTTGCGTGGGCGGTCATTAGCATGCGTTCCTATCTGAATGCGATGCGCGCCGTCTTGGGCGCTGAACCACTGGGGCGCCGAACCACTGGAGCACCGAAAGGTGGCGGATAAAGCCTCACTAATCGGGCCAATTCAAACTTGCATACAATCTAGCCCTGTGCAAGAGTAAGAAAAAAGTTTTCACTGTTGAACCATGGGAGGCTACAAAAATGATCGGTGACAAGTTCAAGAACATCCCTCGACGAGAGGTTTTCCGGCTCGCAAAGCGATACGGGATTTCCTCGGTGCTGCTCGGCGCCAGTGCCCTGACCGGGGCGGTTTCGCTGGCGCGGCTGGCGGAAGCGGCCAATTCCACCTACGAAAAGCGTTTCAAGAACGAACCCAAACACACGCTCAAGTTCGGCGCGGCCGGTTTCAATGAGAAGAATTTGCTCATCGAACGGGCCGGCTGCCTGCAGTTCGTGAACGACCTGGAAGAGCGCACGGACGGCGCCATCCGGGTCGAATTCATCGGCAACAATCAGATTTGCGGCCAGTTGGACTGCGTCAAGAAAACCCAGCAGGGCATTGTCGACCTCTATGCCGCCTCGACCCAGAATTCCGCTGGTGGCGCGCCTTACCTGAACGTGCTCGACTACGCCTACATGTTCCCGAGCCGGGCATCGCAGTACTACTTCCTCTATCACCCGGGCAGCCAGAAGGTGCTGCGCGATCAGATGCGCAAGCGCCACAAGGTGGAATTCCTGTTCAGTCACGCGGAATTGCGCGGAATCCAGTTGGGCCTGGCCTGGAAAGACAAGCCACTGGTCACCAGCGTTACCCAGTTGGCGGGATCCAAGAACCGGGTTACCGGGACCCAGTTGGGCCGGATCGCCATGGACCTGATGCAGCTGAACCCGACACCGATCGCCTGGGCGGAGACCCTTGACGGCTTGAAACAGGGCCTGATCGACGGTGCCGAGACCTGGGCATCGGCCGTGGCCTACGCCAACATGTCGCCGGTGGTCTCGCAGGTCATCAACCTGGAGTTCTTCTGCGGCACCGAACACACGGCGATGAGCAGCAAGGTGTTCGACAGTCTGGGCGGCGAGTTGCAGGACGCGGTCATGGAATCCTCCTACCTGGCCCAGGTTCATGTCCAGGCGGCCAACGAGGCTGCGCTGGTCAACACCGTCGGCTTCTCCGACCCCCAGCACCCGAACACAATTTTCGCAAAGCATGGCACCCGTGTTTCGATGCTGTCCGATGAAGCCAAGCGCGAAGCCGAGGAAATGTGCTCGCCGGAGTTTCAGCCGGCGGCCTGGGAGAAATGGCGCGGCCGCCTCAACGACTGGTCGGGCGGCATGGATACCTACAAGTTCATCTATGATATCGCCCGTGAGATCCCCAAAGATACGCTCGCGGAGAACGTCGAGCCGCGGCGCTGGTGGAAAGGCTAGAGACTCTGATTCTATCGGGGGCGCCGCTTGGTGCCCCCGATACATTCTGCCTGACAGGGTCTGGATAGGGGTTATCGTTTCGGTAGGCGCGTGGCGGCACGCTTCGTTAGTTTCCCAGCCAAGAAAGCGCCAAAGTTAATGCTTCATTCGGGATGGGAGGGGAACCGGCATGTTCGCGATCAGGTGGCTTAACGACAACACTGAGAAGACGGTTATCCTGGTCTGCTATCTGGCAATGACCGGGATTATTTTTGTGGAAGTGATCCGGCGCTTTGCCTTCGGTCAGCAGGCGGCCTGGAGTTCAACCATCCCGATTTATCTGTTTCTCTGGGTGACCTGGATCGGTTGTTCTTACACTGCCAAGCAGCGCAGCCACCTGCGATTTGAAGAGGTACGGGCCAGATTGCCCTATTTCGGTCAGTTCTGCGCCATGATGCTGGACCATGTCATCTGGATCGGTTTCTCGATCCTGATCATCTACTTCGCCATAGAGCAGGTACAGCTGTCCTACGACAACTTTGCGATCGTCCAGGGGACCGACGACGTCATGCAGTGGTGGTTCTATCTTGCCACGCCGGTCGCGTTTTTGATGATCATTTTTCGTGTTCTGCAGAATCTTCTGGAAGACGTACGCAAGTATCGCAACCGGGAACCCTTCACCATAAAAGCCGATATGGCTGCGGACTAGGAGGGGACCATGTCAGACGGACTCTTAATTGGCCTGATCTCCATCGGCGTGACTTTCCTCTTCATTCTGGGCGTGCCGATTTTCCTGATCATCGGCCTGTGGGTGGTCGGCGTCAGCCTGGTGATCGACTTCACATTGGCGAACATTGGCGTGACGCTCTACGAAGGCTTGAACTTCTTTGGGCTGTTGGCGCTGCCGCTCTTTGTGCTCACCGGCGATTTGATCAACAGCTCGGGCATTGCCAAGCGGCTGGTCGACTTCGCCTTTTCCATCCTGGGCTGGGTCCGGGGCGGCATGGCCATGTCGGCGCTGGCGGCCTGCGGTCTTTTCGCGGCGATTTCCGGGTCGAACTCGGCGACCACGGCGACCATCGGCTCCATCATGCATCCGGAGATGACCAAGACCGGTTACGACGAGAACTTCGCGGCGGCAACCGCCGCTTCGGGCGGCACCGTCGGCATCATCATCCCGCCCAGCATTATCTTCATCGTCTATGGGTTCCTGATGAACCTCTCGATCAGCGACCTTTTTCTGGGTGGCATGATTCCCGGCATCCTCATGGTCGTCGCCATGCAGACCGCCTGCTGGTACATGTCCAGGAAGTACGGCTGGGGCATCATCCAGAAACTTCAGATCAACCGGATCCTGCGCGCCTCCCTGGGGGCCTGGCTGGGCTTCTTCGCCATCGGCCTGGTCGTTTGGGGGATCTACACCGGCAAGTTCTCGCCGACTGAGGCGGCCGGGGTCACCGCAGGCTTTTGCCTGATCGTCGGTGTTATCATGTATCCTTTCGGCCGCATGTTGGGAATCAATCCGGACGGCAGCGTCGAAGGACTCAGTGTCGGCGCCTCCCTGATCATCCCCGGTTTTCACATCCGCGACCTGCCGAATATCATCCTCCGCTCGGGATATATCACCGGCATGCTGGTCCCGTTGATCGCGATTTCCGTGGTCATGCAGCAGATTCTGTCGCTGCTTGGGGCGAATGAATTCGTGACCAATTTGCTGTCCAATCTGGGCGGTTACTACCCAATTCTCTTTGCCTGCATGCTCCTCGTGCTGGTCGCCGGTACGATCCTGGAAAGCCTGCCCAACACGATCATCCTGGCACCGATCCTGGCCCCCATCGCCATGGGAATTGGGGTCGACCCCATCCATTTCGCGGTGATCTTCCTGGTGGGCGATGCGATCGGCTTCATCACACCGCCATATGGTCTGAACCTCTATGTGGCAAGCGGTATCACCGGCATCCCCTATTTCCGAATACTGCGCTTTGCCGTGCCCTATCTGATTTCCCTGCTGATCGTATGGGTCTTCATTGCACTGGTTCCGCAATTGTCGACGGCCCTGCTGGTCTCACCGGGTGCGGGTGTTTACCAGTAGCGATTGGCCAGTAGCGGCTGGCCAGTAGTAATTGGGATGTCGGTCTGTAAGACGCAGAATGCAATCTTGGGCAGGCTCTAAGCGCGCGCCCAAGATTGCCGGCTTCATGCCGGTTGCCCTGGACCGAAAGGCGTTGACCCTATGGCTGAAGACAACACCAAGCGAGACAAGGGAACGTCTTTTCTGCGGGTCTTTCGCATATTGGAAGAGGTCGTCGAGGCGAATCGGCCGCTGACCGCAGCCGAGATCAGCGATGGCGTCGGCCTTCCCGGTCCGACCACGCATCGTCTCTGTAAGATGCTGCTGCATGAACGGTTCCTGCAATACGAGATCGACGGCAAGCGGATGCTGCCGGGCCCGCGGCTGCTCGAATTCGGCGGCCGCATCCTCTCCGGCTCGCACCTTGACCTGGAACGGCGTGCGGTTCTGGAAGCTTTGGTGGATAAAATCGGGGAGACCTGCAACATCTCGATTCCCGAGGGAACCAGGATGATCTACGCGGAACGGGTCGAATCCCATTGGCCGCTGCGCATGCAGCTGCCGACCGGCGCGCCGGTTCCGATACATTGTACCGCCAGTGGCAAGCTCTACCTCTCCCAACTGGATCCCATGCCCAGGCGGCGCATACTCGAACGTTTGCGTCTGAGCCGGCAAACACCCTTTACCATTGTCGACATCGACCAATTGGAACTGGATTTGCAGAAGACTCGCGAGCGGGGCTATGCGCTGGATGACGAAGAGTTCATCGAAGGCCTGGTCGCCGTTGCCGTCCCGATCTGCGACACGCAAGGCCGGTTTTGCGCCGGCCTCGCCCTCCACGCGCCAAAATTCCGGATGACGATGGAAGACGCCATTGCGCAGCTGCCCGACTTGCGCGACGCGGCACGTCGGATCGAGGTCCTCATCGCAGACGGCCTCAGCGATGGCGAGCGGTTGCGGGAAAACCTGGGATAAGACCGAACGGCGACCAATGTCTGGGCATGGTATTCAGGCGTCTCCGATGTCAGGGGGCCAAAGCAACAGCCTTGTGCTTGCCCGACCACAAGACACTGAATCACAACCGCATTGATGATGCCAATAATGGAATAAATGATTTCAGATTTGATTCTTTGAACAGACTGTGATTTCTTAAGGAAGATCCCAGCGAACGCCATGCGCGCCGAGAAGAACTCGTTTTGGGGGCCTAGCGGTCCCCGAACAGGAGTCTGAGTTCCGCCGGGTGCCGCTCCCGGTTTCCGGGGCCAGGCAAGGGGATAGAATTGACATTCAAAAATCATAATATATAAAAATTGAATGTGATGCTGGGGAGGCTGTCGCGATGAAGGAGATGCTGTGGTTTTCAGCCGGGTCGCTGTGGCCTCATAGGCTGCATTCGTCTGGCCCTTACCCGGCCCATGCGGTGATCCTAGTCTCCCGCAGCGGGCAGGAGCCTTCGCCGCGCCGTCACCTAGGTGCGGCCGATCATCAAACGGAAAGGACTTTTGCATGAGCGCAGAGCGCGCCGGGCGCCGCAGTGCCGCCGTTCGCCGGGTCGAAACCTCGGCGCCGGTCGGCGACGAGGTCAAGACGACGACCTGCTACATGTGCGCCTGCCGCTGTGGCATCAAGGTACATCTGAAAGACGGCCGGGTGCGCTACATCGAAGGCAATCCGGATCATCCGATCAACAAGGGGGTGCTCTGCGCCAAGGGCTCTGCCGGGATCATGCAGCAGTATTCCCCGGCCCGGCTGACCAAACCGTTGCTGCGGGTCGGCGAGCGCGGCAGCGGCGAATTCAAGGAGATCGAGTGGGACGAGGCCTTGGGCCTTGCGACGGAATGGCTGGGCGAGGTTCGGCAGAAGGATCCCCGCAAGCTCGCCTTCTTCACTGGGCGGGACCAGAGCCAGTCCCTGACCGGCTGGTGGGCCATTCAGTACGGCACCCCCAACTACGCCGCGCACGGCGGGTTTTGTTCGGTCAATATGGCCGCCGCCGGTCTTTACACCTTTGGCGGTTCCTTCTGGGAATTCGGCGAGACCGACTGGAACCACACCCGCTATTTCATGCTGTTCGGTGTGGCCGAGGAGCATGGCTCGAACCCCTTGAAGACCGCGCTTGGCAAGCTGAAGGCCCGCGGGGCCAAGTTCGTCTCGGTCAACCCGGTGCGCACCGGCTATTCCGCCATTGCCGACGAATGGATCGGCGTGAAGCCCGGCACGGATGGATTGTTCGTTGCGGCGCTGATTCACGAGCTGCTCCGGGCCGGCAAGATCGATGTCGACTACCTGTTGCGCTATACCAATGCCGCCTGGCTGGTGATCCAGGACCCGGGTGCCGCGGACGACGGGCTTTTCGTCCGCGATGAGGAGGGCAATCCGCTGGCCTTCGACAAGGTTTCCGGCGGCCTCACCAACGCAGTTCAAGGCGGCCTCAAGCCCGCCCTCTCCGGCAGCTACGCGTTGCCCGATGGCCGCCAGGCCGTGCCCTCTTTTCAGCTCCTCGCGGACCGCTACCTGGCCGATGAGTATGCGCCCGACGCGGTGGCCGCCCGGACCGACGTGCCCGCCGACACCATTCGCCGCATCGCCGCCGAACTGGCGCAGGTCGCCTTCGAGGAAGAAGTGGTGCTGGACATCCCCTGGACCGATTGGACCGGGAAACGGCACGACAAGATGATCGGCCGGCCGATCGGCATGCACGCCATGCGGGGAATCTCGGCCCATTCCAACGGCTTTCACAGCTGCCGCCTGATCCATATTCTGCAGATCCTGCTGGGCAGCATCGATTGCCCCGGCGGGTTCCGCTACAAGCCGCCCTACCCCAAGCAGACCCCGCCCTGGCTGAAGCCTTCGGGCAAACCCCGCGATGTGAATCCCGCGGAGCCGCTGGGTGGGCCGCACCTGGGTTTCCCCACCGGGCCGGAAGACCTGCTGCTGGGCGAGGACGGCCAGCCGCAACGCATCGACAAGGCCTTTAGCTGGGACGCGCCCTTCGCCGCCCATGGCCTGATGCACATGGTCATCACCAATGCGGCGAAGGCCGATCCTTACGGCATTGAGGTGCTGTTCCTCTACATGGCGAACATGGGATGGAACTCGTCGATGAACGTGCCGGACACCCTGAAGCACCTCACCGACAAGGACCCGGACAGCGGCGACTACAAGATTCCCAAGATCATCTACGCGGACGCCTACTATTCGGAAACCGTCCCCTATGCAGATTTGATTCTGCCCGACACCACTTATCTGGAACGTTGGGACTGCATCTCCATGCTGGACCGCCCCATTTCCGAGCCCGACGGGGCGGCGGACTCGATCCGCCAACCCGTCGTGAAGCCCGGCCGGGATGTGCGGCCCTTCCAGGAGGTCCTGATTGACCTGGGCGCCCGTCTGGGCCTGCCGGGTTTTACCGACGAGGCGGGCGGTGCGAAGTACCCCGGCGGCTATGCCGATTACATCGTCAATCACGAACGCAAGCCGGGCATTGGCCCGCTGGCGGGCTGGCGCGGGAAAGACGGCCAGTCGTTCGGCCGGGGCGCGCCCAACCCGGATCAGCTGCAGCGCTATATCGACAATGGCTGTTTCAATTTTCATGAACTTGACGACAGCCTCAAATATTTCAAGCACGCCAACAAAGACTACTGCGAATGGTCGGTCGAGATGGGCTACCGCGGCACCGCGACGCCGATCATCTTTCAACTTTACCTGGAGCCGATGCAAAAGTTCCGGCTGGCGGCGCGGGGCCACGGCAGCGTCCAGCCGCCTGCCGAACACCGCGCGCGAGTCGAAACCTATTTCGACCCTCTGCCCTTCTGGTACCCGCCCTTCGAAGGCGAGGCGATCGCGGAAGACGCGTTTCCCCTGCATGCCATCACCCAGCGCCCCATGGCGATGTATCACTCCTGGGGATCGCAGAACGCCTGGCTGCGCCAGATTCATGGCTCCAACCGTCTCTATATGCAGCGCGGCCGTGCAGAGGGCCTGGGCATAGCGGACGACGATTGGGTTTGGGTCTCCAGCAACCACGGGCGGGTCAAGGCCCAGGTGAAACTGATGGAGGGGGTCAACCCCGACACGGTCTGGACCTGGAATGCCATCGGCAAACGCAAAGGCGCCTGGAACCTGGAGCCGGATGCCGCCGAAGCCACGCGCGGGTTCCTCCTCAA
>CAJHXM010000710.1_pt1 | contig 9799 bp, 10 predicted proteins | sample 9198461 | NCBI WGS metagenome assembly CAJHXM01 (sample SAMEA7708299, study PRJEB35096) | sediment metagenome | biome: marine neritic benthic zone biome [ENVO:01000025]; feature: sediment [ENVO:00002007]; material: shallow marine sediment [ENVO:03000034] sea grass bed [ENVO_01000059] ...
CGGGAGGGAAAAGCCCTCCCGGGAAACGCCGGTAACGCCGGAACGCCGGATCAAGAGCCTTCGGACACCTTATTGTGAGAACCGAAATACATCACATGACCCGACTTGCCCTGCAGATCGCTCACGCCGATCTCAATCGAAGAGGAGTCCAGCATGGTGTGGTCGTGGGTCTCGGCCCACTCCGTCGCCGGCAGCAATGTCGAGGTGTAGAAAGTCGTCTCCGGCACCAGATAGTGATGCGGGATCGCCACCTTGGCGCCGGTCTTGGCGACCACGGAATCGGCCTGCTGATAGTCCAGGATGTGGCGCGAGCCGTCGACCGGGATAAAGACCACATCGACCTGGCCGATCCGGTCCCAGACTTCCTGCGGCGGGTTCGGACGGTTGTCGCCCCACATCAAGAGGCGCATGCCGCCGGTCTCGATCACGAAGAGCGAATTGTCCATGTGCCGGAAGTTGGTCGGCGGACAGGGGTCGGGCCGTCCCTCGAACTGCTTGACCGCCTCGGTCCAGGTCACGGTGCCTGGGGCCACGCACTGATGCTTGTCGGCAATGGCCTCGATCTTCACATCGCCGAGCTGAAAGCTGCCGGCCATGCGGTCCAACAGCATATTGGCATCGACCCGGTCCAGAGCGTCATGATCGAAGTGGGCATGGGTCGACATGCCGATATCCACATCGGTCATGGGGAAATCCATGCGGTACCAGAGCCCCCAGGCGCCCGAGGGATCGTTGCGCCAGGGGTCCACCATAATGGTGATGCCCCGCGGCGAGGTGATCTGGAACGACGAGTTGCTGAAGTAGGCGATGCCCACCTTGCCGCTGTCGGCCTGGACGCCGCCGTTGTTTTGAATGTCGATTAAGCGGTTGTTGTTTTTGCCTGATTCCCAAGACATCAGGTGGCTATAGGCCTCTCCGCCCAAGCCTGCGGTCAGACCGCCCAACACCGCGCCGCCGATGAGTGCCGCTTGCCGGATTTTCATCCCTGCCTCCCCTCTTATTGCTGCAAGAGTTGCCGTGGCAGGATGGGCGACGGCGTGCCGGGGCCGCAAGCCCTTTATGGCAGCTGCCTCTTAGCCAAAAGTATCAGAGTTGGTGCCAGTTCCGGGTCAGCCGGCCAGGTCATGCAGCCAGGTCAGTGCCCGCTTTTCCAGCTGGCGCACCCGTTCCTTGCTGATGCCCAGTTCCAGCGCCAGGTCGCTGAGCGTGCGGGGCTCTTCCGTGAGATGACGCTGGCAGACGATCAGTTTCTCGCGATCCGGTAGCTGATCCACGGCATTGCGCAACCAGCGCTTTTGCGCATCGCCGTCATGCTGGTCCCGGACGGCTTCTTCCGGGGTGGCGCGTTCGTCCACCAGCAATTCCTGCCAGTCCCGGCCGCCGTCCTCGCCCACCGGCGCGTTGATCGATTGGTCGGAGCGCAGCACAAAGGCCTCCATCCGCTCCACATCGCTCATCTTGACGCGGTGGCCATCGGCAATGGAGATGCGCTGATCCTCCGACAGGCTTGGCCCGGCGATCCCATCGGATTCCGCCCGCAGGCGCCGAATGGCATTGAACAAGGCCTTCTGCCGGGGGCTGCTGCCGACCCGGATCAGCGACCAATTGCGCAGAATGTAATCAAAAATCTGTGAGCGGATCCACCATGCGGCATAGGTGGAAAAGCGAACGCCCCGCGCCGGTTCGAAACGGAAGGCCGCCTGCATCAACCCCACGTTGCCTTCCTGCAGCAGGTCGGCAAAGGAAGCGCCGAAGCGGCTGTATTTCGAGGCCATGGCCACCACCAGGCGAATATGGCTGGCCGTGAGCTCGTGAAGCGCCGCCTCGTCCCCGGTTTCGGCCCAGATTTCCGCCAATTCGACTTCCCGTTCGCGGCTGAGCAGGGGCACCTTCATGGCCTGCCGGATCAGTTGCTTGTCGTTGCCACCTGTCGTCACGGCGCTTGGGAGGAGCATGTCGGCCTCGTCACTGTCGCGGGGATCTCTTTTGCTGTCCCTTATCTCTACGCAGAATCCGGCCAATTGGATTACCGGCATCCCGACCAAGCGGCGCAGGATAGTCCCGCCCACGACCCTCTTGGTCGAATTGCCGTCACTCCAAGTCGCCTGGACGATAAGCCCGTCCCCGCCCCAGGCCCTAAGATGCCGCCAACTTGAACCTCAGAGGCGCGGGGGCTTTGCCCGCGAAGCAGTCATGGCAATGCCCACTCACGCGAAATACGTCATTATCGGCGCCGGCATTCACGGCCTCTCGACGGCCTGGCATCTGGCCGAAAACCTGGAGGCCAGGGGACTGGGCGGCGGCAAGGACATCATCGTCCTGGACAAGACCGGGATTGCCGCCGGCGCCAGCGGCATTGCCTGCGGTGTGGTGCGCAACAATTATTACCAACCGGCCATGCGCGAATTGATGGCGCAGTGCGTCGAGGTCTGGGAAAGCGACGCGGCGGCCTTCAGCTACAACCCGGTCGGCTACATGCAGATCAGCCACGAAGGCATGCATGGCGACATCTGCTCCATCTACGAGCAGCAGCAGGCCATCGGCTACGACTCGGCGCTGATCGAAGGCGAAGCCGACTGCATGACCTACATGAAGGGGCTGCTGCACGATTGGCAGGCGCAGGGCATCACCTCCGTCCTGCACGAGAAAAAAGGCGGCTATGCCAACAACACCAAGGCGATTTACGGCTTGGCCAACAAGGCCGAGGCGCTGGGTGTGCGGATCATGAGCGGCGTGACGGTCACGGGTTTCCGTCATGGCCACAACTCAGATGCGGTCACCGCGGTGGAAACCGACAAAGGCACGATCGAATGCGAACAGGTCGTGGTCGGCGTCGGCCCCTGGGTCAACACCATCTGGAACCTGCTGGACCTGCCCAAGGAAGTCACTATCAAGGGCGCCGACGGCAGCCTGCACGAGGGCATCCCCACCTGGCGCTATTGGTGCCTGGAGGAAGGCGTGCTGGGCGTCGATCCCGACTATCAGAAACTGAACGACGGTTCCCTGCCGCCGGTCATTCATGTCGATACCGATACGCCTCTGAAATCGGATGTCGACGGATCGATCATCACCGAGGAACCTTGGGGCATCTATTACAAGCCCGACTTCCACTTCAACGGCGTTCAAGGCGGCGCCATGCCCTACAAGGTGGAAGGCGACGCCGACGACATCGCGATCGATCCCTACGGCCCCGACTCGCCCGAATTCATCGTCGACGACAACTTTGCCCATATGTGGTGTTCGGCGCTGGCCTTTTGCCAAAAACGCTTCGAAGGCCAGATCGGTAAATACAAGCGCGAGCCCTCGGGCGGTCTGGGCTGTTTTACGCCGGACTCTTTTCCCGTGTTCGACCGCTTTCGCGAGAACGTCTATATCATCGCCGATTCAAATCACGGCTATAAGATGATCGGCGTCGGCAAGCTGGTGGCGGACGAGCTGACCAATGGCAAGAGCAGCCTGTTGGAGCCCTTCCGCTTCTCCCGCTACGCCGAAGGCAAACTACATCCCACCTCCAACAGCCCCTTCCCCTGGAGCTGATTAGGCGGACAGGGAGTTATTCCGGCGGCCAAAGCCGCCGCCTACACTGCGCCATTGCATTTCCCGCAATATTGGCCACTCTGTCATTTGGTAACTATCAGGCAGAGCAAAAGCAGATGGCTGAATCGGCAGCTCAAGGCGGGCCGACGATCGCTTTCATCGGCGCGCCAACCGATATCGGTGCGGGGCATCGGGGCGGATCGATGGGTCCGGAGGCGCTACGGGTCGCGGGCATCGACCCTGCACTACAGCGGCTCGGCTACAGGGTCGTCGACCGCGGCAATCTCTCGGGGCCGCCGAACCCGGATCTCGCGCCGGTCGCCGGGTATCGCCACCTGGCGGAAGTTGCACAGTGGTGCGAAGCGGTGCGCGACGCCGTCCACAAGGCCCTGGAAGACGGGCTGTTTCCGGTCCTGCTGGGCGGCGACCATTGTCTCGCGATCGGCTCCATCGCGGGAATTGCCAAGCACTGCGCCGCAGAGGAGACGCCGCTCACGGTTCTTTGGCAGGACGCACACGCCGATTTCAATACGCCGGAAACCTCGCCCTCCGGCAACATTCACGGCATGCCGGTTGCTGTCGCCGCCGGGCTCGGGCCAGAGGCTCTGACGGACCTTGGCCATGCCAAGCCCATGATCGATCCGACGCAAATCATTCAAGTCGGCATCCGCTCGGTAGACCATGTCGAAAAGCGCAAGGTCGTCGAGAGCCGCCTGGAAGTTCACGACATGCGGCGCATCGACGAGAACGGCATGCGCAAAACCATGAAGGAGATTTTGGACCGTGTCGCGGGCATTGGCGGACATTTGCATGTGAGCTTCGACGTCGACTTCCTCGATCCCGCCATCGCGCCCGGCGTCGGCACGACGGTCCCCGGCGGGCCGACCTACCGCGAGGCCCAGCTCTGCATGGAAATGATTTACGACTCCGGCCTGATGCGCTCGCTGGATATCATGGAGCTGAATCCGGCCTATGACGATCATAACCGAACAGCGGAACTGGTGGTGGAACTGGTGGAAAGTCTATTCGGCGAGCAGATTCTAAGCCGCCACCATTCGACGCTGTAAAACTGCAATGCTTTGCGACCGCCTTTTGGGCTGCGAAGCTCTCGACCACCCGACTGGGAGTTGTTGATTTGGAGAAAATGTCGCCGCCCACCCCGTCAAAACTGGCCATGGTTCCGTTTGTCAGCGTGGACAACATGATGCGAATCGTGAACACGATCGGGCCGGCCAAAATGATCTCCGAGATTGCCGACTACATCGAAAGCGACTTCGTTCGCTGGGAAGAATTCGACAAGACCCCGCGTGTCGCTGCCCACTCGCGGGAGGGCGTCATCGAGCTGATGCCGACCAGCGACGGCGAAACCTATGGCTTCAAATATGTGAATGGCCATCCCGCCAATATGGCCCGCGGATTCCAAACCGTAACGGCGTTCGGTGTGCTGGCGCGGGTCGACAACGGATATCCGGTTCTGCTGTCGGAAATGACCGTGCTGACCGCTCTACGTACCGCAGCAACCTCCGGGGTGGCGGCCAAGTATCTGGCGCCCAAGGGCGCTAACGTGATGGCGATGATCGGCAATGGCGCCCAGTGCGAATTTCAGGCGCTGGCCTTCCAGGAGATGATTGGTGTTGACACTGTTCGCCTCTACGACGTTGATCCCACAGCAACAAAGAAAGCGGCAGGGAACCTGGCAAGCAGCGGGCTCAAGGTGATTTCCTGTGAGACCCCTCAGGATGCCGTGTCGGGCGCACAAATTATCACGACCTGCACGGCCGACAAGCAGTACGCCACAATCCTGACCGACAACATGGTTGGCGGCGCGTTGCATATCAATGCCATCGGCGGCGACTGTCCGGGCAAGACCGAGCTTCACCGGGACATCCTTTTACGCTCCGATATCTTTGTCGAATACCCGCCACAGACGCGTATCGAGGGCGAAATCCAGCAACTGGACGACGACCATCCGGTCACGGAACTTTGGCAGGTTATCACCGGCAAGGAGAAGGGCCGTTCATCCGACAGCCAGATCACACTGTTCGATAGTGTCGGCTTTGCGACGGAGGATTTTTCCGCGCTCCGCTATCTGCGCGATCAGCTGGACCGCACCGGGCATTTCGTTGAACTTGATATGCTGGCAGATCCTGACGATCCACGCGATCTCTTCGGCATGATCGGCCGCGCCAAGAAGTAACTCCGGAAGCGCGGGGGGATGTTATCCCCTCAAACCTCTTCCAACCAGTGATCAAAGAAGCTGTTCAGCCAGTCGGCCATCGCGCCGTCGTGTTCCGCCGCGCCGGCGTGATGCTGCTCGGCGGGCTGGGCGCCGGGTTCTTCCAGCATGTGGCCCGCCTCTTCGATCCAGCGGCTGAAGACCGCCGGCGTGACCTCAGGATGAAACTGAATGCCGTAGGCCTTCTCGCCATAGCGGAAAGCCTGATTGGGAAAGACCGGCCCGCTGGCCAATAGCTGCGCGGTCTGCGGCACCTCGAAGCCCTCGTTGTGCCAGTGATAGACATGCTGCGGCCCGGCCAGGAACCCATTCGCGCCCGGGGCCGGCTCAATCTCCACATAGCCGATTTCGTGCAGGCCCTCCGGATGCCGTCCGACCGGCGCCCCGAGCGCCCTGGCCAACAGCTGGCCGCCCAGGCAAATACCGAAATAGGGTTTGCCGCCGGCCAGCCAGCGCTCGATCCAATCGATTTCCGCCCGCAAATAATGCTTTTCGTCGAGGTCGTTGACGCTCTCCGCGCCGCCATAGACGACGACCGCCACATGTTCATCGGTCGATGCCGGCAGAGTCTCGCCCTTGCCCGGACAGCACCACTGCAAGGCAAAGCCGCGCTCGGCCAGGCAGCGCGAGGCGCGGTCGTCGCGCTGGCCGACCGGGTGATCGATCAAGAGCACGGTTTTTTTCATCGGCTATCCTGTTCCCTTTGCCGCGCTGCCAGAAAGGCGCGCATATGAAACCCCGCCTGCGCAGGCGCGTAAAGATATTCCCGCCCCACCGGGCAGGCGCGCCGGGCCAGACAGGCATTTGCCAGGCAATCCACCCCCGCCGGCGCCGCGATGTGGCCGGCGCAGGCCGTCACATCGTAGGTCTCGCCGCTGAAAGCCCCAACCGGACAGGCCTGAAGGCAGGGCTGCTCCGCACAGCTCTCGCAGGGCAGCGGCAGAAACTCCGCCGGCGGCAGATCGATCGCCTCGGCAAAGGCCAGGGCGCCGCGGTAGGCATGCCAGAGCCCATAGCGGGGATGGATCAGCATCCCCAGCGGCGAATTGTCGACCGGCTCAGCCCGCTTGGCCCAGCGCAGGAAGGGCACATAGGGCGGGCCGCCAAAGGGATAGTGCGCCGCAGCGCCCAGTTCCGCGGCCAGCGCCCCCACAACCCGCTCACTCCAGCGGTTCAACGGATCGCGCGCGCCGTCCGCATATTCCGGCGCACCGCTAAAGGCCGGCCAGAGACTGGCGCCCACATTGCCGCAGAGAACCAGCGTGGCCGCGGTACGCCCGTCGGGCAAATCCGGTATGCCGTCCCCAGGTTCGCACCGGAACCCGCCGCGCGGGGTCAGGCCCGCTTTGCGTATCGCCGTCTCTATCGCTTCGAAGGTCAGCATCTACTTGGACCAGTCCACGACATGATCTTCCAATTCTTCGTCGGGCACGTCGTCTTCCGAGATCACCTTGTCGAGCACTGAAACGCCGGCGCGGTGCACGCTGTCAGGGTCGCCGGAGATCAAGGGATGCCAGGGATAGAGATCCTTGCCCTCCGAGAGCAGCCGATAGGCGCAGCTCTGCGGCATAAATTGCAGGGATTCGATATTATCAGGAGTCAGGACCACGCAGTCGGGCACCCGGGTCTGGCGGTTCTCGTAGTCGCCGCAGCGGCAACTGCCCAGATCCAACAGACGGCAGGCCACATCCGTATTGTGCAACTCCTCTTCGAAGTCGAAGGTCAGCTTCAAAAGGCAGCAGCGTCCGCAGCCGTCGCAGAGGGATTCCCACTCTGCCGTCGTCATCTCCGCCAGGCCCTTACGGCGCCAGAAAGGCTGTTGCTCCATGGCGCGACCCTAGAGCAAATTCAGGGAATATAGAACCATTTGGCCGGGCTTATTTTGCCCCCTGGCTAGACGCCCAATGAGAAACGCTGCAGGGCAATTACTCCGTGTTCTCTGAACTTGCTCTAACCACAGTCGGGCGCATTTCCAATGCCGCTGTCGCCAAAACAATGGGCCCGGCAGACTGACCTGCCGGGCCCGCTCGACGCCCTGTCCTGGGGGGACGGCGCAGCGCGTCGATCAATAGTAGATGTAGTTGATCACATAGCGGCTGCCCGGGATGACATAGAAGGCGCCATAGCGGTCATAGCAGCCGGTGCCGCCGATATAGGCCTTGCGGCCATGGAAATAGCCGATCTTGCTCACCCGGTGACAGTTCGGACCATAGCCGCGGGCGCGGATCGGGCCGTGGAACTTGAAGCCGCGGAAGTGGCCGGCGTAGTGTTTGCCCCGATGCCCGCCGTGGCGATAGCCGTGACGATGGCCGTAGCGGTGGCCATGACGGTAGGCGTCCCGCTTCGCGTGCTTGTGGCCACCCCCGCTACGGTAACCGTCACGATGGCCATCCCGGTGGCCACCGCCATGACCGTCACGTTGATATTTGGGCTCAATCCGGCCCTTGTGAATGGCCCGGTCGCCGCCCCGATAACCCTGTATCTGATTACCGTAATTGAAGCCGGCAGCCCGCTGGCCGTCATGGCGGTACTTGCCGCTGGCATAGTGGCGTTCGTCGCTTTCCGCCCAGGCAACGCCGGACAGGGTCCCAACCAGGGCCAGCACGCCGGCAAAGGCCGCGATGATTCTTGCAGTCGATTTGATAGGAGCTTGCATGGTTTCGATATCCCTTCCTTCACGTTGCGCTCAACCGGCTGACGCCCTCAACGCTGGTCAAGTTATGAAGCTTTACGGGGCTGCATCTGGGGCCATCCCCCGGAAAAATGCAAAAATACGGATATTTTTGCATATATAAGCATGTGCCCTCGCCGAAGCGCCTCTTTTGATTGATTTTTTAAAATCTTATGCTCTTAAAAATTGTATATGGGGGCCGCAGACTAATCATTGTTCTCATGGCGACAGGAAGTATCCTTTCCTGACAGCCAGGTACGGAACCACGATGGCAGAACAGGCAACTGGTGAACTGGCCGGCAGCCGGCGGCCGCAGGAATTCGGTTTTCTGCTGCAGCCCCAGTTCGCCCTGATGTCCTTCAGTTCGGTCTTGGAGCCCCTGCGCGCCGCGAACCGGCTGGCGAACCGGGAACTCTATCGATGGCTGGTGCTTTCCGCCGATGGCCCCTCAATCACCTCTTCCGGCGGTATCAACGTCGTGCCGGATCGCGCCATCGCCGACGTCGACCGCCTGGCCAACGTCTTCGTGGTCGCCGGCCTCGATGCCCATCGCTATGACAACCAGTCCTGCTTTGCCTGGCTGCGCAGGATGGCGCGCAGCGGCAGCCGCATGGGAGCCCTATCGACCGGCAGCTACAGCTTGGCGCGCGCCGGCCTGCTGCAAGGCTACCGCTGCACCCTGCACTGGGAAAACCTCTCCGGCTTCAAGGAGGACTTCCCTGACCTGGAGGTCACCGGCGAGCTTTTCGAGATCGACCGCAACCGCATCACCTGTGCCGGCGGCACGGCCTCCCTCGATCTGATGCTGAGCCTGATCGCCCTGGACCATGGGCGCGACCTGGCAACCCGGGTCGCTGAGCAGTTCATGCATTCGCGCATTCGCGACCGGCACGACAAGCAGCGCATGTCCCTGCGCAACCGCCTGGGCATCTCCCATCCCAAGTTAATCAGTGTCATCGAGCTGATGGAAAAAAATCTCGAGGAGCCCCTCACCCGCAAAGAACTGGCCGCACAGTGCGGCCTGTCGCCACGCCAGCTCGAGCGCCTGTTTAAGCAATATGTCCGGACCACGCCCATGCGCTTTTACCTGGAACTACGCCTGCAGCAGGCCCGGGCGCTCCTTGTCCAGACCTCGCTGTCCGCGCTGGATGTGGCCCTGGCCAGCGGCTTTGTCTCCGCACCGCATTTTTCCAAGTGTTACCGCGAGCATTTCGGCCACACGCCGCGCAGCGAGCGTTGGACAGCGGCCACCCCGCTTCCGGCCGGCCCCAAAGGGTGATAAGCAGAAGCTGGCAGCACTGTCCGAAAACCTTGGCCCTGGGACACAGATCATGACCGACGCCCCTTTCCAGCTC
>CAJHXM010000398.1_pt1 | contig 9794 bp, 7 predicted proteins | sample 9198461 | NCBI WGS metagenome assembly CAJHXM01 (sample SAMEA7708299, study PRJEB35096) | sediment metagenome | biome: marine neritic benthic zone biome [ENVO:01000025]; feature: sediment [ENVO:00002007]; material: shallow marine sediment [ENVO:03000034] sea grass bed [ENVO_01000059] ...
CCAGCACCTCGCCGTCAAAATTGTCTTCGAAATAAATCGAGGGTTCGGCGGGTTCGGGCTCGGGCTCCGGTTCCGGCGCCTTGGCGATCTCCACGACTTCCGTCAGCGCCTCCTTGAGTTCCGAAGCGGAATCGGCAGAGAGGAAGCGGCCGCCGGTATTTTCCGCCAGGCACTGAAGCTGCGCCTGTTCCTCCGCCGTCACATTAAAGCCGACGACATGGGTGGTGAATTCGACACCCTGGGCCTCCAAGTCGCGGCCCAGGGCACAGGGGTCCATATCGCAGGTTTCCTTGCCGTCGCTGACCAGAATGACCGTCGCGCGTTCCTCGGTGAAGCGCAGCGCTTTGGCCGCCTCAAGAACCGCGGCGCTCAAGGGCGTTTTGCCCTTCGGATTTATCTTATTGACGGCAGCCTGGATAGCGGCCGAATCGACCGGGCCCACCGGGACCAGGGTTTCGATGTCGCTGCAGTCGCCTTTGCGCCGATGACCATAGGCCACAAGGCCTAGCTCGATCGCCGGGTCCCAATCGGCCATCAAATCGCCCACGACCTCGCGGGCAATTTCGATCTTGGTCCGATTGTCGATCTGGCCCCACATGCTGCCGGATGAATCCAGGACCAGAATGGCCCGGCCTTTGCTTTCGGCGGCGGCGCTTTCCGCTGCCTGAACGGCGGCGAGACCCAGAATGAGGACTACAATTATCTGTTGCAAGTATCGCACGGCTTCCCCTTTCCAAAACCCAAGCTTCACAAATTCGTGACGCAGGAACGACGCGGCGAAGTCTAACACCGGATCGTTAAGTCCGCGAAACCGATTCTGCCGCGCGGGCCGATGACCCCATGATTTTGCAGTCGTTCGGTGGTATGTTAGTTTGACGCAGGAAAAATTGATTGGATCCGAATTTCACAAGCACCATCAGGGGGAAAGATGAAGTTCCTGACACAGCTTCCGGCGGCCCTGGCCGTCGCGGTAATCTCCATGGCCCCAGGCGCCGGATTTGCGGCGGGCGATGCGATCGAACAGCTCGCTCAGGCCGAGGGGGCTTTGCTCGACGAATTCGACGGCGAGGTGCTGGCGGAACACTGGGAAATTCTCAATCCCAATGCGGACGCTTTCATCGTCGAAGACGGCAACTTGCTGGTCATCGGCTCGGCCACAAATGCCCTGGACAGCGGCAGCACGGAGAACGTCTTCCGCCTCACGCAGCCCCTGCCGAAAGGCGACTGGGTGGCGACCATGAAATTCTCCATGGACTATCAGACTGGTTACGAAGTCCCCTTTCTGGGAGTCTATGACAGCAATTCCGATTACGTGACGTCCTTCGCTTATGCCAGAAGCTATTACGAAGCCATCCGGGGCGCGCAGCTTTTCCTCGGCGGGCAAAAGATGGCGAAGGGCGAGAAGAAGGACTTCAGCAGACATATTTGGGGCGGTGCCAGCGGTGTGCCCTTTACCTCGGACACCGCGCCGAACCCGATCCTTTTGCGCCTCACCAAGAAAGGGCGCAGTTACATCCCCGCGGTCAAACTGGAAGGGATCGAAGGCTCCGAATGGATCGAGCATGAAAAGTACACGGTGCTGCGCCAGAAGGGGAACCTGGCATTCGGCATCTACCTTTGGCAGGCCGGCACGGAAAGCGTCATGTTCGTTGACTGGTTGAAGATCGAGCCCGTCGCCAAATAGTCTGCCGGAACATGAGCGGAACCTCGGGCGGCCCGAAACTCACTGAAACTCACTCCAGCCGCTGAATCGCACGGGTCAGGAGACGCCGCGCGGTTCTAGGCTTGAGCTGCTCGCTCTTGAGCAGCGTCAGTTCGTCTGCAAGCTCCGGCGTTTCCGTTGCCTCCAGGCGTTTCTGCTCGCGGCCGCTGGCGTCTTGGTAGTGGTGGCGCCACAGGGTTGCGTCCGCTGTTGCATTCAGCTGTTTTTGGAGCTGCCGCAGCCGTTCCAGTTCCTGTGCTTCGGGCGAAGGCACATTCGCCGTTTGCTCTTCCGTCGGGTTTGGGTCGGGCGGCTTCGCAGGTTGGGCGGCCTGCGCAGCCGCGGCTGCCGCTGCTGCGGCCGCTGCGGCTTCGCGCCGCTTGAGGAGCGCCTCCACTAGCTTGGGGTTTTTACCGGCCAAGTCTGGATCTAGAGGCGCCGGGTTTGCTGTTTCCGTCGGATCCTTTGCCGCTGTTGTCCCGGAACTGGACGCTGCCTGCGGCGTCGATGCCGGCGCCAGGCCCATGGAGCGCCGAACCACCGCTTCGATATCCTGGGCCGTGGCGGTCGGTGTGTAGTGGCCGTCGCCAAGCCCGGCCAGGACGGTGAGGGCCAGCGAGGTATTGTCGTCGCGGCCATCGCCATAGACCCCGATGATCGAAAAGCGCCCGTCTTCGCTGCCGGCCAGGGGGTCGACGAAACGCGCCGTCAGCCCCATGGCGCGGGCGGCATTGGCGCCGCGCCAGCGGCCCGACAAGGCAAAGCGATACTCGCCGGGCGCCGGGGCCCAGAAGTAAACCGCGCCGTGAGTAATATGGCTGAAAACACCCTGAGATCCCTGGTCGGTGACTTGATGGGCATTGACCGAGAGCGCAAGGCCGCCGGTCACATTGCCACGCGGATCGTATTCGCTCGGCGGCAATCCGGAGATCGCCAGGGCAATGGCGCCTTTGCGCACCACCCGATAGGAGAACCAGTCGATGTCCGACTCCGGATAGAGACTGAAGGAAACCGTCCTGCCGTCGGTGAGGTCGCAGGCCCGTTCGGCGGTGTCGTTCGGTTCGCAGGCATCCCAGTTGGGCAGATAGTCCAAACGGAGCTGCAGCGGCGCCGGATGCGCCGCGGGCCCCTTGAGGGCGACAGGGACATCGCCCTGGGGCAGCAGGCGGGTTTCCCCCGACCGCCAGCGCCCGCCTTGATCCCCCAGTACCTCCAGCCAGTAATCGGCATCGTCTTCGATCACGCCCGGCACGGTAATGACGGGCGTCACGAAACCGGGGTCCTGTAGCCGGAGCATAAAATGATCGGCATCGCCCTGAGGAAAAAGACTGGCCGGTCCGCCGGCAACCGGATGGTCGTCGCCCAGCGGCAGCAGGGCCGCGGTCTCGGGCGTGTCGTTGGGCTCGAAACCATCGGGGTCGGGATGCCAGAAGGCCAGGACGGCTTGACCCAGCCCGTCCCATCCCGCGAAGTTCCCCTCTCCGTCATACTTCGGATGCCGCTGAACGCGGACAAGGTATTCGCCGGCTTGGGCGATGCGTGCGCCGCCAAGGCCCAACACCCTGCCCGCGGGGTCCTGCACCTCGACTTTCAGTTTGCGGGAAGTTTCCCGATCGGTTTCGACGGCCAACAACCCAGGCCGCAGGACCCGCACCGGGAATTCCTGGATCTTGCCCGGTTCGGTCAGGGCAATCTCGACCCTGGCATCGACCTCGAACAGGGACTCCGCGGCCCTGACCGGCGGGCCATCCCAGAAAATAACCGCCAGGGCCAGAAGCCAGAGGATTTGGAATTTTCTCATCGGCTGCTGCGCAGGGCCACGGCATCGGGACCGATCAGGCGCTGCATCGCCGCGGCAACGCTGCCTTTTTCCATGGCGCCCTCGCGCAGGCCCTCGGCGCGGGCGCGCAGCGCCGGAACCTGACCGCCGGCCGCGGCCCGGCGTTCGCGTTCCCGGGGCCGGGACCAGTTGATCGACCAGACGGTCCGGCCGCGCGACGTCACATAGGACACGGGATAGCGCCGCAGGGTGAGCTGGGCCTTGTCCTTGCTGGCGTCTTCGTAATCGCTTTCGCGGTATTCGGTCTCCTCGACCCAATAGTCGTTCAGGTGAGGACGCTGCTGGCTGCCGACGCGATATAGGGTCCAACGGATTTCCTTGGGCTTGTCCTCCTCCTCCGGCGGCTCTGGGGCGTCCGGTTTGTCCGGCTCGATTTCAGCCACCGCAGAAGCGGCGCTGCTGCCGCAGGTGTTGACGCCATCCGAGAAGGTCAGCAGCTTGCGATTTGGAAAGCGCGCCGAACTCTGCAGGTAGCGGTTGGCAAAACGTATCGCATCGCCCAGGGGTGTGTTGCCGGACGGCTGAACCGCCTGGAGCGCCTTGGTGATGTCCTCGACGTTTTGCGTAAAGGGCACCTCGACGCGGATGGCATTGCAGCCATAGAAGACGATCAGGGCGGCTTCATCCGTTGCCTTCATATTTGCGAGGGCCTTTGTGATTCCGGTCTTCGCCGCCGGCATGCGGCCGGAATCGGCCATGGAGCCTGACGCATCCAGCAGCAGTACAAAGGACTTCCCCAGCGCGTTCAGCTTGTGCCACTCGTCCGTGCCGCCTTTGTCGGTATGGCCGCCGTAATCCGACATTTCCTCCAAGGCGTACCAGCGCTCGTCATCCCAATCGAACCAGGCGGCTGTGCGCGGGTCGCCGTCGATCTTGGGCCCGTCTTTGCGCTCCGCATCGATATAAAAGGCGAGCTGGCCGTCTTCCTTCAGAATTTGTTTCACGGCGTCCGACGGCGGTATCTCCGCTTCATAGGCCGTGTGCCCCTCCGGAAAGGGCAGGGCCGGCGTCACGCTATAGCCCTCGGGATAATAGCGGCGCGTGGCGCTCGCCAGGCGGACCTTCACCCCGACGACATCTTTCGAAAAGATCGGAAAGACCTTCATGCTCTCGTCCGGGTCATAGGGCTTCGAAACCTTCACGTCGAGTTGACGCGCGCCCTCCCGGCTGGCCGACGGCCGCCACTCCGCGTGATAGATGAGGGCATCCTTCTGGAAGGCCCTGAGTTCAGAGAGATAGGCCGAGGGAGACAACTGGTGGAGCGGCAGCTTGCGGCCGCTGAGTTTGTCCTTGCCGCCGGGCCCGCTGTGGTCGCCCTCCCATCTTTCGATCTGCAGCTGTCCGTTGTCCTTGATGGTCGTCCAGGGCGCCGTGGCGACATTCTCGTCGAAGCGTCCGCCCCAGGAGTCATGACCCTCCAGCGCGATATCGAGCATGACCACCTTCTCGCCGGCTTCCAGGCGCTGGATGGCCTCGCGGAATAGGGTCATGGGCACATCACCGGTAAATTTCTTGTAGTAACTCGATTTGATGTCGCGACTAAAATGGGTTTTAGCCCCCGGCTCTTCCTCCAGTGTGACCGGCTTTCCCCCGACCATCAGGGCCGGCGCATCTAGCACCGGACGGCTGGTTTGGACCTTAAAGCGCACGCTCTGCGGGTCGTCTTTGTCGTATTTGAGCCCCTCGGTGAGTACCTGACGGGTTCGCCAGGTGCCGGGCCGAGACGACACGTCCCGCACCACCTTCCAGACGCTGCGCCAGTCGTCCCGCCACTCCGGCCCCTCACTGACCAAGGCCTCAAAGGAGGTCACGACCGGCGGGGTCAGGAGGGCCGCCGCGATTTCGAAATCGTCGCGTTTGAGGGAACGAGTCCGATACTGGGTACCAATCTCCTCGTCCGGTGTGACCGTTTCAGTGTTGACCGCAACAATCACGATATCTTTGTTTGGGAAGTCCTCGACCTCCAGGCGTTTCCACTCGCCGACCAGGCTGGCATCGGGAAACCGCTTAACGGTCCAGCCTTCGATCGGATCGGTCGATTTGCCGCGCCGGGGAATCTCCAGCAGCCGGAAATCCCAATCGCGATGGGTTTTGCCCCGCACCAGAATCTCCAGGCGGCCAAGGTTGGCAGGGTCCTTCATATAATGGAGTGCCGAAACCGATGTTTGCGGCGGAACGATCTGGAAGTAGCCTGGTTGAAGGGGCTTCAGACTATAGTCCTGAGGTGAAATTTGCTCTCCGGCAAGACTGGCCACGACGCCGCGCTGCAGTTCGTAGGTCTCATCGAACCAAATCTCAGGATGATCGCCTTCGGCATAGCTCTGCGTCATGCGCTCGCGCTTCCTGAACCCATAGGTGCTGTTCAGGGAAGGGCTTTGGATCAGGGTCGCGACAGCGAACTCACCGATCCGGGCGCGCATGTTGCGGCCCCAGGGCGCCGAGTCGCCGAGCGCCGTCGCAATGGCGGCATAAGAGTTGGGGCCACTCCGTTTGGCGGCCTCCTCCCAAATTCGGCGGACGATGTTGTCGGATCCCGGCCGCTTTTCAGAAAGGTATTGGAAAAAAACGGCGGCGTCATACTCATTCGTTCCCTTGCTGGAGAGAGTCGATAGTTCTTCCCTGTTGTCGATCCATTCGCCGATACGCTCGACCCATCCGGTGGACTCCCAGAATCCCTCCGGCGGTTCAAAGACTTTGTCTTCGATCCAGGTGGCCGTCGCTTCCTTCAGCCAGGAACGCTCCGCAGGATCGTAGCCGTATTGCACGATATGAAAGAACTCGTGAGCGACAAGCGCTTTCAGGACATGCTCCTTTTCGACCGGCGTTTGTGCGTGACGCCAGACCACGTTCTGTAGGTTGATTTCAATCCAGGGGCTGCCCGAATTCCAATAGGCGACTCCGGCCGGAACGAAACCGGCAAAATCCATGAAAGGAATATCTCTAACATAGACGTCGAGCTTGCTGCCCTCTATGTCGTCCGGCTCCTTGTAACCGAGACGGCCGAGTATTTTTTCCCGTGCCTCTTGAATATAGTCGCCGACGTTTTTGGCGTAGGCGGCGGTGGTCTCCTTTTTCTGATAAAGCACTCTGAAGTTTTCTGTATTATAGGACGTTGCAGTGATGAATTCGGCCCAGGTGGCCTGAGCTGCCGCACCGTCGCTCCAGAAGAGCGCCAGAGCTGCAGCCACAGCAATCAGCACCTGCCGGACACGCGTCATGGCGCGACCCTCAGCGGCAGGCGGCCGTGGAACTTAACCGTCAGGACGCTGGAGAAGGCGGCGTTGCCAAGCGCCTGTTCAATTGGGACCAGGGGCTGATCCGGCTCGCCCACTTTGGCCGGTGCAAAACGGCCGAGGGTGATCGGCAGAACCCATTCTTCCGGCCGGAAGGTCAGCTCCTCGCCGGGCCTCAGTTCCGACGGGCCCTCTTCCGCCTCGATTTTCAGGAGTGGAACAGAATCTTCCGCCGCGTCTTCCGCTAAGGACCAGACTGCCGACGGCCAGGCCACCAGGTCGGGCAAGGGCGGCTCCGCCCCAAAGGGGGTGATGATCACCGATTCCGGCGGCTCTGACACCGGGAAGGGGGGCAGGTCCCGCGCGGCCCAGAGTCGCACGGCGCCGCCGTGGCGCATCCGGCCGAGGAACGCGCGCTGCTCCAGGACCACTACTGCGATATCCGACAGGTCCGCGATGCTTTCATCGAACCGCAAATCTTCGGCCAGTTCCGGAGGTTTGGAGGGACTGAAAACGGCGGGGTCCAGGAACAGGGCGCCCTCCGACAGAACGGCCAAGCGGCGTCCCCCGCCGACGACCTTCTGCGTGGCGGTGATCGGGATGCTGTCCCGGGCATCGATCAGCAGCTCGATGACGATTGCCTGCGGATCGACCGCTGTTTGCGCTGCGGATTCCTGGCCTTGGGCAGGGGCGCCGCCGGTCAGCAGCGCCAGGGCACAGAGGCATAAGCAGGACCAGTGCCGGAGCGCGGCTGCCCCTGGCAATCCCGTCCTGCTGGTTCCCAGCCGTGACAAACCGGCGATTCTCCGCAAGTCCGCGACCCCGCTTTGTTTCCCCCTGGGACTCCCTCGGGGATTCCCCCTGGTGATCCTGAAAAGAATTTAGCACACTGTCGGGCGAAATTCACTCTGCCGCCTGCGGCCGGCCGTCTCCCGGGAGATGCACCCCGTGACCCTGCAAGAACGACTCGACCGCGGCGATATCCTGATCATGGACGGCGGCACCGGGACCGAAATCCAGCGCCGCGGCAGCAGCCTGCATGACAAAATCTGGAGCGCGGCGGTTCTGAAAAGCGATCCGGGCCTGGTTCGGAGCATTCACGAAGACTATCTCCGCGCCGGGGCCGAGATCATCATCACCAACACTTTCAGCTCCGCGCGCCATGTGCTGGAGAGCGCCGGCCTGGGCGAAGAATTTGCCGCCTTGAATCGTCAGGCGGTGGAAATTGCGATCGCCGCCCGGGATGCTGTGGCAAAAGGCGATGTCTGGATCGCCGGGTCGATCTCTTCCAAGCCGCCGCTGACCGATATCGGGACTAGGGCGCAGCTGTCCAACTTCGAACAAAACTACAGGGATCAGGCCGAAATCTTGGCCGAAGCCGGCTGCGACCTGCTGGTGGCGGAAATGATGCTGGACTCCGTGGGGGCCGCGATGGTGGTGCGGGCCGCTGCCTCAGTGGGGATACCGCTTTGGGTCGGCTTCAGCGCCGCGCGTACTGCCGCCGGCGACCTCGTCGGCTTTCGCAGCGACATTCAAAATGCCGCCCTGCGCCACGAGGATTTTGGCGATTTGGTAAAGGAGATCCTGTCCCTTGGCGGCGATCTGGCGGGGGTAATGCACAGTGAGGTTGAGGTCACCGGCCCGGCGCTCGCCGTCCTGGCGGAGCACTATGACGGTCCCAAGATGGCCTATGCCGAAACCGGCCGCTTCACCAATCCCGGCTGGGCCTTTGAGTCGGTCTGCGCGCCGGAGGCCTATGCCGAGGCGGCGAGCAAATGGATCCGGGAACAGGGTGTCCAGATCATCGGCGGCTGCTGCGGCACCGGACCGGACCACATCCAGGTGCTGAAAGACCGGTTGACTGGGTGAAGGGCACAACTTTTTGCGATAGGATAGATCGGGGGATCGGTGACGTTTTCTTTCTTTGCCTGATGAAGGGAGGTTCGTGATGCAAACCCCAATGGTTGTCTCCAGGAAAGATTGGCTTACCGCCCGGCAGGCACTGCTGGCCAAGGAAAAGGAATTCACCCGCGCCCGCGACCGCTTGAGCGCCGAACGCCGGAAACTGCCCTGCGTGAAAGTCGAGAAGGACTACCGCTTTCAGGGTCCTCAGGGCCCGGTCGCCCTGGCCGATCTTTTTGCCGGCCGGAGTCAGCTCATCGTCTATCACTTCATGTTCGGGCCGGATTGGGAGGAGGGCTGTCCAAGCTGTTCTTTCCTGGCCGACGGCTTCGACGGTGCAGACCCGCACCTGCAGCATCGCGACGCCACTCTGGTGGCGGTCTCGCGCACGTCCTTTGAAAAGCTGGAGGCTTACCGGCGGCGCATGGGCTGGCGCTTCAAGTGGGTCTCCTCCCTGGGCAGCGACTTCAACCGCGACTACCAGGTCTCCTTCAGTGAGGAAGAACTGGCCGCCGGGGAGGTCAATTACAATTACCGGAAAACGACCTTCCCCATGGGCGAAGCGCCGGGGCTCAGCGTCTTTTGCAATAACGACAAGGGCGAGGTGTTTCACAGCTACTCCACCTACGCCCGCGGCTTGGATGCGCTGATCAACAGCTATCAGTTCCTCGACTTGCTACCGAAAGGCCGCGACGAGGACGATCTGGATTTCTCCATGGCCTGGGTCCGGCGCCATGATCAGTACGAGGATTGATATCAAAGGAGATGGCTTTGAAAAAAGCTTTGCCCTGGCTGATTAGTTTGGCCCTGTTCGGGCTCGGTTTCTTTTTGTTGCAGCGGTCCTACGTCGCCTATGCCAAGTGGTGGCAGGAATACGTCGTGATAGGCGACTTCTCGAGCGCTGAGCTTTACGAGATCGAATTCTGGATGCAAGCGGTGCCCGCTTTGGGCCTAATCGTGTTGGGCGCGTTTCTGGTTGGGCGCTGGTCGAAGAAGGTCCGGTAGTCGTTGGCTGCAATGATTGTTGTCGATCCCGAGAGTGGGCAGTGTCGACCTTTAGATTAGATATACCCTGTATATGGCAAAGCCGAGAACAATGGAAAATATGAAGCCTAAA
>CAJHXM010000527.1_pt1 | contig 9670 bp, 9 predicted proteins | sample 9198461 | NCBI WGS metagenome assembly CAJHXM01 (sample SAMEA7708299, study PRJEB35096) | sediment metagenome | biome: marine neritic benthic zone biome [ENVO:01000025]; feature: sediment [ENVO:00002007]; material: shallow marine sediment [ENVO:03000034] sea grass bed [ENVO_01000059] ...
GAAGCGATCCTGGGATTCATCGGCGCCGGCATTCCGCCGGAGATTCCCAGTTGGGGGAACATCATGTCCGAAGGGCGGACCTACTTCCAACTGGCGCCCTGGATCATCTTCTATCCCGGCATCGCGCTGGCGCTGACGGTCCTGGCGGTGAATATCGTCGGCGACGGCTTGCGCGACACCCTCGATCCCCGCATCGCGCGGAAGATGTAGCGCCCATGGCGACGCAGTTGGGAAAGCATCACAGGTCGGATGACGGCCCGGTTCTCTCTATCCGCGGCCTCAGCGTGCGGCTGCCCAAGGATGCCGACCGGGAGTATGCCGTCGAGGATGTCTCCTTCGATGTCGGCAACGGTGAAATTGTCTGTGTGGTGGGGGAGTCAGGCTCCGGCAAGTCGGTGACGGCGCACACGGTGATGGGTCTCATTCCGCGCAAGGAACTGCAACCGGTGGCCGGAGAAATCGACCTTGCCGGCGTAGAATTGCTGACGCAGTCGGAAGCGGCCTTGCGGCGGCTGCGGGGCGAACGCATGGCGATGATTTTTCAGGAGCCCATGACCGCGCTCAATCCGGTGATGAAGGTCGGCGACCAGATCGCGGAGATGCTGGAAATTCATACCTCGATGAATGCCGAGGCCCGCAACAAGCGGGTTGTCGAGGTCATGCGCGATGTCAATCTGCCCGAACCCGAACAACTGGTGCACAGCTATCCGCACCAGCTTTCCGGCGGGCAGCGGCAACGCATCATGATCGCCATGGCGCTGGCGCTGGAGCCGCTGCTGCTGATCGCCGACGAACCGACCACGGCCCTGGACGTGACCACGCAGGCGCAGATTCTGAACCTGATCAAAGACATCCAAGCCCGGCACGGCACTGGGGTCATGTTCATCACCCATGACTTCGGTGTGGTGGCGGAAATTGCCGACCGCGTGGTGGTGATGCAAAACGGACTGGTCGTCGAACAGGGCACGCGCGACCAGATCTTGACGGCGCCGGCCCATCCCTATACCCGGATGCTGATGCAGGCCGTTCCCAGCCTTGTGCCCCCCGAGCGTGCGCCAGTCAACCAGGCCGAGCCGGCGCTGGTCACGCGCAAGCTGGACAAGACCTATGCGTCTAGCGGCTGGTTCAGCCGCGGCCGGACGGTGCAGGCCGCCAAAGGCGTGGAACTGGTGGTTCACCGCGGTGAGACCCTGGGCGTGGTGGGCGAGTCGGGCTCCGGCAAGTCCACCGTGGCGCGCTGCATCGTGCGTCTGGTCGATCCGACAGCCGGCGAAATCGTGATCGCCGGCCACAATATCGCCGAATTGGGCGAAGGCGCATTGCGGCCCTTCCGCCGGGACGTGCAGATCGTTTTCCAGGACCCCTACCGCTCGCTCAATCCGCGCCGCACCGTGGGGCAGTCCATCGTCGAAGGGCCGATGAACTTCGGACTGGCGAAAGACGAAGCTCTCAGCCGCGCGCGGGACTTGATGAGCGTCGTCGGCCTGGCGCCGGATGTTCTTGACCGTTTCCCCCACCAGTTTTCCGGCGGGCAGCGCCAGCGGATCTGCATCGCCCGCGCGCTGGCCATGGAGCCCAAGGTGCTGATCGCCGACGAAGCGGTCTCGGCCCTGGATGTCTCGGTCCAGGCCCAGGTGCTGGAGTTGCTGGATGACGTTCGCAAACGCTTTGACCTGGCGATGCTGTTCATCACCCACGACCTGCGCGTGGCGGCCCAGGTCTGCGACCGCATCATGGTCATGCAGCACGGCGACGTGGTCGAGCAGGGACCGACCGCGCGGGTCTATGCCAGCCCGAAACACCCCTACACCAAGTCGCTGCTGGACGCGGCGCCGGGCCGGCATAGCGTCTTTGGTGTGCAGGCTTAGGGGCATTCCGAGCTCTGTGACGTCGAAACGAAAAAAGCAAGCCAATCTCCCCGCTGAACCCGTTGCCGGGTCCGATCTCTACGCAAAGATCTATGCGGTGACGCGGCAGATCCCGCCCGGTGAGGTGGCGAGCTATGGCCAGGTGGCGCTGGTGGCCGGCGCCAACTCGGCCCGCATTGTCGGCAACGCCATGTCCAATCTGCCGAACGGCAGCAAAGTGCCCTGGCACCGGGTGTTGAACAGCCAGGGCAAGATCAGCGACCGCGGCGAAGGCGGCAGCGACAGGGAACAGCAGCGCCGTCTGGCGAAAGAGGGCGTCTATTTCGACGGCAAGGACCGGGTGGACTTTAAGGAAGTCGCCTGGACCGGACCGCCCTGGGATTGGCTGGAAGAGAACGGGTTCGATATCGACCTGCTGGCGCTGAAGTCGCAGGGAATTCCCCGGCGCGGGAGCTGGGTGCGCTGGCGGCTGTGACCTGATGTCATCCCGGACGGCGCGTCAGCGACGATTGGGGATATTTATCCAGAGAGGCGCCTTGGCTTGTGAAAGGTCCCGGATAAACGCTGGCGCGTTTTCCGGGATGACAATTTTTTGTGTCATCCCGGCCTTGAGCCGGGATCTTTCACAAGCAAAGGTGTCCAAGCTGGAAACAGATCCCGGATTATCGCCTCAGGCGATTTCCAGGATGATATTGTTTCGGTGCGTCGGCTCACCGCTTCTTCACCATCGCCTTCAGCAATTCCTGCGCTGCCGTTGCCAGGTCGACCTCCCCGGTCTGCACCGCCTCGCAGAGATCGGCGAAGCGAGGGTCGTCGTGTTGCAGCGCTTCCTGCTGCACCCATTCGGCGGCGGCACTGGCCAGCAGGCGGCGGGTCCGGGCCAGGCGCCGGGCGCGTTTCGACTCGGCATCGCTGTCGGCGGCAAGCGCGGCAACGGCCTCGGCCAGTTTGCCGATGCCCTTGCCGTCGGTGGCGACGGTCATCAGCACCGGGACTTCGGCGGCGGCGCCGCGGCGCAGGGTGAGCATGCCTTGCAGCTGTGCGGCGGTATGGCCGGCGTTGGGCAGATCGGCTTTGTTGACCACCAGGATGTCGGCGATCTCCAGGATGCCGGCCTTGATGGCCTGAATGTCATCGCCCAGTCCCGGCGCGCAGACCACGATCTTGATGTCGGCAACCTCGGCGATCTCCACTTCCGACTGTCCGGCGCCGACGGTTTCCAGAATAATGATGTCCTTGCCGGCGGCGTCCATGGCATCGACGATCCGTGCGGCGGTGGGGGAGAGTCCGCCCAGGTGGCCGCGCGAGGCCAGGGAGCGCACGAAGACCGCCGGATCCAGGCCGTGGTCCGTCATGCGCACCCGGTCGCCCAGGATGGCACCGCCGGTAAAGGGGCTGGAGGGATCCACCGCGATCACACCGACGCTCTGGCCCGCTTGGCGCAGCGCCCCGATGTAGGCGTTGACCAGGCAGGACTTGCCGGCGCCCGGCGGCCCGGTGATGCCCACCACGACGCTGTGGCCCAGGTGCGGCTGCAGGGCCTTCAGGATCGCCGGCGCCTGGGGCAGGTTGTTTTCCAGCGCCGTGATGGCACGGCTCAACGAGAGAATGTCGCCGCTGGAGAGCCGCGCCACCAGATCGGCTGCGGGGTTGGATGTCGGGGCCGGCTTGGACATCAAGGTACGATCAGCGGCTGGCCGAAACCGAATTCGTTGCGCAGGCAGGCGCAGATCTCGCCGTGGGTCACCCCGGCGACGGCGGCCTCGACCACTTTTTCGAAAACGTTTTCGCCGTCGCTGTTGGCGGCGCGGGCCAGATCGTCGAGCGCGCGCTGCACCGGCGCCTGGGCGCGGTCCGCTTTGAAGGCCTTCAAGCGGGCGAGCTGCTTTTCGATCCTTGCCGGGTCGGGCCGCTTCAGGGCCTCGCGCGGGTCTTCCTCGGCTTCGTCCATCTGATAGGCGTTGACCCCGACGATGGTCTCTTCGCCGCTCTCCACTCTGGCCTGGAAGGCGAGGGCGGAATCTCCCAGCATCTTCTGAACCAGTCCGCTTTCGACCGCGGCATACATGCCGCCGGCCTCGTCGATGGTGGCAATGGTGGCCAGGATTTCCGCCTCCATCTGATCGGTCAGGGTCTCCAGGTAATAGGAGCCGCCCAGGGGGTCGATCACGTCGGTCAGGTGGGCCTCCTCGCGCAGGATGTTCTGGGTCGAGACCGCGATGCGGGCCGCCTTTTCGGTGGGCACGCTCAAGACCTCGTCGTGGGAATCGGTGTGCAGCGATTGCAGCCCGCCGAAGATTCCCGCCATCGCCTGAACGGCGACGCGGGCGATATTGTTAAGCGGCTGCTGCCGCGTCAAGTCCACGCCGGAAGTCTGCGCGTGAAATTTGAAGCGCCAGGACCTGGGATCGCCGGCGCCCAGGCGTTCGCGGGCCAGGCGCTGCCAGATCCGCCGGCCGGCGCGGAACTTGGCGATCTCCTCAAAGAAGCTGATGGAGATGTCGAAGAAGAAGGTGAAGCGCGGCAGGAAGGCATCGGGCTCCAGGCCGCGGGCGATACAGTCCTCGGCGTACTGCAGTGCGGTGGAGAGGCAAAAACCCATGGCTTGCGCCGGGGTGGCGCCGCTTTGCTGCATATGCTGGCCCACCACGGAGACCGGGTTCCACTTGGGCACCGCCTGATTGGCAAAGACGATGTGGTCCAGCAGCACCCGCCGCGCGCCGGGCAGGGCGAGACGGAAGAACATGTGGTTGGCGACGTAGTGGGAGATGTAGTCGCTCTGGTTCGAGGTGCCGGTGATGGCGCTCCAGGGGGTGCCGCGGCGCTTGGCCTCGGCCAGCAGCAGCGCCAGCAGGGTAAAGGGGGAGGGATCGTTAAGCGCGGTCGAAAGGCCACCCAGGTCGATGTCCCGATAGCAGGCGGCCATGTCCTCCAGCGTGTTGACCACCGCGCCGCAGGTGCCCAGCAGCAGGGGGTCGACCTCGTCGCCGTCGTAGCCGCGGTAGACCGAGTTGCAGGGGATCAGGCTGCCGCCGGAGCCGCCGTGGGCCAGGATGGTCTTCAAGCGCGCGTTGTAGTCTTCCGGCGTGCCCATGCCGATGAGCTGGCGCTGGGTCCAGGTGCGGCCGCGGTGCATGCTGGGGTAGATGCCGCGGGTGAAGGGCGGCTGGCCGGGAAAGCCGAGATCCTCCATATAGTGCTGCCCGTCCCAATCGGCCGAACTGTAGAGCGGCTTGACCTCCAGGCCCGAGCGGTTGCGGATCGTCTTCGCCTGCCCCAGTCGATCGTCGTAGGCCTGGCGCCATTCGGCGCGGCCGGCATCGAATCCGGGCAGGGGCAGTTGGACGGCTTCCTTGGTCATGTCGTGGCCTCCGCAATGAGCGCGGCGCGCGCGGCTTCGGCCAGGCGCGCCACCTCGTTGACGATTTCTTCGCGTGAGACGCCGGGGTGGAACACCTTGTCGACGCCCGCGGCGAGCAGTTCGGCCTCGTCCTCATCGGGGACGATGCCGCCGACGACCACCCGCACATGGCCCAGGCCGGCGGCCTTCAGCGCGGCCATAAGCTGCGGCATCAGCAGGTGATCGGTGGAGAGGGAGGAGACGCCGATCACCTCGACATCTTCCTGCAGGGCCAGTTGCACCACCGCGGCGATCTCCTGCCAGGGCGGGGTGTAGATGACTTCCATACCGGCGTCGCGCAGATAGGCGGCGACGATGCGGCTGCCCCGGTCGTGCCCGTCCAGGCCGATCTTGGTCACCATCACCCGGGCCGGGCGAGAAGGGGTGCCGGTCATGCGGTTTTCCTTTCTGCAACAAGCGGACGCAGGCAGGCCAGAAACTGCCGCGCGATTTCCCGCGGGGTGGCGTCCCCCGGCCGGTACCAGGTCTGGGCCCAGTTGAGGGCGCCGATCAAGAGGAGCCGGAACATGGTCGCCGCAACCTCCGGCGGCAGTTCGAGGGCGCCGATCAGCCCGCACAGGCGGGTTTCATAGCGGTCCCGCAAGGCCACCAATTCGCTCTCCACCTCCGGCGCGTCGCCGGGCAGCACCCGGATCACCACCCGCGCCGAGGCGCTCTGGTCCAGCAGCGTTTCGAGGTGGGCGACGCAGGCGGCTTCCAATCGCTCCCAAGCCGCGTCGGCCTCGTCCAATGCGCCGTCGACCCGTTCGATGATGCGCGTCACGCCCTCACCGTAGACCGCCAGCAGCAGCTGGCTTTTCGAGGGGAAGTGGCAATAGAGCGAGCCCGGCAGCATGCCCGCCGCCTTGGCGATGTCGCGCATGGAGGTGCCGTGATAGCCCTGCGCGGCGAAGAGCGCCGCCGCGGCCTTCAGCACCAGCGGCCGGCGGCTGTCCGGGCGGGACGTCCTTTGGGCGGCGGAAGCGGCCATGGAAAACCTCTAGACAAACGATCGTTTGGTTAAACTATCCTTTGGGCGAGGCGCGGGTCAAGGTTAGGATTTCCAGGCAGAGGCCATTCATTTGGAGATTTGAAATGTCCGGTACGCAGCAGAACGTAGAAACACTGAAAGAAGCTTATAGACAGTGGCACGAGACCAAGGCCGGCAGTGCCGATCATTGGCTGAGTCTGATGGCCGAGGAGGTCAAGTTCAGATCTTTGGGGGAGGGCCGGCCCGGCATGGAGTTCAGCGAAGACCGCGCCTCAAAAGACGAAGTCCGTGGCTACATCGAGAGTCTGATCTCCGCTTGGGAGATGGACTACTACGCGACCAATCAGTATATCGCGCAGGATGATTGGGTTGCGGTGCTGGGAAGCTGCGGCTGGACCAACAAGGCCACCGGCAAAGCGGTCGACACGCCCAAGGCGGACTTCTTCCGCTTCAAGGACGGCAAGATCGTAGCCTTTTATGAATTCTACAACACGGCGATGCTGTTCGAAGCGGCGAGATAGGGATTTTTCCGACCAGATTGGTCAGTAGATCGTCATCCTGGGGGCCGCGTAGCGGCAATCCGGGATCCATCTTGCCACCTGCGCCACCCTATGGATCCCGGGTTCCGCCTAAAGGCGGCCCCAGGATGACCGGATCGACGTTTCTCATTTTTCTGATAGGCCAACGCGCTAGACTGCTATCCGTCCAGGTGGAATCATTTATTCGTCATCCCGGCCGGAGCGAATGCGGAGAGCCGGGATCTTTTCCAAGCAAAAGCGCCTTCGGCGGTGAGAGATCCCGGATAAACCCTTCGGGTATTCCGGGATGACAAGAAAAAGAACCCGCACAAACCTGATCGAATAACGCGCTAGAGGATTCGGCTCCATTCTAAGGTTTCTAAAGACAGCCGATAGCCGCAGCCGTTGTCTTCATAGAATTCTCTGTCGTCCCTTCTCACAATGACCTTGCCGCCGGTGATGGTGATTGCGGTCCCGTCGTGGCAAGCGGCCTTGTGGCGACTGATCCATCCAGGGTTCTCTCCATGGGTCTCGACCTTTTCGATTTTGAAAGAGTCGATGGAAAGGCGGTAGACGGGTGTGTGCCCCGGTTGCCGGTCTTTTGGGTAGCCAAGACTGCCGACGATATAGATGTGCCGATCCACCAGCGTGGCCGTGTGAAAGTCCGTGGGCGGGAAGGCATCTTCCGGGTAAGTATAGATATCGAATTCCCCGTCTCCCTTGTGGAGAAAGACGTCGTTGTAGATGCAGAAGTCGGGATCGTAGGAATCCTCGTGTTCGCCGGCGATTTCGATATACCTGCCGTTCCCCAGGTCGGTAATGGATTTACCGAAGCGCTGGTAACACCACACTGGATTGTTAGCGCGATAGCCTGTGTTACCAAACTGGCGTCGTGCCCTGAAAGCCGAAGCGCCGCATTTCACCATAGCTGTCCAGAAAGGTTTTTCGGTGAGTTCGGGGTTCGCGCGACCGAATTCACGGTCTTTGCCCGCAGCATAGTCTTCTTTCGAACAAATGGGATCTTGGTCCAGGGCCAAGCCCAGGAGTTTGGCCCGGCCTTCCGCGCTGAGATCGTTCAGGTCTTCACCAGAGGCGGCAAGAAGCGCAATGATTTCTGGATCTTCCGTCTTGGCGATGGCCTTTTCGCGTGTGTGATTTTCTCTGGAAATGTCGGCGCCGGCATCAATCAGGACTTTAAGGCACGTCGTTTTTCCAAACTCTGCGGCCACGTGCACGGCCGTTTCGTCGAACTCGTCTGCGGCCTCGATATCAAAACCCTTGCCAATGAGCCATGACAGAAGCTCGACACGGTCGTTCTCAATGGCATAAGCCATCGGGATCTTGCCGCAGCGGCCCACCGCGTCGGGGTCCGAGCCGGCCGCGAGAAGGGAATCCGCTTTTTTGATATCGCCGACCTGTAGAGATAGTAGCCACGGCGTTCGGCTCCAGAAATCCCGTGCCACCAGATCGGATTTTTGATTCAGAAGATTCTCGACATCGCCCAAGGTCCCCAATGCCGTCGCGCGATGCAACTCGCTCCAGCCCAGCTGCGCTGCGTCGGCGCCCGATTTGAGCAGTAGGTCGACTACATCGAAGCGGCCATTGTTTGAGGCCACACGCAAGGGGGATTCGCCATACTCCGTAATCTTATTGGGATCATTTCCTTGGTCGAGAAGAACTTTGACCGAATCAAGTAGGTTATCGTCGTTCTGGTAGATCGTTGTGAGCAGGGGATCTTCCATGAAGTATTACTCCGCGCAACGGTTGGAATTGAAAGAAGAAACGGTATTAGGTCCCCAACACCTCGAAATGCAATTCCACGGTCTCTCCCGCCTCGCCGTTTATGGGCACCAGATCCTGTGGGCAGGCGGACATCACGGCGATGCAGTCCATCTCGGCGCGGAAGGTGACATGATCGCCGGGTTTCGAGACCGGGGGCAGCCATTGGATGCCGCCGTCGGCGGCGATGGGAATGTTCATCCAGAGATTGAAGGGCGCGGGGATCGCCGGGGCCCGGCGGCCGATGGCGATCAGGGCCATGCGCAGGTTGTCGGTACAGTTGTCGTGATAGCCCTGGACCCCGAGCTGGCGGTAGCGGTGACAATCGCAAGCGGCGATGACCGTGTCGTGCACCCCCGGCGAGCTGTCTTCTTCAAAGGTCAGGATCGCTCGGCGCTTGTTGGTGACCAGGCGGTCGCCAACTTTCGGGAAGACCGAGGTCAGGTCAGTGTGAAGGTGTTCCAGCGACAGGTACTCCTCTAGGTCCGCGGCGTTGAAGGCCCAGAAATCGCAGACCTGGGATCCGTGGGTATTGATGATCTTCAGCCGCTGTCCAGCCTGCAGCGCGACTGCGCAGCCGCAACGGGCGGGCACCCGGTAGCGGGTGCCCGGGACCGGCTGGCCGTCGGCGGATATCGCGCTCTCCAGGCTCGCGTTGCGGCCGTCCGGGGTGCCGGGGTCGAAAGCTGTGGTCCCTGCTGTCATCTGGTATGCCTTTCCTGCAGCCGCTACTATTCCGCTTCCCGCGGGGCGGGATCAAGCCCCCCTGGCAAGGCCAACAAGGAATTGGCGGAGGCAATAAGGATTTGAATGTCCAGAAACCCGTCGCGGCGCAGTGGTTCCAGGCAGAAAAGGCCGGCGAAAATCTCCTGCAGATCTGGGAGCCGCATATCGATCCCTATCTGGCCGGCCGCTGCTGGCTGACGATCGGTGGGGAGCGGGCGCTGCTGATCGACAGCGGGACCGGAATCCAGCCACTGGCAGCATTTGTCTCGGCCCTGACCGAATTGCCGGTGACGGCCGTGGCGCTGAACTGCTTCTATGATCATGCCGGGGGACTGCATGAGTTCGACCGCCGTCTGGCCCATAAGGCCGACGCCGCGGCGCTGGCAGC
>CAJHXM010000661.1_pt1 | contig 9565 bp, 17 predicted proteins | sample 9198461 | NCBI WGS metagenome assembly CAJHXM01 (sample SAMEA7708299, study PRJEB35096) | sediment metagenome | biome: marine neritic benthic zone biome [ENVO:01000025]; feature: sediment [ENVO:00002007]; material: shallow marine sediment [ENVO:03000034] sea grass bed [ENVO_01000059] ...
AGCCGCGCATGGCGCTGGAGAAGATCACGGGTAACGAAGTCCACCTGAATATCGTCGAGATCCGCAAGCCGGAGATCGATGCGAAACTGGTGGCGGAAAACATCGCTTCGCAGCTGGAGCGCCGGGTGGCTTTCCGGCGGGCCATGAAGCGGGCCGTGCAGTCGGCCATGCGCTTGGGCGCAGAGGGCATCCGGATCAACTGCGCCGGCCGTTTGGGCGGCGCGGAGATCGCGCGGACCGAATGGTACCGTGAAGGCCGGGTCCCTCTGCATACCTTGCGGGCCGATGTCGACTATGGCGTGGCCACGGCTCAGACCACCTACGGCGCCTGCGGCGTCAAGGTCTGGGTGTTCAAAGGCGAGATTCTCGCCCATGACCCGATGGCCCAGGATAAACGTGCTCAGGAGCTTCAGACGGCGCGGGGCTAAGCCCTAGCCGTCTCGAGGATCGGAAAAAATGCTTCAACCAAAGCGAACGAAATATCGGAAGGCCCACAAGGGGCGCATCCATGGCAACGCCAAGGGCGGTACGGCACTGAACTTCGGTGCTTACGGCATGAAGGCGACAAGCCCCGGCCGCATCTCTGCGCGCCAGATCGAAGCGGCCCGCCGGACCATCACGCGCCACATGAAGCGTGTCGGCAAGCTTTGGATCCGCGTCTTTCCGGATGTGCCGGTTTCTTCCAAGCCTGCCGAAGTGCGTCAGGGTAAGGGCAAGGGCTCACCGGAATGGTGGGCGGTCCGCATCAAGCCTGGCCGTGTCATGTTCGAGCTGGACGGTGTACCCATGAATCTGGCGCGTGACGCCTTTCGCCTGGCCGCCGCCAAGCTGCCGGTCGACACCAAGTTCGTGACCCGTCTGGGCAGTGAGGAGGAGTAAGCGATGAAAGCCGTCGACCTTCGTGCCAAATCCGCGGACGAACTGAAAGAATCCCTGCTGGACCTGCGGAAGGAGCAGTTCAATCTGCGTTTCCAAAAAGCCAGTGGGCAGCTGGAGAACACCGCGCGCGTCCGTCAGGTGCGCCGCGACATCTCCCGGATCAAAACAGTGCTGCGCGATCAGCAGCAAAAAGCGTCTTAGGAGAGATTACGATGCCGCGTCGCGTTTTGCAGGGTGTTGTCGTTAGCGACAAGGGTGATAAATCCATCACCGTCTTGGTCGAGCGGCGCGTGATGCATCCGCTTTACAAGAAGTTCATTCGGCGCTCCAAGAAGTACCGCGCCCACGACGAGAACAATAGCTGCTCGGTCGGGGACCAGGTGCGGATTCAGGAGTGCCGGCCGATATCGAAGACCAAGACCTGGCAAGTTGTCGCATCGGGCGCCGACGGCGCTGCGGCCTAGCAAGAAGAGGCTGAACCAATGATCCAGATGCAAACACAGCTCGACGTCGCCGACAATTCCGGCGCCCGGCGGGTGCAGTGCATCAAGGTGCTGGGTGGCTCCAAGCGCAAGACCGCCGGTGTCGGCGATGTGATTGTCGTGTCGGTCAAGGAAGCGATTCCGCGCGGCCGCGTCAAAAAGGGCGATATCCATCAAGCGGTCATCGTCCGCACGGCCAAGGAAATTCACCGCGGCGACGGGACCTCTATCCGTTTCGATAACAACGCGGCGGTCCTGATCAGCAAACAGGGTGAGCCCATTGGAACCCGTATCTTCGGCCCGGTAACTCGTGAACTGCGTGGCAAAAAGTTCATGAAGATTATTTCCCTGGCGCCAGAAGTTCTGTGAGGCAGTGAAGATGAAAATCAAGAAGGGCGACAAGGTGGTCGTCATCAGCGGTCGGGATAAAGGCAAGGCAGGTGAAGTGCTGCGCGTAATTCCCAGCGAAGCGCGGGTGATCGTGCAGGGCGTGAATATCGTCAAACGCCACACCAAGCCGTCACAGTTGTCGCCCGGCGGCATCGTTGAGAAAGAAGGCGCGGTTCATATCTCTAATGTCGCGCATGTTGATCCGAAGTCCGACAAGCCCACCCGGGTGGGCTATCGGGTGGAAGATGGTCGAAAAATTCGGTTTGCCAAGCGTTCCGGCGCGGCGATCGATCTTTAAGGCGAAGGTCAGTAGAAATGAAACCACGCTTGAAAGAACACTACGAGAGCAAGGTAAAGTCCGCGCTCATCGAAGAGTTCAAGTATGCCAATGTCATGGAAGTGCCGCGATTGGAAAAGATCGTGCTCAACATCGGCGTCGGCAAGGCTGTGCAAGACACTAAGAAGGTGAAGATCGCAGCGGAAGAACTGGCGCAGATCGCCGGTCAGCGCCCGGTCGTCACCAAGGCGAAAAAGTCCATTGCGACTTTTAAGCTGCGCGAAGGCATGCAAATCGGCTGCAAGGTGACCCTGCGGAAAGAGCGGATGTACGAATTCCTCGACCGTCTGGTGACCATCGCCCTGCCGCGTGTGCGTGATTTTCGCGGCGTTTCCGGCAAGAGCTTCGACGGTCGGGGCAACTATGCCCTGGGGCTGAAGGAACAGATCGTCTTTCCGGAAATCGACTATGACGCGGTGGATGAGATTCGCGGCCTGGATGTCGTGATCTGCACCACGGCGAAGACCGATGCTGAAGCCAAGGCCCTGCTTAAGGGCTTTGATATGCCTTTCAATAGTTGAGGGGCGGAGGGATTAAAAGAGATGGCTAAAAAGAGTGCCGTACAGAAAAATAATGCGCGCCGTAAGCTCACCAAGCGTTACGACGCGAAGCGGGCCGCGCTGAAAGCCGTTGCAACGGACCGCGATCTGCCGCCGGAGGAGCGTTTTCAGGCTTATCTGAAGCTGGCGGAACTGCCGCGCAATTCTTCGAAGACGCGGATTCGGAATCGTTGCGAGCTGTCGGGACGCCCGCGCGCGTTCTACCGCCGCTTTAAGTTGTCGCGTATTGCCCTGCGGGATCTTGCCTCTGTCGGACAGATTCCCGGCATGGTCAAGTCGAGCTGGTAAGAGAGGGAACGCCCGATGTCGATGAGCGATCCTTTGGGAGATATGCTGACGCGGATCCGCAACGGACAGCGTCAGCATCATGCGAGCGTTTTGGCGCCAGCTTCCAAACTGCGGTCCAACGTGCTGGAAGTGCTCCAGCGCGAGGGCTTTATCCGTGGATACAGTGTGGAAAACGTGCGCCAAGGCATCGATGAACTGCGCATCGAGCTGAAATACGCCGACGGTGCGCCGGTGATCCAGGAGATCTCGCGTGTCTCGCGTCCGGGACGCCGGGTCTATTCGAAAATCAAGGAACTGCCGCGGGTTTTCAACGGTTTGGGTATCACCATTCTCTCGACCCCGCGCGGCGTCATGTCCGACCAGGAGGCGCGTGCCGCCAATGTCGGCGGCGAAGTCCTCTGCAAGGTATTCTAAGGGGTATCGAAACGATGTCGCGCGTAGGAAAAAACCCAGTCGAACTGCCCGATGGCGTGGAGATCGCCATCAGCGGCGCTCTGGTTTCGGCCAAGGGAAAGCTCGGTAGCCTGGAGTACAAGGCAACCGACGATGTTGAGGTGAGCCTGGAAGAACGCCGGGTTTGGGTGAAGCCTGCAAACAACAGCAAGCGCGCCCAGGCCATGTGGGGCACCGCACGTTCGCGGGTCCAGAGCATGGTCACCGGCGTCTCGGAGGGCTTCACCAAGAAGCTGGAGATCAACGGCGTCGGCTACCGCGCTGCCGTGCAGGGCAAGGATCTGGTGCTGCAGCTTGGCTACAGTCACGATGTGAACTATCCGATACCCGAGGGGATCGAGATCAAGTGCGAGAAGCCCACGGCGATTGCCGTGTCGGGTGTCGACAAGCAGAAGGTCGGCCAGGTCGCCGCGGAAATCCGCAACTACCGGCCGCCGGAGCCTTACAAGGGCAAGGGCGTCAAATACGAGGATGAGATTATCCTCCGCAAGGAAGGTAAGAAGAAGTAAGCCATGTTGACCTCAAAGGAACTCCGCGAGCGCCGCCGCCGGCGGGTGCGCGCCAGCCTGAAGCGCAAGAGCACAGCCCGGCCACGGCTGTCTGTTTTCCGCTCGAGCAAGCACATCTATGCCCAGGTCATCGACGACACCAAGGGTGCGACCCTGGTGGCGGCCTCCAGCATCGACCCCAGCCTGAAGGGGACGAAGGGTGCGGATAAGGAAGCTGCAGCGGCGGTCGGCAAGCTGGTGGCCGAGCGGGCTCTGGCCGCCGGGCTCAAAGACGTCGTGTTCGACCGCGGCGGGTACATCTTTCACGGCCGCGTAAAAGCGTTGGCCGATGCTGCCCGTGAGGGCGGCCTTTCTTTCTAAGGAAACGTAACTCATGGCACGTCCGCAAAGAGATGGTCGTCAACGCGACGATCGCCGGCCTCGCGATAGCGACGAGCCGGAGCTGATTGAAAAGCTGGTCGGCATCAACCGTGTGGCCAAGGTGGTCAAGGGTGGCCGGCGCTTCGGCTTCGCCGCCATTGTCGTCGTCGGCGACGGCCGCGGCCGCGTGGGCCATGGCAACGGCAAGGCCCGGGAAGTTCCGGAGGCCATCCGCAAGGCGACGGAAGCGGCGAAGAAGAGCATGATCCGGGTGCCGCTGCGCGAAGGGCGCACGCTGCACCACGACATCAAGGGGCACTTCGGGGCCGGCCATGTGGTCATGCGCGCCGCGGAAAGCGGTACGGGTATCATTGCCGGCGGTCCCATGCGGGCCATCTTCGAGGCCCTGGGGGTCCAGGACGTGGTGGCCAAGTCGATCGGCACCTCCAATCCCCACAACATGATCAAGGCGACCTTCGAGGCTCTGGGCCGTAGCGCCAGCCCGCGGATGGTGGCCCAGCGCCGGGGCAAGAAGGTCTCGGAGATTCTCGGCCGCCGCGATACCGCCGCTGCCGAGGCGCGGGAGTAAATTCGATGGCCGACACGAAAAAGACCCTGACGGTGACTCAGATCGGCAGCCCGATCGGCCGAAAAGGCTATCAGCGGGCGACGCTGATCGGTCTGGGGCTGAACAAGATGAACCGCACCCGCGAGCTGGAAGACACGCCCGCGGTGCGCGGCATGATCAACAAGGTGCACCATCTGGTGCAGGTCGAGGGCGAGTAGCGCGCCCGGCTGGCCTTTGGCGGCCGGTTTGACATGAGGATATATGTGGCAGGCCCGAAGCGGATCTGCCGTGTTTCGAGGACAAAGAGATGAAGCTCAATCAGCTTTCCGATAACTCCGGCGCCCGCGCGAGCGGCAAAAGGGTCGGACGCGGCATGGGGTCCGGCCTGGGCAAGACCTCGGGCGTCGGCATGAAGGGGCAGAAATCCCGCAGCGGTGTGGCCATCAAGGGTTTTGAAGGCGGCCAAATGCCGTTGCATCGGCGCCTGCCGAAACGCGGGTTTAAGAATATTTTCCGCAAGATCTACCGTCCGGTGAACATCGGGCGCCTGCAGCTGGCGATCGACGCCGGCCGGCTCGACGCGACGGAGACCATCGACGCTGCCGCACTGGTGGCCGCGGGGCTGCTCAAGAATCCCCGTGACGGGGTGCGGCTCCTTGCAAAGGGCGAGCTGAAGGCCAAAGTAGAGGTGACGGTCGCCGGCGCTTCCAAGGCGGCGATTGCTGCCGTGGAAAAGGCGGGCGGAAAGGTGACCCTGTTGGCGGTACAGCCGGCGGCGGCTGCCGGCGCTTCAAAGGCGTCCGACGCCAGTTAAACAGGATTCTATTTGAATGGCTTCTGCCGCCGAGCAACTTGCTGCCAATATCAACTTCGGAGCCCTGAGCAAGGCAACGGAGCTGAAGCAGCGCATCTGGTTCACCCTCGGCGCGCTGATCGTCTATCGCCTGGGCACCTATATCCCGGTGCCGGGCATCGACGCGACGGTTTTTGCCGAGATCTTCCAGCAGCAGTCCGGCGGCGTGACCGGCATGATCGACGCCTTTATGGGCGGCGCGCTGGGCCGAATGGCGATCTTTGCCCTGGGCATCATGCCCTATATCTCCGCCGCCATTATCATGCAGCTCATGACCGCGGTTTCGCCGCAGCTTGAGGCGCTGAAAAAGGAAGGCGAGGCGGGCCGCAAGAAGATCAATCAATACACCCGCTACGGCACCCTGGTGCTTTGTATCTTCCAGTCATACGGCATGGCGGTGGGACTCGAAAGCATTCAGGCCTCGGGCGGTGGCAGTGCGGTGATCGACCCGGGGATGTTCTTCCGGCTTTCCACCGTCATCACCCTGACCGGCGGTACGATCTTCCTGATGTGGCTGGGCGAGCAGATCACCCAGCGCGGCGTCGGCAACGGGATCTCGCTGATCATCTTCTCCGGGATCGTGGCCAACCTGCCGCTCGCCCTGGTGCAGGTTTTCGAGCTGAGCCGGACCGGCCAGATGTCGCCGATTTTCGTGATTTTCCTGCTGGCCATGTCGGTTGGCGTGATCGCCTTCATCGTTTTCGTCGAGCGGGCCCAGCGCCGGATCATCGTGCAGTACCCGAAGCGCCAGGTCGGCAACAAGATGTTCGGCGGCGATTCCTCCCACCTGCCGATGAAGATCAACCCCTCGGGCGTCATTCCGCCGATCTTTGCCTCCTCGATCCTGCTGATGCCCCTGACGGTGGCGGGCTTTTCCGCCAGTGGCGGGCCGGAATGGCTGACCTGGGTCACGGCGCTGCTCGGCCGCGGCCAGCCGGCCTACCTCTTCATCTACATTTCGCTGATTGTGTTCTTCGCTTATTTCTACACCGGCGTCGTCTTCAACCCGGACGACACGGCGGAGAATTTGAAGAAAAACGGCGGCTTTGTGCCCGGTTACCGGCCCGGCAAGAACACCGCGGAATACCTGCGCTACATCTTGAACCGCCTGACCACGGTAGGGGCGATCTACCTGTCGCTGGTCTGTCTGCTGCCGGAGATCTTGATCTCGCAGTATGCGGTGCCCTTCTATTTCGGCGGCACGTCGCTGCTGATTGTCGTCTCGGTCACGATGGACACCGTAGGTCAGATTCATTCCCACTTACTGGCGCACCAGTATGAAGGTCTGATCAAGAAGTCCAAGCTCAAAGGCCGACGCAGGTGAACGGTGTGATCCTGGGTCCTCCTGGGGCAGGCAAGGGGACACAGGCGAAGCGGCTGGAAGATCGCTACGGGATTGTGCAGCTTTCCAGCGGCGAAATGCTCCGCGCCGTGGCGGAAAGCGGCAGCGATATCGGCAAGCAGGCCAAGTCCCTCATGGATGCCGGGCAACTGGCGCCCGACGATTTGATGATCGACATGATCTCGGAGCGAATCGAGGCGCCGGACTGTGCGCAGGGGTTCATTTTCGACGGTTTTCCCCGGACTTTGCCCCAGGCGGAGGCCCTGGACCGCATGCTGACCGAAAAGGGTCTGGCCCTGGACTGGGTCATCGCCATGACCGTGGACGACGAGCCCCTGATCGAGCGGATTGCCGGGCGCTATTCCTGCAGCGCCTGCGGCGCCGGCTATCACGACAAATTCCAGAAACCGGAGGTTGAAGGGGTTTGTGACGTTTGCCAGGCGACGGAGTTCCAGCGCCGGGACGACGACAAGGAAGAGACGGTCCGCGCCCGGCTGGTGGCCTATCACAAACAAACCGCGCCGATTTTGCCCTATTACCGGGATCGGGGGGTTCTGAAGACCGTTGACGGGATGGCCCCGATCGATGGCGTGACGGCGCAGATCATGTCCATAATTGATGCCATAGTTGATGACGCGTGATGGTTGACTCGTTGGGCCGGAGCCCTATAATCCGCGCTTTCCGGCGCCCTGGCGACCGGACCTTTCTGCTTGGCCACACACGAAATGTATAGCGGAGACTTTTGCCGGTCTTCGATCACGGGGAGTTAGCATCTTGGCACGCATTGCCGGCGTCAATATCCCGACGCAAAAACGGGTAGAAATCGCACTGTCCTACATCCATGGGATTGGGCGTACCAAAGCCACGGAAATCTGCCAGAAGGTGGGGATCCCGATCGAGCGCCGGGTCAATGAGCTGACCGACGACGAGGTGGCGCGCATTCGCGAGACCATCGACCGCGACTACGCGGTCGAGGGCGATTTGCGCCGTGTGGTGGCCATGAACATCAAGCGTCTGATGGATCTGGGCTGCTACCGCGGCCTGCGGCACCGCAAAGGACTGCCGGTGCGCGGCCAGCGGACCAATACCAATGCGCGGACGCGCAAAGGCCCGGCCCGGCCGATTCAGGGCAAGAAAAAAGTCGCCAGATAACCGAAGCGGAAAATACAGGCCATGGCCAAACCTCAAGCACGCGTGCGCCGCCGGGAACGGAAGAATATCACCTCCGGCATTGCGCACGTAAATTCCACCTTCAACAACACCATGATCACCATCACCGATGTTCAGGGCAATACGATTTCCTGGTCTTCGGCCGGCGGTCAGGGCTTCAAGGGCTCCCGCAAGTCGACGCCCTACGCCGCGCAGATGGCGGCAGAGGATGCCGGGCGCAAGGCGCAGGAACACGGCATGCAAACCCTGGAAGTGAACGTCAAAGGGCCCGGGTCGGGCCGCGAATCGGCGCTGCGGGCTTTGCAGGCCGTGGGTTTCAACATCACCGCGATCCGCGATGTGACACCCATTCCGCACAATGGGTGCCGGCCGCCGAAACGGCGCAGAGTTTAACGCCGCCGGGGCAGGATCGATCGAGGGGCCCGGGCCGGCATCGCCGCCCGGACACCGTTGTCAGAATAGAGGCGAGGGCGCAGGACGGGGTCTAATTTCGTCTCTTTCCCAAACCGCTTAAACCAGACATACCGCGAGGATGCAGTCGTGCTGCAAAAGAATTGGACAGAACTGATCAAGCCCAACAAGTTGGACATTCAGCCGGGCCCGGATGCGGGCCGGGTCGCGAAGGTCGTCGCCGAGCCGCTGGAGCGCGGCTTTGGCCTGACCCTGGGCAACGCGCTACGGCGGATTCTGCTGTCGTCCCTGCAGGGTGCGGCCGTCACCTCGATTCAGATCGACGGTGTGCTGCATGAATTTTCCTCGATCCCGGGTGTCCGCGAGGACGTCACGGATATCGTGCTCAACATCAAGGCCATCGGGCTCAGGATGGGCGGCGACGGACCGAAGCGGATGCGCCTGCGCGCCGAAGGACCGGGCGAGGTCACGGCCGGACAAATCGACAGCGGCCATGACATCGAGATCATGAACCCGGGCCTGGTGCTCTGCACCCTGGATGACGGGGCGCGCATCGACATGGAACTGACCGTCGAAATCGGCAAGGGCTATGTGCCTGCGGCGCAGAACCGGGCCGAGGATGCGCCCATCGGCCTGATCCCGGTGGACTCGATCTTCTCGCCGGTGCGCAAGATCGCCTACAAGGTGGACAACACCCGCGTTGGCCAGGTCACCGACTATGACAAGCTGACCATGGAGGTCGAGACCAACGGCGCCGTTACGCCGGAAGATGCCGTGGCGCTGGCCGCCCGCATTCTGCAGGACCAACTGCAGCTCTTCGTCAACTTCGATGAGCCGCAGGCGCGCCATATTGAAGAGTCGCCGAGCGAGCCGCCCTTCAACAAGAACCTGCTGCGCAAGGTCGACGAGCTGGAGCTTTCCGTGCGTTCGGCCAACTGCCTGAAGAACGACAACATAGTCTAC
>CAJHXM010000193.1_pt1 | contig 9559 bp, 8 predicted proteins | sample 9198461 | NCBI WGS metagenome assembly CAJHXM01 (sample SAMEA7708299, study PRJEB35096) | sediment metagenome | biome: marine neritic benthic zone biome [ENVO:01000025]; feature: sediment [ENVO:00002007]; material: shallow marine sediment [ENVO:03000034] sea grass bed [ENVO_01000059] ...
AGGAACAGGCGCGGACGGCAGGCAGCGATTTCGTCTTCAACGTCAAATTCGAGACCGCCAGGATTTCCACCGGCGGCGGCCTGGCGACCACGGTCGAAGTCCTGGCCTATGGCACGGCGGTCTCCAAAGGACCCGGGATCTGAAATACAGCAACCCGAAAATCCCCGAAGGCATCAACGCCGGCAACAGCAAGCCGCTGCGGGAGTTTCTGCTGCTGACCAGCGGCATCACGCTGGCGGTTGTTGCGATCTGTGCTCTATTTTTCCTTTTCGGCAACCTGCTGGCGCCTTTCGTGCCCTTTTCCTGGGAACAGCGCCTGGCCGGAATGGTGGCTGAGCAGGTGCCGGAGGACAAAACCGCAACCGAGAGCGCCAAGCAAGTTCACCTGCAGGCCCTGGCCGACCGCCTCAGCGGGGCCATGGAGCTGCCGCCGGGGATGACAGTCGTCGTCCACTACGCCGAGGACGATGAAGAGACACTGAATGCCTTCACCCTGCTCGGCGGCCATGTCGTTATCTTCGAGGGGCTGCTGCAGGCCCTGGAGGACGAAAACGCCATCGCCATGGTCATGGCCCATGAAATCGCCCATGTGAAAAACCGCGATGTGCTGCGCAGCTTGTCCGGCGGTATTCTTTTCATGACCGCCTTGGGCCTGGTATTCGGCAGCAGCGATTTGCTGGGCAGCCTGGGCGAGACCGCCGGCACCGTCGCGGCCCTGCACTTCAGCCGCGACAAGGAAGAAGCGGCGGACCGCGACGCACAAGCGGCCTTGGTGGCCCTCTACGGCCATGCCGGCGGCAGCCTGGATCTTTTCGAGACCCTGGCCAAGCGCCGGGCGGCGGGCTTCCAGCCGCCCGAATTCCTCAGCAGTCATCCCGACACCGCGGCCCGCATTGCGCGCCTCAGAGACCGGGCCGCCGTCGAAGGCTGGGCGCTGGAGGGGCCACGGACCGCCTGGCCCTGAAAGCGCCGGCCCGGACCGGGTCCTTCCCGCTTGAAACTCGGCCCGGGCAGGCCATTATGATGCCTATGCGCCTCTTAGAGTCCCCGCCATGCCAACCCTGATTCGCCGCAGCCTCTGGGGCCTGGGCGGTTTCGCCGCGCTGATCCTGCTGATCCTGGCCGGCGGCTTTCTTTGGCTGCGCGGTTCCCTGCCGCAGCTTGACGGAAACCTGGAGCTGCCCGGCCTGGCGGCGCCGGTGGCGGTGCTGCGCGACGGCGACGGGATCGTCACCATTCAGGCACAAAGCGAGCTCGACGCGGCCCGGGCGCTGGGCTTCGTCCATGCCCAGGACCGGCTCTGGCAAATGGACTTCATGCGCCGCACCGGGGCCGGGCGCCTGTCGGAGGTGGCCGGCGAAAGCACCCTGAGCATCGACCGCTTCATGCGCGTCCTGGGACTCTACCGGGTCGCGGCGGCAAACTATGCCGGGCTCAGCAAGCCGGTGCAGGACCAGCTCCGCGCCTATGCCGCCGGGGTCAATGCCTTCCTGGCCGAGCCGGGCGGGCCCCTGCCCCTGGAATTCCATATTCTGGGCTACAAGCCGGAGCCCTGGAGCCCCACGGACTCTCTGGTGTGGGGCCGGCTGATGGCGTTGCAGCTTTCCATGAACTGGCACGACGAACTGCGCCGGGCGGAACTGGCCGGGCGGCTCAGCGAGGAACAGCTGCAGCAGCTCTGGCCGCCCTACCCCCTCGACGGGCCGGTCACCAGCGGCCAGCTCGCCGCGCTCGCGCCGCAGCCGCTGCGGGCCTTGCGCGAAATCCTGCCCTGGCCTCTCGCGCCGAAGGACGCCTCCAACGCCTGGGCACTGGGCGGCGCCCTGACCGCAAATGGCAAGGCGCTGCTGGCCAACGACCCGCACCTTGCCCTGGATGCGCCGGGGATCTGGTATCTGGCCCGGATCGAGACGCCGAACCTGACCCTCACCGGGGCCACCGCGCCCGGGGTGCCCTTCCTGATCCTGGGCCACAACGACGAAGTCGCCTGGGGCTTGACCACCACCCATGGCGACACCCAGGACCTCTTCATCGAGCAGTTGACGATCGGCGACCCGGACCAATACGTCACGCCCGACGGTATCCGGTCGTTTGAGACCCGCGAAGAGACCATCGAGATCGACGGCCAGGCGCCGGAGCTGCTGACCGTGCGCAGCAGCCGCCACGGCCCGCTGCTCAGCGACGTGATCCCCAACGCTGCCGAGGCGATGAACCCCGGGCAGGTCCTGGCCCTGGCCTGGCCGGCCCTGCGCGAAGACGACCGCACGGCCGAGGCGCTCTACCGCCTGAACCGGGCCAACAACTGGAAATCCTTTCACAGCGCCCTGCGCGATTTCCATTCGCCACAGCAGAACATTCTCTACGCCGACCGCAAGGGCAACATCGCCTTCATGTCGCCGGCGCGAGTGCCGATCCGCAAGGCCGGCGACGGCAGCCGGCCGGTGCCGGGCTGGAGCGGCGACTATGATTGGGCCGGCCTGATCCCCTTCCAGGAGTTGCCGCAAAGCTTCAACCCGCCCAGCGGCCGCATCGTCACCGCCAACAACAAGGTGGTGCCCGACGACTACCCCTACATCATCACCATGGACTGGCCGGCGCCGCAGCGCGCTCAGCGAATTCTGGAGCGGCTCGACGCCGACGGTCCGCAAAGCCCCGAGGCCAGCGCGGCGATCCAGAACGACAACCTCTCTCTCGGTGCCCGCAAACTGCTGCCTGTGCTGCTGGCCGCCAAGCCCTTGAGCGAGCGTGGCCGCACGGCGCAGGCGCTATTGCAAGCCTGGGACCAGCGCATGAGCCGCGACGCTGCCGCACCATTGATCTTCTACGCCTGGCTGCGGGCGCTGAACGAAACCCTGCTGGCCGACGAACTGGCAGAAAGCTTCGGCGCCTTTCAGCGCGGCAACACGGAACGCCTCGCGGTGATTCTGGGGACCGCGCCGGCCTGGTGCGACGACATAACCACTGAACCGGCGGAGAGCTGCGCAGCGCAGATCGCTCTGGCCCTGGAGTATGGCCTGGAGGGCCTGGAGGTGCGCTTCGGCGGCGACATGGCGGATTGGCGCTGGGGCGACGCGCACCGCGCAAGCTTTCCCCATCCGGTGCTCAGCCGGGTGCCGGTCCTGGGCAGCCTTTTCGGCTTCGAGGTGGAAGCCGACGGCGGCAACGATACCGTCAACCGGGGCGGCGCCCGCTTCGGCGGCCCGCCGGAGAACTGGTTCGAAGACATCCACGGGCCGGGCTACCGCAGCCTCTATGATCTGGGCGACCTCGCGGCCTCCCGCTTCATGATCGCCACCGGCCAGTCGGGCAATCCCCTCTCGCCGTTCTACGGCAGCCTCGCCGAGCGCTGGCGCGACGGCCTCTACGTCACCATGACCGGCGAAGCGCCCGCCCACCGGCTGACCCTGACACCGCCCTGAAGCAGAGCGGTTGCGCCCGCCGCTCCAAGGCCTTACCTAAAACCTAAGCAACGTTTATCCCATTAGGAGATCCCATGGCGCCCACCGCCCCCGTCTACGGCAACGTACTGGAGTCCATCGGCAACACGCCGATGATCGAGGTCACCAAGCTCGACACGGGGCCTTGCCGCCTGTTTCTGAAGCTGGAGAACCAGAATCCGGGCGGCTCGATCAAAGACCGTATCGGTATGTCCATGATCGAAGCTGCCGAGCGCGACGGCAGCCTGAAACCGGGCGGCCGGCTGATCGAGGCGACGGCGGGCAACACCGGCCTGGGCCTGGCCCTGGTGGCGGCGCAAAAGGGCTATCGCCTAACCCTGATCGTGCCCGACAAGATGGCGCAGGAGAAGATATTCCACCTTCAGGCCCTGGGCACCGAAGTGATCCTGACCCGCTCCGACGTGGGCAAGGGCCATCCCGAATACTACCAGGACATGGCCGAGCGGATTGCCGCCGAGACCGGCGCCTTCTGGGTCAACCAATTCTCCAACCCGGCCAATCCCCTGGCCCACGAGACCACCACCGGCCCGGAGATCTGGGAACAGCTGGACCACGACCTGGACGCCCTGGTGGCCGGCGTCGGCTCCGGCGGCACCATCAGTGGCCTGGGGCGCTATTTCGCCAAGGTCTCGCCCAAGACCGAAATGCTGCTGGCCGATCCGGAAGGCTCGATCCTCACGCACTTCGTCGAGACCGGCGAAGTCAGCGAGGATGTCGGCTCCTGGGTGGTGGAGGGGATCGGCGAAGACTTCGTCCCGCCCAACGCCGACGAACTGCGCCACGTCAAGCAGGCCTTCACCATCTCCGACAAGGAAGCGCTGCTGACGGCCCGGGAGCTGCTGGCCAAGGAAGGCATCCTCGCCGGTTCCTCCTCCGGCACCCTGATCGCCGCCGCGCTGCGCTATTGCCGCGCCCAAAGCGAACCCAAGCGGGTCGCCACCTTCGTCTGCGACAGCGGCAACAAGTACCTTTCCAAAATGTTCAACGACTATTGGATGCTGGACCAGGGCTTCATCGAGCGCGAGCGCAGCGGCGATCTGCGCGACCTGATCAGCCGCCGACACCAGGAAGGCGACACCGTGGTGGTGGCGCCGGACGACAGTCTGTTGACCGCCTATGGCCGCATGAAGCTCTACGACATCTCGCAGCTGCCGGTGCTGGACGACGAGCAGGCCGTGGGCATCATCGACGAGAGCGATATCCTGCTGCGCATCTTCAAGGACGAGGAACGCTTTAAGGAGCCGGTCTCCAGCGCCATGACCGCCCGGCTGGAAACCGTTCAGGCCGACCAGCCGGTCGACGCCCTGCTGCCGATCTTCGATCAGGACCGGGTCGCCATCGTTGTCGAGGGCAAGACCTTCCTGGGCCTGATCACCCGCATCGACCTTTTGAACCATCTGCGCCGGCAGATGAAATAGGACACCGCACCCCATGCCCGATTCCAGACCGCGCAGCAACCGGCGCAAGTTCTCGACCCGCACAATCCACGCCGGCCAGTCCCCTGACCCGACGACCGGCGCGATCATGCCGCCGATCTATGCGACCTCGACCTACGTCCAGGAGAGCCCCGGCGTCCATAAGGGCTACGAATACAGCCGCAGCCAGAACCCCACCCGCATGGCCTATGAGCGCTGCATCGCCGATCTGGAAAGCGGCACCGCGGGCTTCGCCTTCGCGTCGGGCCTGGCCGCCATGGGCACCATCCTGGAACTCTTCGACAGCGGCAGCCACGTGATCGCGATGGACGATCTCTATGGCGGCTCCTACCGCCTGTTCGAGAACGTGCGCAAGCGCTCCGCCGGTCTCGACTTCAGCTTTGTCGACCTGGCCGACCTGGCCGCCGTGGAGGCGGCGATCCGGCCGGAGACCAAGCTGATCTGGATGGAGACCCCGACCAACCCAATGTTGAAACTGGTCGACCTGGAGGCGGTCGCCCGCCTCGCCAAGAGCCGCGGCATCGTCACCGCCTGCGACAACACCTTCGCCACCCCCTGGGTACAGCGGCCGATCGAGCTGGGCGTCGACATCGTGATGCACTCGGCCACCAAATACCTGAACGGCCATTCGGACATGGTGGGCGGCATCGCGGTGGTCGGCGACAACCCGGCCGTGGTCGAACAGATGACCTACCTGCAGAACGCCGTCGGCGCGGTGCAGGGACCCTTCGATTCCTTCCTGGCGCTGCGCGGTTTGAAGACCCTGGCGCTGCGCATGGAACGCCACTGCCAGAACGCCCGCGCCGTCGCCGACTACCTGGAAGCCCATCCCAAGGTGGAACAAGTGATCTATCCCGGGCTGGCAAGTCACCCCCAGCACGCCATCGCCAAGGACCAGATGGACGACTTCGGCGGCATGGTCACCGCAATCCTGGGCGGCGGCCTGCCGCGGGCGCAGCGCTTCCTGGAGCGGGTGGAAATCTTCGCCCTGGCAGAAAGCCTGGGCGGCGTGGAAAGCCTGATCGAACACCCGGCGATCATGACCCACGCCTCGATCCCGCCGGAAAACCGCGCGGCCCTGGGGATCAGCGACGGGCTGGTGCGCCTCTCGGTCGGGGTCGAGGACGCCGACGATTTGATCGCCGACTTGGAACAGGCGCTCTCCGCGGCGCCCTGACGTCAGGTGGGATCAGAGGGCGCCCCAGCGGGACTCAAAGCCGGGGAAAGCGCCGCGGCGTAGCCGGCCTGCCAGAGCGCGAAAAACAGCGCCACCGGCCAAAAGCCCTCCCCCTCGACCGCGATCGGCAGTAACCCACCCAGCAGGCAGCCGGCCAGGACGGACAGGAAACAAGGCAGGGTCCGGCGCAGGCGTCCGAAGGCGGCGGCGGAAATCCCGGTGAGGCAGGCGCTGCCGCAAAAGCCCGCCGCCAGGCCGGTCACGATCAGATCCTGCCCGAAGCGGCTAAAAAAGACCTCCCGCGCCAGGGTAAAAGCCAGCCAGTAGCAGCCCGCAGAGGCCACTACGTAAAATCCCCAGCCCGCCGGCCCGATCAGGCCGCGGCGCCGCAGCCAAAAGCCGATGAGTGCGCCGAAGACCAGACCGGGCGCCAGACTGGCCGGCGAAAACTCGATCCCCTCCAGCGGCGTGAATTCCGCGGCATCCTGCAGAAGCATAATGGAAAGGCTGGCCAGCAGGCCCGAGAGAGCCCCCAGCGCCGCCAAGATCAAAACCGGCTTGGCCAAAGAAATCGACTGACCTCCTTCATCGCAGAGCCTGATCGGCTCATACCGAAAGGATATGAGCCGTGAATCAGTCTCTAACCTATTAAGTTAGCGGACGATTCACGTTTCAGATTGATACAATCTGAAACGATCGTGCGCTAGGTTCCCCTTGTCCTTATGACAGCCCGCGGCAAGGGCGCATAGGCAGAATCTGCCCTATCCCGCGGCAGGGTAGACGGCGGCGGCGAAAGGGGCCAAGCTAGCCATTATGACACCCGACGGCGCCCCCGTACCGCAGCGGGACCTGATCAGGCCTTCGCCGAACGCGCTAACGGCCTATTACGTCCTGGCCGAAACCCCCTGCCCCTATCTTGCGGGTAAGTGGGAACGCAAGCTGCTGACTGAAGTCAGCGGCGACGGCGCGGCGCAGCGCTACAATGTTCTTTCCCGGGCGGGCTTTCGCCGCAGTCACCAATTCGCCTATCGGCCGGCCTGTTCGGGCTGTGCCTGCTGCGTCCCGGTGCGGGTCGACGCCGCCCAGTTCCGCCCCAGCCGCTCGCTGCGGCGCATCCGCAACAAGAACCGCGATCTCGTGGTCACCCAGCAGTTGCCGCGCGCGACCCGGGAGCAGTTCGCGGTCTTCAAGAGCTATATCGATTCACGCCACGGCGACGGGGAAATGGCCGAAATGTCGATGGCCGACTACCGCTGCATGGTGGAGCAGACCCATCTGGAAAGCCGCGTCGCCGAGTTCCGCGATGCCGACGGGCGCCTGCTCGCGGGCTGCCTGCTCGATTGGCTGGAGGACGGCCCCTCGGCGGTCTACAGCTTCTTCACCGCCGGCGAAGACCGCCGCAGCCTGGGGAGCTATATGGTCCTCTGGCTGATCGACGCCGCCCAAAGCCGGGGCCTGCCTTTCGTCTACCTGGGGTACTGGATCCAAAACTCTCCCAAGATGACCTACAAGACCCGCTTCCGCCCCCTGCAAGCGCTGCGGCCCGAAGGCTGGCAAGAATTAGAAGGCTAGACCAAATTCAGCGAATGAATTGACATTATCGCAGCGATATACGGCGCGGCAGCGCAGTAACCAGTCCAGGCACTACTATTGAATCGCAGAAATTTGATGGCTGAATAAACGCGTCACAACTTCCGCTGAGATGAGCCAAGTCATTAAGTATCGTTTCTTATCGAGAAAAGCACTGCAACGAGCACAATCGAACCGCCAAGAAAAGTCGCGGTGTTTGGAATTTCCGTAAACAACATGAACGCGAAAATCGGCGCCAGAGGAGTTTCCAGGGCACTTAAAAGCGCGGTCTGGCCCGAAGGAACGCGTTTGGCGCCTTCTGCCAAGGTAACGGACGCAATGGCAAACAACAGTCCGAAGGCAGCGAGAACGTAGACTTCCGTGCGTTCAACTTCAAAAGGGTTTCCAAGCATCGCGGCAAAAGGCAGCAAAAGGATTGATTGCAGCGCTGCGGGACCCGCCCCCGGCGTATCCGGATATTTTCGATAAATAACCATGATCGAGGCCATAGCGATGGTCATCCACAAGGCCAACAGATCGCCGTTTAAGCTAATCTGGCCAATAGAACCCGAAACAATGATCGCGACACCCAAAAGCGCGCAGACACATCCCGCCATCGTCCTAGCGGATACTTTTTCTCCAATAGCAACCCAAGCAAGCAGCGCAGCGATAAGTGGCGAAACCGCATAGATGAGTGAAACATTGGCGATGGTTGTCAGTTTGAATGCCGGGATAAACGCCGCGGTGCCCAAAGCTCCGACCACTGCAACCGCCCACCCACTGTAGCCAATGCCAAAAAAGTTCTGCCGGAACGTTCCTCTGTTTACTGTCCAGACCGTTGTGAAAGCAGCGGCAAAAAAACCTCTCCAGAAAATCACCTCCCACGCCCCGGCTTCGACTCCCTTGGTGAACAAACCCGCCGTGCTGTATGTCGTCGCCGCCGTCACAACGAGAATGACGCCGATGTAATACTCGGTGTGGGTATCTCGGTTCATGCCGGCGTACCGCCGGTCCCGCTGTCCCCCTTGAGCTTCGAAATGATCTGAGAGCGGTCCAGCCCGATGCCCGTCCTGTTGTGCTCGCTCAAGACCCGGAGCCCGCAAATCACCAAGGGCCGGTTGGCATGAGCCGACTGGCAGCTTCTGCCGAGATTGGAACGCGCGTAACAGGGGTTCATGAAGTGCTCCACCGAGTTAGGTTTAACCGCTCGCCGACTTATCCATGACTTAGATCTGGTTGGTCCATAAGGCTGCCGACGCCCTACCGGCGCCGCTGCGATTCGGCCTTGAATTATCGAAAATATACGCAAAAGCATGACCCTCAACAAACGAGGAGATCTTGCCTTATATGTTAGAAATATTTAGGTATGAGCAATGACTCGATCACTCCCTCCCTTGAACGCTCTCAGAGCCTTCGAAGCGGCCGGCCGGCACCTCAGCTTCACCAAGGCGGCGGCCGAGTTGAACGTCACGCCGGCCGCAATCAGCCACCAGGTCAAGGCGCTCGAGGAACTGCTCGAAGTGCCCCTGTTCCGCCGCCTGACCCGGGCGCTGCGCCTAACCGACGCCGGCCAGACGGCCCTGCCGGCGCTCAGCCAGGGCTTCGACAAGCTGGGGCAAGGGGTCGAGCAGATGCGCGCCCACTGCAAGAGCGGGGAGCTGACCATCAGCGTGAGTCCGTCGTTCGGCGCCATGTGGCTGGTGCCCCGACTCGAGCATTTCCGCAGCCGATATCCGGATATCGAGATTCGTATCGACGGCACCGACAATCTGGTCGACCTTGTGCGTGACAATGTCGATGTCGCGATACGCTATGGCCCCGGCGGCTATAAGGGAGTTCGAGTTGATCGACTGTTCAGTCCAATGAATACGCCGGTTTGCAGCCCGGCACTCCTTGAAGGTGAGCACCCTTTGAAACGG
>CAJHXM010000396.1_pt1 | contig 9553 bp, 5 predicted proteins | sample 9198461 | NCBI WGS metagenome assembly CAJHXM01 (sample SAMEA7708299, study PRJEB35096) | sediment metagenome | biome: marine neritic benthic zone biome [ENVO:01000025]; feature: sediment [ENVO:00002007]; material: shallow marine sediment [ENVO:03000034] sea grass bed [ENVO_01000059] ...
AGTGGGCGTCCACCACATAGGCGCCGGAGCGCGCGGCGGCGGCGTCGGCTATTTTAAAGGCCTTGCCGGCTTTGCCCTGATAGAACCAGGCGGCGGCGACCTTGGTCAGCCCCTGATCCAGCTCCACCTCGTCGAACAGCTGCCGGACCTCGGCGGAGGCCAGCAGCTTTTGCGTCACGGTCAAACGCTCGCGCAGGACATTGCGGCGGATCTGCCGTTTCAGTCTGCGCACCCGCTTCTGCTGTGCCTTGCTGCGGGATTTACTGGACCGGTAGTTGTAGCGGTCCGGCCCGGTGGTGGCGGTCAGGCGAGAGGGGCCGCCGCGGGGCGATCTCGGTTTTTGCGCGCCGGAAGGCCGCCGCTTCAGCGCCAGTTTGTAGATTCGATCGGCGCCGGGATGGTCGGCGAAACGCGCCAGCCAGCCTTTCAGTTCCTTATATTTGGAGCGGTAGGACCGGGGATGCATGTAGCGCTGCTCCAGCACATGGCCCATCAGGACCTGGTCGCTGAGCGCAGCGATTTTCTTGTCGGCCCGGGCCCACTTGCCGGCTTCCTGCAGGTTGAAGATCTCGCGGTAGAGGCGGGCATCTTCCGCGGAGAGCACCGGCGGCAGCTCGGCGGACGCCGTTGAGACGGATCCCAGCGTCAGGCATAAAAAAACCGCCGCCAAGACGCGGCGCGGCCCTCCTGAAACAACCCTAAACCACAAGAATCGCAAACTTTACCCCAACTCTCTGACTGGCAACTTATTCGATTCCGCCGGCTGCGGCGAGCGCCGTCCACGCAGATCATCTACTTTGAAGGGTAAAATCTCACCGAAAGGTTAATTTGTTCGAGTCCTTTACGTGTCATTTGAATTTAAATTTTCCTGCAGGCTCAGTAAATCCCGCCAGGCGTCGCGCTTTTGAGCCGGCTGGCGCAGCAAATAGGCGGGATGCAGGGTGGGCAGGGCCGGGACCGGCTCCGGCAGGCCGGGATGCTGATAATTGTGCCACTTTCCGCGCAGTTTCAGAATCCCCGTCGTGGTGCCCAACAGGGTCTTGGCGGAAACGCCGCCGACCAGCAGCAGGACCCGGGGGGCGATCAGCTCGATCTGGCGCTCGACGAAGGGCAGGCAGGCGGCGATCTCCGCCGGGGTGGGGTTGCGGTTGCCCGGCGGGCGCCAGTACAGCAGGTTGGTGATATAGACGCCGCCGCGGTCCAGGCCGATGGCCGCCAGCATGCGGTCCAGCAGTTGTCCGGCACGCCCGACAAAGGGCTTGCCCTGGCGATCCTCGTCGGCGCCGGGGGCTTCGCCGATGATCATGATTTTGGCCGCCGGGTTGCCGTCGGACAGGCAGAGGTTCATGGCCGTGGCCTTCAGCGGGCAGCCGTCGAAGGATTCCAGCGCCGTGCGCAGGGCCTCCAGGCTGCCTGCCGCCTGGGCCAGGGCGCGGGCGCCGGAGAGGGTTTCTTCGGCAGAAGCGAGCAGGGGACTTGCGGGTGCCGGACCGACCGGCGGGGCGGCCGCGGGACGGGGCGCCTTGGGCGGCGGCGCTGTTACCGCCGTGCGATCCACCGGCGTCTCGCCGATCGCCTCGTCGGCGCCGGCCTCGACCAGCCAGGCCAAGGCGGCAGCATCCAGGTCGGGTGGTGGCGGCAGGGTCATGACCCAAGCTTAACACCGCTGCCAGGCAACTGCATCCCGTTGGCGGGGCCGCGCCTTTGGTATAAACCGGGTCGACCGGCGCATGCGGGAGACTCGCGGTCGTCTTCGGAAAACAACGGCGCAACAGCCGATTTAGATTGTGCGCGGACCAAGATAAGGAGTTGTCGCGGTGGAACGGGAATTTATGGAATACGACGTGGTGATCGTGGGCGCCGGGCCGTCGGGCCTGGCCGCGGCGATCCGCCTGCGTCAATTGGGCGCGGAAAGCGGCAAGGAAGTCACTGTCTGCGTCCTGGAAAAGGGCTCGGAGGTCGGCGCCCATATCCTCTCCGGCGCGGTTCTGGAGCCCCGGGCCCTGAACGAACTCCTGCCAGACTGGAAGGAAATGGGGGCGCCGCTCAACGCCCCGGTCAGCGACGAAAAGTTCCTGCTGCTGAGCGAGACCGGCGGCATTTCCGTCCCGGTTTGGATGCTGCCCGGCCAGATGCAGAACCACGGCAACTATGTGGTTTCGCTGGGCAACGTCTGCCGCTGGCTCGGCGAGCAGGCCGAAGCCCTGGGGGCGGAGATCTATCCCGGCTTTGCCGCCGCCGAGGTCATCTACCACGAGGACGGCCGGGTGAAGGGCGTGGCCACCGGCGACATGGGTGTGGGCAAGGACGGCGCCCAAAAGGACTCCTACACCCCCGGCATCGAGCTGCACGGCAAGTACACCTTCTTCGCCGAAGGCTGCCGCGGGTCCCTCACCAAGGGGCTGGAGCAGAAATTCAATCTCCGCGCGGACTGCGATTCCCAGACCTATGGTATCGGCATCAAGGAGCTCTGGGAGCTGGATCCGGCCAAGCACAAGACCGGCACGGTGGTCCACACCGCCGGCTGGCCCATGAACACGACCACCTGGGGCGGCTCCTTCCTCTATCACCTGGAGGACAATCAGGCCTTCGTCGGCTACGTGGTGGGGCTGGACTACCAGAACCCGCATCTCTCGCCTTTCGAAGAATTCCAGCGCTTCAAGACCCATCCCAAAATCCGCGCCATGCTGGAGGGCGGCAAGCGGGTCGCCTATGGCGCCCGGGCCCTGAACGAGGGCGGGCTGCAGTCGATCCCGAAGCTGATTTTCCCCGGCGGCGCCTTGATCGGCTGCACCGCGGGTTTCCTGAACGTGCCCAAGATCAAGGGCAGCCACAACGCCATGAAGACCGGCATGCTGGCGGCCGAGACCGCCTTCGAGGCGGTGACCGCGGCCCCGGAGGGCGAGAGCGGCCCGGCGCTGCTGGAAGGCTATCCCGCCGCCTTTAAGGCCTCCTGGGTCTACGAGGAACTTTATAAGGCGCGCAATTTCCGGCCCGCCTTCAACAAGTGGGGGCTGTACGGCTCCATGCTCTACGGCGGCCTCGATCTCAAGGTCCTGCAGGGCAAGGCGCCCTGGACCTTCCGCCACAAGCATGCCGACCACGATTGCCTGAAGCCGGCGGCCGAGATGCCCAAGATCGACTACCCCAAGCCGGACGGGGTCTATTCCTTCGACCGCAACTCCTCGGTCTTTCTCTCCAACACCAACCACGAGGAAGACCAGCCGGTTCACCTGACCCTGAAGGATGCGGCGGTGCCGGTGGCGCACAATCTGGCGCTCTACGACGCGCCGGAACAGCGGTTCTGCCCGGCCGGGGTCTATGAGATTCTGCGCGATGACGACGGCGGCAACCCCCGCCTTCAGATCAACGCCCAGAACTGTGTCCACTGCAAAACCTGCGATATCAAGGACCCCACCCAGAACATCAACTGGGTGACCCCGGAAGGCGGCGGCGGCCCCAATTATCCCAATATGTGAGGGCAGGCGGGCCCTTCAGGGCAGCGTTGTGGCGACCCGGGGCTGTCGGTTAGACTGCGCCCGCGCCCGGCGCTGTTCCCTGGCAAGGGTCAGCGATTATCCGGGCTCTTTGATAAGGAGAGAGCTTTGGCTCAACTGAAAATGCGCCGATTTTGGCGCCTTGGGCTCGGCGGGACGGCCTGTGCGTTGTGGCTGGCCCTGGCCCCGGCGCTGGGCTATGCCGAGACGGCGGCGGATCAGACGGACGGCGAAATGGCGCTTTCGGAACTGATTCTCACGGCCGTGGGTCCGGATGAGGAGATTCGGCCGCCGGCCGCCGAATCCGCCCTGGGCGACTACCTGGCCGCCCTGGTCGCGCGCCGGAATCGGGATCTGTCGGCCGCTGCCGACTTCATGCTGAGCGCGCTGGAGGCCGATCCGGAAAATCCGGAGCTGCTGGCCGCGGCCTTTATCCTGGTGGCCGGCGACGGCCGTCAGGCGGAGACCATTGGTCTGGCCAAGCGCCTCACCGCGGCGAAACCGGGTGAGGCCTTTGCCCATACCGTGCTGGCCTTGGATGCGGTGGAGCAGGGTGACCTGGACCGGGCGTCGGAAATTCTGACGGCGCTGCCCGCGCGGGGCCTCAGTTCACTGGTCGGCCCGCTGCTGAAGGGCTGGGTCGAGGTGGCCCGCGGCGATGCGGCGGCGGCGCTGCAAAGCCTTGACGTCCTGGAAGAGACCAAGGGATTCGATTCTATTCGGAACCTGCACAGCGCGCTGATGTACGATGTGGCCGGCGATGCCACCAAAGCCCAGGAAGGCTACGATAACGCCTTTGCCAAAAGCGGTGGCTCCACGCTGCGGCTTTCATGGCTCAGCGGCAATTTTTTCGAGCGCCAGGGCGACCGGGAGCGCGCGGTGCAGATCTACCGCGAGTTCATCCAGGCGAATCCGGGTACCACGTTGCTGCAGCCCTTTATGGACCGTGCCGAAGCCGGCGAAGCGGCGCCCCCGGCGGTTGCCGACGCGCGCCAGGGCATGGCGGAAGTGCTTTTCAACATCGCCAGCCTGCTGACCCAGGAAAGGGCCGAGGAACTGGCGCTGGCGCATGTTCAGCAGGCGCTCCATATCAAGCCGGACTTCGATGTGGCGCGGGTGCTGCTGGGCGAAATTCTGCAAGGGCAGGCGCGCGGCCGGGAGGCCATCGAGACTTATCGCAAGATTGCCCCCGACTCATCTTTCGGCTGGATGGTCCGGCTGCGGATCGCCGACCAGATGGAAGAGCTGGAAGACATCGAAGGGGCGATTGCCGAATTGGATGCGCTGTCGAATGAGCGCAAGGACCAGTTCGAGCCCATGTTCCGCAAGGGCAACGTCTTGCGGGCGAACGAACGCTTCAAGGAAGCCGTGGTCGCCTATGACGAGGCCGAACGCCGTCTGGGCGACATCGAGCCCCGGCACTGGACCCTGCTTTACTTCCGCGGCATTGCCCTGGAACGCTCCGACCAATGGGACCGGGCGGAGGAGAATTTCCTGAAAGCGCTGGAGCTGGAGCCCGAGCAGCCCTTCGTCATGAACTACCTCGCCTATTCCTGGGTGGAGCAGAAAAAGAACCTGGACGAGGCCAAGGAAATGCTGGTGCGCGCCGTGGATCTGCGGCCCGACGACGGCTACATCGTCGATTCCCTGGGCTGGGTCTATTACCGGGTCGGCGAATACGAGAACGCGGTCAAGTATCTGGAGCAGGCAGTGGAGCTGCGCCCTCAGGACCCGGTGATCAACGACCATCTGGGCGACGCCTATTGGCGCACCGGCCGCGTCAATGAAGCCCGCTTCCAATGGCGCCGCTCCCTCAGCTTGGAGCCGGAGGAAGACCAGATCCCGATCATTACCGGGAAGATCAAAGAAGGGATGCCGCCGGAACCGAAAGATATCTGAACGGAAGATCCGACTACGGTAACGGTGGTCACTGCAGTCCGGTATATTTGAATGGTTCCGGAAACCGGGTGTCGTAGTGAAAATTCGATAATTGAGACTGTCGCCCCGGCCGGAGAGCCGGGGCCTAGGTGGAGACAAGTGCGAACCTGGCAGAACGCGGCAGACTTCATTCAGTCTTTAAAATTGCTTGCCGGATTGCTTGTGCGGCTAAGATTGCTTGCCCGGCCCTGGTTGGAAATCTCGGTTCGCCAAGCGCCGCACCTGGGCCCCGGCTCTCCGGCCGGGGCGACGCTGGAGGGATTGGTGCGCGTTCTGCAAGTTTCATGTCTCGGGCAGAAGATGGTCGCTCAAATTCAAGCCAATGCAGGACTTTGTAGCATACTCCGAAAAATAGACCGGACAGCAGTGGAAGGCATCGGGGTATGACCGTTTCTGAACAGGGCAGTGCGGACGAGGCTGGCCGAGAAATATCGGGCCAGGCTTGCGCAAAGGTGAACCTGTCGCTGAGAATTACCGGACGGCGGGTGACGGCTATCATGAACTGGAAAGCCTGATCGTCTTCGCCGCACTGGGCGACCGTCTGTGCTTTACCCCTGCCGAGGACTTGTCGCTGCATTTGGACGGACCTTTTGCGGCGGGTCTCGCGGGCGAGGCGGATAATCTGGTGCTGCAGGCGGCGCGGATCCTGCAACGGGCCTTTGACTGCCGCAAGGGCGCGCGGATTGGCCTCACGAAGGAGCTGCCGGTGGCGGCGGGCCTGGGCGGCGGCTCCGCCGATGCGGCGGCGGCCTTGCGCGCGCTCTGCGATCTTTGGGGACTGCCCCGCGACGATAGAAAGCTGCTCGCCTTGGCGGCAGACCTGGGCGCCGATGTGCCGGTCTGCCTGCAGAGCGCGCCCAGTTTCGTGACCGGCATCGGCGAGGCCCTGGCTCCGCTGCCGGATTTCCCGGAACTCTGGATTCTGCTGGTCAATCCCGGCAAAGCGCTCTCCACGGCGGATGTCTTCGCGGCCCGGAACGCGCCTTTTTCAGCGCCCGCGGGGCCGCCCCGGGGAATCGAAAATCTCACCGGCCTGATGGCCTGGCTGGCGGATCACGGCAACGATCTGGAAGCCCCGGCCCGCCGGCTGTTGCCTGAAATCGATGAAGTCCTCGCCGCCCTGGCGGCCCAGCCCGCCTGCCGGCTGGCCCGCATGTCGGGCAGCGGGGCGACCTGTTTCGGTCTTTTCAGCGACGCGCCGGCGGCCCGCGCCGCGGCCGATGCCATCGGGCAAGGAGCGCCGGCCTGGTGGTGCGGCCAGGGGCGGATTATGGTCGCCGGCCCGCCCGATGCCTGACCCGGGACCCTGCATACCTTGACCCCCACCGAACCGCCCCCCGCCGAACCGCCCCCCACCCTTGCGCAACGCCTGCTGACCGCCTGGGTCGCCTTCGTCTGCGCCCATGCGCGGGCGGTGCTGCTGCTCAGCCTGCTGGCAACCCTCGCGGCCCTGGCTTTTTCCGCGGCGACGCTGGGGATCAACACCTCGACCACCCAGATGCTGGCGGACGATCTGCCCTTTCGCGTGAACCACGAAGCGCTGAAGGCCTCCTTCCCCCAGCGCAAGGACAACCTGGTGGTGGTGGTCGAGGCGGCCAGCCCGGACCAGGCCGACCGCGCCGCCGAACAACTGGCCGCGGCGCTGCGGGACGCACCGGAGACTTTCCATCGGGTGCTCTATACTCAGGGCGATCCTTTTTTCAAACGCAACGGCCTGCTTTATCTGGAGACCGCCGAGCTTGAAGCCCTGGCGACGCGCCTCAGCGGCGTGGCACCGCTGCTGGCCGCCCTGGCCGCCGACCCGAGCTTGCGCGGCTTGGCGGAGATCTTGACCGAGGCGCTGGAAAGCGACCGGCCCGAAGCGGCGGAGGCCGCCGCGTCTCTGGCGCCGGCGCTCGACAGCCTGGCCGCGTCGGTCGAGACCCTGGCCGCCGGCGCGCCGCGGCCGCTGTCCTGGCAAGAGCTGATCGCCGGCGAAAATGAAGGGAGCGGTGCCGCCCGCCGCCTGCTGCTGGTGCAGCCGCGCCTGGATTTCGCCTCCCTCGCCCCGGCCGCCGCCGCAGTGCGGCAAATCCGGGCCTTTGCCGGCGCGCCCGGCCTGACGCCGGCAGAGGGAATCCGCATTGCCATGACCGGCCAGTCCTTGATGCTGCAGGAGGAACTGGAGTCGGTGCGCAGCGGGATCGGCCTGGTGGGGCTGGTGTCCCTGATTCTGGTGGCGCTTATCCTCGGCTTCGGCATCCGCTCCGGCCGGCTGGTGCTGGCGATACTGGTGACGCTTTTCATGGGGCTGAGCTGGACCGGCGCCTTTGCCGCCCTGGCGGTGGGCGAGCTGAACCTGATCTCGGTGGCTTTTGCCGTGCTTTTCATCGGCCTCGGGGTGGACTTCGGCATTCACTATGGCCTGCGCACCCGCGAAGAACTCGGCAAGGGCCGGGATCAGACCGCCGCACAGCTCGCGGCCACCGCCGGCTGCGGTCCGGCGCTGCTGCTCTGCGCCCTCACCGCGGCGATCGGCTTCTTCGCCTTTTTCCCCACCAGCTACCGCGGCCTGTCGGAGCTGGGGGTGATCTCCGGCGCCGGCATGTTCATCGCGCTCTTTGCCAGCTTTACCGTGCTGCCGGCTCTCCTCACGCTGCTGCCCCTCAAAACGCGCAGCGACCTGGGCGCGGCGCTGGAGGTGCCGTCGCAAAGCGCCCTGCAGCGCTATGCCGCCGGCCACGCCAAAACCATCTGCTGGGGCGCGCTGATCCTGGCGGCGGGCGCGGCGCTGGTGGTGCCGGGCGCCTGGTTCGACGACGACCCCCTGAATCTGCGCGATGCCGAGAGCCCCTCGGTCGCGACCTTCGTCGAGATCCTGAACGAGCCCGGCGCGCGCGCCTATCGCGCGGAAGTGCTGGCGCCGGACGCCGTCGCGGCCGAAGCGCTGGCCGCCGATCTGGCGGCGCTGTCCCAGGTCAAGGCGGCGGTGACCCTGGGCAGCCTGGTGCCGGACGATCAGGAAACCAAGCTCGATCTGGTCGACGACATGGCGCTGTTCCTGGGCCCGGCGCTGACCGCGCCGGCGGCGGCACCTCCCGCGGCGGCGGCGCAGCTGGCCGCCCTGGAGGCCCTCAAAGCCGCGCTGCAGCAGGCCAAAGGCCCCCTGACGGCGCCGGCGGCACGGCTGCGACTGGCTTTGCAGGGTCTCGACCTCGGCGACCCGGCGGCGGTCGCGCGCCTGGAAGCGCTTTTGCTCGCCGGCCTGCCGGACCAGCTCGACCGCCTGAGCCTGGCCCTGGAGGCGGATATCGTCGGCCCTGAGGACCTGCCCGCCGACCTCGCCGCCAGATACCTGGCGCCGGACGGCCGCGCGGTGATCGAGGTGCTGCCCGCGGCAGACCTGCGCGATCAGCAGGCGCGCTTCGACTTCGTGGCCGCCGTGCAAGACCTGGCGCCCGGCGCGACCGGCGCCCCGGTGATCATCGCCGAGGCCGGGCAGGCGGTGGTGCGGGCCTTCATCGAGGCCACCGCCTACGCCCTGGTCGCTATCCTGGTCCTGCTGTTGGTCATGCTGCGCTCCCTGCGCGACAGCCTTCTGGTGATGGCGCCGCTGATCCTGGCGGCGCTCACCACCGTGGCCGGCGCGGTGCTGCTGGGGGTGCCCTTCAACTTCGCCAACGTGATCGTGCTGCCCCTGCTGCTGGGCCTGGGGATCGCCAGCGGCATTCACCTGGTGCTGCGCGCCCGCCAGACCCACTCCACACGCCAGGTGATGGCCACCTCGACGCCGCGCGCGGTCCTGCTGAGCGCCCTCACCACCATCGGCTCCTTCGGCTCCCTGGGTCTCTCCGGCCACCCCGGCACCGCCAGCATGGGGGTGCTGCTGACCGTCGCCATCGCCATGCCCCTGCTCGCCACCCTGGTGGTTCTGCCGGCCCTCCTGGCGGCTTTCCGCCCGGCGGCGGTGACGCAGGAATAGCGGCCCTTCGCCGCCCACGACGGGCGTTGCAGTCGGGCAGCCGCGGCGCTATTTTGCGCCACCTTTCCGGGGAGCCCGCACTCCCCGGCGGCATGGGGCGTGGCCAAGTGGTTAAGGCACCGGTTTTTGGTATCGGCATTCGGAGGTTCGAATCCTC
>CAJHXM010000128.1_pt1 | contig 9449 bp, 9 predicted proteins | sample 9198461 | NCBI WGS metagenome assembly CAJHXM01 (sample SAMEA7708299, study PRJEB35096) | sediment metagenome | biome: marine neritic benthic zone biome [ENVO:01000025]; feature: sediment [ENVO:00002007]; material: shallow marine sediment [ENVO:03000034] sea grass bed [ENVO_01000059] ...
GATCGGCTCATACCTATTAGGGCAGCGCAAAATAGACGGGCGTACTTGAAGGCCTGACGTACCAAAGAGGGCATCTCCGCTATCGTGGATTGCCGAGTACCGGGCTCTGGGGACCGGCCGAACGCGCTAAATTCCAAACCCGGTTGATCTGCCCCCACCCCCACGCACGAAAAAACCCCGCTGCAGCGTTCTGCAACGGGGTCTTTCGGTGGCGAGCTGTCTCGCCGCGGGCCTCAGCTCGATTTGAGCGGTAACGTGTTGATTAGTCGAGCAGCGCGACCTGCTGGATGCGCATGCCGTCGGCCTGATAGTCGTTCTGGCCCAGATAGGTCGGCAGGCTGTCGTCGCCGACCGGGGCAATCATCGGCAGGCTCTGCCGGTGGGAGACCGTGATGGAGTCGTCGCCCAGGTAGGGCAGCGCGCCCAGGCTGTCTTCGACCCGGCTGGCCGGGGCGGCCACGGGCTTGGGCTGGGCGGGGGGCACGGCGGCGACCTGCACGGGCTGCTGCACGGGCTGGTGGGCGGGGGCAGCGGTGAAGCTGCTGATGGGCTGCTCCAGCACCGTTACGGCCGGCAGCTGGCTGACCTGCTGGGTTTCCACCTCGGCCATCGGCACCGCCGGCATCTTGCTGCCTTCATAGGCCATGGCCAGGTTGCGGTGGCTGATTTCGGTGGCCCGCGGGTCCGACACCACATCGCTCAACAGGGCGATGGCTTCGGTGCGGTTGCCGCTCAGGATCAGGGACAGGCCCAGATTGTTGGCGACCGAGATGTTCTTGGGATCCTGAACCAGCACCTGGCGGTAGTGGGCCTGGGCCCCATAGTGGTCGCCCAGCTGATCCTTCAGGATACCCAGGGCGTTCTGCACCCGGGCATCGCTCGGGTCGATCTGCGCGGCGGCCTCGAAGGAGCTCATGGCCGGACTATAGGCGGCCATCTTCATATAGGTGCGGCCCATGCGATAGAGCGCTTCCTGGTTCCGCGGATTGCCCTCGATCACCCGGCGATAGGCGGAGATGGCCTCCTCGTGGCGATTCATGTGGATCAGCGAGTCGGCCAGCAGCATCAGGGGCTTGGGATTCTGCGGCTCGATCTCATGGGCGCGGGCGCACATGCCGCTGGCGACATGATAATCGCCGGACTGATTCAGCTTGGCGCAGTATTTCATCAGGCGTCCCGAGCGCGAATCGGCTTGAAAGCCCTCGCCGGCGGGAACCTTGGTGTAGTTCGGGTCCGTGCTCGCACAGGCCGTGCCGAGCAGTAGAACGGCGAAGGCCGCGGCGCTTTTGGTGGTTTTCATCGAAACGGTGGGCATGTTCATCGCCTATTTTCCATTTGTCTGCATGACGGTCGTCGAGTTCGGGTCTTTGCCGGGTCCTTACCGCTCGGCGGCTTGGGCCCTGTCGTGCCGACGAAGTATCCTGGGAACAAAACCCAGGGTCCCTTCATCAGAGAGAGGAAGATAAGGAATTACCTCTTAACAGAAGCCTAAAACCGCCCGTCAAAAATAAGAAAAGGGGGATTGTCAGTAAAAGACCACTGCCTTGCGGGAAAATTCGAATAAAAACCCCGATAAACATTATCGAAGACTTAACGGCCGGCGCCGTCAAAACCGCAACCATCACCCGAAACAGCACGCTGCAAGGGTCGCCCAACATTCATAAAATAGATAATATAATACTGGTAATATATTGTAATAGTTATGTTTACATAGATTCTATATAACAGCATTTCGTGATTAATGCTGCGGGATCCGCTGGTGCGCATTTTAGGCGAATCTCGCAGGTATTTACGCCTGTTAACCCATAAATATCGAGAAAGACTTGGCGAATATTAGATTTCTCTGTGACAAATACATGGCAAGCCGAATAAGGCGCTCTTTTGAGAGCCCCCTTTATAGGAAGCTTAACCCTGAATACTCCAGAATGCTCTCAGAAACGGATGCGTTTGTCTTTTCACGAACTTGCGGAGACCCCAGCCATGCAGCGGACCTTACCTGTCGATCGCCCTAACGCCCACCGCAGACCCGGGCGCCTAATCCGCACCAGGGTCCGGGCGATTCTGGCTGACCTGGCACTGGAGGTTCACCAGGCAGACCTGAGACAAGAGGAACGGGCCTTCCTGGCCACCAATCATGGCGGCGCCTACACCCGTTGGTACGGCGAGGCCTGACGCGGCCACAGGCTATAAGAGCCTGCTTCTCCGCCCCGGCCACTCAAATCCGGCCAAAATCGATCCCTTGCCGGGAGCGTCCCCCGGTTTTTGCTTTCCCCCCGACAACATTATGGTTTTTACAGCCCCGGCTCGGCTGGCCTATCATTTCCCGGCAAGGACCGGAAACCTAAACAGCCCATCCAACCCCTCTGCGCGGGTGGGCCCAGGGGAGATCACCGTGGCAGGCAGCGCCGAGCAATCACTCGCAGGCATTTCACTCTTTGAGGGGCTTTCGCCGGAGGATCTGACCCGGCTGGAGCGGCTCTGCGCCTGGCGGCGCTGGCCCGGCGGCCAGGAAATCGTCGGGGTCGGCAGCCCCAGCAGCGATGTCTTCTTCATCATCGAGGGCGCGGTCCATATCCTCGATCACTCCCTCTCCGGGCGCGAGGTGGCCTTTGCCAAGATGGGCCCGGGCGAATGGTTCGGGGAACTGGCGGCCCTGGACGGCATGCCGCGCTCCGCCAGCGTGGTAGCGGCGGAAGCCGCCCTGCTGGCCGCCCTGCCCTCGCGCCATTTCATCGATTTGCTGCGGGAAAACGCCGAGGTGACCTTTAAGGTCCTGACCTCCCTTGCCACCATGGTGCGCACGGGGGATTCGCGGATCATGGAGCTCAGCACCCTGGCGGCCTCCCAACGGGTTTATTCGGAACTGCTGCGCCTGGCCCAGCCCGATGCCGCGGTCCCCGGCCTCTGGGTGGTGCGGCCCCTGCCGCCGCTGCGCGAAATCGCCAGCAAGGTCAGCACCTCGCGCGAGACCGTCGCCCGGGCCATGGGTCAGGTCTATGCCACCGGCCTGGTGCGCCGGAAGGGCCGCAATCTCTACCTGATGGACCGGGCCAAGCTGGAAAGCCAGATTCGCGCCCTGCAGATGGAACCCCATAAGAAATAAGACTTTAGCGCACGATTCACGGCTAACGCATGCTTCTGTGATGCCTGTCACTTCCGATTGCCGGGCCTGCCTTTACATAGCTCTCAGGCAAAACGGCGAGAGGCAGTGCTATGAGCGAGGCAACCAAAGAAGTCATTATCGACGTCACCATCACCTCGGTGACGGTTATCGCGGCCGGCGTGGTGCTCTGGCCCCTACTGGCGGCCGTCTTCGGCTGTTTTACATGGTAAAAAAGATATTCAACTGATGATTACAAATGTGACCGCCGTCACTTCACTATTTCCAAGAACCCCCGATATTTTAGTTAACACCTCCTTAATGAGGAACGGAACCATGGATATTGAAACCAAAGAATCGATCCTCGGCTGGGCCGGCAGGTCGATCGCCTTTCTGGCAAGCTTCGCCTTCGTCTTCCCCTTTATCCTGATCGCCGCCGGATTCGTGTTCGCGTAGAGCCTGATCGGCTCATACCGTTTCGGTATGAGCCGTGAATCAGTCTCTAAACTACGGAGTTAGAGCCCGATCGGCTCATATCGACACGATCCTGCGCTAAGCGGCCCTATAAACGCGGCCCTATAAACGTGGATCGACCGGCTCGCTTTCGAAGGCCAAGACGGCAAAGACCCCCTCGTGCACCTGGCGCAGGGGGGCCCCGGCCACAAAGCGGCTCAGCGCCGTCAAACCCAAGGCAAACTCCCTGAGCGCCAGCGAACGCTTCAGACCCAGACTGCGCCGGCGCAGGCGGGTCAGGTGTTCAGGCGCCGTATAGTCCGCCCCATAGATAATGCGCAGGTATTCCCGGCCCCGGCATTTGACCGCCGGCTGCAGCAGCCCGCGGGCCGAACGGGCCAAAAAGCTCTCCGGCTTCACCACCATGCCTTCCCCGCCAGAGGCGGTCAGCTCCAGCCACCAGTCGGTTGCCGCACGGCAACTGGCCTCGTCCGACAGATCCACCGAGCGCTGCGCCGTCGCCTGCAACAGGCCGCCGCCCCGGCAAAGCCGGCTCAGCCGATCCCGGTGCCAGCTATGGGGCTTGTCGCTGTGGAGCGCGCCCTCGCTCGCCAGCAGATGAAAAGGCGCGATCCTGATGTCGGCCAGCGACTCTACCGGCCAGCAGTAGTGGCGATAGGCGGCGCGGTAGGCCGCGTTCATCTGCCGCCGCGCCACGAAGCGCTCCAACAGCGGCGCCGCCTCGACCCCGCGCGCGACGGCCTGGGCCAGGGCCGCGTTCGCGGCCGACAGACCGGCCTCGGCCGCCGCCCCCACCGGCGCGTATTGCTTCAGCAGCAATGACTGGGCCTTCATGGACCAGGGCATGATCTCCGCGTCCAGGCAAAGCCAGTCCGTGGCAAGGTCCTCCCAAAGGCCGGCCGCATCGGCGGCCCGGCGGATCTCCGCCAGCACTTCGGCTTCCCGATCCGGCTCGGCAAAGAAGGGCCGGCCGGTTCGGGTCCAGACCGCGCCCGCCGCTCCGCCCTTGACGCCAAAGCGCTGCGCCGCGGCCGCTTCATCCCGGCAGACCACCAGGACCGCACGGGAGCCCATGTGCTTTTCCTGGCAGACCGCCTGCAGAACGCCGTTGCTGCGATAGTCCTCGAAAACCTCCGCCGGGTGCTCCAGATAGCCCTCTTCCCCGGCGGCCGCCGGCGGCGCCATGGTGGGCGGCAGGTAAATCAGCCAGCGCGGGTCGATGGCGAAACGGCTCATCACCTCCAGCGCCGCCGCCGCGTTGGGCTCGCGCAGGGTCACGTTGGTGTTGAGTACGGTCGAGATAACCCGCTTGCCCAGGACATCTTCGATGTTGAGCAGGGCGTCGTGCTGCTGCTGGGCGTCGAGGCCCTCCGCATCGGCGGTTTCTGGGACCAGCGGGCGCACCGGCTCGCAATAGACCCGGGCCGCCGGCACCGAGACCTGTTCCAGCTCGGGATAGCGCAGCGCCGTCAGCTTGCCGCCGAAGACACAGCCGGTGTCGATGCAGATCGTGCCGTTCAGCCACTCCGCTTCGGGCACCGGCGTGTGGCCATAGACCACCTTGGCCCGGCCGCGATATTCCTTGGCCCAGTTGTAGCGCACCGGCAGGCCGAACGCGTCGGTCTCCCCCGTGGTCTCGCCGTAGAGCGCAAAGGCGCGCACCGCGCCGGAGGAGCGCCCCTGCAGCGACTCCCGCAGGCCCGCGTGGGCCACGGTCAGCTCGCCCCCGTCCAGGACATAGTGACTGATCAGTCCGTCGATGAAGGCGGTGACCTGATCGTGGAAGACGGCCGGCTCGGCTGCCATCTGTTCCACCGTTTCGGCGAGCCCGTGGGTCAGCTTCACGTTTTTGCCGCGCAGTTTGCGCAGCAGCTTGGCTTCATGGTTGCCCATGATGCAAAGCGCCGTACCGGCCGCGACCATGGACATGACCAGGCGCAGCACGTCGGGGGTCCGGGGACCCCGGTCCACCAAGTCGCCGAGAAAAATGACCTGCCGGCCTGCCGGTGCCGTGACCTCATAGCTTCCCGCGCGGTCGCGGCTCACCCCATAGCCCAGTTCCGCCAGCAGCAGCTCCAGCTCGTCGCAGCAGCCGTGAATGTCGCCGATCAGATCGAAGGGACCGCTCCGGTGACGCAGGTCGGTCCAAAGACGCTGGCGTTCCAGGGTGACCGCTTCGACCTCCTCTTCCGACTTGAAGCTATAGAGGTAGCGCATGCCTTCCCTGCCAAGCCGCTTTAAGGAGCGGCGCAGGGCGCTCAGTTGGTTGCGCACCACATGAGCCCCGAACTGCCGGTCCGGCCGGGTCTTGTTCCGCGCCAGACAGACCTTGACCGGCAGGTTGAAAACGATCCCGACCGAGAGCGCATGATACCGCCGCGCGATGGCGATCAGCTTCTGCCGGTCCTCCTGGCGCACATTGGTGGCATCCACCACGGCAAGCCGCCGCGCAGCCAGGCGTTTCTCCACAATGAAGTTGAGCAGATCGAAGGCGTCCGCTGTCGCAGACTGGTCGTTTTCATCGTCCGAAACCAGGCCGCGGCAATAGTCGGAGGAAATCACCTCCGTCTTCTTGAAATGCCGCGCGGCAAAGGTCGACTTGCCGGCACCGCTGGGGCCGATCAGCAGCACCAGACAGAATTCGGGGATCGTCAGCTTCATCGCCGGAAGACTCCCATCTGGGTCGGCGCGCCCAACTCTGGATCCACTTCGCCGATCGCTTGGATCTCCACGCGGTAGCCATAGGCCTCACAGATGCCGTTGGCCCAGTCCTGGAATTCGGCCCGGGTCCATTCGAAACGGTGATCACTGTGGCGCAGACTTCCCACCGGCATGCCCTCGAACTTGGCATTGAATTCCCGGTTCGGTGTGGTGATGACGACCAGCTCGGGACGCGCCGCCTCGAACAGCACCTGCCCGAAGGATTCCAGGCGAAAGGGATCGAGATGCTCTATCACCTCCACTGCCGCGATAGCATCGAAGCCGGCCAGGCGGTCGTCGCGATAGCACATGGAGCCCAGCAACAGGCGCAGGCGTTCGCGCTGGCGCGGCGGCATCTGTTCGACGCGCAGGCGGGATTCCGCCCGTTCCAGCGCCGCGGCGGAAACATCCACCCCGACGATCTCCTCGAACTGGCGCACCTGCAGCAGCTCGCGCAGCAAGCGCCCGCCGCCGCAGCCCAGATCCACCACCCGGCGCGCCTTATTTTCGACCAACACTTCGGTCACGCGCTGCATACGCAGATCGTTCAGACGCAGCGGCTTTTCCAGCACGGCCTCTTCCGCATCCTTCGCCTCGGGATCCGCCTCGCCTGCCGGGTCTTCCAGGAGCGACAGACGCGCAATGGCCTCGCGCGCCAGGGAGCGGCGGTACTTGAGGTAGCGCTGCGCGATCAGATCCCGTTCCGGATGTCCCGGCAGCCAGCCCGCGCCCCGGGCCAGCAGCTTGTCGACCTCGTCGTCGCCGACCCAATAGTGTTTGCGATTGTCCAGCACCGGAATCAGAACATAGAGGTGGTTCAGCAACTCCGACAGGCGGCAAGTTCTCGCCAGAGTCAAACTGACATAGGGGCTCTCCCCCCAAGCGGCGATCTCGGGGTCCAGGAGGGAACGCTCCGCCGTTACCTCATAGCCCAGCGGTTGAAAGAGCCGTTCCAGGATGTCCGCCTCGCCGCGGCAGGGCAGTGGCGCAACGGTGGCCGTCAGCGGGATCTCCAATGCCGCCAGGTCCGGACGCTCCTTGCTGCGGCCTTGCAGGGCATTGCTGATGCTGCGCGCCAGCGCCACGCAGAGCAGCGACGAGGCCGCATAGGGACGGTCGTTGACATATTGATCCATCAAGCCGCCCTTGCCGCCACCGGGCCGGCCGCGGCCGCGTACCAGCGCCACCGGGTCGACATCCAACGCCAGCGCAAAGGTGCAGCTCGTGTCGCTCGCCTCGGGATAAAAGATATGGGCCTCTCCGAAGGCCAGCTTCACGCTATGCAAGCGGTCCGGATTCTTGTGGAACAGATATCCCAGATCCCGGGCGGGCCGATGCGTGGTCGTGACTGTCAAAAACATGATTCTTTTCCGAAAATGCGATTCTCCGGGCAATGGCGATGACATGCCCGGAAGTCACAGGCGATGCAAGGGCCGCCATCAACCGCGGGTTTCCCAAGCCAGAGGCTGTTTCAATAAATCCCGTAAAACGATAGCTCGTAATTATAACGGCCTGAAATTTATCAGGAAACAGAGTGACAAAGATCACAGAACACTGCGGCTACTACCCTTAAGGGTGGCACGGCCCCATTCATTGGGGGTCATAGCGTCAGTGCGTTTCGCCACCCTTCATTGCAATAGGTAGGAATTTCCAATGACACATCATGGCTTGAGTCAAATCATCGACCACTTTCATCACTGCGCCCGCCACCCGAACGGCACATTCGGGCGCCTGCTGAAGCGCAACCCCGTCACCAAACCCAAAGACGAGGCCAAGGCGCGGGATCTCCTCTTCAAGCTGGCCGCCTCCATGTCCGGCCATCAGAAGTCTTCCCACGTTCCGGCCGGCTTCACCTTTCTGGGCCAGTTCATCGATCACGATATCACGCTGGATGTGGTATCGCGCCTCGGCATGCCCGGCGCCAAACCCGGCAACATTCCCAACCTGCGCACACCGCGCCTGGAACTCGACAACGTCTACGGCTCGGGGCCCGAAGCGTCGAACTTCCTTTATAAGGACGAGGGCGCCGCGAAATATCTGCTGACCGGCAACCGCAAGAGCAAACACGACCTGACGCGCAACAGTCAATGCACCGCCTTGATCGGCGATTTCCGCAACGACGAAAATCTTTTCGTCTCGCAGCTTCAACTGCAGTTCCTGAAATTCCACAACTACGTCATGAGCGAAGTCGCCGGCGGCAAAATCAAAAAAGGCCGCCACGACGGCGAAGACGATTTCGAATTCGCCCGGCGCATCGTGATCTGGCATTACCAGTGGATCGTGCGCCACGAATTCCTGGAGCACATCGTCGCGCCCGCCGTCTTAAAGAAAGTGCGCCAATGGCTGGCCAAAGGCGATCTGCCCGGTCCCTTCAAGAAGGCCCGCTACCAGCCACTGATCCCGGTGGAGTTTTCCGTTGCCGCCTACCGCTACGGTCACGCCCAGGTCAACTCCCGCTACCGGGTCAACAAAAAGTACCCGGACCTGCCGATCTTCGAATCGGGCAACCGGCCCAATGCCGGCTTCAGCTTTATCCCGGAGGACTACGCTGTCGACTGGCGGCACTTCTTTGAGATCAAGGGCAGCAAGCCGCAATATGCGTCCCGCATCGCCCCTCATATGGCCGCGGAACTGGCCAGTCTGCCTTTCGTCAATAAGGACGACACGGACCCCGAAAAGATCCGCCGCCGCAGCCTGCCCTACCGGAACATCCTCCGTGACCGCCTGACCTTCGAACTGGTCGAAGGACGCGACGCCGCCAGGGCCTTCGGCGCCAAGGCCCTGGACCGTAACCATGCGGTCAAGGATGCCGGTTTGGGCAAGATTCCGCTGTGGTACTACCTGCTGCAGGAAGCCGACGAAAAGTTCGACGGCCGGCTGGGCGATGTCGGCGGCACCATCGTTGCCACCGTCCTGCTGCGGCTCCTGATCGAGGACCATGAAAGCCATTGGCACGAGCCGAAATGGAAACCTTTCCTGGGTTCCAAGGCGGGCGACTTCAAAATGGCGGATCTGATTCTCTGCGCGCAGCAGGACAAGGACAAGGGCTACGCGCCCGGTTCCTGCTAAGGACTCACCTGTCTCGGTGCCGGGGCACAAGCCCCGGCGCTTTGACTCTGCTGTCTCCCCGCCGCTTGTGCCGGCGCTGTCTCTCCGCGTAGTCTTGCAGGCTTCA